>Ga0164294_10000111_pt1 | contig 75322 bp, 77 predicted proteins | sample GEODES005metaG_FD_111479 | JGI IMG/M metagenome (GOLD analysis project Ga0164294, IMG submission 111479) | Oligotrophic lake water microbial communities from Sparkling Lake, Wisconsin, USA - GEODES005 metaG | ecosystem: Environmental > Aquatic > Freshwater > Lake | place: USA: Sparkling Lake... | reverse complement strand
ATCCTGGTTTGTGATGGGCAAACAGGTTCACAGTGACCGACTGCTCACCCTGATCTCGCATCCCTTGCCCGATGTGCTCAAGCCGGCCTTTAACTTCGGTGGTATCAGCATGTCGCAGTTGCTGATGCCCTATGTCGAGCGCTTCCTGCGCACCAGTGAATCAATCAGTGACCTCGTGCATAGCTTCTCGATCACGGGGATCAAGACCGATCTGCAAGCAACACTGGCAGGCGGTAATGGTGATGATCTGATCCGTCGTGCCGAACTCTTTAATAAGACCCGCGATAACCGTGGCCTGATGATCCTCAATCACGATACCGAGGAGTTCTTTCAGCACAACACGCCGCTTTCCGGTCTGGACAAGCTACAGGCGCAGGCACAGGAGCAGATGGCGGCACCGTGTCATATTCCCTTGATCAAGCTCTTAAGGATCACACCCAGCGGATTGAACTCGAGCAGTGACAGTGAAATCCGTGTTTTCTATGACTATGTGCATGCGATGCAGGAAGCCTTATTCACCGATCCATTGGAAATCATCCTTAAGGTGATCCAACTCGATCTGTTTGGTGAGATCGATAGCAATATCACCTTTGACTATGAGCCGCTGTATGAGCTGGATGGGGAAGCGCTGGCGCGGGTGAGTAAGAGTGATGCGGATACGGCGCAGGTCTTGATCCATGGCGGGGTGATCTCGGCAGCCGAAGAACGCATGAGGCTGGTGGGAGATCCGAATTCGGGTTATCAGGGGCTGGATGGGGCGTTGCCGCAGTTGGGGCAGGATGGCGGCGCAAACAATGGCGGCGGTAATCCGAATCATGATCCGAAGAATGGGCGCTTTACCTTTAAGAGCGGTGGCGGTGCAGGTATAGGTCCAGATTTATCTAAAGGCTCGCCAAAGACGTCTGAGCAGGCTCAGCAGATGATGACTAGCCGAGTACATACGGTCAGGACTGGTGAAACGTTGGGTAATATCGCCAAAAAGCATCATACGACGGCAAGTCATTTGGCACATTTGAATGGCATTGCTGATGTGAATCATATCGAGGTCGGACAAAGACTGCGCGTGCCTGTCCATTTGCATGCAGTGAAATCGCGATTGCATCATACTCCTCTATTGAAGGAAGTACATCGTACGTTGAGAGGTGGATCAAATCATTCACAACATCATTCCCCACATGTGATACCAGCTCATCATGAAGGATCATTGATACATCATGAGAGTTCTCCGTTTTTGGGTGGTCATACTGAAAATACTTCCCAAGAATATAGAAACCTGAATGCTTTTTTGGATACGATTGCGAAAAGTGAAGGTACTCATGATCTTGGTGATCAAGGCTACAATGCGCTTGTTGGCGGTGGTTTGTTTGCGAATTATTCCGATCATCCAAACCAGCGAATTTATATCCCCGCTATTCATACTTATTCGAGTGCAGCAGGCCGATATCAAATTATGCGAAATAATTGGTTTGGTCGGGCAGGTCATCCTGAGACCGGACTAAAATCCCAGCTTGGTCTACAGGATTTTAGTCCATCAAATCAGGATAAGGCTGCTATTGCTTTGCTTAAACGAAGACATGCTTATGATTTGATCAAAGCCGGAAAGATCAGAACCGCTTTCCGAACAACTGACTTGAGTCAAGAGTGGGCAAGCTTTCCTGGGGCAGGCTATCATCAACATGAGCATTCTTTAGAAAGACTGTTACAATGGTATAAGGATGCAGGAGGCGAGTTAAATGATTAATCTAGGGACATATATTTGCATTTTTTTTATGTTGCCGTGGGGTCTGGCAATGGCGAGTACAACTGAGGATATTAATTCAAAGTGTACTTATATCGATGCAAAAGGAGATGTCAAATTCGCTACGGCATGCCGGGTCAGCTTTGGATTAACATCTGTAAAAGGCGATAGTGCCCGATACACACTGACCTTTGCTAACAAAAATGAAGTGACCATTTTTGAAACGGCGAATAGTGCGACAGTGAATGGGGTACCTGCAGAAATTGCACATGGGAATGGTCGTTTATCAGCAGTGACTAATAAAGGAGAGGTTTTTATATTCTCTATTCCTACTGAGGATTAATTTTTTGGCTGTGTTGGTGAAGTTAGTTAGAAAGCCCTGCTTTAATTGTGGGAAATAATTTGAGCTATGCCAATCCATATGTGCTAGGAATGCTCTGAACAACCCTAAGACAAACTGAAATCGACCCGACTGCCCCTCTGGTTTGACAAATGGCGATCACTAAAGTGATCTATAAGAAAGCCTTGCGCAATGCGGGGCTTTCTGATACCTACCACCCTCTATCCCCTCACCCCCGCCAACCATCCCCCTTCTTAAAAAAACATCCCATGACACCCGCTCAACCGCCCACTTGAGGCGGTTGCTTTTGTCCTCTAAGACGGTGCGTGAGTCAATCAATTGCCCGCATAGCGCGCCAGATAGTCCAGATCATAAGGGTGTGAGTCGTCCGACAGGGCTTTCTTGACCAGACGTACTGCGAGGCTATGCACGGTGCCCGGGGCTTGCGCCCATTTGGTGACATCGCCTGCGTACTGTGCCAGCACATCCGAGCCATGCGGCGTCGGGATGTAGCTGAGCTGGACTTGCTCAAAGGTATGGCCCGTCCAGCCGAGTTTTTTGACATTCAGGCCTAAGAAGGGCTGGAGCGAGTTGAAGTTGAACGCGCGCACGGCATAAGGCAACTCCCACGCTGCATCGCCAAAGGGCAGCGTCAGACTCAGCTCACCATCCACCACCAAGAGATCCAGCAGCGCTTTCATGCAAGGCACGAGATTGCGCGTGCCCGCAAGGAAGTAGTTGGCCTCGATCTTGTGCATGCTGCCGGGCTGCAGGTTGAGGTCGCCAAAGCGCACGGTGCGCTGGGTATGCTGAAACGGAAACGGCTCGTCTGGATGCCAGATCAGATCGACGCCGTTCTGCGCCATCAAGTCGATATGCAGGCTTTCATAATTCCATAGTCCATCGGCCTGCGGGCCCAGCACGATCTGGGTTGGCGTGCGCACGCGCCACGGCACTGGGGTCTGTGCCTGGTGATGGGCGTAGAAGGCATCCAGTCCCGCCTGCAGGGCGTCTTTAAAAGGGATCTGTTTGAAGTGCGCGATACGGGCGTCGGTCGCGGCTTGGGTGGCGGCTTCATTCTCCAGTGCTTGCTTGCAGAGGGCGGGCAACTCGTCGGCTGAGCCTGAGATGATGCTGTCTTTAAAGAGGGGATGGATGTCGGTCGCGGCGCTGATCTCGGAGATGATGGTTTTGCCGTTACACAGCGGGAACAGGCAGCGCAGGGCTTCAAAGCTGCGGTTTTCGGGCCAGCCTTTGATATTGAGGATGATGCGGCTCTTCAAGATCTCGCGGTGCAGGTCGTCGCCCCATAAGTTGTAGTGAAAATAGCTGATCTTGCGCCCGGTTTCGGCTTCGATGCGGTCGATGATGGCCTGACGGTGCGAGGTGATGGCACCGGTAAAGAGGATATCGGTGGTCAGTTCGGTGTCTGTGGCTTGTTTATCCAGAAATGAACTGTAGAGGGGATGCACCAGCTTGGTATTGTGAAAACCAAAGCGGTTAAAGGCTTCGATGTTGTGATGGGAGTAGTCGAAGATAAAGGCCTGCCGGAGCAGATGCAGATGTCCGCTGCCAAAGATCGCCGAGCCGGGCGTGACTTGCTCAAGGTTGCAGAAGATTACATTGCCGGGATTGTGGATCAACTGATCGACAAAGGGGCCGTACCAGTCCATCGTCGGATGATGATGCGAAAACACGTCCTGCAAATAGTAGGAGCCAAAGACGAAGTTGATTGCGTCGCTTCTGATCAGGTTGTTCTGCCGGGTGACCTCACCGCCTAGGTTACGCAGCTCGGCCTCGTAGACGGACATATATTCTTCGTAGGGGAGGGTGTTGAAACCCACACATGTCACATGAAATCGGGGAGTGGTGCTGGAAGTCATCCGGTGTCTGCCTGTCGTGCGTGCGGTCGGGTTGGGTGTGATGGCCTTATGGCCTGTTGCATGGGTTAGGGCAGCCTGTTCTGGTGCTGCCCCATGCCTGAGGTGGGCTGATCAGCGACCGTTGCGCTGATGGGCGGCCAGCTCCTCGCGGACGTAGGCGAGTGAGAGCAGCAGTTCTTTGATCTCATCCAGACTCAGCCTGTGGGTATTGTGCGAGGAATACTCGTCGATGTTGTTGGCTTCGGGTTGACCGTCAGTGATGTATTTGTCGTAGTTGAGATCGCGGTTGTCAGCGGGGACACGGTAGTAGCGACCCATGTCATGTGCTTTGGCCATCTCTTCACGTGAGACCAGCGACTCATAGAGCTTCTCGCCGTGGCGGGTGCCGATGATGTCGATGCTGCTTTTGCTATTAAACAGCTGAAGCAGGGCCAGCGCGAGCTGGTCGATGGTGCAGGCGGGGGCTTTCTGTACGAAGGTATCGCCCTGCTGACCATGCTCGAAGGCATGGAACACCAGATCGACCGAGTCCTCAAGCGACATGAGGAAGCGGGTCATCTTGGGGTCGGTGATGGTGAGCGGTGCACCCTGACGGATCTTGTCGATAAAGAGTGGAATCACCGAGCCGCGCGAAGCCATGACATTGCCGTAGCGAGTGATACACATGGTGGTACCGGACTGCAGCATGCGGGCTTTGGCGACGAGGATTTTTTCGGCCATGGCTTTAGACATGCCCATGGCGTTGATTGGATAGACGGCTTTGTCCGTGCTGAGCAGCACGACTTTTTGGACCTGATTGGCGACGGCGGCATTGAGGACATTTTCGGTGCCGAGGATGTTGGTCTTGACGGCTTCCAGCGGATAAAACTCGCAGGATGGCACCTGCTTAAGCGCGGCAGCGTGAAAGACGTAGTCCACGCCTGCCATGGCCTGTGCGATGGTCGTATAGTCACGGGTATCGCCGATGTAAAATTTGACTTTGTTGTTGTTGACCGCAAGACGCATGTCTTCCTGCTTCTTTTCGTCGCGGCTGAAGATGATGATCTGCTTGACGCCGGTGGTGATGAGGCGATTGAGCACGGTATTGCCAAAGGAGCCTGTACCGCCGGTGATCATGAGGGTTTTATCGGTAAACATAGAGGTTCCTAGGCGGCTTATGGCGCTGAAGGCGCAAGCAGAGCGTGCGATTGAAAGTACTGTAAGTAGTATTGATGCATCGACTGGATCAGATCAGGCCATGCAGGCGGTGCGTAACCCGTGGCGGCATTAAAGCGGCTGGCGTCGAGCGAGCGGTCGATGGCGACGTCATCAAAGGGATTAATGATGATGTCTTTGTGATAGACGCGCGCGATTTCGTGCAGGAGGTCGAATTTATTGATCGGGGCGGCTGCGACATGGTAGAGACCACACAGCTCGGGTTGCGGGATCACGTAGTCGCGCACTACACGCGCAAGCTCGATGGTCGGCAGGCCGGAGAAGATGGCGCGGCGGTAGCCCCGGGTCGTGCCTTCTTGCGCGAGGAACCAGTTGACCAGGCTGCGATGACCATGCAGCTCGTGCCCGATGATCGAGGTGCGCAGGGTGATCGCGTGCGATGCGTCGTGCAGCTCGCCTAAGTATTTGCTGCGCCCGTAGAGGTCGTCGGCATCGGCAAAGTCATCTTCGATATACATGCCCTTGGTGCCTGCAAACACGCAATCGGTGCTGATGTGGATCAGGCGTGCGCGGGCGGTGTCGGCAAGCAGTGCCAGACGGTGCGGCAGCATGGTATTGATCGGGACGGCGAGCAGGGGATCATTGGCTTGGGCGAGCTGTTTGACCAGACCGATGCAGTTGATGATGATATCGGGGCGAGACTGGGCGATGAGGCGAGCGAGGCTGTCGGGATGCTCGACATCGATGCCAGCCAAGATGGTGCTATTGGCGGTATTGGGGAAAAATCGCTGGTCGGTGCTACTGCGGATGGTGCCGGTGACATGAAAACGCGGATCTTGTGCGAAAGTATGAAACATGCCATGTCCCAGCATGCCATTGGCACCCAATATCAATACATTCATGGTGGTGTGTGATGTCCTTGTCGTGATGCAGCAACGCAGCAGGGCGTGTGGATCGGATCGGCGCGATGCCTGTGGATCAGATACAAAGGCTAATGATAGGTGCAAGGATGGCTGTGATTCAAGCGAATGTGTGACGTGGTATGGTTTTTTTTATCTGTTGGATGGGATTGGATTTTTTTCAGGTTGCACGGTGATTTTGCGCCAGCGTGCAGATCGCGGGATGCCGACTGACATCCACCCGGCATTGGCTCGGCCTAGCACAGGGTAGAAGAGCGGATTTTTTTAAGGATAATCGCACTCATGCTTAGCTACGACGGAACTTGAAATACGCTGCCAGTACATCACGTGGGGCTTCAAGCTGCGGATAATGACCGATGGCGTCGAAGCTTGCGATATAGGTGGGGGTCTTGATCAGTTGGCGGTAGCGCTTGACCATGTGTCCGCCCGAGACGGGGTCGCTGGCGCCATTGATCAGGCCGAGCGGGATGCTGGCGTGCTTGAGTGCGCCGACCCAGCGGCGGCGGTGGGCCTTGCGGTCACCGATATAGTGCAGGAGTTGCGGCAGGATCAGATTGCCCGCGTGATGCTGGATCAGCGCCCAGAAAGTATCGATCAACTCGTCGTCAGGCTGGGTCTTGTGACCGAACACGCGCTGCATGTTCTGCATCAGGCGGTCTCTGGTGTTGAAGCGGGTCAGCAGCGGACCGAGTGGGGAGCGCAGCAGGCGCTGGATCATGAGTGGTCGGTGTGTCTCAGGAAACAACCCACCATTTAAAAAGCATACACTCAAGAGCTGCGGTCGCAGCGGGGCGTGGTAATTGGGGTGACGTTCGCTGTCGTTCTGCCGTGCCAGCAGCTCTTGGGCAACGGTGTCGCCATAGTCGTGGGCAAGGATATGGTAGGTATGGATGTTGTAGCGGGCGAGCAGGGCTTCGTGCAGGTCAGCCTGATCCATGATGCTATAAGGGTAGTCGTGGGGTTTGGCGGAAAAACCAAAGCCGATCATGTCAAGCGCAAAGACCCGATAGCGGCGGGTAAGCGGAGTCCACAGCGCTTCCCAGTCCCATGAGGCGGTCGGAAAGCCATGGATCAGCAGCAGCACTGGTGCATCCAGTGGGCCTGACTGCTGGTAAAAGATGCGTTGCCCGCGATAGTCAAAGCTCTCTCCGCCGGCTTGCCAGTCGGCGAGGGGGATGCGGTAGACGGGGCGGGCGTGGACTGGATTCATGGGGTTCTACAGATTGGGTCGTTCCGGAAATATGCCGTGTATAGTGGTCATGCCGCCGTCTTTAGTCGAGCTGGCATCTCTAACAGTGTCGCGTCTAATCATGTCGCGGTATTTCTTTTTTACGATATGTCTTTACTGGCTGCCAAACTCAGTGAGATTTGCGACGCGATGGCTGCATGTCGTCTTTTTTCAGGTCGCGCTTTTATCTGATGCGACATCGATGCTGTATCGCCTTTCAATGCTGCATTTTTTCAAGTATAGCTTTTTTACAGAGGACAGCAGGGTCATTCTAGGTGACTTTTGTGTGCTGTCAACGTGATCCGGTCAGGTTGTCGCACGCGGTGTCTCGTTTTTGTGCATGTTGGAGCGCTCATTTTAGCGCAGATGCTGGGTGTGCCATAGGCCGATCTCTGATGACCTATGCACTGGGGTCACTAAAGCCATTCGTCGGGCGTTAACCGAGAAAGCGGTGCTGTGGCAGCAGCTTGAGCTCGGTCTCGCTGAGCGCGTGCTTCTGCAAGGTGAAGTGCAGGGCGTCGATGGCACGCGGGATACGCAGGACGGTTTCCCAGTCGTCGTTGTGGGTGCGCAAGGCATTAAAGCCGACGTCGTTGATGACGATAAAGCGCGTATTGATCAGGCTTAGGCGATGGGTCTGCCAGCCAAACTGCCACCAGTGATCGAGAAATTTACCCATACTCTGCTCGTTAAAGCTGCGGCGGGTATCCGGTTCAGACCATGCGCCATAGGCGAGGTCGTGCGGCACTTCGATCTCAAGCATGCCCTCGTCTGCAAGCAAATGCAGGCAGTTGGTCAGGAGCTGGATCGGGTTGGCACAGGTCTGCAGGACGTTTTTGGCAATGATCTTCTTAAAATAACCCGGCGGGATACTGATCTGACCATAGCGCCACGAGGTCATGGTAAGGTCAAAAGGAAACGGCAGATTGAGATCCAGCACGAGGTCAGGTGCGAAGTCAGCGCGTGGATGGACATTGCAGGCGTCATAACGCCAGCGGGGACCGGCACCGATATTGAGCGTGTCGGGCAGCGCTGGGCGCTCAACCGGCAGAGGCGGGCGACTGCGCGGCAGGCTGAGGTCGGGATGCTGGTCGAGTCCGGTGCTGGCAAGGTAATGATCAATGGCAGGCTTAAGGATGCCCTCAGCCGTGCGTTGCCTAAATAAGTCAAAGCCATGGCGCTCAAGCGTGTGACGGCGCTCGTCATCATGCACCAATTGCCAGCATAACTCCGGCAGATCGGCGCGGGAGCCGGTCACGATGGCGTCCTTGATGTCCGGCTCAATGTCGGTATGCGGGGACAGCTCGGAGACAACGGCTTTGCCATTGGCGAGCAGATAGGAGACGCGGACGATCTCAAAGATACCGACGGTCTCGTAGTAGTGGATATTGACCACGACTTTGGCGCGCGCGATCAACTCGTCGCGATAGTCACCGATACAGGGGTGGTCGGTGTCGCCGATCATGACATTGAGACCGCGTGCCTTGAGGGCGTCCAGCGTCTCGCGGCGGCGTCCGCTCATGGAGCCGTAGAACAGCACGTCGATATCCTGCACGACCTCGGGCTCTGGTGTCTGTTGCAGCCAGGCGCGGGCTTGCGGTGTCGCGGTCATCTCGGGCACATAGCCGAGCGGTACATAGCTGATCTCGGGCACACCAGCTTGAGCCAGGGCGTGGATGTTGCGCTGGTTATAGTCCCAGACGGGGGCATTTAAGAACTGACGGAAATAAACCAGATCAAACCACTGCACTTCGGGCGAGACTTGTTCGAGATTAAAGATAATGATGTGGTTGGCCTGCGCGGTCATCGTTGACCAAGGTACAGGACCTGAACCAAAGACAATATTGATTGCATCTGGCATCAGGTAGTCGGTGATGGTTGCCTCGTAGCCCATCGATGCAATGCCGTGATAACAGAACATCATGCATTCGCGGAATGCGGCACTGCCATTTAAGGCACAGATGTTGAATTTGATGCAGGGCATTGCGGGAAATCCTTGTGTGATGGGCGACCAAAATCAGGCGACGTCAATCCTGCGGTTCGAGGCGTGCAAATCACGTCCAGCATGGTCTGAAATACCTCGCGTAGTGTGCGCAAAGGATTGTTTTTTTTCAAGGGGAAGGACGGGTGATGTTGATGCGGGTCAGGATCACGCGAGGGTTTAGCTGGCGGCGTCGCGGTTGCCGTCGGGCGGATTAAAACTGACCATGGGGCGTGGGCGATACGGCAGGGCGATGCGGACTTCCAGACCACCTTCGGGGTGATTACTGACCGCAACCGTACCGCCATGCAGGCCCGCGATGCGCTTGACGATCGCAAGGCCAAGGCCGCTGCCTTGGGTAGTGCGGGCGCTCTCGCCGCGCACGAAAGGCTCGGTGAGGGTGGAGAGATCCTCAGGCTTGATGCCTGCACCGCAGTCGCGGATGGTGATATATAGCTCGTGCGGCAGCAGGGTCAGCCAGACGGAGATTGGCTCGCTGCCGTAGCGCAGGGCGTTATTGATTACATTGACGATCATGCGCTTGATCGACAGCGGACGCATCAGGATCAGCGGCAGGGATTGCGGCTGATAGAGGATGCGTGAGGCTTTGTACTGGACCACGATTTCCTGAATGATCTGGTTGAGGTCGGTGAGCTGGGCGGTCTCATCCGAGCCGTCGCGCATATAGGAGATAAACTGCGACAGGATGTTGTCCATGTCATCGATGTCATACACCATGCCTTCGCGCAGCTCTTCGTCCGGCATCAGCTCGGCCGTGAGGCGCATGCGCGTCAGTGGCGTGCGCAGGTCGTGTGAGATACCTGCAAGCATGATGGTGCGGTCGCGGGCGGCCTGCTCTAGCGATGCGATCATGTGGTTAAAGGCGGCATTCACCTGACGGATCTCGACCGGTCCGGTATTGATCTTCAGGCGTGCGGTCTCGCCATAGGCGGTATAGCGGCGCGCGGCTTGCTGCAGCACGGCAAGCGGCCGGTTGAGCTGGCGCACCAGCACCAGAATGATGATCGAGGTGATCAACGGGATGCCGAGCAGCCAGCCGACGATCAGGACAGCATCATACTGGGCATAAAAGAGCAGCGGCTCCCTGATCCAGACACTGCCGAGCGATGGGAAATGTATCCACAGGCGTGGCTCGGGTTTGAAGGCAAAATAAACCTCGACGGGCTCTTTAAGCTCAATCGACAACTCTTTAGACAGCTCGCTGGTAAAGAAGTTGGCGAGCGGATTGGTTTGTTTTTGTGGAAACTGCTCCGGGTCGCGGATGTACTCGACGCCGACACGCTCCAAGAGCCATTCGTGAATGTCGAGCGCGAAAGGATCGATCAAGACCTGTTGCTCGGCTTCGCGGATCAGCGCAAGGTTAATCGCGAGATAATGCGCGTGCTGACGGATTTCAGGCAGATAGAGCGTGCGCCAGAAGAACGCCAGCGACATGAGCAGACTAAAGAGACCGACGGTTGAGACGAGCAGGGTGGTGCGGACGGCGGTCGAGTTGGGCTTGAGTTTGGCAAAGCCCTGCATGAGCCGGCGCCAGACGCGGACCAATAGCCACGGGGTCTTGACGGGTGCGTCGCTGTACCGTGGCAGCAGATCGGCGTCGTCCAGCAGATCCTCGTCGGTGCGTGTGCGCTTGGTGAAGAGTTTCACACGGACTCCAGAGACAGGGTCATGGTCTCAGCGTAAGGAGGCGTCGCAGCGTAAAGACGTCCGTCACCGACGGTCATCAAGACGCGCCATCCGGTACAAACACATAGCCCACACCCCATACCGTCTGGATATAGCGTGATTGGGCGGGGTTTTCTTCGATCAGGCGGCGCAGACGCGAGACCTGTACGTCGATGGAGCGCTCCATGGCACCCCATTCGCGGCCACGGGCGAGGTTCATGAGTTTGTCGCGGGTCAGCGGCTCGCGCGGATGCTGCACCAGCGCCTTGAGCACCGCAAACTCACCCGTGGTCAGCGTCACGACTTCACCGTTGCGGGTCAGGGATCGGGTCGAGAGGTCCAGCGACCATGAGCCGAAATTGATCACAGTCATATGCTGGCTGGGTGCGCCTGGCACTTCGCGCACCTGACGGCGCAGCACGGCGCGGATGCGGGCGAGCAGCTCATTGGGATTAAAGGGTTTGGGCAGATAGTCGTCGGCACCGGCTTCAAGGCCCGCGATGCGGTCGGAGTCGCTGCCGCGTGCCGTGAGCATGATGATCGGGATATTGACATTAGCGGCGCGCAGGCGGCGGCAGATGCTGACGCCGTCTTCGATCGGCAGCATGAAGTCGAGCACGATCAGGGAGAACAGCTCGCGCTGCATCAGGCGATCCATCTGCGGGCCATCATGTGCGGTCCGCACCACAAATCCTTTATCCTCAAGGAACCGCTGTAGCAAGGTGCGCAGACGTGCGTCGTCATCCACCACCAGAATACGCTCGCCACTGGCCGTGCTTTTCGGGTTTTCTTCAGCAGGGACTACCAAACTCATCAATGCTCTCCCTCAATATTTCTTTGTGGTCTGACGCAACAACCGCCAGCAGGGGGTATTTATGTTACCCTGATGTGTCACACCGCGTTCATTATGACTGTGCTATAACGCACGAGCTTTGCATGTCCGTGTGTGTTAACACATTGATCCTTGTGTCTAGATTGGGTGTTGTAAATAAATAATTCAATGTTTCAGTATTGTTAGATACTAAATCCATACAGCGCGTGCGTCTATATCGTAATGTATAAATTGGATTGTTTTATGTGCAGCCATGGGTAGGCACTTGCAGGCAAGCACCGTATAATCTAGGCCTTCTCCCCTTTTATTTTCCTTCGGAACACCGCTGTATGACTGCGCCCGACCAAACCCCTGAAAACGTCAATCTCCCGGATGAGACATCCCCTGTCGTCGCTGCCGATGCTACGGCTGCGCCTGAAGCTGAGGCTTCGGCTGTCGTGGATGCCGCATCGGGCGAGGGCGCAGCAGAGCCTGCGCCGACGTCCGCCGATGTCGCTCTGGATTCTGCCCCTGCTGCCGATGCCGCTCCTGCCGCAGAAAGCCCCATCGCAGCAAGCACAGCCGAAGCAAGCGATACCATCGAAAAAACCGTAGTGCCGGTTACTGTGACGACAGCCGTCGAGGCCGCACCGAAATTGCGTCTCAAGACCGATGCCGAGCTGTTTGCACAGGTAGCCCAAGAGCAGAGCGTGCGCCCTGAGCAAGTCGCTGCTGCGGTCGCGCTGCTGGATGATGGTGCCACTGTGCCCTTCATCGCGCGCTATCGTAAAGAAGCGCATGGTCTGGACGACAGCCAACTGCGTGAAGTCGAACTGCGCGTCACCTACCTGCGTGAGCTGGATGAGCGTCGCAGCAAGATCATCGAATCGATCAAGAGCCAAGGCAAGCTGACCGATGCGCTCTTGACCCGTCTGAACGACGCCGACAGCAAAAACGCGCTCGAAGACCTCTACCTGCCGTATCGCCCCAAGCGTACCAGCAAGGCCCAATTGGCCCGCGATGCCGGACTTGAGCCATATGCCCAGCGTATCCTCAGCGAAGCCATCGAGCCGAGCGAAGCGCTCGCGGGCTTTAGCCATGAGAGCTATCCGGATCTCGACAGCCAGCTTGATGCCATTAGCCATATCATCATCGATATCTGGGCGACCGACCTTGAGCTGATGGAGACTCTGCGTCGCCGCTTCGGCACCGATGCCCAGATCGTCAGCCGCCTCGCCAATGAAGAGAAGCGCGAAGTCGGTAAAAAATTCCGTGACTACTTCGAAGCCCAGGAATCGCTGGCCAAGATCGCCTCGCATCGTCTGCTGGCGCTCTTGCGCGGTCGTCAGGAGAACGTCCTGACCCTGAAAGTCGATGGCCCGAACGACGCCCATATCGATGCGATCAAAGAGCGCGTCGGTCTGTCAGCGGTTGAACCCGCCAGCCGTCAAAGCCTCTTGGCGCAAGCCGCCGAGCTCCTGTGGCTGGGCAAACTGCGCCCACACTTCGAGCATTCGCTCCTGACCGAAAAGCGTCTGATCGCCGAAGCCGAAGCCGTCGCAGTATTCGCCGAAAACATGCGTCATCTGCTGCTGTCGGCGCCTGCCGGTGGTCGCGTGGTGCTGGGCATGGACCCCGGTATCCGTACCGGCGTCAAGCTCGCGGTGATCAATGCCTCTGGTGATGTGGTCGCCCATGAAGTCATCTACCCCTATGCGCCACGTAACGAACGCGATGCCTCGCTGGCGAGCCTCGAGAAACTCTGCCGCGAGCATGCGGTCGAGCTGGTCGCCATCGGCAACGGCACCGCCAGCCGCGAAACCGATGCACTGGTCGCCGACCTGATCAAGGCTCATCCGGACCTTGGCTTGACCAAAGTCGTGGTCAACGAAGCCGGTGCCTCGGTCTACTCCGCAAGCGAACTGGCCTCCGCAGAGCTGCCTGAGCTCGACGTCACCATCCGTGGTGCCGTATCGATCGCACGTCGTCTGCAGGACCCGCTCGCCGAGCTGGTCAAGATCGATCCGAAGTCGATCGGTGTTGGTCAGTACCAGCATGATGTCAACCAGCCATCCCTCGCGCGTCGTCTGGATGCCGTGGTCGAGGACAGTGTGAACGCCGTGGGCGTGGATGTGAATACCGCATCGCCGTCGCTCTTGTCGCGCATCGCCGGTCTGAACAAGAACATCGCTCAGCAGATCGTGGACTATCGCCGCGAGAATGGTGTGTTTGCGACCCGCGATGACCTGAAAAAAGTCCCGCGCCTCGGCACCAAGACCTTCGAGCAGGCCGCCGGTTTCTTGCGGATCCCGCAAGGCGCGCAGCCACTTGACGCGTCTGCCGTCCACCCGGAAGCCTATCCGCTGGTCGAGCGTATCTTGGCAAAGATTGGTCGGAGCCTAGATGAGGTACTGGGCAAGGGCGAAGCGTTTGAAGGCTTTGACCCGTCGTCTGTGGTCGATGAGCAATTCGGTCTGCCGACCGTGTACGATGTGATCAAAGAGCTCGAAAAACCGGGCCGTGATCCACGTCCTGAGTTCAAGACGGTGAAATTCCGTGAAGATGTGACCGAAGTCGGTCATCTGACGGAAGGCATGATTCTGGATGGCGTAGTAACTAACGTGACTAACTTCGGTGCCTTCGTCGATGTCGGCGTGCATCAGGATGGTCTGGTGCATATCTCCGAGCTGTCCAATCAGTTCGTTGATGATCCGCATAAATTCGTGCGTCCCGGTCAGATCGTGACGGTGCGCGTGATGGGTACCGATGGTGACCGTAAGCGTATCAGCCTGAGTCTGCGTCTGAACCCTGCGGAGCGTCCAGCGCGTGGTGCAGAGCGTCCTGCACGCGGTGAGCGTACTGAGCGTGCAGATCAGCCGCGTGGTGAGCGTCCAGCGCGTAAGCCGGAAGGTGCGCGTGATGGCGCTCGTGAAGGCAGCCGTGATGGTGCGAAGCGCAGTGATCGTCCGCAGGGCGACCGTCCGCGTCAGGATCGTGGTGATCGTCCACGTAATGACCGTCCGCGTAATGATAAGCAGGATCGCCGTGAGGAGAAGCCGAAGGAAGAGAAAATAGGTTCCTTTGGTGCGCTGCTTGCGCAGGCAGGTCTGACGGGATCGAAGAAAGGCGAGTGATTGATATTCTCCTGATGTGAATCAGAAAAGCCAGCGTCGATACGGTGCTGGCTTTTTTATGGGTGGGTGTTTAGATTGAGGCGCTGGGGCTTATTACTCTCTACGTACTGCACCAGGTTTTACGCTTAATTCTTGCTATGTTTTTGATTTATTTTTATAATTTAATGATGTTGTGGTCAACACTGCTGGATCGTTAAGGCTGTATCTTTTGGCAGGCTATGACATTAATACGTAATGGACGAAAATCTTATCAAGGAGAATGTATGAATACCTCAGAGTTTATCCCGTATGATGTGGTTGCAAGAAATATTTTGGTTAGTAAAGAAAACCCTGATTTTCCGGGAACGTCGGGAACGGGTTTCTTCGTAAAATTTCCGCCATTTTTAGATATTTTTTATGTTACGGCTAGGCATTGTATTGTTGATAATGATAATAAAGGTGATAAAAGCGGATTGAGAGTTCTTGTTTCTTCTAGTGAGGGTAAAGATCAGCTGGTTGATTTTGACAAGATAGTTGAGTTTTCTCCCGCTGAGGGGCAAGACTTAGAGGATGTTATTATTTATCATGTAAATAATTTGGATGATAAAAAAGGTATTCTAAGTAAGCGTGCTCTTGAATTGTGGCATCAAGATGATGTTGATGACTTACTTAATAATGCTGTGGAAAGAGAGGAGCGATTAAGAGCTGTTGGATTTCCAGGTGTGAATGTCAGTATTAATTATGAGTTAGAAACACCTGTATTGATGGCTACTGTTCGTGGGTTTCATGGTATTGCTCGGAAGGCGGAAATTGACGGGTATTACTCAATTACAGATACAAATTGGAAAGAAGTGTACGATGGCTTCAGTGGGTCTCCTATTCTTTATTTGGCAAATAAGAGAGTTTCTGTAGGAAAGCCATTGAAAGAAGATGTTGCAATTATACCAGTCGGCATTTTGTTGCTTGGCAGTACATCTAAGGGTATACATTTCTTGAATATTAATGCCATTACAGATGCTATTGCAGGTTTCCTTTTAAAGGAAGGCGCATCTTCTTAAGCAAGCGTAGCGGGTTTTAACCCACGGGCAGCATCTGATTGTCAGCTCAATATGTCTGATCGGGCAGATTTATTTTTATAACTTCGATGCTGGTGGCGCCTTCGATACCGGAGATGGGTTAAAACCCATCTCACCGCTTGTTCCATGTGCGGATCCGTCAAAAAAGCCAGCGTTGTCACGATGCTGGCTTTTTTTCATGGCATGATGGGATGTAGGGACCCTATACCGGTGCAGGAGTGCACAGCATGCGACAGTCTTTATTTCCATCCGATGATGCCCTGCCGACGTGGCTGCATACGACGCTACTGCTGGTCGTGGTGTCGCCGTTTTGCATCTCGTTGCTGTTGCCCGGTCTGCATGCGCTCAAGGCACATGAGTTGGCTCCGATCAGCATCGAGGGGCAGTATATGTTTGGCGGGGTGATGCTGCATGGCGGGCAGGCGACGCTTGCGGGATGGGCGCTGGTGATGCTGGCGGGGGTGTTTCCGGCGCTTGGGTTGTGCTTTGCGAGGCTGGAGCGGGTACAGCGTTGGGCGCGTATCAGTGTGGGGATATTGTTTGGGCTTTATCTTGTGCTGTCGTATTTGCTTTAGTGGATCGTGCAAAGCGCAAGGGCTTATGCATTCTATGTGGTCTGCGATGGCTGTAAAGAAGGAGGGTTTATATGCTGATTAATCAATTGGCAGATGCAGAGAAGTTGGTAAAGGAACAACTGCTGAAGGATGAGAAGTCAGTAGGTATGCCAATAGTTATACAACAGCAGGATACTGTTGAATATAAGGATGGCTGGTTGTTTTTTTACAATACCGCAGAATATCTCAAAACGGGAAATTTCTCATTTGCTTTGGCGGGCAATGGTCCTTTATTCGTAAAAAGGACTGGTGAAATTGTTGCGCTTGTAACTTATAGGCCTGTTGAGGAGTCATTGCGGCTGTTGGGAATTGAATAGCGCGTAGAGTGGGTCAAAGCCCACCCTACGGCAATTCTTCTACAGTTTTAAGCCTCTCGCACCTTCATTACCCACCCAAATACCCCCACCGCCAGCAGCATCCCCACCACCTGCGCCGCGATAAAGCCCGCCGTATCGCTCGGGCGTATGCCCGCAAAGGTATCGGTCAGCGCGCGTGCCAGTGTCACCGCAGGGTTGGCAAACGACGTCGATGCGGTAAACCAGTACGCCGAGGTGATATAGGCTGCTACGGCAGCCGGTGTGACCTCGGGACGATGCTTGGCGGTCGATAGAATCACCGCGAGTAGTCCAAAGGTCGCCACACACTCACTCCACCACTGCGATCCACCAACACGGACATGCTCAGAATACGTCACCAGCGGCAGATCAAACATCAGATGCGCCGCCATCACCCCCGCCACAGCCCCTACCACCTGCATACTGATATAGCCGAGCGCATTGCTCGCAGGCAGACGACCATGCAGCACTTCGGAGATCGTGACCACCGGATTAAAGTGCGCACCCGAGATCGGGCCAAAGATCAGGATCAAGGCATAGAGGCCTGCACCGGTCGCCAAGGCATTGGCGAGCAGGGCAAGGCCGGTGTTACCGCCTGACAGATTGGCCGCCATGATGCCGGAGCCGACCACGACCGCCAGCAGGAAGGCCGTACCCAGAAACTCCGCCACCATACGACGGCTCAAAGTCGTGCCCTGCATCATGCGTCCTCACCGATCTGATCCAGCGTTTGCTTGAGCTCGGCGGGGCTGTATCGCTCCAGCGGCAGATCGACGAGCTGCTGCATCCGGGCTTTGATGCGTGTGAAGGTGTGGGCGAAGGCTTGGCGCTTGTCTTCATCCGAGCCTTGCACATGCGAGGGGTCTTCAAAGCCCCAATGGATCTTGATCGGACTGCCGAGCCAGAGCGGGCAGACTTCTCCGGCGGCGCTATCGCAGACGGTGATGACGATGTCCATCTGCGGGGCGTCGGGCTGGCTGAATTCATCCCAGCTCTTGCTGCGGGCCTTGCTGGTGTCGTAGCCGATGGTCTGCGCTTGCTCGATCGCGTAGGGATTGACCTTGCCCGTGGGCTGGCTGCCTGCGCTATAGGCGCGGAAGCGTCCTTGGCCCAGCACGTTGATGGCGGCTTCGCTCATGATGCTGCGGGCGGAGTTGCCGGTGCAGAGGACGAGGACGTTGTAGACGCGGGCAGTCATGTGGGGGCTCCTGTGAGGGGTAAGGTAGATGGCGCGGATGGTGTGGTGTCAGCCGCGATGGCTGCGGGCTGGCAGGTCACGACAGGCAGGCATGGCGTGCCGCCGCAACAGTTCTCGGTCAGGTAGGCCATGACGTCATTCATGCGCGGGTAGTTGGCGCTGTAGATGACGAAGCGCCCGACCTGACGGGTGTGGACCAGTTCGGCATGGCTGAGTTCTTTGAGGTGAAAAGACAGTGCGGAGGGGGTGATGCCGATCAGTTCGGCGATCTTGCCTGCTGAGAGCCCTTGCTCGCCGGTCTGGACCAGCAGGCGGAAGACCTGAAGTCGGGAGGCTTGGGCGAGGGCGGCGAGGGCCGTGACGATGCTGGATGTTTTCATGTTTCAAGGATAGTTGAATTAATTGGATGATTCAAGAAAGCTTGAAATGAAATTTTTGTGACAGGTGGGGTTGGGGGAGTGATTTGCTTTTTATAATTTGGATGCTGGTGGTGGTACAGATAGCGTTGCTGGGTTAAAACCCAGCCTACGATTTGCTAAAGGATGTTATATTCGTTGATCTCGGTGACAGGGATTTTAGGATTTACGGCTTGCTTAACTTCGGGTATTCCGGAAAAGATGATGGATGTGAGTCTTTCTTGTCGATCAAATATGAGGAAAACTGCCTGATCTTCAGAATGCCTTGAGCTTTCAAATTCTCTCTTGATAAAGTAGCTCATGATATAGTGATGAGGTGGCTGATTGAGCGACTTGTTGGGTGCTGCATCATAAGCGTCGGGTTCATAGCCGATATCTTTTACGGCCTCATCGCTGGCTTCGCCAAACCTTAGTTTTTTCAAACCATCGACAAGAACATTCTTTCTCTGTAGGTTTATTTTCTCAATGCGCTTTGGCTGATCCGGTTTGAGCGGGTATTTATTTGGTTCATGAGCAAAGCTATAAGAGCTTCCCAAGAGAAACATAAGAATAAGCATCGTAGAGGCATATTGTTTGTGCTTCATTGTTGGCGGCTCTATGCTGTCAATCAGGCGAAACTAGGTGTAGTGAGGTTTTTAAGCTGTGAGTGAATTCGATTGTAAGCTTGATGTGAGTTAGGCATTTGATATATTATGTTTTTTATTTGTATACGGGTGGTGTTGCCAATACAGATGGTGGGTTGAAACCCACCCTACGGCTGAGCTAGACCCAGCCTACAGCGTACTTATTGCTCCCCGCGAGGTTTATTTAATTTTAGAATCTCAATCATCGTATACATAATGAGGAAATATCCGATGTAAGAAGAAACCGCAACCCCAAAACTCAATAAAAAACTGTACTTGTCTATCCAGCGCAAGTGTGAGTCCAAAAAGTTCATGACGATATTGATAATTAGAATAATCAACAATAAAAGCAGGTCAAACTCTAACATGGATGATGAGCTTGGATTTTTTTCACCCTTACGAGATCTACTGAGCAGCGCAAAAGGGATGGTCAAATTGATGAGGCATTTGGCTAACAGTAAAAACTCAATGAATCTCAGCAGGTAGACCATTTAATACGCATCCTTTTGTATTGGCTGGCTAAAGCCTTACAGCGTGCAGCAGAGTATGCATGTTACGCACTTTAGTGGAAGGGGTGCGCCTTCCGCAGGACTTCCTTTTGACTGGGCAAAAGGAAGCAAAACCCCTGTGATTGGAGAACTCGCCATCCATGGCTCAAACAGGCTCCAATCACCACGTCCCTGTGAAACAGCGTATTTTTGCTCGATTCACTCATCCCGCGTCAGCACTTCCAGTAGCTCAATCTCAAAGGTGAGGTTAGCGTTCGCCGGGATCTTACCAATCACGCGCTCGCCGTAGCCTAGGTGAGCAGGCACGATCAGCTTGCGCTTACCGCCGACCTTCATGCCCATCAGACCGATATCCCAACCCTGAATCACGCGACGACTTCCGATCACGCACTGGAAGGGTTGCCCGCGCTGGTGCGAGGAGTCAAATACCGTGCCGTCATCCAGCCAGCCTGTGTAGTGGGCGGTGATGAGCGCGCCTTTGACGCAGGTTTTACCGATGCCCTCTATGAGGTCGATGATTTGCAGTTCGGTGGTCATGGCTAGTCTCTTTGATGAATGGGGATAGTCTACACGTTCTGATTGATTCAGATAGAGATATCCCTGATCAGCGCGCCTGCCATGGAAATCTCCCCAGCGCATGACGCAGGCGATAGGAGAGCGAACCGTGCAGATTGGCGCCATGCCATGCGGCGAGCGAGGTCGGCGTCATATCAAAGATCCAGTATTGCTCGCGGATCGGGTCGAGTGGCTGGGCAGGCAGCAGAGAGACTTTCGCCGCGATATGACCTTCGCCGTCTTCCAGACTTAAACGGGCAAGGATGCGGCCATCGCGGTCACAAATCTGCGATTCGCCAATCATTTCGGTTTCCCATACGACGCCGGGCAGCAGTGGGGTATTACAGCGGATACGGCCGACATGGGCGGCATGGGCGACGGGGACGCCGGTCAAGCGTGCGACTTGCCCGGGCAGGGCGTATTGCTGCTGGCGGTAGATGGCGTGCTCATGGCACAGGTGTCGGCCCAGTGGACCAATCCAGTTGATCGGCATGGAGTACCAGCACATGCCGCCCAGCACCAGTTGCACGCCCTCGGCACGTACCCGGGCGGCGGTGCGCATGCGGGCCCATTCCCAGCCGGACATGAGCCCGACTTTGCAGTTGAGCGTCTGGCAGTTGATGACGCCATCGTCCCGACCGCCGATATAGAAATTCTGCTCCCATGCGGTCGGGATGTCTTTGTCATGCAGGTGCACGGTGCCATTCGGTTCAGCGAGGACGTAGGTGCCGTAGGTATGCTGACCGCGCACGGCGAGGAAGCCGCCGGTGAGGATGACGTCGAGTTCGCGCGCTAGCCTTTGCATGAGTTGTAGCGGTCTGCCGTCGATCGGTTGCGGCGTGTGATAGAGGATGGGGGAGTAGACGTTGGGGGAGGTGAGGGCTTCCGGGAGGACGATGATCTCGGGGCAGTGCTCACGATAAGCATCGCGGATCAGGGCTTCGACACGGGCTAGGTTTTGATCGACTTGGCCTAGTGTGAGCGAGGGCTGTATCACGGCGATTTTGGTCATGAGATCCTCGGGACAGATATGCATTCAGCAGTGAGCACTGTGGATTCCCGATGGTATGCACTCTATTGCATATTATCAAGACAAAGAAGCCAACAGAACATCTGTTGGCTTCTTTGTTGATTGGCTCTGGAACCGATCTTACCAGTGCTCACCCGGACGGATACGGGCGAAGGCACGTTGCAGCAGGGTCAGGTCTTCTTCATGTGCTGCGGCGTCTTTCGGCAGGCCTTTGGAGGCAGCCGAGCTGGGGAACATCTGGTAGGCGACCGACAGGATAGCATCGTTGAACTTCGGTGCGACCGCATAGGTGAAGGCACCGAACGAGCCTGCGGTGGTGGCGACGCGCTTGGCCTTGCGGATGATTGCTTTGGCGATCAGGTCGGCGGCCTGCTCAGGCGTTAAGGTCGGGATGTGATCGTAGAGCTTGGTCGGGGCGATCATCGGCGTGCGCACCAGCGGCATGTAGATGGTCGAGACGGCGATATTCTTGCTCTTGACTTCAGAAGCCAAGCAGCGGCTGAAGGCGTCCAGTGCGGATTTACTGGCGACATAGGCCGAGAAGCGCGGGGTGTTGGTCAGTACGCCGATCGAGCTGATGTTGATGATGTGACCGCGCTTGCGCTCGACCATGGTCGGCAGCAGGGCAAGGATGAATTTGACCGCGCCGAAGTAGTTGAGCTGCATGGTGCGTTCGAAGTCGTGGAAGCGCTCGGTGGATTCGATCACGGCGCGGCGGATGGAGCGACCGGCGTTGTTGACGAGGATGTCGATGGCACCTTCGGCAGCGAGGATGTCTTTGGCGCACTGATCGACGGCGTCCATGTCGTTCAGATCACATGGGAATACCGCTGCGCTACCACCGGCTGCGACGATGCCGTCACGCACTTCTTCGAGTGTTTCACGGGTCCGCGAGACGAGGATGACGTGGGCACCCGCTGCGGCGAGCATGTTGGCGACGTTGAGGCCGATGCCGCTTGAGGCGCCGGTGACGACGGCTTTTTTGCCTTTGACGGCGTTACGGAGGGCGATGCGTTGCAGTGCGTTCATGTTGTAGGTCTCAAGTTTGATGTCTGTTAATGTTTAAAAGCTGTTGTTCAAAATGGTTCAACGCTTGAATCAATCGGTGTGTTTTTAATATCGATCTGGATATTGTTGCTATTGATTAATGAGCGCTGATCGCTGCGTTTTGCTTGAGAATATAATGGGGTAAAAAAGTGATTTTGGCAATATTTGGGCTGATTTCGTTGTGTGATGATATTTGTAGTTAAAAACTTACAAAACAATAATTTATAAATTACACAAAAACATATATTGATCATATTTTATTCGAGTCTTTGCTCTATAAGGCTTTAGAATAAATGCTCTATGGCATTTTTATTAAAAATAAGTTGATTAGAATATTTGCTCTATTGGTATTTAGAGTAAATGCTCGATTAATACGTTGTCGTTAATGGCAGACGGGTATAGTTGGTGATGGCGGATGGGGTAGGGGGCGTGATGTATAGGGCAACTGCATAAGGTTTCGAGGTTGCATGAGGTTGCATAGGGGGTTACTTGAGGCGTGCCTGCCGCAGGCGGAACGATTGACTGGGCAATCGTCGGCAAAACCCCTTTCTCGCACAGAACTCGCCATCCTGAGGCGCGATCAGTGAAGCACTGCTTCACAGCGACGCAAGGGACAGCCACGCTCAGCGTTCCTGCATGAAGCAAGATCAAAAGCAAAGCATTAGAAGCTGAAGGCAGAGGAGAACATAAAGCCCGCATACCTGTCGGTATGGGGCTTTCTTTTTCTGGTCGCACTGGTCTTATTTGTCGAGGCGTTTCTGCGCAAGGCTGAGGAATTGGTTGAGGAAGATCGCGGCGAGTGTTGCGGTGCCTATGCCGCCTAAGTTAAGACCACCGATGCTCAGGCAGAAATTCCCCGCACCCATGATGAGGACGATGGCGGCGAGCAGGAGATTGCGGTTGTCGCTGAAATCGACCTGATGGTTGATCCAGATCTTGGCTCCGGTGATGGTGATCAGCCCAAAGACCACGATGGACGCCCCGCCCAAGATCGCGCTGGGGATGGTGGCGATCAGTGCGCCGAACTTGGGTGACAGGCCGAGCAGGATGGCAAACAGGCCAGCAATGAGGAAGATCACGGTCGAGTAGATGCGGGTCACGGCCATGACGCCGATGTTCTCGGCATAGGTGGTCATGCCGGTGCCGCCGACCAACCCAGACAGGGTGGTGCAGAGGCCATCGGCAAAGAAGGCGCGGCCCGTGTAGGGTGACATGTCTTGACCGGTCATGGCGGAGACGGCTTTGAGGTGGCCTAAGTTCTCGGCGATCAGGATCAGGGCGACGGGTGCGATCAGCAGCATGGCACTGGCCTGAAAGACGGGATGATGTAGCGCAGGTATGCCGAACCATGGCGCGTTGATCACGGGCGCAAAATTAATCGGAGTGCCAAGCTTAAGGCCATTGGTCAGCACAAGGTCAATCAGGTAGGCTGAGATCAGACCCGTGAGCAGCAGCAGGCGGCGCACCATGCCGCGACCGAGCACGGCGGCAGCGCTTACGCAGAGCACAGTGATGAGCGCCATCCAGCTATCAAAACCGTGCTGCGAGATGCCTTTGATGGTGCCGGGGGCGAGGTTGAGCCCGATGACCATGACGATGGCACCTGTGACGATGGGCGGCATGAGGCGCTCGATCCACTCGGTGCCGGTACGCATGACGAGGAGGCCGATGCCGGCATAGAGGATGCCGGTTGCGACGATACCGCCGAGTGCGACGGGCAGGTTGGGATTGGCACCGACGCCACTATAGCCGGTCGCAGCGCTCACAGCAGCGATAAAGGCGAAGCTTGAGCCCAGATAACTCGGCACGCGGCCCGACGTGATGGCAAAGAACAGCAGCGTGCCGATGCCGGTGATGAGCATGGTCAGGCTGGGGTCAAAGCCCATCAGGATCGGGGCGAGCACGGTTGCGCCAAACATGGCGAAGGCGTGCTGCAGGCCGAGCAGGAGGCTCTGACCCAAGGGAAGGTATTCGTGGGTGGCGACAGCGCGCAGCTCGATATTGCCGCGATAGGGGTGCCAGGTGTGTAGCCAGTTGACTTTACTGCTCATTCAGGTCGTTCTCGGTTGTGCACTTTCGATGGTCGTCTAGCGGTGCTCCCAATCAGTACGTATTCCAGGGTAAGGGCTACGTGGCCGTGTTTGGGGTTCATTCCATGGGGTGATGGGCGGCTTTACATCTCGTCAGCAAAGCATGCGAGGGTACGCAGCCCGTCGTTTTAGCCGTTATCGGGATGTGATAACGGTGTTATGGCGTCAAAACCCGAGGTTGGTGGTTTTTGATCCAGTCCACGAGGGCTATCTAAACTGAAAAACGCTATAAAATCAAACCCGATCGGCGCTGGTGTTGTGCGATTTTAGGTGAAATATTGAGTTTTGCGAGAGGGTGTTTTTTGATATTTGATCATTTTTAATAAAATGTTATTAAACAGTATCTTAATAATTATTTAAGGCTGTTTATTATACGTGTGTATCGGTATTGTTTGGCAATCTCAGGGTTAATCCGATTCTGGTCGCTGAATATGTTGTCTCATATAATGCTGGGTTTAAGATATTATAATCGTATGATCATGACTGTGCTGGACATAGACTTTATGCGCTTGACGCTATTGATAAATCAATGGTGCTGTTTTTGAACGGTCTGATCAGGGCGTGGTGTCCTGCGCTTGAGGCAGGATAAATCATATGTTATGAGGGTTTAGGTGTGATCGAGGGTGGCTGTAGGTGGCTGTATGGCATGGAACTGCTGCGCTAGCCTGTCGAACAAAACGGTCAAAGATAACAAACACATTCAAATGTGATGATTTTGATCTTATGGTTAGATCAATGTGGGGTTTGTGCGTGGATTTGCTGATTTGAATCCAGATTTTTGTAAAGATGCCCACAAAAGGGCGCTACGTGGCATAGATGGGCGAATCGGACATGTGACTCATCTCAATCACTCCTGTTTGCGCGCCTGGCTTATCAGGAACGTATATAAGCAACCTGTGGCGCGCCTATGCAGAGTTTGCAGGTCACTGGAGCTCAAAGTCAGCAGGTCTAAATTAGGTGATCGTTGAGGCCATGAGACCTGTGCCGGGCTGTAAAATTAGCGCCCAGCAGCGCACTGAATCCGCGTATAATGCTGCTCGCCCAGTGATCGCCTGATATCGGACCGTAGAGCGGTGTTGAATCGCGTCTGCGGAGGATGCCTGTGTCATGCGGTGTACTTAAAGAATTTGCCGCCTGCGGGTGGCGCGGTTGTTTTGTGTTTTGCTTTATCTTTTGCGTTATCTGTAGTTGGATTGAATTGGTCAGGAGTGCCGTGTGGCTCAATATATTTATACGATGAACAAGGTATCCAAGATGGTTCCGCCCAAGCGCGAAATCCTCAAGGATATCTCTCTATCTTTTTTCCCCGGTGCCAAGATCGGCGTGCTGGGTCTGAATGGCGCCGGTAAATCGACCCTGCTGCGCATCATGGCGGGTGTGGATAAAGATTTTCAGGGTGAGGCGCGTGCCCAGCCCGGTATCAAGATCGGCTACCTTGAACAGGAGCCCAAGCTTGACCCCGCCAAAGACGTGCGCGGCAACGTCGAAGACGGCGTGCGTGAGGCACTGGATGCGCTGGAGCGTCTGGATCAGGTATTCGCCGAGTATGCCGATCCCGATGCCGACTTTGACAAGCTGGCCGCCGAGCAGGGCAAGCTGGAAGCCATCATTCAGGCGTGGGATGCCCACAACCTGAACAACATGCTGGAGCAGGCCGCCGATGCCTTGCGTCTGCCGCCATGGGATGCGGATATCTCTCTGCTGTCGGGGGGGGAGAAGCGCCGCGTGGCCCTGTGCCGTCTCTTGCTGTCGAAACCGGACATGCTGCTGCTCGACGAGCCGACCAACCACTTGGACGCCGAGTCGGTCGCATGGCTCGAAGTGTTCCTGAAGAACTTCCCGGGCACCATCGTGGCGATTACCCATGATCGCTACTTCCTGGATAACGTCGCTGAGTGGATCCTTGAGCTGGACCGTGGACATGGCATCCCGTACCAAGGCAACTACACCAATTGGCTGGAGCAGAAGAACGCTCGTCTGGAGCTTGAAAACAAGCAGGAAGAGTCCTTCGCCAAGGCTCTGAAAAAAGAGCTGGAGTGGGTGCGTACCAATCCGAAAGCCCGTCAGGCCAAGTCCAAAGCGCGTATGGCGGCATTCGAGGAGTTGCAATCCAAAGAATTCCAGCAGCGTAACGAGACGGCTGAAATTTACATTCCACCGGGTGAGCGTCTGGGTAACATCGTGGTTGAGGTCAACGACATCAGTAAGTCCTTCGATGATCGCCTCTTGTACGAACACCTGAGCTTCACCGTGCCGCCTACCGCCATCGTGGGCATCATTGGTCCGAACGGTGCCGGTAAGACCACGCTGTTCCGCATGATGACGGGCGAGCAGCAGCCGGATACCGGTACGGTCCGTGTCGGTGAGTCGGTCAAGATCGCCTATGTCGGTCAGTTGCGTGACTCGATGGACGACAAGAAGACCGTCTGGGAAGAGGTGTCGGGTGGTCTCGATATCCTCAAAGTCGGTGACTACGAGATCCCGTCACGCGCGTATATCGGTCGCTTTAACTTCAAAGGCTCGGATCAGCAGAAGCGTGTCGGCGAGCTGTCGGGTGGTGAGCGTAACCGCCTGCAATTGGCCAAGATCCTGCAGCAGGGCGCTAACGTGATCCTGCTCGACGAACCCTCCAACGATCTGGACGTCGAAACCCTGCGTGCGCTCGAAGATGCGATTCTGGTCTTCCCGGGCTGCGTGATGGTGGTATCGCATGATCGCTGGTTCCTGGACCGTATTGCGACGCACATTCTGGCCTTCGAAGACGAAGGTCCTGAGTGGTACGACGGTAACTACACCGAGTACGAGGCCTTCCGTAAGGCCAAGTATGGTAAGGATGCCGGTCCGAAGCGGACCAAGTATAAGAAGATCAGCGGGTAAGGTGTACTGAGATGAGAAAGAGGCGCAAATGCGCCTCTTTTTTATGGGGCAGTGGTTGATGGGGTTTGAGCGGTGGATGTTTTTTGCAACGAGTCTAGTTTTTTCTGTGCATCCTGATAGTCACCTGCCAGGGCTTGTTTGTAATACTCAATGGCGCGCGGGATGTCTTTGGGCACGCCTTCGCCGTCAGCATAGTACTCACCCAAGCTGTAGAGTGCGGCTGGGAAGCCTTGATCGGCAGATTTCTTCAGCCAATATATTCCCTTGCTATTGTCCTTGGCGACGTCTTTTCCTTCCATGTAGATCAGACCTAACACATGCTGGGCAGTGGCATCATTTTGCGCTGCTGCTTTGGTAAACCACAGAACGGCAGTCGCTGGATCATGAGACACGCCTTTGCCAAACAAATACAGGAAGCCGAGCTGGACTTGGGCACGATGAAATCCTTGGTCTGCGGATTTCTTAAACCAGATTGCGGCTTGCTCATAGTTTACGGGACCATTTTCGCCGTTGAGGTACATGTCAGCGACACTATTTTGCGCGTTGGCTGAGCCTTGGTCGGCGGCTTTTTGAAACCATTTTGCTGCCAGAGCTTTATCTTGACTGACGCCTAGACCCCGCAAATACATAAATCCAAGAGAGTCTTGTGCGACGATGTCACCTTGTGTTGCGGCTTTCTCGAACCACTGCACAGCCTGAGCATAATTTTGAGTGATACCGCGCCCTTGAGCATATGTCAGGCCGAGTTCTCTTTGTGCCTGAGCATCCCCTTTTGCGGCTGCGTCCTGTAGCTGCTGGATGGTGATTTGATCGTCGGTGGCATGGGTACAGATTGGGGTGAGTATGCCAAGCGCCAGACTCATCACCAGTGCATGCTTAAGGTTTGCAATCATTGTTCAATTCCTTTTGTTATGGCGTGCGGGCGTAGGGACCGTAGGCCTGCGATCTGAGATAGCGTTCCAGTTGTTTTTGTGCGGGCCAGTATCCGTTCGCAACGGCTTTCTGATAGTACTCCATCGCCTTGGTGGTATTCTGCTCGACGCCTTTGCCCCCAAAATAAAGATCACCTAGACCTGAGAATGCTTGACCAAAGTTTTGAGCTGCGGCTTTCTGATACCAGAAGAGTGCCTGCGCATAGTCTTGCGAGGTGCCCTCACCGCTGGCATAAAGACTGGCCAAATTACATTCTGCTTCGGCAAAGCCTTGATCTGCCGCAGCTTTAGACCATTTGAATGCAAGTGCACTGTCTTGAGGGACATTGCCTAAGCCTTTGGTGTAGAACAGTCCCAGCTTGGATTGAGCGATAGGATAGCCTTGATTGGCCGCCATTTCTAAGAAGTCTCTGGCGAGTGAGTAATCTTTAAAAGTGCCTTTTCCAGTGATGTACAAAAACGCAGTATTGGTCTGAGCGATGGCACTGCCCTGCGTAGCTGCTTTCTGGTACCACTTGAATGCCTCGGCATAATCTTGCGTCAGCCCGCCACGACCATGCTCGTAGAACGCTCCCAGATCATTCTGCCCGGTTGCGAATCCTTGCTCTGCGGACAAGCGGAACCAATGTTCAGCTTGAATATCGTCTTGAGGTTCACCTGTGCCATTGAGGTACATCAGTCCGATCATGTACTGTGAACGAGCGTAATTCTGCTTGGCGGCTTGTTGATAGTACTTTCTGGCAGTATCGTAGTCTTTAGTCGTGCCGAGTCCATAAAAGTACATATCGGCGAGGTTGCTCTCTGCGGAAGCATCGCCTTTCAGGGCGGCTTTCTGGAAGAGCTCTATGGCCTTCGCATCATCTTTAGGAAGTCCGCCCTCTCCATTTCTATACATGACCGCGAGATTATTGGTCGCTGCCAGCGAGTCATCCGCGATGGCTTTCTCATACCAGCTTCGGGCGAGCTGGTCGTCTTTATTCACCCCTAGACCCTTCTGGTAGATATAGCCCAGATAAAACTCTGCGGTGAGATTGTGATGTGCGGCGGCTTGCTCATAGAGTGCCTTTGCTTTGGCATAATCCTGAGGGATCAATTTGCCTGACATATACATACCCGCCAGATGGATTTGTACAGGTACATAGTCTTGCGCGGCGGCCTTGCTGAACCACTCCACAGCCTTGGCGTAATCTTGGGGCAGTCCACCGCGTCCTTCGACATACATATCTGCCAGATCACATTCTGCGCCAGCATCTCCTTGGTTGGCGGCCAGCTCTAACCAATGCCGTGCCTTGGCGTCATCTTTAGCCGTGTTATTCGTGCCATTCAAGTAGCGTGACCCAAGCATGCTCTGGGCATACGCATAGCCGTGCTCGGCAGACTGCTGGAGCCAATATGATTCTTGCGTTGGATCTTTGCTGACGCCGAATCCTTGCGCATAGAGCATACTGAGGTAGTATTCGGCACTGGCATTTTTTTGCTTCACAGCGGCTTCATAGAGGGCTTTGGAGCGGGCGTAATCGACATGGACACCGATGCCCTTTTCGTAGAACCAGCCCAGTAGGATTTCTGCATCCTCGTTACCCTGATCGGCTGCAAGTTGAGCCCATTCGGCAGCTTTGCTATTGTCTTGATCCGTGCCTAGACCATGTCGATATAAGCGTGCCAGTGCGACCTCGGCATCGGGATACTTTTGGGTTGCCGCGCTCTGATACCAGTTGAAAGCTTGCTTATAATCTTGTGTGACACCACGACCATATTCGTATAACTCGCCCAGCGTGAATTGTGCGGGAGGGATACCAAATTTGGCAGCAGTCTGGTTTAGCGTAAGGGCTTTAGCTAAATCTTTTGCCACACCTAAACCTTCTAGATACAAGGTTCCCAGCATGAATTGAGCCTGAGGGTCACCTTGGTCGGCGGCTTTAGTCAGCCATTTGACGGCTTCGGTATAGTCTTGGGGAACCCCTCTGCCAATGGCGTAATAAACGCCGAGTTGGGTCTGGGCTTCTTTCAATCCTTGATCGGCAGATTTGCGATACCAGTAGGCCGCCTGTGTGTAGTCTTTCGTGTGAAATGCCGCAACTGCACGGGTATATTGATCTTCGGCATCTGTGGGTGGCGTGGGCCGCTTGAGCCATTGAGCGGCGATCTTGTCGCTTTGGGTCAGGTCAATGCCACGCTGTGCCAGTTTAAAGAGATCCGGTGCAGGCTGGTTTACATCATCATGCGTAGGCTGCACGGCGTTGATCTGTGCGTCGATGGCATAGGCAGAGGATGCGCCGAGCAGTAGGCACAGCGTCAGAGAGGACAGTATGGGTAGGCGTCGGGTCATGGTCGATACGGTCGGCATATGGGCGTGGTGTGTTGATTTATGGTGTGTCAGGTACGGATGTGACAGGCTGGTGTTTAAACAACTGATCCAGCTTCTGCTGGCTGGGTGCATAACCATGCGCGATGGCTTGCTTGTAGTACTCAATGGCGCGCCCGATGTCTTGGGGGACGCCTTCGCCTTGGGCGTAGAGGTCGCCTAAGCCCTCATAGGCGATGCCGAGATTCTGGTCGGCGGCGCGCTGATACCATGCGCGGGCTTGGGCGTAGTCCTGCTGCACGCCATGACCATGCTCATACATATCGCCGAGATTATTCTCGGCCTGCGCATCGCCGTGATCGGCGGCGATCTGGGTCCATTTCAGCGCGGCGGCATAGTCTTGAGGGACGCCTATGCCGAATTCATACATGGTCGCCAAGTCGTTGAGGGCACCGGGATGGCCTTGGGCGGCAGCCAGCTCCAGATAGTGCTTGGCGCGGATGGGGTCTTTAGGCGTGCCGTGACCGTAGAGCAGGTCGTTGCCGATATTGTACTGGGCGGTGGCATTACCCTGATCGGCGGCGCGCTGGTACCACATCAGCGCGGTCGCATAGTCCTCTTGGAGTCCACCGCGACCAAAGGCATAGAGGGTGCCGAGGTTATTTTGTGCGTCTGCAAAGCCTTGATCGGCTGCGAGCCTGAACCAGTGTTCGGCGTTGATGTCGCTTTGTGCGGTGCCGATACCGTTCAGATACATGAGGCCGAGCAGGTATTGGGCTTTGGCGTCATGCTGCTGGTTGGCTTGGACGTAGAGTTTGCTGCTCTTGATCGGGTCTAGTGTGCTGATCTCTGCGCCGGATGTGTAACTGGATAAGGTGAGGCCCAGCGCTAGGCTCAGCATCAAGATCAGGCCAGTCGCAACAGGCAGGCGGTGGTGGGGGATGGTGAGCATGGCTGGACTTCGGTTGTCGGTCGTTGCGGGCTGGTATGGCTTTGAGTATATACCTGCCTGCGGCTGTGGTTTAGGGTTTCTGGTCGGGCCGGGCATCTGGGGATGGTGGGGTAGCCTGCGGCGGGTGAGTGATGTTGAGGTAGTGATCGAGTTGTTTTTGGGCGTCGGGATAGCCTTGATCTATCGCCTGCTGGTAATACGCGATGGCGCGTGGGATGTCTTGGGATACACCTTGACCCCGGGCATAGAGATCGCCGAGTCCCGAGATGGCGATACCCAGCCCCTGATCGGCGGCTTTCTGATACCAGATGAGGGCTTTGACGTCGTCTTGTTTGACGCCACTGCGACCTGCCAAATATAAGACACCCAGCGCGTACTGCGCATAGTCAAAGCCATGCTCTGCTGCGCGCGTGAACCAGAGCTCTGCATTGATGTTGTCTTGCGGGCCTTTGCTGTTTTTGAGCAGGATGAGGGCCAGTTGATATTGCGCAAGGGTGTCTTCTGCGTTGGCGGCGTCGGTGTAGAAGATTTTCGCCATGTGGTCATCTTGGGGTAGCCCAAGGCCGAGGTGGTAGATATCGCCCAGATTGCGTAAGGCTATCGCATCGCCTTGCATGGCTGATCGGACCAACCAGCCTTTTGCTTTTGAGTAGTCCTGCGCGACACCGCCTTGACCTGATCGGTAGAGGATGCCGAGCTCGCGCTGTGCGGCAGGATAGTCGTGATTGGCGGCGAAGGTGTACCACTTAAGGGCTGCACTGGGGTCTTTCGGGACACCGAGACCTTCGGCATAGATCTGTCCGAGATGGTATTCGGCTTCGGGGCTGGTGTGGATGACGGCTTGCGCATAGAGGGTGCGGGCCTGTTGGTAGTCTTTAGGGACGCCGTTGCCATTCAGATAGATATTGCCCAGTGCTAGCCTGGCGTCGGGATCTCCCTGATCGGCGGCTTTGCCATACCATGTGATGGCACTGGTCATGTCCTTAGGTAATCCGCCCTGACCTTGGGCATACATCTGGGCGAGATGGGTCTGTGCGGCGGCGTAGCCTTGCTGGGCCGATCGCTCAAACCAGTCACGGGCGCGGGCTTCATCTTTGGGGAAGTGCTCTACACCGTCTAGAAAGCGGATGCCAAGGTTATGCTCTGCGCGAGGGTAACCGTGCTCGGCGGATCGCTTGAGCCAGTAGGTGGATTGGGTCAGGTTTGGGGCGCTGCCGATGCCGTCATGGTACATGGCAGCGAGGAAGAATTCGGCGCTGGCGTTATTTTGTTTGGCTGCGGCTTGCAGGAGGGTGCGGGCACGCGCGTAGTTGACTTTGACACCGATGCCTTTGACATAAAAGTAGCTTAACTGGGTCTGTGCAGCAGCAAAGTCCTGTGCGGCGGCAAGTGTGAGCCATTCGACAGCGTGGTCGTTACTCTGCGGTACGCCCTGACCTTGGTAGTAGAGGTTGGCGAGGGCGTATTGGGCGTAGGGGTCTTTTTGGTCGGCGGCGCTCTGGTACCAGCGCAGGGCTTGGGCGTCGTCTTGGGGGACGCCGAGGCCTTGGGCGTATTGGGTGCCGAGGTTGTATTGTGCACCTGCATGACCGTAGGTGGCGGCGGTCTGATTATAGGTGAGGGCGCGGGCGTAGTCCTGCGGGACGTCAGTGCCTTGCATGTAGAGGGTGCCGAGCATCATGTTGGCCTCTGCTTCGCCTTGCTGGGCGGCTTTGTCGAGCCAGATGAGGGTTTGGGCGGTGTCTTTGGGGACGCCTAAGCCTTCATGATAGGCGACGCCGAGCATGGTCTGGGCTTCTTTGAGTCCTTGGTCGGCAGCCTTCTGAAACCATTTAAACGCTTCGTCGTAATGCTGGGCATCCATGGCGTCGGAGCCGCGTTCATACTGGGTTTCGGCGTCGGTCGGTGGGGTTGTGCGCTTCAGCCATCTGGCTGCGATCTTGTCGCTTTGGGTGATGTCGATGCGGTGCGGGGCAAGCTCAGGCAGGTCAGATGCGGGCGCGTGATCCTGGGCAACTGGACCGTCTGTGGTCTGAGCTGTGCTAATTTGTGCGTCTAGTGCATAGGCGGGTAATGCGAGACTGAGCCATAGACCAAGGGCGACCGCAGACCGGACAGTTACGAGAGCGTGTTGACTGGCTGGACGATGCAGAGGATGCGTTGACATGGTGGTGTCCTTGATGCGCGTCAGGGCGTCTGAGGCTGTGGGGCATTGACCACGGCTGTGCTGGTGGGAGCGCTGGATGTGACCGATGGTTGTTGGCCTAGGCGTTTTTGGCAGGCTTTGAGTTTCTTGATGGAGTCGTGATAGCCACCTGCGATGGCTTTTTGGTAGTAGCTGATGGCGCGGGGAATATCTTGTGGGACGCCTTCTGCCTTGGCATAAATGTCACCTAAACCATCCCAGGCACCGGCTTCGTTCTGGTCAGCGGCTTTTTGGTACCAGATGAGGGCCTGCGCGTAATCCTGTGGGATGCCAAAGCCTTTTTCGTAGAAATAGCCGAGACCGTTTTCTGCCAGAGAGTTATGTTGTGCTGCGGCCATCTGATACCACTTGAAGGCTTCGGCGTTGTCTTTTTTGACTCCTTGCCCGTATTGATAAAATAATCCCATTTGGGCTTGTGATTCTGCATCGCCCAGAAGGGCGGCTTGTTGCATGTAGTATCGGGATTTGATGTAGTCCTTGGGTACGCCCAGACCATAGTAGTATATGGTTGCCGCATTGCTGAGGGCGATGATGCTGCCGTGTTCGGCGGCTTTTAAATACCATTGCAGGGCGATCTTGTTGTTCTTGGGCAGTCCGCCGCGTCCTTGCTGATACATGACGCCGAGGTTGCTCAGGGCGTCGGCGTTGCCTTGCTCTGCGGATTTTTGGAACCAGTAGACCGTCTTGGTGTCGTCCTGCGTCACGCCCAAGCCTTCCAGATACATTTTGCCGAGTTCGCTCTGGGCTTGGGCATCCCCGTGTACTGCGGCACGTTCATACAGCTCAGCCGAGGTGGTCAGGTCTTTGGGAACTTCTTTACCGTCATAATAGAGATCGGCGAGTTTTTTGACTGCGCGATCATCGCCATAACGGGCGGCTTTCTGGAGCAATTCAAGCGCTTCATGATGTGTCTGATGCAGTCCGCCCTGTTCGTTCAGGTACATCAGGGCGAGATGGTACTGCGCAGTGGTATCGCCTTTGTCGGCGGCAAGCTGGAAATAGTGTGCGGCTTGCTCGTCATTGTGTAAGGGGTTGGGCTCGGGTGACAGGGTGCGATCGGTCATGGCATAGAGCAGTCCGAGTCGGGTTTGTGCAAAGCTGTTTCCTTGCTGGGCGGCTTTGAGGTACCACTGTTCGGCTTCGACGTCGCTCGGGGCAATGTCTAAGCCCAGTTGAGTCATGACGCCAAGCTGGGCTTGGGCGTTGGGGTGTCCTTGGGCTGCGGCCAGCAGCAGCAGTGCTTTGGCTTTGGCGGGGTCTCTGGGGGTGAGCACGCCCTCAAGATACTTTGTGCCGAGTTCACACTGGGCAGGTGAATAGCCTTGGGCACTGGACTTTTCGAGCAGGGTCAAGGCGCGTGGCAGGTCTTGCGGGGTCTCTGGCGTGTCGAATTGCAGAATGATAGCCAGATCATATTGGGCTTTGGCGTCGCCCTGATCTGCTGCGCGACCGAACCAGTAGACGGCTTGCTTTTGGTCCTTCCCACCATGCCTGTCAGTCAGGTAGTAGATGCCCAGCAGGCGCTGGGCGGTGATATCGCCTTGCTGTGCCGCAGCCTGTGTTTGCGCAAGATCGATGTGCTCTACTTGTGTACGCTCTGTCTGTACGTCTTTGTCTGGAGTGTGGGGGGTGTCATGGTGAGTGCTGCTGTCAACGCTGCCTGCGTTTTTTGTGTTGTCAGGTGCTGTTGCTATTGGGGCATCAGTAGGCGTGGGCAGTGGGGCATGGTTCGCTAAGTCCGGTAGCGCGCTTGCCATGCTCGGCGTCTCGGCATGGATCTGCTGGCTGATGGCGGCGACCAGCGGGAGAATCAGCAACAAAGACCGATGCCGACGCTGCGATCGCATGTGGCGCTGTGCTTGAGTTGGGGATGACAATTCAGGCGTGTGTGAGCGAGTCATGACGAGTCCATGTAGGTGTGGTCAGCCATGGTTTCCTGAGCTGGCTGAGGGTGTGTTTTATTGTTTAACTCGTTGAGTCTACTATAAGTTATACGGGATGTAGATGACAGGCGGGGAGTTTTTTTGCGGGTGTGGATTAGGGGGTGGATGCTGTGTTGGGTTGCACGGTAGGCTGGGTGGATTTGAGATATTGGTCGAGCTGTTTTTGGGCATCTTTATCACCGCCTGCGACGGCTTGTTTGTAGTAATTGATAGCGAGTGGGATGTCTTGCGGTACGCCTTCGCCTTTGGCATAGATATCGCCTAGACCTTCAAAAGCTTGAGCGAGATGCTGGTCGGCAGCTTTCTGATACCACTGTTGGGCGAGAGCGAAGTTTTGGGGTGCGCCATAACCATGCTCGTAGAGGTCGCCGAGATTATTCTCGCCTTGCGCATCTCCTTGAGTGACAGCAGCCTGATCCCATTTTAAGGCAAGTGCGTAATCCTTTGGCACTCCATAGCCATTTTCATAGAGGTAGCCGAGATTGGTTTCTGCAAATGCGTCGCCCATATGTGCAGATTTTTCGAAGAGTACTGCTGCTTTGCCATAGTTTTGTGGTGTGCCATAGCCAAGCATATACAGGAGTGCCAAATTATCCTGAGCTTGCGTATAGCCTTGAGCAGCTGATTTTTGATACCACTTGAATGCTTCGGTGTAGTTTTGTTTCAACTGACCATGGTCTCCCATATATAGCACGCCCAAATTGTTTTGTGCCTGTGGATCACCATTAGCTGCGGCGTTCTCTAGTTGTTGTATCGAGATCAGATCGTCTTTGGCATGTGAATCAATTGGCAAGAGTATGGAAGTCATTAGCCTCATTATCCGAGCATATTGGACGATTTCAGCCATAATTATTTTTCCTTTAATCTAAACCGCATATGTCATTCAAAGAGAAACAATGCTGTCGTGAGTAATTTGTACGCGAGTTACATTAGGGCGTACTCGTCGGGCTCGGCATGCTGTTCTGCTGCGATGGGGACGTATACTGGTCGATTCGTTCCTGAGCCTGAAAATAGCCTTGAGCGACGGCTTGCTTGTAGTAGCCGACGGCGCGCGGGATGTCCTGCGGTACGCCCTCACCCTTGGCATAGATATCACCCAAGCCCGCATAGGCGATACCTAGGTGCTGGTCGGCGGCGCGCTGATACCAGATGCGGGCTTGCTCAAAATCGATGATGGTGCCTTGGCCGTGTTCGTACATGTTGCCGAGGTTATTTTGTGCGGCAGCATAGCCTTGATTGGCCGCTAATTTGATCCATTTAAAAGCGGTGATGCTGTCTCTAGGAGTACCGATGCCTTCGGCGTACATTTCGCCCAGTTTGGCTTGGGCGAGCGGATTGCCGCTTAAGGCGGCTTGTTCGAGCAGCTCGCGGCAGCGGATCAAGTCCCGCACGGTGCCTTTGCCAAAGAAGTACATGTTGGCGAGGTTGATCTGGGCTTGGGGCAGTCCTTGATCGGCGGCTTTTTCGTACCAACTGAAGGCCCAGATATCGTCTTTGGTCAAGCCGCCCAAGCCGCGCTCATACATGACACCGAGGTTATTTTGCGCATCGCTGTGGCCCTGATCGGCTGCGAGGCGAAACCAGTGCACGGCTCGTGTGTCGTCCTGGGGTACGCCTGTGCCGTTGTGGTACATGAGGCCGATCATGTATTGGGAGCTTGCGTCGCCTTTGTCTGCGGCCTGCTGGAAGTAGTCGCGGGCGCGGGCGTCGTCTTTGGGGGTACCTTGACCGAGGTAGTACATGTTGCCGACATTGCGTGTGGCGGTGAGGTCGCCTTGCGCTGCGGCTTTCTGAAACCAGCTCATGGCTTGGGCGTAGTCTAGTGCAAGACCACCGCGACCGGATTTATACATGACAGCGAGGTTGTTCTGCGCAGAGGCTATGCCGTGATCGGCGGCGCGTCTGTACCAGATGGCGGCCTGATGGTCGTCTTTGGCTGCGCCGATGCCGTGTTCGCTCTGGTAGCCGAGGTTGTATTCGGCGATGGCGTTGTTGTCCTGTGCGGCTTGCTCATAGAGGGCATGGGCCCGTGCGTAGTCTTGGGGGATTTCATGACCTGACATGTACATATAGGCGAGGTCGGTCATGGCAGGGCTGTAGCCGTGGGCGATGGCTTTGTTGTACCAGATGATGGCCTGCGCGGAGTCAACTTTGAGGCCACCCCGTCCTTGGCGGTACATGTTGGCGAGGTTGCATTCGGCGATGGGATCGCCTTGATTGGCGGCAAGCTGGAACCAGTTCAGGGCTTGGGTTTCATCGGCGCTGATGCCGTCGCCGTTGATATAGAGGCGTCCGAGTTCGTTTTGGGCGGTGGCGTAACCATGCTCGGCGGATTTGGTGATCCATGTCAGGGCGGTGGCGGTGTCTTTGGGGACGCCGTGGCCTTGGGCGTAGAGCATACCGAGGCTATATTCGGCGATGGGGTCATCTTGCTTGGCGGCGCTTTCATAGAGGGTTTTGGCGTGGGCGTAGTCTTGCGTGACGCCGAGACCATGCTCATACATGCGGCCTAATTGATGGGCGGAGAAGGTGTTGTCCTGATCGGCAGATAACTGAAACCATTCGGCGGCTTTGGCATAGTCTTGCGGGATGCCGCGTCCCAGCAGGTAGAATTGTCCTGTGGCGGCTTCGGCGTAGGCATCTTTTTGCAGGGCGGCATTCTGATACCAGCGGAAGGCCTGTGCGTCGTCCTGTGCGACGCCATGACCATATTCATACTGCTGACCGAGGTTAAATTCGGCGATCGGGATGCCGTAGCGGGCGGCGATCTGGTTGTATTCAAGTGCGCGGGCGTAGTCTTTGGGGACGCCTAGACCATTTAAATATAAAGCGCCCAGCATGCCTTGGGCCTGCGGCTCACCTTGAGCAGCGGCTTTCTGGAACCATTGGGCGGCGATGGTGTCGTCCTTGGGCACGCCTCGCCCCAGGGTGTAGTAAGTGCCGATCATGGTCTGGGCTTCTTTGAGCCCTTGCTCAGCGGCAGCCTGAAACCAGTGGGCGGCGGTGGGGAAGTCTTGGGCGTGGATGGCCTTGATAGCCAGCTCGTACTGACGGTTGGGGTCGGTCGGGGCGCTCGGGGGCGTCAGCCATGCTGCGGCGATCTTGTCGCTCTGGGTGATGTCCATACCCTTAGACGAGAGGTCAAACAGATTGGTGGGTGCGATGGCGGCTGTGGAACTGGCTGCGACTGGTGCAACCACGGTGGTTTGGGGTGAGCTAGCCGATGCTGCGGCGTAGAGCTGACCGTCAATGGCGTATGCGTCTGAGACGCAGGTAGACAGACTGATGCCAAGGAGGCTTGCAATGGTGAGCGGGTGGTTTGGCATCATGGGGCTGGCTAAATCAGAGTCTATCGACGGCAGGTGCCGGTGGCGGGGTCAGGTGAGGTGGTGTTGACCCTTTGCTAGGATAGTAGGCAAACTGTGAGAATCACTCAAGGGTGTGAAAGGGTTATTTTTTAATACGGAATAGAAGGATACGGTGAATGATGCGATGGATCATGCAGTGTTTAACGTTATTGGCGCTGCTCCTGATCCGGCTGTATCAGCGCTGGATCTCGCCATATAAGGGCTATACCTGTGCCTATCGCGTGCATCGGGGTGGAGAGAGCTGCTCAGGCTACGGGTATCGGGTGATCGGGCGTTTTGGCGTATGGCGGGGCGTAGGGTTGCTGCAACGGCGCTTTGTGCTGTGTGCGGAGGCGGCAGAGGCGTGTCGGGCGCATAGCATCGAGCGTGAGGTGGCTTTCAGGCGGCGCGCTGAGGCGGGCGACTGTGATCCGGGTTGCGATCCGGGCTGTGATGTCGGGTGTGACAGCAATCCGCTGGATCATTGTCATCCGGGTGATCTGGCTGAGCATTGTGCCAATGAGATCGCCAGTGATGTCTGCAATTCGATGACATGTGATGACTGTGGTGACGGGGAAAAGAAGAAAAAGCCCAAACCGATGGCCGATCAGTCGGGGCACTGTGATCTGCCTGCGAACTGTGATGTGGATCTGAGTGGGTGCGGCGATGCCTTGGATGCGGTTGCAGATGTGGCGGATGCGGTCATGACCTGCTCGTCAGTCAGCGAGAGCTGTAAAAGCTGCGGCAATAAAAAACCGCGTCATCCAGAAGGGCATGGACCTATGAAATACAAGCCACTGCCAAAGAAGATCTGAGTCCTTATTCAGCGCGAATGTCTATGATGTGAATGCCGAGAGGGCTTTGTTTGGCGCTGATACGAAGTTGGATATGGGGTTGATTGGTATTAACCATGTTATCTAGACAGATCTGATTGGTCCGGTTGATTAGTGCAATCGAGTAGGTTGCGAGGCGTCCGCAGTGATTTGCCCCGCTTGCGATGGCGGTAATGGGTGTGGTGATCAGGATCGATTGGGACGCCGTACATCTGATCCATACACTGCAGATTGCATGCAAACCGCTGGTGCATACCGCACCCCAAAGCAGACCCCATCCGACGATGTTGAGCCCCATCGACCAAAATCGAGGACGCTGTGAGACGCCCAGTACACGGATGGTAAAATGCTGTCGCCGCATCGCCCAGTAGAACGTCAGGATAAAGCCAAAACTGATGACCACGAATGCTGTCATCAACAGATCAAACACACTAGATGTACACAGAGTACTGAGTAACCTGCTGATGAGCTCAAAGCCCATACTCACGCCGATCAAGATCCACGACGGGATGATGGATAGCGGATCTTGACCGGGCTCAGGCTGCCGTGGATCGCGCATCAGGACAGATTCGGCTCATCACTCGGTGTGCCTATCTCGGTCTTCTGCTCATGGCTATTGGACAGCCACTCGCGCCAGACTGCCACCAGCATGGCGAGGATCACCGGACCAATAAACAGGCCGATCATACCAAAGGTCGCCAAGCCCCCCAGCACCCCAAACAGTACCACCAGGAACGGAATCTCGGTTGCGCTTGAGATCACGACGGGTCGGAAGATATTATCAATGGTAAAGATCACGATCCCCGCCCACACGCCAAGACCAATTGCCTCAAGTGGTTTGCCTGCAATCACCAGCCAGCCGATCGCCAGCGCCCACGCCAGCGGTGCCGCAAAAGGAATCATTGCCACAATCGCGGTGATCACCGCCAGAATCAGCGCCGCCGGCACGCCTGCGACCGCATAGCCCACACCCGCCAGCAAACCCTGTGCGACCGCCGTCAGCACGATGCCATAGACCACCGCGCGTGTCGTGACCGCAATCGCCGTCACATAGTGCTCACCGCGTCGCCCGACGATCCGCTCCAGTGCCTGCTTGATCTGCGCCATGATGTAGAGGCCGTCTTTGTAGAAGAAAAACATCGTGATCAGGCAGAAACCCAACGCCGCGAAGTGCTCGGCGAGATTGCCGACGAAGCGTGCGCCTTTGCCCACCTGATCCTGCAAGAGCGAGCGGATCTGGGTCTCTAACGTGGTCGGGTCTTCATTGAGCTGATCGACCATGTTTTGCAGGTCGTCCCCGATCCACGGCACGTCAGCCAAGACCTTGGGCAGGATCAACTGACCGGCGTCGATCTTGTTGTGCAACTGATGATACCAGTATATGCCCTGATGCTCGGTCGCCAGAATCGCAAGGCCAATCGGCACACCGACCACGATCATCAGACCCAGCGTGACGATGCCTGCCGCCAGACCGTCGCGTTCCGGCATCTTGCGCAGCACCCACTGGTAGAGGGGCCATGTGATATAGACCACAATCGCCGCCCATGCGACCGGCGCAATGAAGATCCGGAAAATCTCAAAGCTAAAGAACACCAGAGCGCCCAAAATCAGCGGTAAAAAAAGACGTTGTACAGAGTAAGGCGAAATGACTGGACGCGGCATGAGGCTGAACTTCTTATGGATTCATGTAGAAACTGTGAGCAAGTGTACGAGTGGCGGACATATGGAGCAATGGCTGACAGCAAGATTCTCTTGAGAAACTACAATAAAGTAATTATATTCCGAAATGCCTCGAAAAAGCCTTGAATAGGGCATTTGTCAAGATCGCTGGTTGTATTTTTTGTGTCGGTGATGAGTGAGGACGAGAGGGATATGGACGATCTTGGGCATGCAGTTTGCTATGCCTTGGCAGCCAAAAAAAGCCGAGTAAAGAAGAGCTTGATGAACGGAAAAGTAGTTACGTTTGCTGATCAGGTGGCTGGGGCCGTCTGGTCGGAGTATCTGAAGGTTTCTAAATTTTAGACTGCGGGCGATGGCATTGTGGTGCAGTGGAGATGCGGCCGTTTGGTCCATCAGGGGCGATGAAGGAGTATTTGGGATGATAATGCGTGGACGTTGGGATATGCCGTGGCGTGGGATCGCCGTATTTGGTGTGGTCGTACTGGTGTTGGGCATCAGTGCATGTGGTCGGAAAAAAGATATCGTTACAGAGGAACTGGATAAACTCCCCAAGGTCGAAAGCCCAGCGGAGCAGTATCTGGAGCGACAAGCCAAGGACAGTCGGCCTGCCACTTACTATGAGCCGGGCAATCAGGAGCGCGCCAAGGTCGAAAGTGACATGATCAGCGATGTGGATGCCGCAGTCAAAAACGCCCGCGCCAACGCGGACGAGGTGCGCAGAAAGTCCATGCAGGTCAACAATGCGGAGTCAGAGCGTATCAAAGAGGCACAAGTGGCACTCTAGGAGTGACTCTTAAATACACGTTGCCTGATCTGTGGAGAGCGACACATCAGGCACGATGTGGTGAGGTAGGTATGGGGCCATGTGGCCTCGCCAAGGGTCGTAATACAGGAAAATTAGAATGATGAAACGTGGATTGTTGGATTGGCGCCGGGACGGTGTGGTGTGCAGTGTGGTGGTGCTGTGTCTGAGTATGGGTGCCTGTAGTAAGAAGAAAGATGCCGTCGATCAGGCCATCGACACCCTGCCTAAGTCACAGACCGCAGCAGAGCAGTATGTGGCAAAGCAGGACGCGGATAGTCAATCGGCGGATTACTATGCGACAGGCAATCAGGATCGCAAAAAAATCGAAGACAGCATGCTGGATGATGTGAATGCTGCAAACAAGGATGCCAAGTCGAATGAGGAGGCGGTGCGGCAAAGAGCGCTACAGGCGAATGAGGAAGAGTCATCGCGTCTGAAAAACAATCAACCATTGCCGTAAGTGGTTGTTTTATGATCAAATCGCCGACTTTTCTGGGTAGGGTATTGTAGAACCTGGATCCATTCTGTAATATAGCCGCCTCGTGGTGAGGTGGCCGAGTGGCTTAAGGTACTCCCCTGCTAAGGGAGCGTAGGCTAAAACCCTACCGAGGGTTCGAATCCCTCCCTCACCGCCATTTTTTATCTGTTGGGTGATGTGCTGGCTGTATACAGCACAATGCAAAAAGTCTGAAAATGACAAGCGCTGATAAAATCACCAAACAAAATAAAAGATGTTGACTCGGTGGAGATATTCTCCTAGAATGCGACACCTCGAAACGATGCACTGATGAGTAAGTTAAAAGTCAGTAATAGTTTCGGGTTTGATTGAATGATGTAGATTGTAATTAATCGATATGATTCAGTTGTTTGCGCTGGTAGCTCAGTTGGATAGAGCATCAGGCTACGAACTTGAGGGTCGGGGGTTCGAATCCCTCCCAGCGCACCATATATCCAGTTGCTCCGATGAGAGCGACACCAATAAAGCCCTAGGGTCTGATGACTTTAGAGCTTTTTTGTTGTGCGTGATTTTTGTGGATGGTCTTGATGACATCGTTGTGCTGTAGGCTGGGGCCATGCCCCAGCATGGATACACGTACAACCCATCTATTTTTGTGGTTTGTCTTAAGTTTGTGCTGGGGCTGGCCCCAGCCTACGTATACTGACAAAAAAACCCGCCATGAGGCAGGTCTTCTCGGGTCTCTGTGATACAGGGTCTGCGTATCCGCTTTAAGCCGATACGGTCTTAGGAACGATACGGGTAGATGCCTTCTACGACGATGTAGTAGTCCAGTTCGCCGCCGTTGGTGGCTTTGATCGGCGCCAGATTGGGCAGTGCAAATGTTCGGATGCCATCACCACCAAACTCAGTACCCAGCAGGCTGAATAAAGCCATGTATTGCTGGATCTGTAGCAGACGGCCATCGCATTTGAGCCAGCCGCGTGTTTCAAAGGTCCACGGGAAAATTGAGATCGAGCCGAGAATCTGGTCCATGATATTTCCTTAAGTCAAAAAAAGATGAAGGTGATCGAATCTCCACATGCATGCGCAGGTGGGCTCCTGTTGCTTTAAATCCGCATAGCCGTGATGCCGTGGCGCGTCGCTTAGGAGCGATACGGGTAAATGCCTTCTACGACGATGTAGTAGTCCAGTTCTCCGCCGTTGGTGGCTTTGATCGGTGCCAGGTTGGGGATCGCAAAGGTGGTGCGACCATCACCGCCAAACTCGTTGCCCACCAGAGAGTAGAGAGCTTGATAGTCTCTGATCTGTAGCAGGCGGCCATCACACTTGAGCCAGCCTTGGGTCTGGAAGGTCCAAGGAAAAATCGAGATTGAGCCTAAAATCTGGTCCATGTTGTATCCTTCAATAAAATAAGAACGTGAGGTTGTTTCCTGTAGGCGTCCCCTTGGCTTGCAAAGGGAGACCTGATGGTGAATCGGCAGGCTGTTCGGGACTGCTGGGGCCTGCGGCAGACGGTCTGCATCCGTCTACATCTGACGCACTCATCCTCAAAAAAGAGACGAGTTTGTCCACACCAAAACAAGTCGGATTTTGTGGTCCGAATTTGTTTTAGTAAATTGATTGTATTAACCTTTTAATAAAAAACAATAGGCTGAAAACGACTGTGGATACGGGGTTTTTTGCCCTGTGGCACGTCGTTGAGTCACCTGTAGACACGTCGCTTGAGCGCGTGCGCTTTAGGGCTATCCTGCATCTCTTTAGTTGCGCTTTTGATGGATCATGCCGATCTTCATCGTGTCGGGTTTGCGCGATAGATGACCTGAATCGCGCCCGCCATCGTCGGCTACCCTCTGCATCACCCTGCCGCAGGACCGTCCGAGGATGCGGCGTTGCGGCAGGAGATCAGTCAGGCTTAATCGTTGACACTAATAATCGCCGAGCAGACCCACGGGTCGAGAAAGTCGATATAGACGATGTTGGCTTTTTTGATTTCGCCTTTTTTCATGCGTTCCAGATACTCAGGCAGCCATGGGCGGGCGAGGCTGGAGAGTACGCCCAGATCGAGGATGCCGCCGACTTTGCCTGTGAGTGTCCATGACAGTAGGAACAGGTAATTGTGACCATAGCCGCCATGCTCGGACAGATGCTTGAGCTGGCCGTCCTTCATCTCGTTGTATTTGTCCGTGTCGCTGTATTCATCAAAGACCTTAAAACCGTATTCGATGTGGTTCCAGTCCCGGTAGGGCAGTACACCGCGCGATGGGTCGATGTAGGGCGCGTATTCACCGTTGTCAAAGACCAGCAGGACTTTGCCTTGGGTGGCACTGAGGGGAAGCTCGGCATAGGGGATGGCTTGATTGGTCTTGTAGACATGCTTGCAGTGATCAAGCAGGTAGTTGAGCAGTTTCCATTTGTCCACATTGTCATAGGTGTGGGAGATGCGCAGGATGACGGTTTCGTTTTTGCCATGCTGTTCGATGAACTGGTTGACGTCATTGAGTATGTCGCTCAGTTTGCCGCCTTGGCAGCCGACAAACTTGACGCCCAAGGGGGTGCTGCCATGATAGGTGTAGTATTCGTCGTGATTGAGCCAGATGCGCACATCAAAATAGCGTGAGCCGGCGCGTAGCTGCTTGAGGAAGGGGTCGTCCTGCGTCTGGGTGACTTCTGCGCTGGCGGGTGCGAAGGTTTCGGTGACCGTGTACATGCCGGCATCATGACTGCCGGGCATGGTGATGTCGTTGAGGCGGGCGTTGGGCTTGCGCTTGAGCAGGTCGCGCATCCAGTTGGCGTTATCAGGTGCGATGCTGTCGCGGATTTCAAAGCCGTTGGAGTCGCCTCCTGAGGTCTGGCAGATTTCGATGCCGTCATTTTTGGCGATGACACGGCGGAATTTGGTGATGGCGTCTTTTTGGTTGTTGGTCACGGAGATGGTTTTGCCATCGACGTAATGGATGTGCATGGTGAATTTGCCGTCTTTGAGGCTACCAAAGGCGGGGTCGTTGAGTTCTTCGCGCTGACCGTTGGCGTTGTATTTTGTCAGGGCAATATGGTTGAAGTTGTGATCCGGACGCGAATCGCCATCCCAGTCGCTGTTGCTGGCGACAGTGGTAGTGATCTGGTCAATATTGACGTTTCTCAAGTTGGATACGATGAGGGTGGTGTGTTTGGACCCCATGAGACGCTCCTTGTTCGTTGTTGTCAGAAATAGGCGGTTTTTACAGATCTGCTTAAGCTGTGACAGCAGCAAGATCGACACATTCCTTGTGGTCGAGTGGGTGTTTTTTAGCCAGGATGACCGCGCCAGTCTGTGCTGGTTTATCTTGTTTATTTAAAGGTCGAAAATCAATAGGTAAATTAATGATTTTAAAAATATTTATTTAAATATGGGTATCATTGTATGTGTGTGGTAGTGTGAACTGATTCATGAAATAATCGATAATTTATTTGTATTAAGGGGCTGTTTGGCTTGTGTGTGGATCGTGTGAAGGTGGAGGTGCTGCCGGGATGGGGTGGTCTGCGCGTGGTGTCTAGCTTTCTATCCGCAGGATGTTTCTGGCGCGCTGGATGAGGCCAAGGCGTGCGCGTCGCCGACTGATCGCATCGATGTCGCGTCCGAGTAGACGGGCCTGTTCGTCGAGTGGCATGTCGGCGTTCATGATGAGAAAGTCGTCATCCTGTACCGACCAGAGGCTGTCTTCCATTTCGAGGATGTGTTGCTTGAAGCTTTTGGGGCGTTTGGGTCGCATGTGCTTACTCGGTGCTCTGGTGGAGTTAGTATAGATACTTTTTATGATTTGGTGTGGATAAGTCTGATGATATGGGGCACTAAATCATGAGGTGGCTGTTACGGTCAGGGGCGGGTGGTGCTTTGGGCAGGGTCTGGGATGGGCGCTGTTTTGAGGCGGGGTGAGCTTTGGGTTTAAACGGTGATTTACTGACGCTAGAGTCATGATTTCATGTGTTTTGATCTGTTGCGTTGCACATTGTTTGAAACATTCTTTTGTTAGGCTGTGTGGGTTTGGTATGAGATGTTTGTTCAATAAATCAGGGATATGAAAATGGTCGGTGATCACAGTGAAGTCAATTGGACGCCCATTGCTACATCAGTTGCAGGACAAGAGGTGACGGGGGTTTATCTGGTCAATGGCGATACGCTCACGGTGCGTATGGATGGTGGTGGGCAAAAGAGTCTGTTTGCGGGACCTGCGCCTGCGGCGGTCGCGCGGATGGTGCTGGCGGAGCTGTTTCGGGCAGAGTAAGCCGGACAAGCCGTTGCGATCAGCGTGCCCCCTGTGGTGTCGCTAAAAAAACAAAGCCCCGGTCAGATGATCCGGGGCTTTGTTTGTGCGGGGGCGTGTGCTGGCGTGGCTCAGATCTCAAGCGGGATATGGTATAGCTGGCTATGGGATTCATGCGCGGGGATGTAGAGGCGCTCAAGCTGGATGCTGGAGATCATCATCCAGGTGCGGTCTTTGACACTGATGCGAATTTCGCAGCTCGCATGGGCCTGATGCAGTGAGAAGTGCAGTTGGGTGTTGAAGCTGCCGGGTTTGTCGGGCAGGTGGGTGGCGATGATCTGGGTGCCGCCACTGTCGGTGGTGACATCCAGCAGGATGCTGTCGGGCTGTGAGGTGCTGTAGATCTCGCCTTGTATGCTGACGATGTAATCGCCACTGCCGAGTGGGATATAGGGGCCATACATGAGGAAGCCGCCATAACCGTTGCTGTAGAGTTTGCCCGCTTTACAGATGCCGTTGTGGGTGAGGAGTTCGGTGCTGCCGTCGGGCCGGGGTTTTTTGAGCCATTGATCGATGCTTAAGTGCGGCAGGCAGGGCTGCGCGCGTGAGAAGCTCATGGGGCTGGGCAGTGCGCTAGGTCGATGGTCGAACTGCCCCAGTTGAGTCATGATGAAACGAATGGTTTCGGCAGAGGGGAAGCGGTCATCCCAGAGGCGGATGTCTTCGATCTGGGGAGGGAAGGTGTTGCGCAGCATGAGGGTGCAGCGTTCGGGGTAAAGCACGCGGTAGGCGCTGTGCTTGCGTTCGCGCAGGGATTCGATGTGTCCGGCGATGCAGTGTTTCATGACGTCGCTTTCATAGTGGACTTCCCATGTGCTGGTCATGGGGATGATGTCGGCTGTGCCTTCCCAGTGTGGGGTCGGCAGGATGTGGTTGACGATGCCACGGTTAAAATCCATGACGGCATCGCTGTAGCGGCTGTGTTCCAGACGATGCTGTGGATGGGTGTGCCGTGGGGCTGACGGGATTTTTTTGCTGCTGCCAAAGAGGTGCGTGCTTGCTCTGGCGCTGATGGATTGGCGGCAGACGTCCAGTACGTCGGGCAGGCTCAGGAAGTCGGCTTTCCGGTGGGCAAAGCGTTTATGGCGGGTGACGAGGGTTTCGATCAAGAGCTGCCAGAGGGTGTCGGACAAGGCGAGATAGCGCCGGTCTAGTAGCAGCTCGCGGATGTCGTCGTGGGCGAGGCTGCTGGGGTAGAGCAGGGCCAGCATGGCGGCTTTCTTTAAGTCTGCGGCGTCAAGCTTGAGGTCGAGATCGTCGAGGAGCTGGATAAACCCGCGTGGTGCGCCAATCAGGTGGCGGATAATCTGGAGGTCGGAGTGCTGCATGCTGGTCGGTAGGCGCTGGAGGGTAGAAACGAGTTTTTTGTCAAAATAGGCGTCCGGCGAGGGTTGTAGGGCTAGCAGTTCGAGGATCTTGCGTCTTGGCATTTCGGTGATGCTGTTGATCTGTTGCTGGATGGTGTGCCATGCGGTGTCGCTCACATCCGTCTGCAGGACGGGGGCGACGGTCTTGATCCAGTGATCCTTGGTGAGGTGGTAGAGGATCGGGCTGTTGGTCAATGAGCCGGCATTCGGGGTACTGCTGATGAACAGGTAGTCGAGCAGGGTCGGCTCGCGCAGCATGGTGATTTCTTGCTGATGGCGCTCGGGGATCTGCTGCCACCAGTGGTCGTAGGTGTCAGCAGGCTGGGTCTGACGCCAGTCCTGCAGGTGAATTTGAAAGTGCCAGAGGTAGCCGTGCGCATCGCCATCAGGCAGGGTGGCATGAGCTTTGGTGATGAGGCGACGCAACTGCTGGGGGTTGTCCGTAGACCAAGGGTAGATCTGGAGCTGACTCGCCAATGGCGTCGGATAAAAAAAAGATTGGCCTGGAATCATGATCGGGTCCGTTGTCTGGTTCTTGGTCTTCTTTTATGGCGCGATAGTTAGCATCTCAGCCACCGGAGCTCGACCTCGGCGACAAGATTATGCATACAGATAACTACAAATTTGTGACATATTCTACATTTTTTTGAATATTTAGATGAGCGGTAAGCGCGCTGGCTGCGGAGACAGGTGTGCATCAGCAGGGGAGAATCTATATATTTATCAGTTTTTTATTGTTCGGTTGGAAAAATAGTGCGCAGGGGTAAGTGATGGGCCATGCCTGATCATCTCAATCAGGCATGTATCTGGTGTGTATCTGGTCTAGATCAGGGTGTGCTCGTGGTCGGGCTGAGCGTGGGTGTGCTGCTGCGGCTGATGCAGTCGTTACCCAGATGGGTCCATGACTGGATGCGGCCATCTTGGACGTAGAATTTGATCATGCATTGTAGTTGCAGATTGTATGAGGTGCTGTCGCTAGACGTGGCGATTGCGGTCATTGGGGTTCCCGTATTGGGTCCTGATGGCGCACCTGTTCCAGGGGAGAAGGCGGCTGATGGCATTGGACCGACAGTCACACTGCGTTTGCGCACATAGACGAGCAGGTCGCGGCCATCGTCGGCTTTGAGGCGGTATTGTGGTGCGCCCCATTGCTGGATCAGGTTGGCGCTGGGCTGACCTTTCATGGCATCGAGCTGCTGGTCGAGCTTGGCGGTGGTGGCGCAGGCGCCAAGGCCGAGCGTGAGGGTGATCAGGGCGAGTCGGTGAATCATCATAGGCTGCGTCGTTGCGGGGGGTTCTTGGACTGGTTTAATGGTCATGGCTGTGCTGGTGGTGCTGGTCGGGGACGTGCGGGTGGTGATGGGTCATGGCGTCATGCCGGTGCGAATGGCTATGGGGACCGGTCGGCATCGGGGCATGGTGGTGCAGATGATGCCCGTCGTCATGGCTATGGGCGTGCTCGTGCTCAAGTGCTGGATGATGGTGCTCATGATCGTGGCGCTCCAATAGATGCAAGATGACGCCACTCGCCATCAAGCCTGCCGCGATCAGCATCCACAGACTTACGTGATGCTCCCCCATGAGGAAGGCCGCGGCTGCACCCAGAAACGGCGCTGCCGCAAACACCGAGCCGGTCCGCGCTGCGCCAAAGGAACGCTGAGCAAGCAGATAGAGACGAATGCTAAAACCATAACCGATGGCCCCGATCAGGATCAGTCCGATCAGTCTGATCGCGGTGCTGCTGTCAGCGGATGAGATATGCAGGCCTGTTAGCCCCGTAATGAGCAGTGAGCAGGTGGCCCCCAGCGTTGATTTGGCGATGACGACCTGACTGGGATCGACGTGGGAGAGTGACGCCGAGAGGGCATTGTCGATGGCCCAACTGAGGGTCGCGCCCAAGACGGCGAGCAAGCCTAAGACATGGACGCTGCCGATCTGACTTTGATCAAAGACCAGCACAAGCCCACCCAGCGTCATGAGGCTGATCGCAAGGATGATGCGCCGGTCCAAGTGCTCGTGATACCAGAGGATCGCCAGCAGGGCGGTGAAGACGGCTTCTTGAGTGAGCATGAGCGAGGCGCTGGCAGCGCTGGTGTGCTGCAGTCCCCACGCCAGCAGCACCGGCCCCAGCATGGCACCAAACAGCGCCATGAGCAGGAGGCGTGGTAGATGCGCCAAGCCAAGCGCGGCCTCTTGTCCACGAGGGGCGCGGGTTGCAAGGCCCATCAGGGCGGCACCAAAGTAGAGTAGCGCTGCAATCAGCCACGGGCTATGTGCCCGACCCAGATACTGAATCAGAGGCGTGCTGATGCCAAACAGACTGGCAGACAGCAAGGCGAGGAGTGCGCCCTGTATAGCGGGACGTTGGGTCATGGTGAGGCTCGGCATGCATCGACGCATGCAGGATAGCCGATACGGAGGTCTTAGGTAAGTGCCTCGCTCAGCGCTGAGCCGCCGGGTTTGATCTGCCTGAATACCGTGCATGCGACTGAGCTCCGGGATCTGTCGCAGCAAGAGGAAATGTGGGCTGTGCGAGAGGTGAGCGTTCCGTGTCGTGCGTCAGTGTACGGTGGGCGAGACCGGATGATCGCTAAACATGAAATAGCCCTGCATGATCTGCATGGCGCGTTTGTCGCTGCCATCCCAGTGCTGGGCGTACTCCAGCGTCCACTGCACGAGCTGGCTGTAGTCCTGAGCGCGACGACCATAGAGGGAGAGCAGGCAGAGTGCGAAGCGCGCCATGAGGGTGTTGCGGTCGCGAAAGGCTTTGGTGCCATAGCCGCTGGTAAGGTTCTTGAGGTACAGGTAGTCCCACCATTGATTGGCGGCGGCACTCATCTGCGCGATTGTCATCATGTCGGCCAGATAGAGTGAGGCGATCTCGATCGGGTTGTTGGGCGCATCGGGGATCTTGCTAAAGTCCATGCCGAGGGCATGAATGACCTGCAAGGCAAAGCCGATATAGAGATGATGGGCGTCCTCTGGCTTGGCGGGCCAGACGATGCGGTCGTAGGTTGGCGACATGTGATGGGTAAATTGTAATGGCATGCTCATAGGTGGTGCTACCGCGTTGCTTGTTTTTTGGTCTGACAAAGTGTTGGATAAAAATGCGTTGTTATTGATCGGTTGTTGCAAACACGTGAGAGTATAACGTTGTTATGACGATAATGTTTCAGGTGATCTGGTTTCTTGTTTACGTGTTCATGACGGCGGTTTAGTTATAAATAATTGTTAGTTAATATTTTTTTATCATTGATACGAATTTGCGATCACGGCTCAATATGGCATCTTCACATCCAGCAGTCGGGATCGTGAAGGATTAACCTGATGATTAGAAAAATATGTGATGTGGATAACATTATGAATCAGATCGCTGATCTGTGGACGCCAAAAATGTGACATTTTGTGAATTTTGTCACGTTTTGACGAAATGTTGCGAGGGGAGCAGGTGCGTCGTCTTTTTAAAATTTATGTGCTTAGAGTGTTTAGTATCCAAAATTTTTGAGCTATAGTCGCTGTGCGGCACGTGCCGCATGCGGTTTGTTGCGTTGTCCGCTGTGATCGTTGTATGGATGTGTTCACTGATAAAAGTTGGTTTAACTTTAAAATAAAAGGATGTGTATCATGCTGAAAAAAGTTGTAGGCCCTGCTCTCTTGGCTATCATGCTGTCTGTGCCTGCGCTGGCTCAGGCTGAGCTGATCGACAAGTCTTCGGTTCATCACCACCACCATCATCACCACCACCATCATCATCACCATCATCATCATCACCACATGAAAAAATAATCGGTCGTGACGTGAGATAAAAACCCTGCAGATGCAGGGTTTTTTGTTGTGTTGCACATGAATTGGTCGTTTGTGGGGTGGTTTGGATTTTTTATGACCAGTTGTGACATTGTGGTGAAATTTTTGCTTGCCTTCAGGAAAAAAGTTGCTAGAATGTGCGCCTACTGAGGGGTCGTTAGCTCAGTCGGTAGAGCAGCGGACTTTTAATCCGTTGGTCGATGGTTCAAGTCCATCACGACCCACCATATAAATGAAGGGCTTACACGAAAGTGTAGGCCCTTTGTCTTTTGGGCGCGATTTGTCTGCTTCTGTGTCGGTCTTTTTTTTGCGGATGGCTTTTTGCTCGACGGATCGGCATTCATCCTGACATCCGATGTGATGTATTCTTCTTATTACCCGTCAACGCTGCTGGCATGTGCTGAAAAGCGCGGGCGCTTGATATTCCGTGACTGACATCAAGACTCCATACGTGTGGATTATGCTTATCGGCGGAGCAAGATAATTATCTTGTTGAGGTGTGTTCTCGCTACAGTGGTGGTATGCTGATGGCGGATTATATGCAACCAGTTGCTTATTTGGTGTAGCTGGTTCGAGAACAACATACCGATAAACGGTTAAATCAGACGTATCCACAACTTAATAGGGGAAACCATATGTCACAAGCTATCGCCACCTCATCCGAGATCGTTGAAGGTCAACTGTTTAGCGCCAAAGTCGATCATGAGTCCATCATCGTGACGCGCGTCAATCAGGAACTCAAAGCCTATGCGGCCAAATGCCCGCATCTGGGTCTGCCGCTCAGTGCCGGTAAAGTCGCAGATGGCACGCTGACCTGTCGCTTCCACGGCGCAGCGTTTGATCTGGCGACAGGTGACAATGTGAAATGGGTGGACTCGGTGCTGGGTCTGCCACTGCCTTCGTTCACGCACAATATGCTGGCTCTGGGCAAAAAACCGTGCGGCCTCAAGCACTACAATGTGACCGAGCAGGATGGTCAGGTGTATGTGAGCGCGCTGGGCTAACGCGCAGGCTGCACTATTTTTGTCGTTGACCGTTCGTAGGACTTCAATTGACGACTGCGCTGAATCGCGCTACATTAATTCTACTGGCAAAGAGCGCAGGAAAGACGAAAACGGTGCTGCGGCACGTCAAGTGAGCGTCGTCCTGACATGATATGAATGCAATCAACGTATGCCAGTGACATGTGGGCGCAATAGCGCCAATAGAGAAAGCCCGTGTTGAGAGACGCGGGCTTTTTGTTTGTCTGCGCTTTGTCTACTTGCAGGGATATGCCCGACTTAGTGCTCGTGCGGGATGGCGGGTGGCTCCACGGTCGGCGTGGCCGCAGGTGTAACGTGTGGCTGGACTTGCGATGGCTCATCGGGGATCAGCACGCGTTCGTCGATGAAGTGATTGGTAAAGACCGGGGTCGGTACGCCAATGATCAGGCCGCTGGGGTAGAGCAGATATTGGCAGTGATCGTCGGCCGCAAAGAGCAGGGCGAGGATGTGCAGACCCGGTGTCGTAGTCTGGTCGATGATAAACGCGACGCGTGTATCGTTGGGCGCGAGGTGAAAGATCTCTTCGGCATTATAGTGATAGCCGGTGGCATTTACGCCGTATTGCTGAAAGACGCGCTTCAGCTCCATGAAGGTGACAGACTGCGTGGGGACGTGGCTTGAGATCTTGGTGGTGATGTCGCTCAAGGGCGGGCGAATGCCATAGCGTTTGTCCAGTGCGACGGCGATCAGGGAGGCGACGTGGCGGTTGCTATTGTCTGTACTGCGGTTATCTGATGTGGCATGCGCCAATGTGGTGTAGATGCGACTGCCATTGGCGTTATTGCTGCTCTGGTCATCGTCTGGAATGAAAGCCGGCGCAAGGAAGGCCCAGCGGTCGGTGGCTTGCGGTTTGCAGTCGTGGCCAAGCAGCATCGTCAGCGCCAGTTTGTTTTGACTGAGCTGATGCGCCGCGACGATACCCGGCAGCGTGAGGATCAAGAGGGAGAGTATGTATCGCATAACGGGTGCAAGCTACGGGCAAAGTGTCACGATCACGTTCATGTGCAGGGAAATGGGTCGTGCAGGGATGGCGGCGCTGTGACGGTGAGTCCGGGTTGTAATCTTTAATTAGTATGCGGCTAATGTAACAGAATTGGGTCCGGGCAGCCTAGTGAAAGCCGACCCGGACGAGGTTTTTTAAAGCGGTTGTCCGGTGATGGGGTCAGGCGCAGATCTTGAGTGTCGAGTCGGTGTTGGTCTGATCGGCGATGGTGGCTGGCTGTGCGCTTTTGCGCGCGGCTGCCCGGCCAAGCTTGATCAGGACATTGAGCGGTACGCCGAGTGCATCGGCGACGGCGTGGATATGCTGATAGGCGCGCTCGATTTCGGCGGATTTTCTGCGCTGGAGCTGTTGGTTGGCTTGCGCAATCACATCGTTGAGTTCGGCGATGGTGAGTGTATCTAAATGATCGATCATCATTATTCCTTATATTCCCGGATTCCATATGTATCGCTCATCGTGAGATGAGTGTGACGTGTCTTGTGCACGTCTGGTCACCATTCGTGTGGTGTATTTTGGATTGTGCCCTGTATCTGCAAGTTTTTTCAACCTGTTAGAATCAACCGTTCAGGCAAAAAAAAACCTAGGCTCGCACCTAGGATGTCTAAAGATGCATGTTTGAATGGGTATCATGTCCTGCCAAGGAGAATACGCCGCACGCTGTTAAACATAGCTAAATAGTACAAAACTTCATCGATCTGCACAATGTGGATGTTTTGATATGGATCAAAATTCTGGTCAATAATACGCCCAAAGGGGATAGTTTTCGACGAGCGGTCGTGTGGGCGCTTGTATTGGGCTTGATGGTCTTTTGAGTGGTATAGACGGTGAGGTATAGGTGCTGATGTGGGGCAGTATGGGTGGTCGGGTGCAGCGGTGATGTGTGCGCTGGCGTTATACCGCTGTGGGCAAAGGCGTCTGGTGTGGGCGCTGGGCTTGGGTCAGTATGCTAGAGGTGCTGGTGTTGGCTTTTTGGGTTGGGTGTCGGTCGTTGGCGGTGTTGAGCAGACAGGAGCGTGCGATGTCGAATGCAGCGGGTGTGCGGCAGAGTGGGTCGGGGAGTCGGCTGTGGCGTCGTCAGCAGGCTTGGGTGAGCAGTCTCATCGGCGGCTTGCTGCTGGTGAGTGTGTCGGTCAATGCGGCACCGCCGGGATGTCAGGCGGTCGATCAGGAGAAGCTGGCGCTGGTGCAGCGGCTCTATCATGATTTTCCCGATACGGCAGAAAAAGCCGGGCTGATGGCGCAGCGGGCGGCGGTGTGGGGGCGCTATTTTGATGCGGCGCTGGTGAAGGCGCTGAGCCGTGATCAGCAGTGTGCGATGAAGGAGGGTGAGTGCAATCTCGACATGGACCCGATCTATAACTCGCAGGACCCGGCAACATCGCATATTGATTATCACTGTGCTGAGGGTGGGGTGGCGGTGGATATCCATAATAAAGGTGGCATGGAGACGGTGCATGCGCGCTATGTGTTTAGCCGGCAGGGCCGTGCGTGGCGCATCAGTGATATCGTCTATCCGCCGCATGCCAGTCTGAAGGCAATGCTGAGTGCGCATTGAGGGTGTGCTTTGCTGTGAGGTCGAACCAATCCTTCTGACAGATAACAAAAAACCTCGCGGTATGCGAGGTTTTTTGTTGGTCAGCGCAAGGCTGAGTCCGCCGATCAGTGATGATGACGGTGGAAGTGAGGGTGGTGCTTCGGTGCATGGCGATGATGACCGTGCACGTAGGTGCCATCATGGCGATGATAGCCTTTGATGTATTTGGCTTCGGCAGGTACGCTCAGGGCAACGGTGCTGAGGGCAGCAAGGGCAATGATCAGCTTTTTCATGGGGGGATCCTTGTGGATTGTACGAGGGCGCAAGGCCCGGTGTAGCCATGATGCCGGATTTGATGGTGCTGCAAGGTGTGGTTTTATCTGTGCTTTTAGATGCGGGATGTAAGCTTGCGGGCCAATCGTGCAGAAAGCGTGGAAGAGGGTAGGGATTGGGTGATGCGATAGATCAAGCATGGTCAATGCCGATGAGGGGCGGAGGCCGATCCGATGCTTGTCTAATGTGGTGAGGGTTGGGCAGGCTCTGGCATTTTGTGTTCAAATGAATGTCTTGTTTGATGAGATGGGCCTGATATGAAATATACAGAGAAAATCCACTCACAATCAGATTGGCAGACAGCAGAATAAATTTAAATCCCTACCCATGCCAGAATATCAAAAGGATGCGCCTTCTTCACCGTGCGGATGGCTTTGCGTAGGTCGTCGATATGTCTGATCAGCAGGTCATTATGATGACGTTGCAGCAGGTTGACCGTGAAGAAATAGGTTCCACCTGCATGATGATGGCGACGATAGTTGGGCATGGGGGATGTGTGGTCGGAGAGGTGAATCAAGATTGTGGAGCAGATGCAGAGAAGGTGCAATGCGCTTTGGCTTATTGCACCTTATGCTTGCTGAGGGCTGCTTTTTTGCTTTGGTGTAAGTGGTCGGTGACTTAAGGCAGGATGGTGAGTGTAAAGGTCACGCTCTGGCTGGGGTCGGCGATCAGGCTGGCGGTGATCTGGACTGTGGCTTGATTGCCGGTGCTGGAGGCGGCGAGCTGGCTGCTGATATTGAGGCGGGTCTGGGTGGTCTGGGTGGTCACTGGGATGTTGATCACGGCGGTATTGGAGCCGGATTCGGTCTTGTTGATCGTCCACGTCACGGGTTGGGTGGTGTCTAGCTCGATCTGAGTGCCGGACTGGATGGTGTAGCTGTTGCCTTGTCCGGGGGTGAGATTGAGCCATGGGAATGCATTACCGTTATTGTCCTTGCCTGTGAGGGTGAAGGCGGCGTCGGCGGCATGGGTGATGCTGGTCAGTTGGGTGGTGTAGTTGACTTTGGCGTAGTAAGGAGAAGAGTAAGCTTGATAATTGCGCTGGCCTTGACATTGCACCGGGAAACCGCTGACGACATCAAACCAGCAGGTCTTGCTCTCGGAATAGGAGTACATCGGGACAATACTCTGAAAGCCCAAGGTATAGGGGACGCCATTGGTTGCATAGGCGGATTGGGCTCCCAGCAGATCGATGGCTGAAGACGGTAAAGGAACGGGTGTCATGGTGTAAGCCGAGGTCGTCTGGGCTTTAAGCGTGTTAAACGTACCTGCGGGGACGGTGATCGGCTCATAGGATTGGATGGTGGTGCTCTGCTGTACCTGATAGCTGCTGAATAGCCCGCAAGAGCCGCTCACGCTTTGGCTGGAGGTTTCGCCGACGCTGCGCGGGATGGGCAACTCATTGAGGTTCGACGGACTGAGGGTGCAGTTCTGCATCGATTGGATATTCCGCTTCGCATCAAGCTGGTAGGGGAAGTTTTCGGCGGGATCTACGCCGTTGATATAGAACGTGCCATTGGCATTGGTCGAGGTAATGCGATGGTAAATGCTCTGTGCGTTAGGCAGCGTATCAGAACTCAGCAAGGGATAGCTGATGGTTTGGTTATAGTTATAGGTATCCCCGGTCTGCGGCGTCGCTGGGGTAAAGCTGCTCGGCGTCGGAGTAGGTGTCGGTGTGCTGCTGCCACTACTCCCGCCGCCGCCACAGGCGCTGAGGAGGGCGGTAAGCGGCAGAGGGAGTGCGGCGATGAGTATCCGTTTGATCATGAATAGGCGATCCTGATGCGGCTAACCTGAGGTTGGATAGCATATTGATTTTGAAATGAATGGTCGGTATTGAATCAGGATTGCACATCATTTGTCAAAACAGATCAGCATCATCCACCGATAAAACAGCAGACATAAAAAAAGCAGCCACACCATGTCGGAGAGCTGCTTGTAAAGCGTTGTAAGGCTTAAGCGTACGCGGCGGTGCGTACTGGCGCTTTGGGTCGGTCGGTCGGCTTGGCCGCCAGTACGCCTGCGGAGCGTGACAGATAGGCGAGGGCCTGCTCGGTGTCGCCTTCGGTCTCGGGATGGAAGCGCGGCGAGATCCAGCGCAGGGTGGCTTTGACCATAAAGCTAAACGTCGGCACGTGATCAGTGTCATCACCGACGCGCTCGAGCTGACGGATGAGGGCAAAGATGGATTTACGGGCCATGTCACGCGAGACCGGCTCTGAGTCTTGGCCCGCGAGGAAGCGTGCGCCATCCGCCAGCAGGTAGACAAACAGCGGGAAAATCACCGCCATCAGCGCCTGACGGCTGATATAAAAGCCGTATTCGGTCTTGCACATGTGCTGGAACAGGTCAAACGCGACGCAGCGATGCTCGACTTCTTCGGCCAAGTGCCAGCGGAACAGGTCGGCCATCTGTGGATCGGCTTCGGCTTCGTCCCAGCCACGGCTGTTGAGCGACCAGTCACCCAGCGCGCCGGTGAAGTGCTCGATGGCGGCGATCAGGCCGACGCGAGTGATGAGCCAGAATTTCTCCAGCGATTTGCGCTTGAGCAGCTTGAGGGTCAGGGGGTTCTCACCCAGCAGTTGACCGAACAGCCAGTCGATGCGGCTCTCGAACTCGTCGAGGTTGTAGCCGTGCTGACGCAGGTATTCTTGTGCACCGTTGTGCGCGCGGGAGTGGATGGCTTCCTGACGGATAAAGCCTTGCACGTCGGCGCGTAGTTTGGCATCGGTAACATAAGGCAGGGCTTGGTTGTATACACGGCAGAACCACAGTTCACCTAAGGGCAGTAGCAGGTTAATGCCATTGATCAGGTGCGAGGAGAACACGTCGCCATAGATCCAGTGGGCTGGGGTCTGACTGAAGTCAAATTTGACCTGACGGGGTGCAAGGGTGTGGTGGTCGTTAAAGCTGTGCATACGCGATGCCTCGGGTATAAACATTGATTCGGCCATTAAGGTGAAATTTTATTCACGTCAATGAGTTTTTCTGCAAGAAATATTCAATGTGTGAGTATTTGCTTACGTGTCGGATCATAAGTTCACTAATTAGACGAGTCAATACAAAAAGTATCAGTTTTGTAAATTGGCGGTGAGCATTTTGGCCAATTAGCAGGCTGGAAGCGTGATCTGGGTCTGTTTTTGGGCGTGATATGGGGGTAAGTGTGTCACGATGAGGGTTTGATAGATTTGATTTTTAGGTCAGAAAAGACTGCTAGGATAGGGGATGAATGTGACGGGGAGATCACAGGGTTGATGCAGATCAAGGATGGGGTGAGGTGGGGTGATTTGGAGGGTGCTGGGGCGGGCCCCAGCCTACGGCGTGCATTTTTTTACTTCCGCAACTTCTCAGGCAGTTGATATACATTGATAAACTTGACGCCATTTTCATCTACATCACATATATGGTCGCAGGGACCAAACGCTGCAAAGTCTCCCGCATTCAAGATAATTTCTTCATCTCCGATGGTATATTTTATGGTTCCTTCAAGCACATAAATCACAACAGGAACGGACAGCCTACTGATAAAGTGTGCACGTTCAGCATAACCATTCTTTGTAAAACGATAATGCTCTTTGGGAAGGTGCAAATCTTGAATCGATGCCATGGTCAGGGGAGCATCTGATATGTCATTCCAATGTTTTACCGAGATCGTCATATCTTCAATCTATAAAAGAAAAGTTGTTGTAGGCTGGGGCCTGCCCCAGCGATGAGCGTCAGGGAGGATATTTATTGTGCGGACTTATATCCGTGATTTGACATCGGGCGCAGCATATTTTTTGACACGGAATCTGAAGGATCGACAAAGCGGCCTCCTGATCCGTCATATGGACCAACTTCGGATCGCCTATCGCAAGACCCAGCAATATCGCCCTTTTGAATTAAACGCCATGGTCGTTTTGCCTGATCATTTACATCTGCTAATGACACTGCCTGATGGCGATGCTGACTATGCATCGCGGGTGTCGTATCTTAAAAGTCAGTTTTCAAGACAGATTCCTTTAGGCGAGTCTATTAGTGCCAGTCGGGAGAAAAAAGGGGAGCGAGCAATTTGGCAGCGGCGCTATTGGGAGCATCGAATCAGGGATGATTTGGATTATCAAAGGCATATGGACTATATTCATTTTAATCCGGTCAAACATGGCTATGCCGAGTCGAGTGCGGCATGGCCGTATTCTACGTTTCGCCGTTATGTGGAATGGGGCGTGTACGCGCCTGATTGGGCGATGTCTGGGGATTGGGAGGGTGTTGGGGAGTTGGGTGAGTAAAAGTGCTGGGGCGGGCCCCAGCCTACGGGTGCTAATGGCTATTTAAGCATGGAGTGGCTTAATCGTGAACAGAGAGATTGCGCAAAAGCTGATGACAGAGCTTGAGGGACTTAATCAGGTGACCAATCGGCAGGCTGATTTGATTGAGATGATCGCGGATATGGATGAGCGGCGCAAGTTTAGACGCGCCATTATAACGGTGATTGGAGATGTACACGCTCAGTTGATGTTTCCAGTGTTGCGCCAATTCCCGGATCTTGAGCCGGATCTTGAATGATCTATATGACGGAGGGGGTGGGATGGATATCCGTATTGCCGAGCAGATCTTGATGGAAAACGAGCAGCTCTATCTGGCCTTGGACCGGATCGCGGATGTGATTGAGTTGATCGACGATATCGACGAACGCAGGAAATTTCGTCGAGCCGTAGGCATGGTGATGGGGGATGCTCACCATTTGTTGCATAGGCAAATCGTACAGCAGTTTCCTGATCTGGATCGCCATCAAAACGCAAGAGGTATCTACAGGTCTGCCTGATTAACCGATCGCAGCCGCATCATGCGATCCGGCTGCGATGCATGTCTACCTTTATGAGCCTTACTTCGGCGGCCAGATCCACTCATTCAGCGCATAGACCGGTGGCTGTGCGAGATTGCGATAGATGGTGGCATAGGCTTTCTTGGTGGTGCCGTCGATAATGACGGTGAGTGAGAGCTGATAGTTCATGCCGGCGACCACTTGTGCGCGTGCCTGATCGATGCTGACGAGCTCGATGCTGATGGGACGGTCTTCGGCTTTGGTCAGGGCTTGCTGCTCGGCGGTGATGGCGGCGTCGGCGGCGGCGATAACACCCTGATCGGTGACGGACACGGTATTAAATCCACCCACGAGCGGAGCAGGGTTGGGCATCGGTGGGCTTGATGGCTGAGGGGTTAAAGTCGGGGGAACTGCCACTGAGGTGCAGCCAGACAGCGCAAGACCGGATAAGGTGATGAGCGCAAAGCTTGTTATTAGAATATGACGCATGGTGGACCTCGCGGGTTGAGATTATTGTTTTAGTGCACTTTTTAGACAGATTAGTGCATGTTGAGACTAGCACAGGCGATGTGGTTGTTAGCAAAAAATGTTTGTATTTTATTGTGTTGAGGTGATGCGCGGCTGGTGTGCTATGGCATGATGAGGGAGATCAATGACAGTACAGCAACAATCAGCACAAGGAGTCGCATCGTGTCTATCTTTAGGACCTCGCGTGTATTCTCGGCATCCACAGCCGAGGTGTTTGCGGCGTTCGCAGATCCGCAGCGCCTCGCCCGCTGGTGGGGGCCGGATGGCTTTAGCAGTACCTTTGAGGCTTTTGAGTTTAGAAGTGGCGGCGAGTGGCGCTTTGTGATGCATGGGCCTTCTGGCACAAATTATCCAAACGAGTCGGTCTTTGTGCTGGTCGAGCCTGAGCGTCTGGTGGTGGTACAGCATGTGGCTGAGCCGCACTTTACGCTGACCATCGGGCTTGAGGCAGCTGAAGCTGGCACGCTGGTGACGTGGGAGCAGGAGTTTGAGCGGGCGGAGGTGGCTGAGGCGATCCGGCATATCGTGCTGCCTGCCAATGAGCAGAATTTGAGTCGCTGGCAGGCCGAGGTGGCACAGGGTTAAAGTGGCGCAGGGGTGATGCTTACTGTCGTGTCATTCCGTGCCAGTCAGACTGAGCTACTAAGACAAACAAAAGCCGCCTGATGGCGGCTTTTGTTTGTCTGGTGTGGGTGAGTAACCCAGCCTTGGGTTTGCAAGCATTGCATGGCTTGCAAACCGGATGCGGGAGATTAGTAGTACAGACCCTGAATGACCGAGGCGATCACACCTGTGGCAATGGCGGTGAGGACGACATCATTGTCGACCCGAATCCACTGATAGCCGCGTGGCGGAGGGGATAGGTGGTATTGGCGATAGTCGACATAGTACTGATGACGGCGATAGGCATCCGGTAGATGGTCGCCACCATGCCAGCGACGCGATTCGTAGCCATGCGGATGGGCGTAGGGAGAGGGCGCATGAAAGCGCTGACCCTGCCACGCGCCGTGATCGTCGCCATGACGGTCGTCACTATAACCACGATGATTGTCGCCAAAGCCACGATTGCCCTGCCATTGTCCCTGACCATCATGATGCTCATCGGCACGTCCACCCTGCCATTGACCTTGGCTATGTTCGTCACCGCGATAGCTACCCCGGTCGTCCGTCCGATGACCCTGCGATTGTGGATTACCCTGAGGGTTGCCTTGCGGGTGGCCCAGAGGGTTCGCTTGCGGGTTGTTATGCTGGCCTTGCCACTGAGGGTTCGCTTGCGGGTTGTTGTGCTGGCCTTGCCACTGTGGGTTGCCTTGTGGATTGCCCTGAGGGTTCGCTTGTGAGCTGTTATGCTGGCCTTGCCATTGCGAGTTGTTGCGATGGTCCATCGAATTGGTGCCTTGACCTTGCGATTGATCGTCTGCATGGGCTGCCGTCAGGGTGGTCATCGCCATCATCAGCGTGCTGAGAATCATGATCTTCTTCATGTTCTAAAACTCCTCTATCGGGTACATCGGGTATGAAGTGTTACGGCGCATGAGATTGTGTGGTCCTGATGTGCCAGTGATGCTGATATGGATTTAATCGCTGCCGCCTTAGCAGCGTCTTAGTCTAGGCGGGGGATTGACGGTAGATTGGTTGACGCTGTGTTGATACTGCGTTGGTCGTGAGCATGCTGTGTAACTGCGTCTGAATATAGTGGTCATGGCGAGTAGTGCTGTAATACAAGCTCGAATAACAATGACTATCAACGAGAAAGCCACCCGAAGGTGGCTTTCCCGTCTGCAAGACACGCTATATACCCTGCTACGAGATATATAACAGTTCGTATTATAGGCAGTGTGATCCAGTGCACAGTAATTTTCGTGTTGTTTACTTGTTAGTCAGTCCTGAGTTGATCCAAACCGTGTGCAGGAGGGGTTAAAAGGTTAAATACTTGTTTTTACCCTGTGCCAGTTGGGCTTTCGCTAACGTTTGGTATGCAATGATCGGGGGGTGCTGGCAGGCGCCAGTATTTTGGTACTTGCATATGGATGCCACGCTTGACAATACGGTTAAACCAAGGCCTATACCGCTGATGGGTTAACATTCATCCTATGTGAACAAAGGGATAAAGAAGTATGTCCAATAAAAATCTGACAAGCGTTGCTTTGGGAATATTTATTTTAGCCATATTGATTTGTATGTCTTCTATGCTACTCACTTCCATCACAAATATCTTATTTGGGGCAGGGCTAATTTTAGCTGTTTTGGCATTCCTGATGATTGTTCTTGAAAATTTTATCTCAGGCAGGCTCGTTCAGACAAGGGGTGGTTGAGTAGAGCGGAAATCTTATCCTTAATCGTATTTTTTAAGTTTTATATCATTATTCTTGATGGGATTTATTGCTATAACAATCATCCTGACAACACTTGTTTTTCCATGAATAGCAAGCGTAGGCCCGCCCTAGCACCATAATATGAGGTTGACCTGATGCTGAGGTCGGCTCCAACCTACGGGTGCTAGGCTAAATCTCCATTTATGAACTCTGTTTCCTGTATAGATATGTTTTTTAGTTTTGAATTTGTCCATTTGCAATCCTCAAAATCGGATGATATGAAGCGTGCGTTATTAAAAACACAATCGTAAAAAGAAGTCCGCTTTCCAGTGAATGCAATAAAATCGACCCCAGAAAAATCACAATTATAGAAATTTGAATTGAAAAACCATGCCGATCTTAATTTTGTACCACTAAAATCTACGCCATAAAGATCCAAGCCCTCGAATATGGCCTTATGCAGACTCATGCCTGATAGATTCAAATCCTTGTTTGTAAAAAAGAATAAATTCTGAAAGTGATTCCTTTTTTCATCCCTATACATGATATGAAACATTATTCATTCCCTCCACCCTATGGGTGTCCGTCCCTCACCTCCAAATCACTATGGCGTGGTCTTGAGCTTATTCCATTCGGCAAGGTCGCTGAGACGCCATCGAATGTCAAGCACATGCCATGCACTGACGGGGATACCGTTTTGAATGGTTGCTTGAGCCTGACAGTGATGCAGGGTGTGGACCGAGGCATCGTCGAGGATCGGATAGCCTGAGGATTTGAGGATATTGATCCGCGTAATCTCACCCGTAGGGCTGACTTGAACCTGCATGCGGGTGGTGCCTTCCCAGAGTTGCTGAATGGCAAGCTTGGGGTAGGGCACGCGACCGCAGGCGCTAAAGACGCCGGTCGGTGGCGCGCTGGACTTATGGTACAGGACCTTGGTCTCGGTGGTGCGATCGGTACAGGCTGCGAGCAAAACAGCGAGTGAGAGCGATGCAAGGTGCGGGCGTACTCGGATACGGGTCATGAGATCGCATAATATAAAAAGAATCAGTCGCATAGTGCCTGAATGGTCATGCGTTGGACAAGACCTCACCTCCCTGTCGGGAGTTTTTTTTTCGGGATTTTTGGTTGAGGGATGCGGGCAGGTCAGCCATCGGGCGAGAGGTTACAAAAGCGGGCGTACTGCCCCTGAAAGGCAAGGCGGACGGTGCCGATCGGTCCGTTGCGCTGTTTGCCGATGATGATCTCGGCGGTGCCTTGATCCTTGGCATCGGGGTGGTAGACCTCATCGCGGTAGATGAAGGTGATGAGGTCGGCGTCCTGTTCGATGGCGCCGGACTCGCGCAGGTCGCTCATGATCGGGCGTTTGTTGGGGCGGTTTTCCAGCGCGCGGTTGAGCTGAGAGAGCGCGATGACGGGGCAATTCATTTCTTTGGCGAGGGCTTTGAGGGCGCGGGAGATCTCGCTGATCTCCTGCACGCGCTGGTGTCCCATGCCGGGCACGCGCATGAGCTGCAGGTAGTCCACCATGATGACGCCAAGCTGGCCGCCGTATTTCTTGGCGATGCGGCGGGCGCGGGCGCGTAGCTCGGCGGGGGAGAGGGCTGCGGTGTCGTCGATCTCGATCGGCATGTGCTGGAGGGTACTCATGGCTTGAGTGAGCTTGATCCATTCGGATTCGTTTAACTGACCTGAGCGCAGGCTGCTAAAGGGAATACTGGCGTAGGCGGCGATATGGCGGGTCATGATCTGCTCGGCGGGCATTTCCATGGAGAAGATCAGGCCGGGCAGTCCGGTCTGGCGGATGAGGTTAAAGACCAGATTCATGGCGAGGGTGGTTTTGCCCATGCTGGGGCGGGCGGCGACGATGATGAGGTCTTGCCGCTGCAGGCCCAACGTCTCGCGGTCAAGACTGCTGAATCCGGTCGGGTAGCCGATCAGGCTGCCTTCCTGACGTTGCAGGGTTTCGACGGTGTGGATGACTTTGGTCAGGAGGGTCTTGGCGTCCTGCGGACCGGTGCCGCGTGTGGTCTGGGCGTCATTGAGGCGGTGGAGGTCGGTTTCGATGCGGTCGAGGATGTCGGGGACGCTTTGGCCTTGCGGGTCATGAGCGGTCTGCAGGATGTCATGACCAATCCGGATCAGGTCGCGCAGAACCGCCAACTCTTGGACGCGAGCGGCATAGGCGGGGAGATTGTAGTAGGCGGCGGGGGCGTTCTGTAGCAGGCTCAGCAGGTATTCGGTGCTACCGGCGTCGCTCATGAGGCTGCGGTCGGTGAGCCATGTTTCTAGTGTCATGGGGTCATAGGGGATATTGCGCCGACTGAGGTCTTCGATGCCGCGATACATGAGCCGGTGGCGACCTGAGGAGAAGGCGGCTTCGTTTAAGATCCCGTCAAGCGCCTCCAGACTGTCGGGTACGGTGAGCAGGATGGCGATGATGGATTGCTCGTAGTGCAGATTGTGCGGCAGGCTGAGGCTGGGCGGATTGGAGTTGGTCGTGCTGTTGGTCTGGGTTGGTGTGCGGGCGCGGGTGGGGATTACGGTCATCGATGGTCCGTCCTATGATTTGGCGTCGATTTTTGTCGTCTGGTTTGGTTTGAGCTTGATTTGAGAGTCGTGGGCATCTGGTGTGCTTGACGGAGTACGATGGTGGCCCGCGTCAAAAAATCTGGTTGCGCGGGCCGTCTAGAAAGGCAGGCGAAATCAAAAAAGCGCTATTCAAATCAAGCCGTCATCCAGAACTTTATCCAATCAGCCGCAGTCAAACAGCATCAGTCAAAAAAGCCATGTGCATTAAGCCACTGTAATTCTTGGATGGTGAATGGGCTGCGCGGATGAGGCGGCTGTGGGCTGAACGATGGGACGGGCTGAGATGACAGGGGGCGGGACGACAGGGGCTTGCGGTGCTTCATGGTCAGGCTCCAGCAACATGACGAGAGTGAGGGTGATGAGGATCAGCGCACAGGCGATCATGAGCCGCCAGCCGTCAAAAGGATCGGGATGGTTCAGCGCATGCCAGTCCGGCTGATGAGATGCGGTGTCTTTGGGCTTCAACTGCTGCTGAGTCGGAGCATCGCGCAGGATGACGCCGGACTTGAGGGCAAAGGCGCGGAAGAGCTGGCGGTGATTCATGCCGCTTGTTCCTGCATGGCTTGTGCTTGCATGGCCTGACGGGCGATGGTGTGACTGATGACATCGTGCACGGCTTGCTCTTGATCTGACGTGAGGCGGATCGGGCAGGTCATACCGTGATCGGGGTCAATGACGGCGTCGAAGGAGAGGCAGAGTGCGTCCGCGTGAAAACGGTAGCCCAGCACACGGTCATAAGAGCCGCTCGCAGTCTGACCCCAGACGATGTCACGACGGGCAAAGGTGAGGTGGCGCACCGTGAGATTGAGCTCGCCAAAGCTGAGGTCGGCGCGGTGGTTGTCGCAGTGATGTACGGTGATGATGTCCTGAAGTGCCTGTGCGGTGCTCATCATGGTGTCCTCTTATCGCTGTTGTTCGCTATAAGACAAATATTAGCACACTTATTTTTAAGGTCAAGAAGTTTACTTATATTTTTATATTTGTATAAGTGGGGTGCTGCGGGTGCTTTGGCTTGAGGTTGCGGGCAGGCGTAAAAAAGCCCGGACGAGCCAGGCTTTGCTGTGATGGGATGTTGTCAATGGGTGTGGTGCATGGATGGCTCACCATCTTCGGATCTTGCGGATCTTGGCTTGCCACCACATTTGACCGATGACCTTGACGTTTTCTTTCTCGATGCGCTCGGCGGAGAAATCCTCGTCGGGGTAGGCGATCTTGTCTTCGTTGCGCGAGACCAGCCGGAAACCGCCGTCGGGCAGGCGGAAGGCATACTTGACCTTGACCATGCCATCGTGGTCGATCGCATAGATCTCTCCGTCAAAGACTTTGCTGGCTGAGGTATCGACCGCAATGGTCTCACCACTCTTGATCTCGGGATACATGCTGTCGCCCGAGACTTGAATGGCTTTGGCGAACTCGGGGAGTACGCCGTATTCGTCGAGGGTTTCTTGACGAAACCATAACGAACTCTGGGTGATGTGGTCGCCATTCATATAGCCACTCCCCAGACTTGCATAAGTACTGTCGTAAAAATCAATCGCCACCATTTCCTCAGGTTTGTTGTCTTCGCCGTTCCATGTCTTGATGCCGATGTTCTTGAGTTTGGCATTGCCGTTACCGTGCATGCCGTCAAGCGCTGGATCAATCGCCAGCATCATGTCGCCTTCGCCAGTCGCCAGCCATTTGTAGTTTACACCAAATAATTCAGCAAGTTGAGGCAAAAAACTGGTTGCTTGTGCTTTGCCGGTCTCAAGCTGGCTGTAGTTGCTCTGTGTCATGGGCGTGTGCTTTTCGACATCGCTTTGCGTGAGGCGCGCGTATTTGCGCGCGAGTTTAAGCCTGTCTTTGAGTTCCATCGCGGAGCCCTTGGGGTGTCGGGTAGATGGCTTATTTTATTAGTGACCTAATATAAATGCAAATAAATATACTTATTGACAAGTGATAAGTATGCTAATAATATTATTAATACGTTAATTGAGAGACGTTCCAAGGAGTGTGAGGATGACTGTGCGTCAGTCTGTTTATCTGGCGATTTTGCAGCACTTCGGGACGCAGGCGTCGTTTGCGCGGGCCATCGCAGCATCGCAGCCGTCGGTGAGTAATTGGTGCAGCGGTAAATACGAGATGTCGCCCAAATACGCTCGCCGCACCGAGCGCGCGACACAGGGACGGTGGAAGGCCGAGGCGTTGTCGTCGCAGTTGGATGACGGGTTGCAGGATGCACTTGATGCTGAGTTGGGCGAAGCGTTGCATGAGGAATTGCAGCCTGCCGTGTGAGGGCAGGTATAGGTTGTTTGCAGGTCAGAGTGGGCGGAGCGCTGCCCGATTTGGCTGTCCAAGATGAAGAACAAGCACAAGATCAGGAGTGAATGATGATGAGAGTGGTGACGGAAACGCTGGTACTGGATCGGCAGCGCAAGATCGATGCAGATATGCAGGCTTACCTTGCACGCGGCGGAGTGATCCGGCCCTATGACGAGTCGATGCGTGTGCCGGTGCGCTATGGGCGTAGTCCGCGTCCGCTTGAGGACTTGGAGCAAGAGGGCTGGCTGCAGTCGGGGCTACAGGATGAGGCGCTGCAGGTGGACTTGTCTGGTGATGGTCTGCTTGAGGTTGAGGATGCTTCGGATGATTTGCTGGATGAGCACTTGGCTTTGCCCAGCCAGCCTGCGGTCGCTCGGTCGATGGGTGGGCTGATGCGGCGTGGTCATGGGCCGCGTGGCTTGTCACAACACGGCGTGTCTCAAGGCAGCTTTGTTCAGGGTAGCTTGTCTCAAAGCGGCTTAGCGCAGGGCGGGATGAATCAGGGAGTGCTGCCGTGAGGGATTGTGGTCTGCGGCGCTGTCCACTGGCGGCGGGGGATTGTGCGGCGTGTGCGGCATCGGATCTGTGGTTCGATGCGCATGGCAATCAGTTGAATGGCTCGACTATCTTGATCTCGGATGAGCTGGATGGTGGTGAGGGCTGGGCGGCTGTGGATGAGCATGTGCCTGAAGGCTATTTTCCAGAAGAGCATTTTCCTGAAGACAACGCTGGCGTGCTGGGATGAGTGGCTGCTTGAGATGTAGGTGCAGGGATGCACAGCTGCAACGGATGAGAGGGGAGGCGTGATGGTGGGGTTTGAGGTGAATTCCTTTTGGTTGTCGAATGCGCTGGTCGATGCGCTGCTGCCGTCGCTCAGTGAGGCAGAGCTGAAGTGCTATCTGTATATCGTGCGCAAGACACGCGGTTGGCAGAAGCGTGAGGATGCGATCAGCATCAGTCAGTTTGTGAAGGGTACGGGGCTGTCGAACCGTCACATCATCAAGGCCTGTAATAGTCTGGTGGCACAGGGCTTGATCGAGCAGTCGGTCGGTGCGCGGCGGGTGAAGGTGTTTGCGGTGCTGTCACTGCGAGCGGCTGATCCCAAGGTCACGGGTGACGTGACGTCAGCGGTGACTTTAGATCGTGCCAGTGATGACTTAAGGTCAGGATTAGCCATGACGGATGGTCATACACAGAAAGACACTACTTTAAAAAACACGACTTCAAAAGACACTGCATCACAAGACACTGTCCCAGCAGATGCGATTTTAAAAAATAGCTTTAAAAACAGTGACGATAGTGCTGAACACTCGCCGTCTGTGGTTCCCAAGGTTACGGCCAAAGCGTCATCCAAGCCGTCATCCAAATCGGCATTGCGGTCGCGAGCCAAGACCGAGATGCAGGTGCAGTTTGAGCGGTTCTGGTTGGCTTATCCGCGTAAGCAGGCCAAGCAGGAGGCGCTCAGGGCTTATCTGAAGATCGCGCCGGATGCGGATTTGCTGGCGCAGATGATGACCGCGGTGGCGGCGTGTCGAGGTACTGCAGAGTGGATGGCGGATTGCGGGAAATATATCCCGCATGCTGCGACCTGGCTGAATGGCAGACGCTGGGAGGATGAGCTGATGGTGGCTGCGGGTGCATTAGTAGATGCGGGTGGTTCGTTTGATCAGAGCAATGCTGCGTCGCGTGATCGCCCTGATAGACCACCTCAACCGCTGCGGGTGGCGCTGTCCGGAATGGAGCTGGAGGCGTATCGGCGCTACTGCGAGGTACGCGGCGAGCTGTCGCAGGCGGCGGTCGAGCGGCAGGCGGGGGATGCGGGGGTGGATGTGTATACGTGGCTGCTGTGTGCGTTGGGTGAGAGGGCGGCGTGAGGATGATGGGCAAGATGAAGATGAGAGGAATATAACCATGAGCAAGATTACCGAGTCGGCGCGCGGCAAGCCGTGTCAGATCCGCATCGTTGGGGTGTGTAGTCATGATGAGTCTACGACGGTGTATGTGCATTACCGCAGGCTGTACTTGGCTGCGGGGATCGGGCTTGCGCCGTCGGATCTGTTTGGGGCGTATGCGTGTGCGGCGTGTCAGGCGGCGGTGGAAGGGCGGCTGAAGACCAATATGTCTCAGGGTGATCTGGATCAGTTGCATATGACGGGGGTGTTTCGCACGCAGCATCTGCTGCTGAATCTCGGGCTGATCAGGACCGCTGAGGCGAAGGTATTGGGTCGGGACATGGGGCGGTAGCGGTTGCCCCATGGCGGGTGGGTTTGGGGTGTTGCTTGGTTTTTTTCTGGGTTTGGTCTGGTTTTTTTGGATTGCGAGGAGTAGATGATGGGTGTGTATCAAGAGCCGCGTTTACGGGTGATGCAGGATGAGCTGTCGCAGTGGGGCCAGTGGGCGCGCGGAACCGAGTTGAGCTATGGTTTGCGTCGCTATGAGTCGCCGGCGTTGATGATGGTGAAGATCAAGATGGAGCAGCACCGTGAGCCGTCCAAGGTGCGGGTGACGATGCTGGATGAGCAGTTTATTGCGCTTGAGCGACATATTCAGTCGCTCAGGGTGTGTCGGCCTGAGTTGTTTGCGTGGATGGTGGCGTTTTATCTCTTGGGTTGGCCGATCCGGCATCTGGCGGAGAAGACGGGCAAGTCGAGGGATTTTATAGATAAGCAGTTGATCGCGGCGGAGAGTTGGCTCGATAGTCGGGTGGGGCTGTACCATGACATTATGCAGGGTGTGCATGGGTGAGGTTGTAAAAAACCGCACAAACCCCTTGAGGCCGGCCACAGGCTATGAAAGTATGACAGTATCGAAGTGTGAAATAGCAAAAGCCCGTCTCGGATAGAGGTGGGCTTTTTTTATGGTGGGGAGACGGCATGTCACCTCGCCGCCTGACTGGATGTGTGCTTTGGAAATAATTATTTCTTTTTGAAGTGTTCATTCGCTTCTATATGTTGAGCCCATTCTTTTAATTTGAATCTTGGGTGATTTCCGCAATGGTTACATGGTGGGAATGTTTTCCCATATATACATGTCACCTCGTGGTTTTGCGTATGTTTGGAATCATGGATTACAGTATAGATTCCAGAATGTGGAACCTTGTCGCCCGGTTTGAAAACGTCACCAACTGAAGCCATTTAGATCCTCCTTGTTTATTCGTGCACAATCAATATGCAGTGATCTGATAGTAACCTATTAAATTGACTTTTTTTAACCGTTTGTCTAATTTCGGCAGTGAACTTAGCTCGTATGCCAGACAGGCTTTTTTATGGTGGGGGGACGGCATGTCACCCCTCAGCCTGATCGAAGGTCGGCAAACGGGTGTAGATGGGTTTTTGCTTAAATTGCTTGTGGACCAGCAGGTGTGGGGCTAGTTGGATCAGCTCGAAGCGCGCCTCTGCACCACACTGATGACACGGGGGAAATGGATCGCCAAACAGGCAGATCACATCATGATCAGGCTGGTGCGCATCGCCATGCGTGACCCGATATACACCTGATTCCGGGCAGCGTTGCCCGGGTTTAAATATTTCGCCTACTTCGGCACTCATGGTTGTCCATTCCGGTGATTACTTGCACGCTCCATGTGCAGTGAGCATATTGTAACTCATTAAATTGTCTACTGTTTAACCGTTTATCCGTTTCTTGCTGCATTCTGTGCAGTTGAACTTGGTGTTGTTTGTTGTGGTGTCCTAAGGCCCGTGCTCTGCATGGGCTTTTTTTATGTTTAATTGAACTATGGAGTTATGTCATGTCTTGGTTATCTGATGAAGCTGTCGCGGCGTTTGGTCGTCTTAAAGACGCCATCGAGCACCCCTCTCTGATCGATGCAATCTCGGAGGTCAAAACCGTCTCGGCGGCGATTGCGGAGTATGAGCCTTTGATCGCGCTGGTCGTTGGGCTGGTGCCTGCGGCGCAGCCGGTGGTTGATACGGTGAATGCCGTGATCGGTCAGGCGGATGCGGTGGCAAATGTGGCGACAGAGGGTCTGTCAGCCGTGAGTGCTGCGCCGTCGGCCTGAGGGTGCCGTCATCGTTTGATGGCGTGTGATGCGGTGTGATGTCTTGAGTGGATGCATGACGTTGCGTATGTGCTGCGTCATGTAATGATTTTGATGTGAGTGGTTTTTTGATCCGGCCTGAGTCCTGCATTTTGGCTCAGGCCGGTTTTTTTATGTGTTGAGATGTGATCCCTATATGAGGTATGCGATGACAGTCCAGACTTTAGCGCAGCAAATGCTCGACTGGGCGCAGATCGAGGTGGATTATCGGGCGGGTGTGCGCTCGCTGCGCTCAATCGCGGCTGCAAATGGCATCGGTCATAGCTCGATCCAGTGGCGCGCCAAGGTGCAGGGCTGGGTGCGTGAGGAGGTGGGATTGCGAGGGGAGGTACAGCCTGTGACGGTGGCGGTTGATCAGGTCGTTGAGACGCCGTGTGTGGTGGATGATGCGGGTATTGATGCAGATAGCCGGATTTGCTCGGCGCTGGAGGTGCAGCGGCGGCAGCAGCGGGATATTGCGCGGCTGCGGGGCTTGGTGATGAAGATCACGCGTGCGCTGGAGTCGCCTCTTGATGAGATGACGCTACTGCAGCGGATTGACTGCGCCAAGAAGCTGACCGAGACGCAGAAGACGCTGATTGGCCTTGAGCGTGAGGCCTATGGCATTGATAAAAAAGACAGTGATGCGGATCAGGCACAGCAGACGCCTGCGAGTCTGGCGCAGATGTATGGACAAGTTGATGGGGCAGTCGATGGATAAATCTATGTCTCATATGTCCAGTGAGTCCGAGTCGCGCCCGACGCTGAATCCGGCGCTCAAGGATTTCTGGCTTAAGCCTGCGCGGCATAAGGTGCTGTATGGGGGGCGGGCCTCGTCGAAGTCGTGGGATGCGGCGGGCTTTGCGGTGTTTCTCGCGGATAATTATCGCCTGCGTATCCTGTGTGCGCGGCAGTTTCAGAACCGCATCGAGGAGTCGGTGTATGCCTTGCTCAAGATGCAGATCCGGCGCTTTGGGCTACAGGCGCGCTTTAAGATCTTGAGCAATAAGATCGTGAATACGGCGACCGGCAGTGAGTTTCTTTTCTATGGGCTATGGCGGCATAGTGATGAGATCAAGTCGCTGGAGGGGATCGATATCTGCTGGCTCGAGGAGGCGCATAGTGTGACCGAGCAGCAGTGGGAGATCTTGGCACCGACGATCCGTAAGGCGCATTCGCAGTTCTGGATTATCTTTAATCCGCGTCTGGTCACGGACTTTGTGTATCGGCGCTTCGTGCTCGATCCACCACCGGATACGCTGGTGCGTAAGATTAATTATCTGGAGAATCCTTATCTCTCCGATACCTTGCTCAAGGTAATCGCGGCAGCCAAGGCCGAGGATGAGGCGACCTATCAGCATGTCTATCTCGGTATGCCTTTGATCAATGATGAGGCGTCGATCATCAAACGGGCATGGGTGATGGCGGCGGTGGATGCGCATCTGAAGTTGGGCTTTGGCGGGGATCAAGATGAGGCGCATGATCGGTCTGACGCTGGCGCACGGCGTATCGGCTTTGATGTGGCAGACAGCGGGCAGGATCGTTGCGCTACCGTGGCGGTCTATGGCTCGGTGATCGTGTGGGCCGAGGAGTGGCAGGCGCGTGAGGATGAGTTGCTGAAGAGCTGCACGAAGGTCTATCAGCAGGCAGTCTCGCGGCAGGCGTCGATCATCTATGATTCGATCGGGGTGGGGGCGGCGGCTGGGGCGAAGTTTGCGGAGCTGAATGTGGTGGCGCAGCAGCAGGTGCCCTATCGGCTTGTGTCTTATGCGCGCTTTAATGCGGCGGCGGCGGTTGCGCGGCCCGATGCGACATATGGGCATACGCCGACCAAGAACCGCGATATGTTTGCCAATCTGAAGGCGCAGGCATGGTGGGGGCTGGCGGATCGGCTCCGCAATACCTACAACGCGATCACACGCGGGGAGCCGTGTGCGGTGGCGGAGATGGTGAGTCTCGATAGTCGCTGTCCGCATCTGGAACGCTTGATAGATGAGCTGTGTACGCCGCGCCGTGACTATGATCCCTATGGTCGGGTGAAGGTGGAGAGCAAGAAGGATTTGGCGCAGCGTGGTGTGCCGTCGCCGAACTTAGCTGATGCCTGCGTGATGGCCTTTGCGCCGCATGTGCGTGGGCCGCTTCGGATTTCGGAAGGGCTGCTGGGGCGGCTGTGAGGGATTCTTTTCGTCTGCTCTAGGCTTGCTTTAAATCAGATCGTGCTTGTTTCAATCTATCAATCTCAGCGATCAGTTTTGGGATGTCTTGTTTCTCACTTGATGAGAAACCGGAAAAGAGTTATGGCTCTACAGTCATAAAGCTTAATATTGATCGCCTACGTGCTGATATTGCATCTGGAAAATTGAAAGATGTGCATATTATGACTCACGAAGAAATAATAGAAATGCATGCTGATGCGGTAGCTAAAGCCCAAGCTCTTTATGATTTATCAATAGCAGCGAAGCGTTCAGCGAATGCTATAGATCAGAATTTAAAGAAGGTGAGAAGTGCGGAGCGTGATATGAGAAAGGCTTTGTTGCACAACTCCCGTTGTAGGTTGCAGCAGTGGCGGATAATTGAAGGATGACAAAGCCATCAACTCAGAAATATCGTACCAGCAACTGGTCATCCTACAACACCGCTCTCAAATCACGTGGATCTCTGACAGTCTGGTTT
>Ga0164294_10000110_pt1 | contig 75439 bp, 60 predicted proteins | sample GEODES005metaG_FD_111479 | JGI IMG/M metagenome (GOLD analysis project Ga0164294, IMG submission 111479) | Oligotrophic lake water microbial communities from Sparkling Lake, Wisconsin, USA - GEODES005 metaG | ecosystem: Environmental > Aquatic > Freshwater > Lake | place: USA: Sparkling Lake... | reverse complement strand
TTGATGGGCGTTTTTCGACTCACCCACGGGGTTAACACAAATTAAGCTCGCTGGAGCATTCATGGCCTTGAGCTTACGTCACTTGCCGCGTGCTGGCGATCTTTCCATTTTCCTTTTTAGGGTGAATGATCCGAGTATTGTCCAACTGCCCTCCTCCAGTGTCGCGCTCTCTTCCACGGTGTAAGTTCGATCGCTCAAACGGGGTGAGAAAACAATGCCTTGGCGCTGCGACTTAGAGTCACTGATCCTTACTGGACCGGAGGTGAAATGGGACAAGGGATCGGTCGGCAGCAATCCAGCGGTGTACTCGAAGAGGTTGTTCTGACCGTCGCTATCAGGATCGGCGAGCGCGGCGGCACTGGCGTTAGGTGGCGCGCCAAAGTATAGGACCTGCCAATCGTCAGAAAGACCATCACTTGCATAAGAGCCGAAGTCATCGGCGTCGGCATTGAGGACGGTGAGATCGAATTCGGCCCGTGCGATAACGACTGCGGGCCGCGCAGGACTTCGGCGCCGTCCAGATCCCACAGTAAAGGCGGCAAATACCGCAAGGTAGAGGGCGAAAGCGACGCGCCGTCTTGCATGACGGTTATCAGCGCATTGGAACCCGTCCCCAAATAACCGAAAACATTATCCTGGCTCAGCCCGCGCAGGCTAAACGTCCCCACACCTGGATTGCCCGCACAAGCACCGGCACAGAGCGCAAAAACATCTTGGTAAGTCCCACCACTTGGCGGCAAGGCAGCGAGCTGCTCTGGCCCCAGCACCGTCAACGAGCCGGTCACTTTCTCGGCTTGGGTCGCGAGTTTATCACCGGTGACAACCAGTAGCGGCAAACTCTCGACGTTTGCCCCCATTGCGACAGGTAGCGCCAGTAAGAATGGAAAAATGTTCAATCTCATGGGTTGGCTAAATCGATAGCGACCCAAATCCGCAAACAAAAGGTAAAAGAAAATGGATCACACAAAGAAAATCTCGATGGCAATCCGGCACCTTGAAGCATGCCCGCAGCAGGCTTTGGAAAATTCTCGTTCGTAAAGAATTTCATGCCGCCGCCTCATCGGCCAACTCCTGGTATTCATGGCGTCGGGCAGCTTCAACTTGGCACTTGCAGTCGGATGGCGAGCAACGACACTCGGTCCCGGATGGAGATTGAAGTGGAAGACAGCCCGGGCGAGCGTATTGATGCGTACTTGGCTGCCCGTCTTGCGGATCTATCTCGTTCGCGGATTCAGGTGCTGATTCGCGAGCAATTCATCCAGATCAACGGCCACCCTGCGAAGCCGCGTGATGCCGTGAAGCTCGGCGACCGCATCACGGTGGTCCTCCCCGAGGCGGTTCCGCTCGAGGCTGAGCCACAGGAAATTCCACTAGAAATCCTATTTGAGGACGATGACATCGTGGTACTCAACAAGGCGCCGGGCATGGTGGTGCACCCTGCCCCCGGAAATCCGGATGGCACGCTGGTCAATGCACTGCTCCATCATTGCCGCGGTCAGCTTTCGGGGATCGGCGGGGTTGAGCGCCCAGGAATCGTCCACCGCTTGGACAAGGACACCTCAGGGTGCATCGTGGTGGCCAAGTCGGACGTCGCCCACCAATCGCTCGTGGGCCAGTTCTCCGGCAGGACGATGGAAAAGCTCTACCTCGCGGTGAGTGAGGGAATCCCCAAGCCGGCCAAGGACACCATTTTCACTCACATCGGTCGTCACCCGGTGAACCGCCAGAAAATGGCAGTGGTCAATCCACCCGGCGGCAAGACCGCCATCACTGACTACGAAATTCTAGCAGCCGATGCGGCGACATTGACCGCCTTGGTTCTCTGCCATCTGCATACCGGCCGCACGCACCAGATCCGCGTGCACCTCCACCACAAGGGGACACCGCTTTTGGGAGATCCAATTTATGGGAAACCGAGTCAAAACTCCGAGCGCGTCGGCCGCTTGATGTTGCATGCGTGGCGCCTCACCCTCGACCACCCGGTTTCAAATGAGCGTCTTCACTTCGAGGCACCGATCCCCATGGAATACCAGCCTTGGCTCGGAATCGCCAAAGACTTCCGTTAGGCGATATTATATTTCGCTAGACGGCGACTCCCCTGCCCCATTCTGACTCATCCGACTCCGCCAGTAATCGAGGCGTTCCTTGATTCGCTTTTCCATCCCCTGATCGCCTGGCTGATAATAAACCCGGCCCTCGGGGAGGTACGCTTGGGGAGTGTAAGCGCCCTCGTAGTCATGGGCGTAAAGGTATTTCATCGACTCCTCCGATTCACCGGACGCAGCGGCAATCTTCTTGCGGGTATTCGTACGAAGATGCACTGGCACGGCAAGCGTCCGACCGTTTTCGACGTCGTCCATCGCCCGACCGAGTGCAGCGTAGGACGTGTTGGATTTGGGTGCGGTCGCGAGATAGACGGTGGCGTGTGCGAGCGGGATTCGTCCCTCGGGCATGCCGATGAATTCAAACGCATGGTGAGCGTCAAGCGCGACACGCAAGGCATTCGAATCCGCCAGACCGATGTCTTCCGAAGCGGAAATCACCAACCGTCGAGAAATGAAGCGTGGATCTTCTCCGGCGTGCAACATTTTCGCTAACCAATAAAGTGCTGCATCCGGGTCCGACCCACGGATCGATTTGATGTAGGCCGAGATCGTGTCGTGGTGCGCATCGCCATGGGCATCATAAACCACCGCCTTGCGCTGGATCGATTCCTCTGCGACCTCAAGCGTCAACCGCACCACTCCCTCTTCATCAGGAGTCGTCATCACCGCCAACTCCAATGCGCTGATCGCCTTGCGGACGTCGCCATCCGATTTCTCCGACAAGTGCCGCAGCGCCTCGGGCTCCGCAATCACTCGGTAACCGCCCAAGCCTCGCTCAACGTCAGTTAGAGCGCGTTGCAGCACCGAAACCACGTCATCCACCGCTACGCTTTCTAACTGGAAAATCTGTGAGCGCGACACCAGCGGCGAGTTGACGTGAAAGTATGGGTTGTGGGTGGTTGCGCCGATGAAGCGAACGACGCCTCGCTCGATGTGAGGCAGCAGCACATCTTGCTGGGATTTATTGAAGCGATGAATCTCGTCGATGAACAAGATCGTGGTCTCACCGCGAAGGTCGCGCCACGTGCGGGCCTGGTCGATTTTCGCGCGAATCTCCGCAACGTTTGACTCCACCCCATTGAGCGATTCGAACCGTGAACCGGTAGTTCGTGCGATCACGCTGGCAAGGGTCGTCTTGCCCGTACCGGGTGGGCCATAAAAAATCAGTGAGGTAAACCGATCCGACTCGATTGCACGGCGCAGCAATTTCCCGGGTGCGAGAATGTGTTGTTGTCCGGCAATTTCATCGAGCGTGCGCGGGCGCATGCGGGCCGCCAAGGGTTCGGCGGGGCTGGGTTTACCAATGATGGCAGCGGGCGTATTGAAAAGATCGGCCACGATCGATTAGAATTTTCGCAACACGGTGTCAGTGCAAAACCGGTCGTTTGCCTCTGGATAATCCAACGTGTAATGAAGCCCCCGAGACTCTTTGCGCCGAGTCGCACACTCGACGATCAAGTTCGCCACCGCCACCAAGTTTCGCAACTCGAGGATGTCGGCATTCACCCGATGCCCCCAATAAAACTCACGCACCTCTCGCTTCAAATTTCTCAAACGAGCCGTGGCCCTGCGCAGACGATTGTCGGTCCGCACAATCGAGACATAGTCCCACATCAGGCGGCGGATCTCGTCCCAATTGTGATAGATCACCACCAGTTCGTCGGGTTCCGCCGTGTCACCGTGTTCCCACTCTGAGATCGCGGGTGGCTCAATAGCCGCTTTGTCAGGCGGATAGAGCCGCATCATTTCCTCCAAGGCCCGGCGTGCCACCACGTTCCCTTCTAATAGAGAATTGGAAGCGAGGCGATTCGCCCCATGCAGTCCCGTGCAACCCACCTCACCGACTGCAAACAGCCCACGAATGGTAGTTTTGCCATTCACATCGGTTAGGATACCACCGCACTGATAATGCGCAGCCGGCACGACGGGAATCGGTTGCGTCTCACAATCGAGACCAAACTTCAAAAGCGTCTGATAGATGTTAGGAAATCTTTCCTTCATGAAGCCCTTTGGCTTGTGCGTGACGTCAAGATAAACGCAGGGAGCACCGGTGCGTTTGAGCTCTCGGTCGATGGCGCGTGCGACGATGTCGCGTGGTGCCAGCGATCCGCGCGGGTCGCTTTTTTTCGTGAAGTCCTCGCCCTTGGCATTGATTAGAATGCCACCTTCCCCGCGGACTGCCTCGCTTACGAGGAATGATCGCGCTTCAGGTCCAACCGCTCCCGGGTTGTAAAAGCAGGTCGGGTGAAACTGGATGAACTCCATGTTTGCGACCGAGGCTCCCGCCCGCCACCCGAGCGCCACCCCGTCACCCGTCGCGGAGTCAGGATTGGTGGTGTATAGATAGACTTTTCCGCAGCCGCCTGCTGCTAGAATCACTCGGTCAGAACGAAATACCCGGACCTCACCCGTCTTCGTTTCGAGCACATAGGCCCCAAGCACCCGATCGTTCACTACGGCGCCAAGTTTGTTCGTGGTGATCAGATCGATTACAAAATGATGTTCTAACAGCGTGATGTTTGGCGTCTTGCGGGCTGTTTCGATGAGCGCCCGCGCCACTTCCCTACCGGTAGTATCTCGGGCATGAAGAATCCGGCGATGCGAGTGACCACCTTCCTTTCCGAGCTGATAGTGGTCATCTTCTTTGTCGAACGAGACCCCATAGTTGACGAGATCATCGATTGCCACAGCGCCTTCCTGAATGATCGTCCGCACGGCGGATTCCTTGCACAGCCCCGCGCCGGCATCCAAAGTGTCGGCCACGTGCAGTTCCTCAGAGTCCCCTGCATCACGGAGGCCTTCGGGTAAAACCGAGGCGATCCCGCCCTGCGCCCACGCGGTGTTGGATTCGTAAGCATCCCCCTTCGTGAGCACGATGACCGATCCATGTTTCGCCGCCCGAAGGGCAAAGGAAAGTCCGGCAATGCCGGAACCAATCACCAGGAAGTCTGCAGTCATGTCCTCGGAGCATTACGCGAGATTGACAAACGAAAAAGGAAATTTGTCGGTCACACGCCTTGACCCAGCGGCCCCAGCCCGCCAAGGCTCTGCAATGAGCTTTTTCATCACAGGAACCGACACAGGCGTAGGGAAAACTTACGTGACTCGCCTGATTCTCGAAGCACTCCGAAACGATGGGGTCGATGCCGTCGGCTACAAGCCGATCGCGTGCGGGGATCGGGACGACGCCGCGATCCTCGCCGAGGCGTCTGGAGGATTGGAGCTGGATGAAGTCAACCCCGTGTTTCTCAACACCGCAGTTGCACCCTACGTCGGCGCGATGTTGGAAAACCGCGTGGTGGATCCCGCAGAATGCATCGCAGGGTTTCACCGAATCGCCGCGAAACACGCCCAAGTGCTGGTCGAGGGTGCTGGAGGCTGGGAGGTGCCGCTCGCGCCAAATTATCGGGTCTCAGACCTCGCCGTGGATCTGAATCTTCCGGTCATCGTGGTGGCCGCGAACCGCCTTGGCGCGCTCAATCACGTTTTATTGACCATCCAGGCCATCCGCGCACGGGGTCTCGTCTGTGCTGGGATCATTCTCAATCAACTCGAGGACGAGATGGACACCGCGATGATCACCAATAAGGGGGTCATCGAAGACCTCTCGGGAATCCCCCTGCTCGACCACCTGATTCACGGCCAGGATTTCCTCGACGCCGCCCCTTACCGCTGAGGCACCAAGGGGCGATTTCGTCACAATACTGTAGATTGCTTTAGGATTCCTAAATATCGGCTAATACACGATGTTGTGTTGATTAAAGGAAATGAATACCATATGTAGCGCATTGGGCATCTGAGAGATTGCGGAGTCGGGTGGACCACCTAAAGTGGTGACAGGACGAAATTCATGCGTCCCCGACCTTCAATCCAACGCCCGCTCCCATGTATCTCAAGACTCTCAGCATCCAAGGATTCAAGTCCTTCGCGGACAAGACCGTGTTCGAATTTGCCAAAGGCGTAACTGGCATCGTCGGACCAAACGGCTGCGGCAAGTCCAACGTCGTCGACGCCATCCGCTGGGTGCTGGGTGAAACCTCCGCCAAGGCCTTGCGCGGTGGCGAGATGGCCGACGTCATTTTCAACGGCACTGAGAAACGCAAGCCCCTCGGGATGGCCGAAGTCACCCTCACCATGGCCGACTGCGAAGGCCCGCTGAAGGTCGACTACAACGAGGTCGCGCTGACCCGCCGCGTGTTCCGCGATGGCCGCTCGGAATATCGGATCAATGGCACGCTTTGCCGCTTGAAGGACATCCACGACCTTCTCATGGACACGGGAATCGGTCGCACCGCCTACTCGATCATGGCGCAGGGGCAAATCGACCAGATCCTCTCGTCAAAGCCGGAGGAACGCAGGGCGGTTTTCGAGGAGGCCGCAGGCATCACCAAATTCAAGCGTGAGAAGAAGGAAGCCTTGCGCAAATTGGAGTTCACCGAGGCGAACCTGTTGCGGGTTTCCGACGTGCTCGCCGAGCAAGACCGCCGGATGAACTCGCTGCGCCGCCAAGTCGCCAAGGCCCGCCGCTATCAAGCACTTGCCGCCGACACCCGCGTGCTCGACTCGCACCTCGGACACCGGAAATTCACCGAACTCACCGCTGAGCGCGACGAATTGGTGGTCTCAATCCGTGGCCTCGAAGTCCGCGACACCGAACTCGAGCACCAACTCCCCGCGAAGGAAGAAGCCGTCACCGAGGCACGCAGCGCCGCCCGAATCTTCGAGGGAGAACTCGCAGAACTCCGCCAACGCCTCAACGAGCACCGTAACGCCCTCAACTCCGCAGCAAGCCGCATCGCGTTCAACGACGAACGCAAAGCAGAACTCGATTCCCGCATCCGCCAAAACCACGAGGAAATCGCCGAAACCCGCGAGAAACTCGCACGCCAAGAGTTTGAATTCACCGCCGCAAACGAGTCTCTCGACCAACTCAGCCGAATCATCGCCGAGAAGGAAATTCAACTTGCCGACCAAGAAAATCGCACCCGTGGCACCCGCGAGGAACGCGAGACTCTTGAAAATGCCCTGCGCGAAACCCGTGGCGAAGCGAACCGCGCCCAAACCATCATCGCCGCAACCCAAGCGAAAATCGAGAGTGCCCTCGCCCAGTTGGAAGGCAGCCGCGAGCGCTCACGCCAACTCAACGACGAACAACAACGCCTGACCTTGGAGATGGAGGAGTCTCGCGCCGAACAAGCCCGCATCGCTGGAGATGTGGAATCGACGGGGTCCATGCTGGCAGAACTTGAGGAGTCCTTCCAAGCAGCCGAACGCACCTACCAACACACCCGTGGCGATCTCGATGCCGCACGCGCTGCTGCCCTCGAATCGAACAAGATCCTCGCCCAGCGTTCCGCCCGATTTGACGCCGTCCGCCAACTCGTGGAAAGCGGCGAAGGGTTTGAAAAAGGCACCCAAAGCGTCATCAACGGCCTCGGCCAACCCGAACATTTCAAACCTGGCATCCACGGAGTTCTGGCCTCATTGATCGAGGCTGAGGACACCTGCGCCCGCGCCATCGAAGCAGCACTTGGCACTCACCTGCAAGCCGTGCTCGTCCAAGATCAAGCCATGGCCGAGGCGATCATCACCCGCCTCACGGAGAAACAGTTAGGCGTTGCTGCGATCTTGCCCGAGTCATTCATCCGCCACTCGGCTGGCACTCAAATGGAAGCCCTCCCCGAGGGTGCGATCGCGTGGGCACTCGACCGCGTGAAGTCGGACAAGCGGATCACTGCCGTCATGGAGCGGTTGCTCGATCAAGTGCTCATCGTCCCAAACCTCGCGACCGCACTGCGCCTCCGCCCTGCCCATCTCGGAGTCACCTTTGTCACGCTCGCCGGAGTGATCCTCAGCGGAGAGGGCATGCTCCGTGGCGGCACCGCTTCGGAAGGCACCACTTCAGTCCTTGCTCTCCAAAACGAGGCGCGCTCGCTCGCCGCCGAAGTCGAGTCCTTGGCCACCGCAGACGAGACCGCTCGCACACGAGTGACAGAACTCGAAGCTCGCCTCGAACAACTCCGCGAAGAAGTCGAGGTCTCCCGCGAGCGCCTCCAACGCCAAAAGGTCGACCTCTCCACCCTCCAGGGCCAACTCAGCCTCGCCTCCCGCGAAGTTGAAAATTTTGACACCAAACTCGAAAACGTCCGCTGGGAAATCGGTGAACTCGCGACCCGCGAACAAGCGGCAACCGACAGCCGCGAACACCTCGAAGAACAACTTTCTTCCGCCCGCGAGCGCCTCGAAGCTCTCGAAAACGAAGCACGCCGTCTCCAATCGGAATCTGAATCGGTCGTCCGTCGCGAACTCGACATCGTCGATGTGCTCAATGAACTTCGCACAGAACTCGCCGTCGAACGCCGGGCCAAACAGGCCGCCGAGGAACAACAGAAACCGATGGAATCCCGCTTGTCGGAACTCCGCGAAGTGGCAATCCGCCGCGAAACTGAAATCGAGTCGTTCGACCAACGAATCGAAGCCGCCCTGGGGGAGAACGCTCGCCTTGCCGAAGAATCCGAGTCGCACCGCGCGGAGGTCGAGGATATTCAGATTGAAATCAACACTCGCTCCGAGGGGCGGAGAGAGTTGTTAGAAGCCATCGAAACCGCAGAGACGCTCCTCGCCGCAGTCCGCCGCGACCACGCAAAAATCAACGAACAAAAAGGCCGCGAAGAGATCGCTTGCACCAAACTGGAGCTCCGACTGGAGAGCCTTTCGAACAGCATCCAAGAACGTCACCAGATCGACCTTTCCACATTCGAGCCCGACCCCCATGCGCTCCTCGCAAGCATCGCATCACAAAAAGCCCTGCAAGGACGCGGTGGCCGCCAGTCCATCATCACCGGCGATGAGACCGACGAAAATGCCGATGATGAAATGCCGATCGTCGTCGTGGATGGCATCAGCGAGGAGATCGAAATCCCTGGCGAGATGACCGGCGAACCGGATTGGGAATTCGTCGAATCCATCGTTGCGGACATCAAACGTCGCCTCGACGCCATGGGCCCAGTCAACCTCGACGCGATTGAGGAATTCGAGGAGCTTGAGGAACGCTACAATTTCCTCAAGGGCCAGCATGACGACTTGGTGAACTCCAAGACCGAGCTGCTCGAAGTCATCGATCGCATCAACACCGAAACCCAACGCCTCTTCGCCGAAACTTTCGCGCAAGTCAAAATCAACTTCCGCGAGATGTTCAAAGAACTCTTCGGAGAAAAAGGCGAGGCCGACCTCATGCTGCTCGACGAAAGTGACCCACTCGAATCTGGCATCGACATCACCGCGAAGCCACCGGGCAAAAAACTGCAGTCGATCACCCTGCTCTCCGGCGGCGAACGCTCGATGACCGCAGTCGCGTTGTTATTCTCGATTTACATGATCAAGCCGAGCCCATTCTGTGTGCTCGACGAGCTCGACGCACCGCTCGACGAATCGAACATCAACCGCTTCGTCAAAGTGCTCGACCGCTTCATCGACAACAGCCAATTCATCATCGTCACCCACTCGAAACGCACGATGGCCCGCGCCGATGTGATGTACGGAGTGACCATGGAGGAGTTCGGTGTCTCGAAACCGGTCGGCATGCGCCTCACCCAAGACTCCGCCACGGACGCACCCAAGACCGAAGCCAAAAGCGCCGCGCAGAAGGCCGCGTTGAGGCTCGATGCCTGATGCTGCCGCGGGAATGATTGAACCCCACTTCGCAAGCTAAACCGTTAGATTTCGGCCTCAGCGCCGGTCATCCTGACGCCTCGCATATTTCATCACGGCCTCTGTCTGGCTGTGAACGTGGAGTTTTTCGTAAATCCGCTGAATGTAGGTCCGCACGGTGCTCAAGCTGATCCCGAGCTCACTCGCAATCTGCTTGTAGGGCTGACCACAGGAAAGGCCGTGGAGCACCTCGAGTTCACGCGGCGTGAGCGAGTCGGTTTCATTTTGCGTGGCTTGTCGTTTTTCAAATGACTTCACCACCATGCGCGCGATGTGGCCAGACATCGGCGAACCACCTTCATAGACGTCACGGATCGCCTGAAGGATTTTCGCGGGGCGGTTGCTCTTCACGAGATATCCGAATGCACCAGCCGACAAGGATTTGAAAACCTGATCGCTATCCTCGAACACCGTCAGCATCACGATCTTCAACGATGGCATGGCCGCATGAAGGCGAGCCACGCAGTCGATCCCACTCATCCCCGGCAGATTGATGTCCATCAATACCACATCAGGCGGATTTTTCGGAATGTCCTCCAAGGCAGCCTCGGCAGTCGGATAGGCCATTTGGCAGCGAAACCCAGACTGACCGGCGAAGTAGCGGATCAGCGTCTCACGCAGCATCGTGTCGTCCTCAACAATAGAAACTTTGATCATGGTGTACGGGGAGGGGCCGGTGGGTTCGTCGCTCGTCCGAATTTCCGCGAAGCTAGACACTTCCATGTTAGATCGTTGCATGCTTCATGGTAAGTCATGACGCCATCATGCAACAGTCGGACAAAGTGTCGACACTCGTCATTCAGTGACAGTAAAAAAATGGGTTGTATCACGCGTCTGGGGTTTCGAGCGAGACTGGGATAAAAAAGCAAATCCGCGTTCCTTGGCCGGGCTGGATGTCGCATTCGAAGCGTCCACCAAGCCCGCGAATCCGTTCCTGCATATTTTCCAACCCGCTGCCTCCCCTCGCCCGCTTGCTTGGAACTCCCGGATCGAATCCGGCACCATTGTCGTGGAAAACCAGTTCAAAGGCCGCCGCATGCAAGACGAGTTTGATCACAACTTCATCCGCATGGGAGTGTTTGAGCACATTGTTCAGGGCCTCCTTCGCCGCAAGAAATGCCTGATGCCGAATCTCCGTGGGGAGCATCGCCTGAGGAATGATGGGAGGTAGATCAAACACACACTGCACCGAACTGCCATCGAAGAAATCCTCCGCATGGCGACAAACGTAGTTGATCAAATCGCTGAGCGTATCATTGCGCGGATTCACCGCCCAAAGCACCTCGTCGAATGCAAGGATCGTCTCCCGCGCAGTTTCCGAGATTTCTTTCATGTCGGACTTCCCCGCTAGCGGCAAATCCGGACGATCGCTTGCCATTTCCGTTAGAAGAGAAAGGCGAGTTAGCTTCGCGCCAACCTCATCATGCATGTCGCGAGCAATGCGCGCTCGCTCACGGTGAAGTGCCGCCTCATCTTTCAGTTGTCGTACCCGCTTGCGCAAGCGGCGGAAGAAAAGGTAGCGCATGGAAGCGATCAATCCACTCACGAGGGCGATGAGCACCGCAGCGCGAAACCACCACCTCTGCCAGAAGAACGGAGTCACCACAAACGCGAAGCTCGCACCCGTCTCATTCCAAACTCCGTTGCTATTGCACGCGATGACATGGAAACGGTAACTTCCCGCTGCAAGCTGTGGATAAGCAACATTTCGCGCAACACCCGCATCGATCCAATCCTTATCAATGTCGCTCAGTTGATACCGAAAATGCACATCCTCTGGAGAGGCGAAACTCAATGCGGTGAAATCAAACTCAATCTTCCGATGATCGGGCGGGAATTTCAGCACCTCACCCGTTTTTTCCGCTTTAACCACACCATCCATCTGATAAGGCAGACGAACGATTGAAGACTTCACCAAGCGATCATTGACGGCCACGCGCTCGATCACCACGGGTGGCGGCTTTGGATTTCTGAGAATCTTGCTCGGCTCAACCTCTAATAGACCACTGCGCATAGAAAATAACAGTCTTCCATCCACCGTCTGACAAACCGATGGGAAATTATCATAGTTCGGCTGCAAATTGGGGCACCCTTCATTCCGCCCAAATAACCGATACCGCAAACGCGCTCTACGTCCCTCAATGACATCGACTAACTCAGACATCCTCACTTGGCTTAATCCACGATTGCCAGCCATCCAAAACCCACCCTTCGCATCCACGATGATCTGCGAAACATAGTCATCTAACAAACCATCGTTGGTGGTAATCCGTGCAAACCTTCCGTTCTTCAATCGCCCCACACCAAAGCCTGCGTAACCAATCCACAGCGCCCCATCTTCGGTGGTGCAAAGGCTACGGACGGATGTCGATTTTTGATCACTGAGCGCCGGTTCTGGCACCAGTTCGGCATCTCTCACTTTTAAGATTAGGCCTTCCGCAGTGCCGATCCAAATGGTTCCATCGGTCGTCTCCGCCATCGCACGAATCGGGCGGATCCCATCCGGCGTCTTGACATCTGATATTTTACCATCACGAATGCATTGCAAGCGCGCAGGCGCATCGGTCGCGACCCACACGACTCCATTTGAGGAACAAAGAATCGATCGAATGGTATCACTCGCCAAGCCATCGGACCGCTTCCATTCGCGGACAATCCCATCATCGAGGTACCTCAACCCTCGTTCGCGCGTACCAACCCACACGCCCTTGCTGCGATCGGCCGCGACACAGGTGGCTTCGCCACCAAACCACCCCAGTTCAGTCGTGGCACTTTTCAATCGTCCATCACGCCCGCAAGAAAGCCCCCCCGTTTGCATCACCGCCCACAGCCTGCCCGAAGAGTCCTCGCAAGTTGAACGAACGGATTCGGCTGCTAGACCTTTTTCTCTGCCGATCAATGACATGACGCTCGCACGCACTTGGTTCAATCCTCCTCCATTCGTCCCCACCCAGAGATTGCCTTCAGCATCTTGGTTGAAGCAGTCAATAGCGGGGTGAGAAGTGGCGACCCGAGACACAATTTTATCCTTAAAATGGAAAAGCCCCTCGGTAGAAGTACCGATCCACAAGGCACCCGAGTAATCCTCAAATAGGACACGAGGCAGCACTTCGGCTGGCAATTTCCCTTGGTATTCGGGCGCTTGCCCTTCCTGATACTTGAACAAGCGCTGCCCCGCAGCAATCCACAGACCCGATGCATTCGACGCACAAATGCGGACAGTGCCATCCGCCATTTCTGATAAAACCTTTAGTTTCCCATCACGGTAGCACCCCAGCATGCGTCCTCGTGAGAACCACAAGCCCCCCAACGAGTCACTTGCCAGCATGATCGGACCGCCCACATTGGGAAGCCCTTCAGGAATTCCAAACACCTGGCACTTGCCCTCAAAAATCCGACAAAGCCCATCCGAAAAAGCCACCCAGATCCCGCCCTCACGGTCTTCTGCTATCGATGAAACCTGACCGCTCGGCAAGCCATCTTGAACCCCAAACGTCTGAATACCCGACGGTTTCACACAGACGACCGCTCCACGCTCCATCCCCAACCAAGTCCATCCGCGACGGTCCAAGTGCATCGCGCGGATCACCCGATTGGGAAACCCACGGCTTTCTGATAGAGGAATTTGCTCAAAATCAGCCCCATTGTAGCGCAAGAGCCCACCATGGGTCGCAATCCATAAATAACCATCCGCAGTTTGCGCGACTCCTGAGACGCTATTGTCGGGCAACCCATCATCCGTCTGCCATGCACGGTAAATCCAGTCTCTCGACTCAGCAGCACTCAGACTCAGACTGCAAGATGCCGCCAAAATCACCGCCCCCAAAAGCCTGGCCCATGAACAAACTTGGTTCAACCGCATGCTCAAGACCTAACGCCCATGCCCCTCCAACGCAAGGCGCGATGCGCTGATCAATGGCACCAACGCACCCACCCGATCAGCAGCAACCACCCGAAGAGCACATACTACCATCCCTCGAAGGACTCGCAGGAAGGGCTCCATTTGCCCCAGGTGCCTCAAGCGCGGGATTCGACTCGAGCGTCTCAAGTCCGAGCTTGACCAGCAGTTCCCGATCCTTGCCTGCCTCGGGATTCTCCGCCGTGAGGAGCTTGTCTCCATAGAAAATCGAATTCGCGCCCGCGTAAAAACAGAGCGCTTGAGTCTCATCCGAGAGCCGAGTGCGCCCCGCAGAAAGACGAACCTTCGCCCCCGGCACCGCAATCCGCGCACACGCAATCATGCGAACCAAATCGAAGGGATCCACCTGCGGGTTATTGGCAAGCGGCGTACCCGGCATCGGCATGAGTGAATTGATCGGCACACTTTCTGGTTGAGGATTGAAACTTGAAATCACCTCTAACATCCGAAGCCGGTCGGTGATGGTCTCACTGATCCCCAAAATGCCACCGCAACAGACCGACATCCCGGCATCCTGCACATTTCGGATCGTCCGCAGGCGATCCTCGTAAGTGTGAGAAGTGACAATATTGGGATAATGCTCTGGCGAAGTATCGAGGTTGTGGTTATAAGCCGTGACACCCGCATTCTTGAGTTCGACCGCTTCGCTGGGCCCAAGTTCGCCAAGCGTCACACACACTTCCATGCCCAACGTCGAGACTTCCTTGATGATGTCGACGACCTGATTGAAGCGTTCGGTGCCACCCCGCACGCCCCGCCACGCCGCACCCATGCAAAATCGAGTGGAGCCATTTTCGCGCGCTGCCCTTGCGCTCTCCATGACGGTCTCCTTCGACAAAAGTCGTTCATTTTTCAAATCCGTCTCGTAACGCGCCGACTGAGTGCAGTACGCACAATCCTCAGAGCAGCCGCCCGTCTTGATCGAAAGCAGGGTGCAAAGCTGGATCTTCCCGTCGGGAAAATAGGTCTCATGCACTTCATGCGAACGCTTGAGAAGATCGAAAAACGGTAGGGAATGAAGTTCTTGGAGTTCGGCGAGAGTCATAGTCTTGAAGCGGTGCCAACGAGTGAGCAACCAAAGCGGCCACTTGAAAAGAAGATACTCACCCGATAAAAGCGAAATTCTCTACAAACGACGATCAACTCCACCAAACAATCGCCCCTTGACCCCGGCCCCTGCTGCGACTACCTAAGGCAGGACATGGGATTTGACACACTTGGGCTCTCAGAAGCCGTCTTGAAAGCGATCGAGGAATCGGGCTACACCACGCCAACGCCAATCCAGGCTCAGGCGATTCCATTGATCCTGGGAGGACGCGACCTGATCGGCGCCTCACAGACGGGCACCGGAAAGACTGCAGCCTTCGCGCTGCCAAGCCTTTCTAAAGTAGAAAAAATGGGGAAACCCCAGATCCTCGTGCTCGAACCGACCCGCGAGCTGGCTCACCAAGTGGCCGAACAATTCGAAAAATACGGCAAGCACACCGGCCTCAAGGTCGCCCTACTTTACGGCGGCGTCGGACTCGGCACCCAGTCGGAACAACTCGCCGCCGGAGCCGACATCGTCGTCGCCACCCCAGGCCGCCTCGTCGACCATTTCTACCGCGCCACCATGCGATTCGGCGAAATCAAGGTCCTGATTCTTGACGAAGTCGACCGCATGCTCGACATGGGATTCCTGCCCCAAGTTCGTAAAATCGTCAATCTCTGCCCATGGGAAGGCCGCCAAACCTTGTTTTTCTCGGCGACCATGCCCCCAGCGATTCAAACTTTTGCTCAGTGGTGTCTCACTGACCCACTCAGTATCGAAATCGCCCGGACGTCGATCCCCACCAGTGTGACCCATGCGTTCTACCCCGTCGCCATGGACCAACGGGACGAACTACTCCTTGAGCTGCTCAAACAAACCGAGTACCACTCGGTGATGATCTTCACTCGCACCCGCAAGGAGGCGGACCAACTCACCTCGCTCATCAAATCAACCGGCCAATCCAAGGTCGCAGCCATGCACTCGGACATCAGCCAAGTCGATCGCATGAAGGCACTCGCCGGATTCAAAGCCGGCGACTATGAGATCCTCGTCGCCACCGACGTCGCCGCCCGCGGGATCGACATCTCTGGCGTGTCCCACGTGATCAATTACCGCGTTCCCGAAAATGCCGAAGACTACGTGCACCGCATCGGACGCACCGGCCGCGCTTCCGCAGAGGGCGACGCCTTCACGATCCTCACCGCCGACGAATTGGATTACGCGAAGTCAGTGGAAATCTTCATCGACAAGGCAATCCCTCGCCGGAAGTTGGAAAACTTCGAATACATTTACACCGCGCTGCTCGACGACTCACCGATCAAATCGGTTCGCCGCAAAAAAGTCGGTGGCGGTGGCAAAAAACGACGCTGAGCCCGTCGCAGAGGTGCAGCGATCCATTGCCCTCGGAGCTCTTTCCAAGCGCACATGAGAGTTCTCTCCATCGATCCAGCGGTTAGAAACACCGGCTACGCCGTGCTCGATGGCGACCCACGTCGACCCACCGTCCTCGCCTTCGATGTGATTTCCATCCCCAAGAGCGTCTCTCACTCGGCTGCACTCTCCGCCATTCGCACGCACTTGGTCCATGTCATCCAGAAATTCCAACCCGACGAGGTCGCCGTCGAGGGGATCATTTACGTGCAATCCCACCAGACCGCAATTTCCATGGGAGCCGCTCGCGCAGCCGCTCTCATCGCCGCTGCAGACCACGGCCTCCGGATTTACGAATACTCACCCAAAAAGGTGAAAATGGCGGTCGTCGGCAAGGGCACTGCCGATAAGAACCAAGTCGCGTTCATGGTCCGTGCCCTCCTCGGACTCGCGGAAACTCCACCCTCGGATGCTGCCGACGCTCTCGCCATCGGCATGGCTCATCTCCAAGCCTCGGATCCTCTCAAGGCATCGATCCTCGACCGCCGCTTGGTCTAACATTCCCCGCGATCCTCCAGCGCCACCACCACACGCCATGCTCGAAATCACCCACCACGCTGGCCTGATCGACTACGATGCAGGCATCCGTCTGCAAGAGCATCACGTCGAATCAATTCTTACGGGCAATGGCCACGAAACCATTCTTCTACTAGAACATCTGCCCGTTTACACCATCGGCAGACTTCGCGACCAATCATCACTCCGTGACGCCACCAGTCTCCTCCACCCGGTCCATGAAATCAATCGTGGCGGCCAAGCGACCTATCATGGGCCTGGCCAATTGGTGGGCTACCCCATCCTCAACCTCACGCAGCGCGGCAAGGACCTCCACGCCCATCTACGAAAAATCGAGGATGCGCTCATCCTCGCCTGCCGCCGATTCGACGTCGATGCCGACCGACGCGCCGGACTCACCGGCGTCTGGGTTGAAAACCGCAAACTCGCCTCGATTGGCGTGGGCGTCCGCAAGTGGATCTCAATGCATGGCTTTGCCATCAATATCACCCAAGCATGCCTGCCAGCTTTTTTCGCGATCACCCCGTGTGGCATCGATGGAGTCTCAATGAGCTGCCTCGCGAACGAGGCTGGGCGTGACATCACCGTCGATGAGGCATCCCAAGTGATCGCAACCGAACTGCGTACGATTTTCACCAGTGAATCACTCAGTTAAACCTAACAGGTGATTTACGGCCGCCGCGCACTCATTCCATGTGGCGCAACTTCTTCTGCTCGGCGATCCATGCCTGATCTGCCTTGGATAAACCTTCCTCTCGCGTCTTTGAGCGGGTTCCATCAGGCTCAATCAGATGAAGTTCTCCTTTGAGATAAGCGGTAAGCTTGGCAAAAATTTTCCGTCCTCTGCGATCCTGCCACTCGCGATAACCCTTTTTTTCAAGCCCCGTACGCCACCCCTTGTAGGCCTCTGAGGCAACGGCTTCACCATGCTTCATTCTTCCCCAAAGGTTTTGAGCATCGCCACGGGTGTATCCACGGTAACGCCCCACCACTTCCCCGCTTGGGCTAAGCATGACCAAACTAGGGTATCCCATCACTTGGTAGCGCTTTCTCAACTCCGCACCATAGTTCTTCAACCGGGCCCGACGATCTTCCTCCGACGCAAGATCCATATCCGGATGATCATCCGCCTTGAGGTTCGCATCCACCCGCAGCCGGATCAACTTATCCGTCGCCCAGCTTCCGAATTCACTCTTGGAGAAAAGCTCTTGGGTAAGAGCCTTGCACATCGGACTGGTAGCAGAATCGGTGAACCAGATCAGTAAAGGCTTCCCCTCGCGCACCGACCGCTGCTTTGCGATGGTCTCGCTTTCCTCCCAAGGCCCACGTTTTTGATTCGTCAACAAGGTGGACAGCTCCGTCACTACCGCCTCAGGATGATCGGGGTCCGTGTAGACGATGTCCTCCTCAGCAGTCGGAATCAAAACGGGTGGTCGATTCGATTGATTGCCTCCACCCGCCACCACGATGCCACCCGCTGCACCTCTCGCACGCAAAGCAGGCGGTATTCCTGTCGGACCGAACGGACTCACCTCCGCCTTTGAATCTTTAGGATGGTCGCCTCCCAACTTGGCGCACGAAGTGAGAACCAACACGATGACGCCAGCGAATGACAAGAAGCGAAACATTCGTCAACCCGTCGAATTACTTTTTGAGCCGCACGGGAGTTCCACAGTAAATGCAGCGAAACCACCGAAAGATCAACAAGAACACCGCCGTCGGAATGATGTATCCCAAACCAAACACGTGGTGCGCTTTGCTACTTTTTAAACACAATTTGGGTAAAAACAATTTCTGCCCACAAATCCGACAACTGCAACGCATGCCCATGATCAGATAAAAAATCCCGATCAGTGGCAAAGTGGCTGGAAACACCAAAATCCATTTTGGCACCCAAGCAAACTTCTCAGGGACCTCCTGCGAAAGAAGGAGAAAAACGGTTGAAACCACCGAAATCGGAATCAACACGGCGATCACTAACGACAAAAACGCACCCACGGCGATGACCCAAGGACGATTGTGCAGAACTCCGCGAATGTAAAAATTCGACTTGATGTCACGACCCTCATTCGTCTCCTTCAAAGGTGCGCGAATCAATGACACACTCGGCCTCGGATCCTTAGCGGGCTCCACACTCTGCTGCGGAACCGTACCGCTCATCTCACCGGTCGACCGAAGTTTCGACATGTCGAGCCCAGTCCGTGGTGCCGATAAATCCGATAAAACCGCACTCACCGGTAACTCGATGGGCCGCCTGATTATTTTTGAAACAGAGCCCTCCCCCCCTTCTAAAGGGGCACCATGCCCCCGATGCTCGAAATCCCCACGCTGCTCAGCGAACAAGGTTGCTGCCGGAATCTCTGCAACTGCGACCTTCTGGCTGATGAGCAACTGAGGGTGAAGCGGGATCGCACAGGGTGCGTTTCCCAACATCTGTAGCTCGTTAGGCGAGAGCACGTACGCCGCAGACCCGAAGTCCTCGGACGCCACCAGCACCGGAACAGAATCTTCTCGATATCCCACCATACCTCTCGCAATCCCAATCCATTGTTCAACGGATTCCCTGTTCGGTGGCCGATCCCCAATCCTCAAAACCGAATGAGCTTTCTCCAGCTCTGCGGTTAAACCATCAGTACTCGACTTCGCAAGGGCTCCGATCTCATAAAAACCAGCAGCCTCGAGAAGCTCAAGCGATGTCGAATCAATTGGGGATATGCTGCTGAGCTTGCTCATTCAGTGGGTTTAAAATCAAGTTATCAGCGGAAACCAACTTGGCAAGCCATCATGCAAGGGCAGTGATCATCTCACTGAGTTGGATCAGCTTGGCCCGCCATTCATCCAAACGGGCCTTTTCTTGAACCACCACCTCGGCCGGCGCACGATCAACAAAACTGGCATTTCCCAGCTTGCCCTCGCACTTTTGAATCTCAACCTGAACACTGGAAATTTCTTTCGTCAGCCGAGACCTCTCGGCTTCAACATCAATCAGCCCTTCAAGCGGCATGTAAACTTCGCCCACACTGGTAACGGCTGCTGGCGTCCCTTTGGGCGCATCATACGCCGAGTCCAACGCGATTTCCTCTGCGCCCACCAGCAGTGCGAGCACCTTGGATTCAGCCGCCACCCACTCGGGCGCCCCTTTGATCACGAAACGAATATCCTTGCGAGAGCCCATCTTGTACTCGGCCTTGAGGTTGCGCATCCGTCCGGCGGATTCGTAAACCTCAGCCGCCACGGACTGGGCGAGCTTGATCTCGTCGGGAGCCACGTCCACCAACAAGGGCGCTGCAGGCAACGCCTTTTGCATGAGAAATTCTCCTTCGGCGACGTAGCCCATCCGCTCGGAAAGTTCTTCGGTAACGTGCGGCATGTACGGACTCAAGAGCTGCAGATAACGACCCATGATGGCATCGAAGACCCCCAGCGTCCGTGCCTTCACGTCCGGCAGCGCCGTGTCGCGAAGATCCAGTTTCAACGCTTCAAGAAACTTATCGCAGAAATCATTCCACAAGAACTCATACAACCGATGCGCGATCTCACCAAAGCGATATTCACCATAGAGACGCTCAAGATCGACACTCAACTCGTCGAGCTTTGCCATGGCATTCAGCTGAAATGGATTCAGTTGCGCCACATCATCTAACGACTGGAATGGCTCACCACCCATCTGGCGGAGGCGGCAGGCATTGTAGAGTTTATTCGCGAAGTTACGACCTTCCTCGATCGAAACTTCGTCGAACCGCAGATCGCTGCCGACCGGTGCAATCCGCATCAAACCGAACCGCAAACCATCGGCACCATACTTTTCCATGAGGTCAACCGGATCGGGCGAATTCCCCAACGACTTCGACATCTTCCGGCCCTTGAGGTCGCGGATGATGGAAGTGAAATAGACATTTTTGAACGGCAATTCACCCGTAAACTCATAGCCGGCCATGATCATTCGAGCGACCCAGAAAAACAGGATGTCAGGTCCTGTCACGAGATCATCCGTGGGGTAAAATCTCTGAAGCGTCGCGGTGGATTCTCCGACGTTCGCCATGGTGGCAAAGGGCCACAACCACGATGAAAACCACGTATCCATCACGTCCTCATCGCGCACCCAGTTCTCCTCATCGGCAGGGGCTTGCAAGCCCACATGAATGTCGCCTGCAGAAAAATCTTCCATGCCCAGCGCCTCGGCGTTTTTCAGCTCAGCAAGCTGATCCTTGCGATACCACACCGGGATTTGATGCCCCCACCACAACTGACGACTGATGCACCAGTCCTGAAGATTTTCCATCCAGTGCGCGTAGGTCTTGGCCCAGCGCTCGGGGCGAAATTGAATGTCTCCATTTGCCACGGCATCGGCGGCTTCTTTGACGCAGGGATATTTCAAAAACCACTGCATCGAAATCCGCGGCTCGATCGGGACATTCCCCCGCTCGGAAAAACCAACGTTGTTGTCGTATTCCTCGACCTTGATGAGCAAGCCCAACGCTTCGAGTTTGGCCGCCGCTTTCTTCCTCGCCACGAATCGATCGAGCCCATGGAGGTCCGGACACTCGGGGCAATGAATCTGCGCATCAGGCGTCAAGACATCGATGATCTCCAACCCGTGACGGAGCCCGATCTCGAAGTCGGCTTTGTCATGCGCGGGAGTGATTTTGAGAGCACCCGTTCCAAACTCGATGTCCACATGGTCATCCGCGATGATCGGAATCTCGGCGTGAGGAAACGGCCGATTCACCTTTCGTCCGATGTACTTCGAAAAACGCGGATCTTTCGGGTTCACCGCAACCGCGACGTCGCCCATCAAGGTCTCCGGACGAGTGGTCGAAATCTCCAAAAACTCACCCGGCGCATCCGCAAGCTCGTAATTCATGAAGTACAACTTGGACCGCTGGGGCGTCATGATCACTTCCTCATCGGAAAGTGCGGTTAGAGAAACGGGGCACCAGTTGACCATCCGCTTGCCGCGATAAATGAGCCCCTTTTTAAATAGCTCCACGAACACATGGCTGACCCACTCAGTGTAGGGCTCGTCCATCGTGAATCGCTCACGACTCCAATCGCATGAGCAACCCAGCCGCTTGAGCTGGTTGATGATGATGTCGCCATGTTTGTTTTTAAAATCCCAGACGCGCTTGAGGAACTCCTCGCGTCCTAGGTCGCGGCGGCCGATGCCCTCCTTCTCGCGCAATTCCCGCTCGACCTTCGCTTGGGTGGCGATCCCCGCATGGTCGGTCCCAGGCAGCCAAAGCACCTCTTTCCCGTTCTGTCGAGCACGGCGGGCAAGAATGTCTTGCAAGGCGTTGTTCAATACATGGCCAAGATGCAGAATCCCAGTGACGTTGGGCGGTGGAATGACAATGGAGTATCCATCTTTTTCCGACGCCGGATTGGCCTCAAAACATTTCCCTTCAATCCACGCGGCGTACCATTTGGCTTCAACCGCTTGGGGTTCATAGGCTTTCGCTAACTCGGACATGGGGGCGGATGCTTGCCAGACCCGAGGGGTTTTGTCCAGCATGGGAAACGGCCAATCACATCGATTTCCCACGAAAATCACGGCGGTAGCTCACCGGCGGAACCCCCACCACGGCGCGAAAGTTCACCGTGAGCCGCTCGTTGCTCTGAAACCCACATCGCTCCGCAACCATCCCCACCGGCAAATCCGTGGTCGTCAGCAGGACCTTGGCCCGCTCCACCCGCTCATGCTGGATCATCGCGTGCGGCGACCGCCCTAGCCCGTCTTGAAAATGCCGCTCCAAGACCCGCCGCGAAACCCCAATGCGCGTGGCCCATTCCTCGACCGAATCCACCGCTGCCAAATGCGCCACCAAATACTGCATCGCCCGCCTCACCACCGGATCACCCACCGCCTCGTAGGAACTCGAACCACGCGCCACCACCTCAAGCGGCGGAATCAAAATCGGCCCAAGCGGCGGAGTCCCCTCCCAAATCCGCTCCATCACGTAAACGACCTCCGCCGCCAATCGCCGCCACGGTAGCCGAATGCTGGAAAGCGCCGGTCGCGCCATCTCACAAACGGTCTCGTCGTCATTCGCTGAAATCACCCCCACCGCAAAGGGAACCTCCAAGCCCGCCTGCGCTGCGGCCTCTAAAACATGCCGCCCCGTCGGATCGTGCGCCGAAAAAATCCCCAACGGCACCACCTGCTCCGCCAACCAATCCACCATGTCTTCGTCAGGCTCACGCCAGTATTCATCGTACTGCCGCCAATCCCGGAATTCCTCCCAATAAACCGGCACATCACCCACGACCGACCGAAATCCCTCCAACCGCTGCTCGGCGTAATGCGCGCCACGCCGACCCACAAACGCAAAATTCCGATATCCCCGCGAAACCAAATGCTCCGCGGCCAAACGACCAATCGCCAAATCATCGATGTCGACACTGAAAACCCCATGGACCACCTCATCCGATGGCACCAACACCACCGGACAGCCCAGTCCCAGCAATTCCTCCGTAAGGCCCGGCAACCACTCGGTCACGATCGCGCTGGGCTTCCATTCCATCAGGCTTTTCAGCAGCAAATCCCGCTGCCGGTAAAGGTCGATGATCCAGAAATCATAGCCCATCCCCGCAAAGGGCGCGAACCCAGGCGTCAACCGCCGCACGTTCACGGATGACTGGACCACCGCAATGCGCCTCGTGTGTTCTGGCTTGGCGTGTCGCATTTCATCAAGAAACTAGCGGAATTCGCGGTGGCGACGCCAGCGGATTTTTCCCATTCTCTCGACCAGATCGCGATACCCGCCATCCATCAAACACCAACCCATCCCACATCCACCATGAATTCATTTCCCTGCGACGCCGTCAGCTACGAAGGCCCAAGCTCGAAAAATCCGCTTTCGTTCAAACACTACAACGCCTCCCAAGTGGTCGAGGGCAAAACCATGGCCGAGTGGTTCCGCTTCGGTTGTGCTTACTGGCACACCATGCGCGGCACCGGGTCTGATCCATTTGGCGCAGGCACCGCCGCTCACCCATGGGATGACGGCACCGACTCGATCGCCAACGCCCAAAACCGCGCACGCGTGTTCTTCGACTTCATGCAAAAGGTCGGCCTCGACTACTATTGCTTCCACGACCGGGATGTCGCGCCCGAGCTCGGAAATCTCACCGCATCAAACAAGGCGCTGGATGCCGTCGTGGACGTGCTGGCAGAAGAACAAAAGCGCACCGGCAAAAAGCTACTCTGGGGCACCGCCTGCCTCTTCTCCCACCCGCGCTACCAACAAGGCGCCGCAACCAGCCCGAACGCTCAAGTTTACGCCTACGCCGCAGCCCAAGTCAAAAAAGCCATGGAGGTCACCCATCGCCTCGGCGGTGAAGGCTACACCTTCTGGGGCGGTCGCGAGGGCTACACGACCCTGCTCAACACCAACATGAAGCGCGAACTCGATCACCTCGCACGCTTCCTCCACATGGCGGTCGATTACAAAAAAGAAATCGGCTTCACCGGCCAATTCTACATCGAACCCAAACCGCAAGAACCCACCACCCACCAGTACGATTCAGACTCAGCGGCCTGCCTCAACTTCCTCCGCGAGTACGATCTATTAGAGCATTTCAAACTCAACATCGAGACCAACCACGCGACGCTCGCTGGCCACACGATGGAACACGAACTGACGGTTGCGTTCGAAGCAGGCGCACTCGGCAGCATCGATGCCAACATGGGCACGCCGAATGTCGGCTGGGACACCGACCAGTTCCCCACCGACCTCTACCTCACCACACACACGATGCTCGTCCTCATGAAAATGGGTGGCTTCACCAGCGGTGGCCTCAACTTCGACGCCAAACGCCGCCGCGAATCCTGGGAGCCCGTCGATCTCGTCCACGCCCACGTCGTCGGCATGGATGCCTTCGCCCGCGGCCTCAAGGCTGCAGCAGCAGTCCGCGCCGATGGCCGACTCAACCAGTTCATCCAAGACCGCTACCAGACCTTTGATAGCGGAGTCGGTGCCGAAATTGAGGCAGGCAAAACCACCCTCGCGAGCCTTGAGCAATACGCACTTGCCAATGGCGAGCCGACCATTGCCAGCGGCCGCCAAGAGATGCTGGAAGGCCTGCTCAACGAGTTCATTTGATCCGCCCCGGCTCGCCCCGCTCACTCAGACCACGGAATCGATTTCGCACGTCCGAGTGCTTGCGGGGTTTCGCTGCCATCATCCTCGCTCGACGGGATGTACTCTTCGTGCATCGCCGCGAGCTCAGGGGAATCCGACGGCTCCTCCGCCTCGGTGTAATCGATGTCATTGAGACTCTCGGTAGGGTCGAAGCTGACCCGCGCACTTGCCTCGTAAGCATCGGCCACGGCCTCGCGGATTTCATTCTCCGCCGTCTCAAGGCCCTCAAAAATCATGGCCATTTCCGGATCTTCATCCACATACGGCGGAGCCATCGGCCCGCGAGGATCTGCGGATGCTGGGGTGACTGGATCGATGGAATTCATAGGGTAGCACCCTAGACGCATCAGGCCCCATTTGCAAATTGGATCTTACCCGCAAACCCAGCACCGCACCGCCACCCTCCGCTAAATCTTCACCGCTTTGAGGGCGATGAACATCGGAAACTCTCCAGCCGCAAGTCATTATTTCCGAGCCGCTGCGGCGGCGATGTGGCCGGCAAAGGTCGAGACGAAGCTGCTCAGGCTCGTCATATCATCATAGTCAGTGAAACGTCCATCTTTGACCGCAGAACGTGGAGTGGCTAGTGAAGCGGCGGCAGTGTAGAGCTGTTCATGAGTCATTTTCCGGCACAGCAGGTGATACCGCTCAAGATACGAGGCATTCTTAAATTCAGGGAAAACGGTAAAATGCGGGGACTTGTCCCGAACTGGACTCCGGGACTGCTCCGCATCTTCCACCAGCATGAGCCAGCCAAGAAATGGGCGTGGAATATCGCCGAAGGCTCGCTCGCGGTAGGCGGTCCAGAAATCATGCGCGGTGCCGATGGCTTCTTCCGCGCGGTTGTTGCAGTTGTTGCCAAACGAGGGGCCAACCTGAGATTTGAATTCCAGCGCTGCAATCAGGGTAGGGCCATTCATAACGATCATGTCCCAGAGCTTCGTCGGCCGGAAAAATCCGGGCAGAGTGAGAGTCTTTCGATTCAAATGAATCGTCGCCTCTTTCAAGCCATTACCGCGAGTAATGGCCTCCATCAATGCGATGAAACCGTCCATGTTACGGCCCCCTGTTACGGCTGACCGCTCACCTTGATCGGCCTTGCCTGCGGCGATCTGCTTGGTCCGGGCTGCGTCACGTCCGCTCCAAAAGCCCTTCACGGCTTGCTTGGTCTTGGCTTGGTAGTTGGCGAGGTAAAGTCCCATGATTGGCTTATTCGGTAAGGTGGGTGAGTTCGTGTTCGGCGAGGCGGTAGATTTTCATGACTGCTTGTTGGATGGCTATTAGATCGGGCTCGCCGTATTTTGTGGAAAGGATTTGTTGTGCGTCGAAAGGAACATTTTCCCAGCGAGGCAGTCGAATCCGGCGCAGATACTGAGCTTGAAAGCGGAGACAGCCACCACGCATTTTCGTGGAGTAAGCGCGGACAAACAAACGTGCGATTCCCGACATCAGCACCCGTTGCAACGGAAGCAGTGGCCACTCACGGCTGGTGATGTAGTAAAGATTGTGGTGCGGATATAGGCCGCTTTCATCCAGCACAAAGTTCGCGGTGCCTTTGATGTCGGGAATCAGCAGCTTCGGTCGCTGCGCCAGCGAGGGCGTGATTCGATCAATCGTCCGATACCACGAGCCATTGCCCCGCTGGGCGCAGTGGCGCTTAAGCAAAATTTCATGATGCCTCTGCATGTAAGCGGCAAAGCGCGGATACTGCGCAAAGTCGGCCAAGGCTCCACTTTCCTCGAAGGGGTTGATCACGCCCAGACCCCGCCACTCGACGGAGCCAGAAATAATGTCCCGCGTCGTCACTAGCGGCAGCTTCCGCTCGTCCTCGACATCCAATTCATCCAGCGGGCCGATGTAAATTTTATCCGCTCCCGTTGCCACGCCGATGCCCACACTGCATCCGGATTCTTCTAGGATAGGAAATGCCGCTTCCAACCGCCGCACCAACTCAAGCGACGGCTGTGCATCTGACTCTAGCAGCCATGGTTCTGCGCCCTGCGGCTTAACCGCCGCCTCCGCCACTATCCCGTCGAAACCAGACGGCTGACCCCTCATGACATCGCAAAGGTAGGACAGTGCCTTGTTGGAAATCTCGGGCTGGTGCGCGATTCGCACCTTCTCGTCTGAGACTCCACGCGCGATCACCGTGATGGCTGGATAAGCCACCACATCCGTCTGAAACGCCGCCGTCCCTACCATGTCCACATAGTATCGCATGGCGAAACCCTCCGAAATCATCCGCCGCAGCGGACCACCGTAGCGATTTTTCATCCACCGATCTGAACAGATAAAACCCATTTGCCCACCGCACTCCAAGAGCTGTAATGATCGCTCCATGAAGGGCACATACAGATCCGCCCGATCATAAAGCGTGACATAGCGCTGGCGATACTCCGCTAACATTTCCGCGGGGATCAGCTCTTGCCGCACATACGGAGGATTCCCCACCACAACGTCAAAATCCGAGGCGAATGGCTCCAACAGAAAATCGGTATTGATGAGCCAATGCTGGGTGAGTGCCACCGCATCCGCATGGGTGAATCCCGAAGCGGATAGCAATGCCTGAACTTTCTGAGCAGTAGCCGTAAAAGACTCACGATGCAGCTCCACCCCACAGATGGCCGAGCGCAGCCCCTCCGCCCCCACTTTATCCCGTGCCGCGCTAGTGAGCAGTCGCTCGACCGCCCTCAAAAGAAAATCCCCGCCACCAAACGAAGGCTCCAATAGCCGCAGCTTCCACAATGGACGATCCGCCGTATAGCCGATCAAATCCAACATGAAATCCACCACCTCCACTTTCGTAAAAATCGCCCCCCGCTCCGTCTCAGAAGCCGACTTCATCCGCTCCACCGCTGCGCCAACAAAGTCCATCGCAGGGAAGAGTTCCTGCGTGGTGATGCGGGGGCGTTGATTGCGGACTAGCATTTTAGTGACTTAGGGGGTGTGAGTTGTTTATCCTTGAGGCAGAGATGCACGAGAAGCTCTGCGTTCATCTCCAGCTTTGACATCAATGTGCCGAATTCGTTTGATCTCGATCTGTAGCGCCTCACATACTTTTTGTTTTGTCGATTCGTGAGTTGGGAAAAGATAGAAGTGCTCAACAACCAACTGCTTTAACACGCGACCACAAAAAAAGCTCTTGTGAAACTTAGCTGACAGTTCCGTTAGCCTCTCCTCGGGAAAGCCTAAGTTCTCAAGGCGAATTGCAATATCCACGAGCGCTGTTGCATTGCTTTCATCCTCCTCACGCACTTCCCGGTATATCTCACTAAGTTGAGAATGCCCGACAGCTTGCGATATCCGCTTAACCATTCCAAAACTGACGCTTTCGATCATCCAAAACATAAACTTCCTCACTTTACTCTTGAGTTCGTCCCGGTCTCGAATGTCAGGGTGTTTCTCGATTAATCGGCCATAAACGGAATCAACGAACCCTTCGACATCGTGCTGGAACAAATCGAACAACATTGACACTGTGCGCAATCCTAACGAATAGCACTCCTTTACCAGAGCAAGTTTGTCATCACCTTGCAGCGAGCCGGGAAAGTTCTTTACGAGCTGCCCAAGCACTTCCAAGGTCCGAAGAGCGAGATTCATTTGGGCAAGCATCTTCAGCGCCTCATTCGTTTCATCCTCTCCGCCCTCAACCTCGTCATTGGGTTCCGGTAAATCCGGTGCTGAGTCGAGAGTTCGCAACCTAGCCTCCTTTGCTTCTCCCACGCTAGTGTCTTTTAGGACGATCTTCTCCACATGATCCGACAGCGACTGTAAAAAGGAAACGTCCGCTTCGAAACGTGCAGGAGAGAGGTCACCGTAGATTTGCCTTGAATGCGTTAGGATCGTCTCAAGGAGAAATGGGTCTTTGGAGAGATGGGTGAGAAACAGCCAGATACTCGCGTGTTCTTCTTTGTAAAGCTTACCTAAAAGACTTTTGACAGCTGCTCGCTCCGTTTCCTTCGACAAGTTGTCTCTGAAATAACGCGCAACGAAGTAATAATAAGAGGCTGGATGACGAAAGCCGTAAAGCTCATTTCTTAGATCGAAAAGACCGTTTGCAGCTAGGTCCTTTTTTAACGCTTCCCTTGAAGGTCTGATTTTGAATCTTGCACAGTAGATTTGGTGAAAATACTCCCATTCCTCGTCGGTGATTCTTTTCCTCCGCTCTACATGCATCCAATGCGCAATCTCTCCAAGATAGGTCATCTTAGTATCAAGGCCGACCTTCGAGCCCTTCGAAGCAAGCGCCTGTGTAATAATTACCTCATACAAGCTTCCGTATGTTCCCGCGCTAGTGTTGGGATGCGTAGCTGACTCGCTCGCTTGGATCAAAGACAGGATAAACACAGGATAGTGGGGCAAGTAGTTCTTTCCAAGCATTGTGGAAACCATCTGCTCCGCGGTGTGAATTCGCCTAGCCAGTTCTAGTGGATCCGAATCGTATTCACTCCCAATGGAGAACCACTTGGTAATCAGTTTACTCTCCAGCAAATATCCAAACTGAACAATTTCGAACTGTTCAAAGTCGGCAAGCACATCGCTCCCCTCGTTGTGAACGGCAAGCTCCTCAAGTTTGATGATGTCGTCTGCCAAAACGATCAACTTACCGTATCGCTTAGTCGCAATCTCCAAAAGCTTTAACCTGCCAGATGAGTTGAGCTTACCATGATCGAAATCATCGATAATTAGAACGCCTTTATCCTTATCTATCTGCTTGAAGGCCGGCAAATTCGGATTGCAGTATTGCTTGGCAAAATGCGATTCTACCAAATTGTCTAGCTGATCTACATTAAGATGACTCTTGGTGAGGTATTCACCGGCGACAAGCACTGGGGTTAGGTTCTTATTATACAGGTCAGTAAAAAGGACCTTTGCAAGAGTCGTCTTGCCCGATTGCTGACGTCCAAACAATAAGGTTTTGTCTTTCGCTCCAAGGGTCTTGAGTACATCTCGCCCTTCGATCAAAGAGCCGTAAATAAAATCGCTCTTCTTGCTGATTTCAAACTGCTTAAGATTTGGCAGTACGTATATGTCGGAAAGGCAGAGGTCTGGTTTTGCGGGATGCTGATAACTCGCACCTGGATCTTCTAGCCATTTACCAAAATCCTCATTGAGTGAAAACTCTCGCTTCCCACTTCTACTCCCACGCTTGTATGCAACCCAGTTGGTTTCTGAGGATTCGGGTATAAAACGACTCTCATCCCAAAAGAAAGTCACTGTCCGCTGTTTTTGCGCGGTCAAGTCCACAAAGACTGCATGAAATCCAGCTCGGTCGTCATGATCCCCCTCTTGGAATACAGCCCCTTCGAGATAGTCGTTCACCTCCTTACTTCTGAACGAATATTTCTGAAAATGGTCTGCCTCGTGTTCATGACCCGTTAGCACGAGGTCCGACGATTCTTCGACTAGGCTCTTGAAGCGGCGAAAGGTCGCTGAAGGCATCCAATTGTATGGATGATGAAAAACAGAAACGACGTAATCGTCGGCTTTATCAGAAGCCCCGCGATTGGCGACAAGATCAGGAATGTGGATAGAGCCTTGTTTTTCGTGGAGAACAGACATCCACGCCGAGTTAAAGCATCGGAAGCCAATACTAACACCCTCGTGCTCGACTCGATACTCCCAATGAAGGAGGCTGGTTTGATGGTCAGGCTTTCCTGAAGGATGCTCGTCGCGGAATTTCATAAATTCAGCCTGCGGACCACAGCAGCAGCCTATCATCCGGTCGTCGGGAATCTTGCCGTTCCGAATTGCGTCGATAGTTAGGTCCCGAACACTGTCATTATCTGAGAAATCACAGTCATGGTTGCCGGGGACAAACACAAAGCGCACCGCGCAGACTTTAAGACGCGACTGGAGATCGCTGCCTAAAGTTTCTAAGCACCGCTTCGCTAGCTTATATTCCGCCATCGCTCCCCCGAAGGCCACATCACCGGACACTACTACTATGACTCGATCGATCTCAAATTCTTCGTTCTGTAATGCTGGCGCAATAAACGAGAACTTCCGTATACTTGGATTTTCATGCCCATCCCGTAGATGGACATCGCTTATGTGAACGATCAAGGCTTTCATTAGAGCGTTTTGGGCATGTTGGTTCTAGTTTTCTGCAGCACATCCGGATAAGGCCCACGAAACCGCTGGCTGTTGAAGTGGATCATGTGGTCGGGGTCTTCGGCGATCCAGACTTCAGATTCCCGTGAGATTTGCGAAACGAAGGCCTGCGTGGTGCGGCGGGTCTCGAAGGCGTTGATGAAGATGAGATGCGCTTTGGAACCGGCGAATAGGTTTTGGAGTTCCTTGTGGCGCTTTTCATCCATCGGGCCAGCTGTGATCACGGCTTCGATGATGGCTTTGACAAGAACCTCCCAATGATGCGCCGGTGTTTTGCGGCTAACATCAGTGAGCTGTCCGAACATTGAAGCCATGAAGTCAGCCACAGGCGTCGCGGTGAGGAACTGTCCGAGTTCCTCTTGACGACTTCTGGGGTGATCTGTGGCCGCGATTTTCATGTCGTAATGCTATTAAGCGAAGTTCCGTTTTGCCAGCAAACTACCGAATGTAGCAACACGCTATCGACCTAAAAGAAAGGCGGCAAGGAAGACGTTTCAGCAATCCGCTGGCCATCGTTGTGGCTTTTTAAGAGGGTGAAATTTTTTCAGCATCACTTCAAATTTGTTTAAATCCGGCCCGTGTAGTGCTTTAACGATTGCGGAATGTTGAGTTCTCCCCGGATATCCCCCGATACCTGTGTTTGCGGCTGTGCTGTCGTGGATACCTCTGTCGCTTGGAGCATGCGAGCAGGAGCTAGGCTCGGAAATCGGCGTAAGACATTGAGGATGTGCCGGTCCTTGCGCAAACGATGAAGATCCATACTGCACTCACCACACAACCGGGACTAGAATTTTTCCCCGCACCGGTGCCGACGCTGGTGATTTTCAAGATCGCCAACGACGCTCTTCACCGGGCTGACGCGGGGGAAGGACTACTTCTTCAGCGTGCGAGCCATCGGTGCCAACGGCCCAAGCGGCTGGAGCGATGTGGCGACGATGATGGTCGTGTGATGTGACCAGGGCGGTGGCGCGTGAGCCGAGGGCTTCCTAGACCGCGCCGCCGCCCATTTCGCACGGCTGTGGTCGGCTGTGGTCGGCAGGAAACAAGCCGCCGATTTTGCCCGAACTGGGACCTCTCACCGCGCCGCGGCATTCCCGCTAAATCTTCACCGCTTTGAGGGCGATGAACATCGGAAACTCTCCAGCCGCGAAATGCTCGGCCTTGCTAAACGGACCGGTGCCCTGGGAACGACGGTGGCTGTAGAGTTCGTCACACGCGACTACCGCCAGTCCGCTCTGGCCGATGGTGGTGAGAAGATCCGCCAGTGGCCGATGATGAAAATGGGTCTGCTCCCCCGTGCCTTTGCCCGGATGCGTGGTGATCGGGATTTCGAGCGGCGTGCCGTAGCTGTCGAGCCGCCGGTATTGGATTTTCTGGTCACCATCCCAGCCCCAGTGCGTCTTGCGCGGAATCCGGAAACAAGGGTGCATGAACACCATCACCGCACGACCACCCGGCTTGAGTGCTCGGAAAATATTCGAAAACATGCCGGCGATATCCGGCACATCATGCACCGCCATGATGCAGGTGGCCGCATCGTACGAGCCATCCGCCCAAGGCCCCGGTAAACACGCATCCGCAACCAACCAACCCACCCGTGGATCCACCCCATGACGTGATTTGGCGGATTCAATCAAACGCCGACTCGCATCGACTCCGGTGAATCGTCCGATGCCCCCCTCCAACAAAGGCCTCACCAGCACCCCTTGTCCGCAGCACACATCCATCACCGCCTCGCCCGCCTGAATCGCAAGCATCCGCAGGGTGGCAGGCAAGATGACGTTCTGGTGATAATCCGATCCGGCCTCCCCCACCAGTTTATCATACCATGCTGCGACCGGGTCCCACCCACGATCCTTGCTCTGAGGCGCCTTTCTCCCCGTGGCAGGTCCAGTCCTCTGACCTTGGTTCGCATGAGAGGGACGGCGTGGCGGTGGTGGCATGCAGAAGGTTATTCTGAAATGAAGGACGCCAGCAAGACCGCGCTACGCACAAAAAACCGCCAGCCGCCCGCTGGGATCGTCACTCCTCTTTGTAGGCCTCGGCACGGCGACCATCGATGCACCGCGTCAACCACGACACCAATTTCTCAGCCTCCTCGGACTCGTTGCGCATCGAACTGAGCGCTGCCCAGTCCAACTGCGAGCGATGCCTCGGCGTGGCGATCCGGTTGATCTCAAGCTTCGCCATGATCGCCTCGGTCTCGCGGGGATGCGCGTTGAGAATTTGCGCCGGGCGCGGGAGGTCGTCGAGCGCCTCAGTGGTCAGCCCAAACGAGGTCACCCCGACACCGAAGTTGGCACTCAGGCGCCGGAGACTCTCCGCGAGCGCCTCGTCCTCAATCGGTGCCGCATAAATCAACTCGCCCCCTTGCGCCCACATGGAAACCGCCAAAGTCTGGAAAAAATCCTCGCGATACGTCAGCAACGATGGCTGCACTCGCAACCTTGCGGCGTGCAGATTGAATGGCGAAATCCCCAGCCGTTGCTTGAACGCAAGCATGGTCTCATCGAGCGACATTTCCTCGTCCGCAGCCCCCCCTGTCTCCCAATCCACCAAGACCAGTTCCGGGTACTTCCACAAGTTGCTAATCGGCGACTCTTTGCCGAAGGCCTTGCGGAAGGCGAAGGGAAAACGCCCGTTGATCTCGTAGTAGCGGGTCACCACCGCCCGAAACTTGCGAATGCGCAGCATGGCCAAATCCACCATGTCATGATCCGCCGCGGTAAGATCATCGAGCCGACCTTGGGTCAAGGCGAGCAACTCCTGAGCCCCCGACAACGCAGGCAAGGCCGCACTCCGACGGTAATACCCCTGCCCTTTCTCCACCTTGGCAATCGGCGAGGCCGGATCGCACGACATGATGGAGAAATGGTAGCGCAACGATGCGTCCGAGTAATTTCCATTGAGCTGCAACCGCGTTAACCGAATCAACTCGGTGCCCTTCAGCGAATCGCTCGGATTCCCGGGAAGCAGAGCCGGAAGGATTTCGGATAGCTGATTGCGAAGACTCATGCGAAAATCTGCACCATTGGTGATGTCAGACTCATCCAATTCACCCGCCCACAGTTCATCAAGCTCCAAAAAACCGTATTTTAAAAAATCACCGCGCTTCCCCCCGCTTTTTTTGATGATTTTCCCGCAAAGCTTGTTGATTCGCCACTTTGGTGCATCCTGCTTGCGTGAATTTAACGTCCATCCGCTCGGCCCTCGTTCTCACGGTCGCTCTCATTTCAATGACCCACGCCCAGGCTCAGGAACCGAGCGCCCAACAAATCCTTGAGGGGGCTCGCATCTCGGCAACCCTCACCCGCCTCGAAGACGGCCTCAGCGGCAACCTCCAGAAAAACGGCACCAACACCCCCATCACGCTCTTCCTCCGGGGCAAGGACATCCAGTTCCAATTCACCGAAAAATCCGGCCCGCTGCGGATCTTCCACATGCGCATGAACGACAACGCCTTCAATCTTTTCGAGCTCATCGACGGCAAAACCATCGATTTCCCTGCTGGGAAAATCATCGAGCCCATCGCCAAAACCGACCTCACCTACGAGGATCTCGCCATGCGGTTCTTCTACTGGCCCAATCCCCAACTGGAGGGCAACGAGGAGGTCGGCGGCCAACCTTGCTACAAATTGCGAATCAATAAACCCCACGGCGCGATCGGGCGCTACGAGGTCGTTTACGTCTGGGTCCATCGCAAATTCGGCGCGTTCATGAGAATCCGCGGCCACGATCAACACGGCGATCTCATCAAGGAATTCGAAGTGGAGGACGTGATGAAGGTGGCTGAAAATGTGTGGACGCTCCGCAAAATGCAGGTGGCCACCTGCGACCCCCAGAACGGTGGCCGACGAATTTCCATCACCGATGTGACGTTCGATGCCCCCAAAAAAACCGCGCCGCGAGGAATCCGCTAGGACACCGGCACCCACCTCGCCATGCCTCCCGACGCATCGTCGCAGCCCGATCCCGCACGAGCCGTGCCACAGTGGACCGATGCCCACAACCACCTCCAAGACCCGCGTCTGGGCGAGTCAGCCCCCATCATCGCCGCCATGAAACAGGCGGGCATCGACCGCTGCGTCGTGAATGCCACCCGCGAATCGGATTGGCCCCAAGTGGAAACCCTGGCACGCACCCATCCGGATTTTGTCTCGCCCGCGTTTGGAATCCACCCGTGGCACGCCCACACCGCAAGCGCCGGTTGGCAACACCGACTCGCGATCCTGCTTGAGTCACACCCGCGCGCATCCGTCGGCGAGTGTGGCCTCGACTCATGGGTCTCGGCTCCCTCCCTCGCGGTCCAAGCACTTGTTTTCGCCGAGCACCTCAAGCTCGCCCACCAGTTGGATCGCCCACTCACGATCCACTGCCTCAGAGCGTGGGGCGCTTTATTCGATGCACTTGCAAGCACCCCACCTCCCCGCCGGTTTCTCATGCATTCGTTCGGCGGGTCGATCGAAACGGCGCGCCGCCTCATCCCACTCGGCGCGTTCTTTTCCTTCTCCGGTCACTTCCTCCACCCGCGCAAGGCCACGCAACGCGAGGTGTTTCGGCAACTCCCTGTCGATCGAATCCTTCTGGAAACCGACGCCCCAGACATGGCGCCTCCCGCAGAATTCCTCACCCATCCGCTGCCAGATGATCATCACCACCCGGCGAATCTCCCGGCAGTCGGCCATGCGCTCGCGGAAATCCTCGGCATGTCCTCTCGGGATCTCGCCGCTCTCACCCGCGCCAACACGCAACGCTGTTTCGGCTAACATTCTAACCTCTTCCCACCCAAGGATGGCAGGCACCGTAAGACTCAACCTTGCGCCCCCGCCGTCCTTCATCTAAATTTTCCCCATGGATCTTGCCGCATTTCGTAAAGAATACTCCGACCGAGGATTGACCCGTGAAGAACTCCTCACCGATCCCGTCGCCCAATTTTCCGAGTGGTTTGCCCAAGCAACCGAGCTGGGCTTGCATGAGCCCAACGCGATGACCCTCGCGACGGTCGATGCATCTGGCATGCCCTGCCAGCGGACGGTCTTGCTGAAATACTTCGATGGCGACGGCTTCGTTTTCTTCACGAACTACGCCAGTCGCAAGGCGAAGCAAATGGAGCAAAACCCCAAGGTCAGCCTGCTCTTCCCTTGGATCACGCTCGAGCGCCAGGTGATCATCCAAGGCAACGTCGAAAAAATCAGCACGGCGGAATCACTCAAGTACTTCGCCTCTCGTCCCCGCGAATCGCAAATCGGCGCATGGGTCTCGAATCAAAGCGAGGTGATCACCTCACGGAAATTTCTCATGCAAAAGCTCGCGGAGATCCGCGAAAAATTCGCGCACGGCGAGATTCCGCTGCCTTCGTTCTGGGGCGGCTACCGGGTGGTCCCGCAAATGATCGAGTTCTGGCAAGGTGGCCCCGCCCGCCTCCATGACCGCTTCCTCTACCGCCGCAACGCTGCGACTTGGGAAATCGACCGCCTCTCGCCCTGAGCGAAACTGCGCCAATGATTGACGACACGATCCATCAAGCACACTCTATTCCAGTGAGTACCAAGGTGAATTACAAAGTCGGCAACGAGAAACTCGTCAAGGTGCTGGAAGGCGCATCCACCCACTTGCGCACGCTCTTGGACCGCCAAGGCCGCCCCGATGGCGCACTGCGAATCGCCGTGGTCGGCGGTGGCTGCTCGGGCCTCCAATACAAGATGGACCTCGTCGACGGCCCCCGCGACCGCGACATCCTCGTTTCTAGCAACTCCGTGAATGTGGTGATCGACCCCAAAAGCGCGCTGTTCGTCAGTGGCAGCGAACTCGATTACTCGGATGACCTGCAACAAGGCGGCTTCAAGGTGAGCAACCCCAATGCCGTGGTGACCTGCTCGTGCGGCGAAAGTTTCGCGGCATAAAAAACAACACACCGGTCGGCTTGGCCACACCCCGAAGTTTTCGAACCCCCATGAAATTTCCACGGATCGCCCTGACCGTCTGCCTCGTCGCTGGCCTCGGTGCATCCATGGCAGCTCCCCCCGCGAAACCATCGGCCACGCCGCCGCCATCAATCGATGCACTGATCGATGATCTCTCCGCGGATGCATTTCAAACCCGCGAAGAAGCGACCCGAAAACTCTGGGCCATCGGCGAGCCTGCGGTCCAAGCCTTGCGGAAATGTGCCATCGGCGAGGATCCCGAAAAGGCATACCGCGCCCGCGATCTCATCCGCAAGATCGAGCTCTCACTCACTCCCGACACCGACCCCGCGACTCTCTCCCTCACCGAGCGCTACGAAAAAGCCGCCCCCAACGACAAAATCACGATCTTCGACCAGCTGCGCAAGCGGCGGGCGTGGCCGCAAATCCTCAACCTTTACGCCAAAGAAACGAGCGCCGAAGTTCAAGCACGCCTCGAACAATCGGTGAGCAACATCTCAGTGATCGCCGCACGCGAGGCATTGATCGCCGCCAACCCATCCGCCGCCCGGAAATTTCTCGAAAGCGCGCCCGCAACCGCCGCTGGACTTCTCACGCTGGCAGATTTCCATCATCGCCAAGGATCGCTGAATGCCGAATTGAAACGCTCAACCGCCAGCGCTTGGAAGCTCGCGCTCTACCGGGCATCCGGCAACCTCACCGCCGCCCGAGACGCCGCCCAGGACGCTGGCGAGCCCAAAATCGCGGCAAGCATGGCGTGCTTGCTTGGCGATCCAATCCCATGGCTGCAGGGAGAACCCGTCGGTAGCAACGCCCTGGAGGTCCGCCAAGCCTACGCGAACCTCGCCATCGCTCGCTGGCAGGGCAAACCGATCCGCCCGGACGATCTCGCCCCGCTCACGCTGCCCGCCCAATCCAAAAGCCGCCCGGACTCAGACCACGCCATCCACGCGCTCTTCCTCCTCGGCGCCATCGCGCCCGCTGAGGCCGCCTACACGAAAAAATCAGCACTCGAGGCGTTCGCTTATTTTGAGGCACTCGAACGCATTCCCGAAGCCCTCAACGCGCTCGGCATCGACCCCCAAAACCCAGACTTCAACCGCTGGGTGGGGAAACGCATCGGCCACCTTGCCAAAGGCGACGCCGAAGACGAACACGACGTGTCAACCGCAGCCCCCGAGTTGATCGCTCTCGCAAATTTCATGGAACACCGAGGCCTCAGCCAAGCCGCCATCGATGCCTTTCAAAAACCGCTTCTCGCCCTCGCAACATCCGAGCCAAAAGTTTTCAACGAATTCCTCGGCGATCTTTTCGGCGGCACGGAGCGCGTGAACGGTGCCTCACTCGGTGCTCCCGAACTCGCGAAATCCATCGCCATCGCTTGGGCCGCTGATGACGCCGCACGCTGGGACGAGATACTCGACTTCGCCTTCGGCAGCGCCGACGAGATCCAAGGGCTCTGGAAGGAACTCGCAACCATCGCCCCGGACGCTGACCAAACCGAAAAACTCGACGCCATACTCGCACTGACCGGCATGGGGCCCGACCCTCATCGCCTCCGCGAAAAGTGGCTGGCACGCATCTGGGAGGCGGTCGCCCAAACCCCGAAGGAGCAACGCAAGCCTTTGCTTGAGCAGCTGGCCATCCTCCTCAGCGTGAATGGCGACGTCGCCAACAACCTGAAACTCTGGGGGCAAATCTCCAGCACCGACCCATCCAAAATTTACTGGCCCACCCACATCTTTGATCTATCCGCCGCCGAGCGCTGGTCGGAGGCATCTGACTTTTTCATTCAGCAAATCGCCCGAATCTCAGAATCCAAACAAGCCCCACAACTCTACCTCTACGCGGGTGCCGCCTCCAGCCTTCGCAAAGCCGGTCGCACCCGCGAGGCCGCGAACTTGGACGCACTCGTGAACACCCTCGCCCTCGGGCAAGATGCCGCTCAAATCGCAAATGGCTACGCCTTCGGCCATGACTTCAAACGCGCCGCCGATTGGTGGCAAAAGGCCGCAATCCAAGCCGATCCCGAGTCAGACGATTTCGCCATCATCCTGCAATCGTATAGCGAAAGCCTGTTCGAAAATGCCAGATGGAAGGAAGCCGCCGCCGTCAACGAGGTGATCGCCCTAGAGTCGACCGCCTTCGATTCGGTCGGCGCATTGCCGATCACAAGCCTGCGCGTCCGCTTGCATGCCGACCTCGGCAGAGCCCTCACCAACCTCAAATCCGACCGCGCCCGCTCGATCGAAATCCTCCAGAATTGCCACGGTCTGCTGCCGAGCGACGGATCGCTTGCCGATTATTTTTTCCCCGCCCTCCGCCAAGCCGGCCTCACCAAGGAACACGACGCATGGTTCCAACAATCATGGGAGCAAATCACCTCGGTCATCCGCCGTTACCCCAAGTCGGAAAATACCTACAACACCGCCGCTTGGCTCGCATCCCGCGCTCGCCTTCGTCTCGATGAGGCCGCACAATTTCTCGACATCGCCCTCACGCTGAACCCAAACCAGCCCGCCTACCTCGACACCATGGCCGAAGTCCAGTTCGCCCGCAGAAACCGCAAGGCCGCACTCGAATCGTCAACCCAAGCCGTGAATTTCATGCCTCTCGACGGAATGATCCGCCGCCAACACGAGCGATTCCGCACCCAGTCGCCGCTGCGATAATCTTGACACCCAATCGAGATTAGTGCGGGATTCCCCCCCATGGCCAAACTCTCGATTCGCGATCTCGATGTATCCTCTAAGGAAGTCCTCATGCGTGTGGATTTCAATGTCCCACTCAAAGACGGCGTCATCACCGACGACACCCGCATCCAAGCCGCCGTCCCATCGATCAAACACTTGATTTCCGGCGGTGCCAAACTGGTGCTCTGCTCACACCTCGGTCGTCCAAAGGGTGGCCCTGAAGCGGTTTTCTCGCTCGCACCCGCCGCCGCCCGCCTTGCCGAAATCCTCGGACAACCGGTCAAGCTCGCTCCGGATTGCATCGGTGCCGAAGTCGCCGCACTCCGTTCCGCACTCGCCCCCGGCGAAGTCCTGATCCTCGAAAATACCCGCTTTTACCCCGCCGAGGAGGCCAATGAGGCAAGCTTCGCCAAGGAACTCGCCGGCTCCGCCGAAATTTATGTGAACGACGCGTTCGGCACCGCTCACCGCGCCCACGCCTCGACCGAGGGCGTCACCCACTACGCGAAGCAAAGCGCCATGGGACTCCTGATGGAGCGCGAACTCGAATACCTCGACGGCAAACTCCGCAACCCAGAGCGCCCATTCTTGGTGATCATGGGCGGCGCGAAAGTCTCGGATAAAATCCAAGTCATCACCGCTCTCATGGAAAAGGCCGATGCCTTCCTGATCGGTGGCGCGATGGCCAACACGTTCCGCAAGGCCCAGGGCTACCAGACCGGCAACAGCCGCGTGGAAGCCGACAAGCTCGACCTCGCCCTCGAAATCCTCGCCACCGCGAAGGCCAAGGGCGTCCGCTTCCTCCTTCCCGCCGACACACGCATCACCCAAGAATTCAAGGAAGGTGCCGAAACCCAAGTCACCGCTCCTTACGAGCAAGGTGGCTCAACCCCAGACAGCTGGGAAGGCATCGACATCGGCGACGTGGCCATCGAGGAGTTCACCAAGGAGGTCGCGACCGCCAAAACCATCATCTGGAATGGCCCGATGGGCGTCTTTGAAATCGAAAGCTTCGCCAAGGGCACGCGCGCAATCGCAGAAGCCATGGCAAAGAGCGACGCCGTCACGATCGTCGGTGGTGGCGACTCAGTCACCGCCGTGAATCAGTTCGGCTTGGATGATCAAATGACGTTCATCTCGACCGGCGGCGGTGCCTCATTGGAACTGCTCGAAGGAAAAGTCCTTCCCGGCGTCGCTGCCCTCACCGAAATTTAACTTCCCCACCGTCTCACTCCACTCGAATACCATGACTCGCAAACCGATCTTCGCCGCCAACTGGAAAATGAACAAGGGAGCTTCCGAAACGGAAGACTTCGTAAAAAGTTTCCTCTCGAAACTTCAGGGTCAGGATTTCCCCTGCGAAATTGTGATTGCACCGCCGTTTGTCTCGCTGGCGAAACTCGCCGACGTCCTCCACACGGCGACCGCTGGCCAGAACGCCCATGCCATCCAGATCGCAGCACAAAATTGCTCGCAGTTTGACTCGGGCGCCTACACCGCCGAAATCAGCGTGCTCATGCTCCGCGAGTTTTTCGTCCACTACGTGATCCTCGGCCACAGCGAACGCCGGTCGATCTTTGGTGAAACCGATGCCATCATCAACGCGAAGATCAAAAAGGCCCGTGAGGCAAATTTGAAGCCCATCTTCTGCATCGGCGAAACGCTCGCCGAACGCGAAGCCGGCCAACTGGAAACCGTCCTCCGCACGCAAATCACCGCCGGCCTCGAGGGGATCTCCGAGAAGGATCTCGCCGAAACCGTCATCGCCTACGAACCCGTCTGGGCCATCGGCACAGGAGTGACCGCCAGCTCACAACAAGCCCAAGACGCACACGCATTTGTGCGCTCGGTCATCGCTGAGCTCTACGGCGCAGATGCCGCAGCGCGCATCCGCATCCAATACGGCGGCAGTGTCAAACCGGGCAATGCGGCTGAACTGATGGCCTGCCCGGACATCGACGGCGCACTCATCGGCGGTGCGGCCCTTGAGCCACAGAGTTTCATGGAAATCGTCCGCAACGGCTGCACGGCTTCTGCGAAGTAACCCGCCCGAGCCACCCTTCGCCCGCTTATCATCAAGCGGTCCAGGAGCTCAGCCGGATTCCTGTTCGGGAATCCAACCGCCCACCGTCCATGATCGGCCGCGCTCACCTCATCGCTCTCTCGCTGCTGGCATTCGCCTCTCACAGCCGAGCAGACCATGTAGTCGTCACGGGTGGACCCGCGCTCCGCAAATGGGAGAGCTTGCGCGTGCCCGATGACCAACATGACCGCTGGTGGGCGAATTTCATCCGAGCCTCAACCTTGCGCATCGATGAGATTCGCAAAACCTGCGGCCCAAACGCTCCGGTCGTTTGGATGGTCCACAAGCCCAGCTATCAGACCCGTGGCCGTGAGGACAACAAGCCCTACACCAAGTGGATTTCTGAACTGGCGACCAAGCGCAAGGTGACCCTGATCTGGTTCCAAAGTTCTGGCGATTTCCTCAATGCCCTGAACTCACGCCCCCGCAACTCGATCGAGAGCTTTGATTTCTTCGGTCACTCGAACCGCCACGCATTCATGTTTGACTACGGCAATACCATCATGGCGGTCTCGAACTCATGGCTCCACGAAAACGACCTTCGTAGGATCAAGTCGTCCATCTTCACCCGCAAGGCGGCCTGCAAGAGCTGGGGCTGCCACTCGGGCGAAAGCATGAGTGCGGCTTGGAAAAAAGCCATCGGAGTCCCGCTTGAAGGGGCCCGCGGCGCGACCTCCTACGTCGTCGTCGGCCAAGGCTTTCTGCCGGTCGTCAAAGGATCTTGGACGCGATAACCCATCGCAGCGGCAGGAATTTCCTGCTTTCCGCCTACTGGCTCTGAAGAACTGAACTGCGGGCCACCCTGAACCCGAAGTATTGCATCGCGCTGGACGGGAGGTTATTGCCGCGGAACGCAGCGCGGCTATAGATCGGCTTGCCACCCCAACAGCCACCCCGGAGCATCCGGTTTGTGCCCGAAGTAGCCCCCTGTGGATCCGTCAGCGACTCGGTGTCGTGCGTACCATACAAGTCCCAGCACCACTCCGCCACATTCCCATGCACATCGTGCAATCCCCAAGCATTCGGCTTCTTCGTGCCAACTGGATGAGTCCTTCCTTGGTTATTTTGACAATTCCAAGACACCTCATCGAGTGTGCCTCCCGAAAACGGCCCGGTGTCCCCTGCCCGCGCCGCGTACTCCCATTGAGCTTCCGTCGGCAGGGCCATTTTACCTCCATCCGAACTTCCCACCAGGGCGTTGACCTTCGTCAGAAACACTTGGGTATCATTCCAACTGACATTTTCGACGGGTCGGTCGGTGCCTTTGAAATGACTTGGATTCGCCCCCATCACCGCCTGCCACTGCGCTTGGGTCACCTCAGTCTTCGCCATCCAAAAACCCCGGCTTAGCGTCACCTCTACTTGATTCTCATCCTTGCTCCGATCGGCCTCGGATGGTGGGCTCCCCATCGTAAATTTCCCCGCAGGGCACCAGCAGAAGGTCATGGTTACGCCGGGGCTTATCTGAATGACCTTTTCTTCACCTGCCCGCTTGCCGGAAAACTTTGCGTATGCCGCCTCCGCTTTTTCCTTTGCGAAAACCGCTTTGCCTCCTCCCTTGGCGTACTCGTGGATCACCAATGACGTGGCAGCTGCAACAGCCAACAGGAGCAGCGACATCACGTTGAAGTTCTTCACTTTGCGCTTTTCACGGGCCTTTCGCGCAGCAGCGACACGAGACTCGAAGCCCTGCAGAAGGGCCATGGTCTCCCGAGCCAACTCCGAATCCGGCTTGGCGGTCAGGCTGCGCAACTGATCGAGCTCTGCATCGATGGCTTTGGATTCGTTCATTTCAAGACGCTGATCGAGTGATGCATCCAGGCTCTTGAATTGCACGAACACGCTGAGGACCTTTGCGAGCCGTGACTCTACCGGCGTATAATCGACGTCAGAAAATCTGTCTTTCCCCATGCATAGAAATGACTTTTCCGCACTCCGGATCGCGTCATTTGAAAGGTAATGCGCGGTGTCGGCCAAGGCCTTCACATGGGCCGCATGAAGCGCGATCAACCCGTCGATTCTCGAGCCCATGGCGGTGAAATGAGCCGAAGTTTCCTTGGCGTAATCCCCCTCACCGCGGGTGAATTGATAAAGTTTCTGGCGCCATTTCGCATGTTGCGGAAGTTTCTCACCACAACTCACGCACTGGGCGCAGGCGAGAAGTTCCGCATGGAGGTCCTGCGAGTCATTCCAGTCCAGCGGTGACAACCGCTGCGCGAGGCGCTCCTGAATGCGCGGAACCTCCGCGACCAACTCGGCCAGTTCGGTCCTTGCGGATTGCAGGTCGGCGAGACCCACCGCTGGGACGGAATTGATCCAACCCGCTTTCCAGCTCTTGAGGCGCTGGAATTCTTGATCCGCCACCGCGAAAAACTCGGACAAGGCGCTGAGGCGTTGCTCAATGGCCTGAAACGGATCGCGCGGCAGATCCCCTGCGCGGACCTGAGCCTCGATGTAGTCGGACAAGCGGGACTTGTAGAGCCCCAGCTCCTTCATGTCTGCGGGATCACTCAGCACGTCCGACTGGGACTCGAGCATTTTGAGACTCGCCTGCAGCACGGCGACCTGGCGGAGGATTGTATCGTCGATCATTTGGGGTAGGTTTCGGAAAGAGGGTTTCAGTGTGCGGTGCGGATTTTTTCGAGACGCTCGAGTGCAACGAAGCTGTCAGCCATGAGGCTACGCAACTGCTTGGCCAACTCTGCCTGTTGCTTGCGCATCTCGTGCTCTGCCTCCTCTGCCTTGAGGCGCTCTTGCTCGATGACGAGGCGCTGTTTTTCGATTTTGGTGCGGTCTGCCTCGTTGCGGTTGGCGGCTTCCAGCGCCGCCGTTTTGGCGCGGATCGCCACTGCCTGTTTTTTCTGCTGGCCGATCTGTTGATTGCGCTGGTTGATCGCCGCCATGTGACCCATGGCATTCAGCGACCCATCGTTGCGGCTGAAAGTATATTGTAAATCACTCATCTCACTTACATTAAATTGCATATTAAGCCCTGACAATTCCAATTTAAGATTCTTAACGGCTAAAATGATTCAGCAGGCTTGAGAGTGCAGCGCCTGACAAACCTTCAGTTTAGCCGCACTCTGTTCTTCACGGTGGATTAGAGGAAAACGGATGGGGCAAAGGAGAAAACAGGTCGGGAGACGCCAAAAACGACTTGGCTGCCGTAAAAACGAAAGTGGTGAGAATGAAAACGAGATTGGTGAGAGTGAAAACGACTCCGGACAGGCGAAAAACAACTTTGAGAATGCGAAAACGGCTCCGGACACGGGGATGAGGACACGGCCGTCATCCTTGCAATAATTTCAAAATCTCATCCTCGCCGATGATCGCCAAACCCAGTTTTTCCGCCTTCTCGCGCTTTGACCCACCGCCCTCACCGGCCAAAACGTAGCTGGTCTTCGCCGAGACCGAGCCGCTGACCTTACCGCCTTTGGCTTCGATCCGTTCCTTCATTTCATCCCGATCCATGCTGAGCGCTCCTGTGATAACGAAGGTCTTTCCAGCCAATGGCAGCGCGGAAAGATCCGCCTCGGCAGCGATCGGGAGGTAATTCTCCGAAACCGGATCAATCCCCAACTCCGCAAATCGTGCAAGGGCATGCTGACCGGCAGTCGACTTGAAAAAGCTAACCACGGCCTCCGCCACCGCTCGACCGACATCGCCGGTGATCGCATATTTCGCGAGCCATTCGTTCTTCTTCTTTGCATCGGTCCGCGTATCTCGCAGAACTTCGGCGAGGATCTCAGAATCAGGAATTTCCGAAAGCGTCCGGTGCAATCGAGCGAGCTCCCGTGCCGCGGACTCACCGAGTTGACGAATCCCCATGGCGAACAACCAGCGGTGCAAGGGCTTTCTCTTGGAAGCCTCAAGCGCGGCGATCACCTTGGCTGCATTCTTTTCACCAAACCGGCGAGGCGCATCATCGGTGCCGAGATTCAGATTCGCGAGAGAATCCTCACTCAAGGAAAAGAGATCCAGCGGCGACTGGCAATGGCCATTGCGCACGAGCGCCTCGGCGACGATTTCACCGAGCCCTTCGAGATCCAGTGCTTTTCGTCCCGCGAAGTGCTTGATGTGCGTGACTGCCTGCGCCGGACATTGGAAGTTGGTGCAGCGCCACGCGACGAAGCCTTCCTCTTGTGAAATCGGGCCACTGCAAGAAGGGCACTTGCCACCGACACTCTCAAAAAGCGAGAACGGCTTCGCGCCCTCGGGGTAGCGGATGACCTTCACGATCGCAGGGATGATCTCCCCGGCCTTCTCCACCAAAACCGTAGCACCTAACCGAATGTCCTTTTTTGAAATTTCATCCTGATTGTGCAGCGTCGCCCGTGCGACCGTGGATCCCGAAATCAAAACAGGGGTGAGTTCCGCCACCGGAGTCAGCACCCCCGTGCGACCGACTTGAATGATGATGTGATTGAGCGTGGTTTCTTTTTGTTCGGGAAGGAACTTGTAGGCCGCGGCCCAACGCGGTGCGCGTGAAGTGAAACCAAGCCGCTCGCGCTCGGCTCGATTGAGCACCTTCACCACCGCACCATCCGTGCCGTAATCCAGCGCGTGGCGATCATGATTGATCTGAGCCACTGCCGCCAAAACTTCCGCTAGATTACTCGCATTGAGGATCGGTTGGTTTTGGGGAATCCCAAGGCGACTGAGCAATTCATGAAATGCGTGTTCCATCTCAAGCACTGGACCCTCGTAAGCGCCTAAGCCGTGGGCCAGGAATGCCAATGGCCGCGTGGCCACGACCTTGGGATCGAGCTGTTTGAGAGTGCCGGCTGCCGCATTGCGTGGGTTCGCAAAGGTTGCCAGCCCTGCCTCATCGCGCTCGTTGTTCAATGCGGCGAAGGCCTCGTTCGGCATGAAAATTTCGCCACGGACTTCTAGCAGTTTCGGGATCGATGCGTCAGTCACCGAGGCACGACCTGCGCCCCGTGTCGCATGGCCGTTTTGCACAACCAGTTCGAGCGGGATGCTGCGGATGGTCCTTACGTTGTGAGTGACGTCATCGCCCGTCTGACCGTCGCCACGGGTCGCGGCGTAAGCGAGCTTCCCATCGCGGTAAAGCAGCGTGACCGCTACGCCGTCGATCTTTGGTTCGATGGTGACTGCGACCTCATCGCGGTCGAGATTCTTTTGGAGTCTCCGATAGAAATCGATGAGCTCCTGCTCAGGACAACTTGCGCCACTGCTCGCGACCGCCTCAGCGCCAAGTTCAAAAACGTCATCGATGCTGAGCATCGGGACGGCGTGGCGGACTTGTTGAAATCCAGAGATCGGGGCACCACCCACACGGAGCGTCGGCGAGTTGGGGTCATGGAACTCGGGGTGTTTCGCCTCAAGTTTCTCAAGCTCACGAAACAACCGATCATAATCCGCATCTGAAATCTCCGGTTCGGCTTGGCTGTAATAAAGCCGGTTGTGGTAGCCGAGAGAGCGGCGCAACTCACGAATCTGGGCCTCAGCGCTTGGAACCTGCGAGAAAAGATCTGGATCAGCCATGGCCGGAGTATCATGCCCGGCGAGCATGGAACTCAAGCGAGGAATCCCGCCTGACTATGGAAGCCCCACGGGCTGGACTGCTTTTTTCGTGAAACGAACGACCACCTGAAATCGGTCTCCATCGCGGGCCACTCCCAACAAAACGCTACCACCGGATTCCAGCTTCCATAGGTGGGATGGCGAAAACAATCCATCGCTCAAGGTCGATTTCGCGGGTATCGGACCCTTGACGACTGGCGTCCCGTTGAGTTCGCCGAGGAGCGCGATCATATCCTTCCAACCGGGTGCAATTAAACTCTGGTAGTCTCCCTCGCCGACCAGGTCGGTCTGGAGATTGATCTCCTTCAACTTCCCCGCCTCGGTCCAATCGAAATACAACGAAGCGTTAAGCGTTCCAATTTTGCTACGGCAGCGGAAAACGCCATTGAGCCCAGAGCGGCCGATGAAGGTCTCATCGGTGGTCATTTCCACCAGCTTGCTGGCTTTGAGCTTTGCCAAAACCGTCGCGCGATCATCGCCAAACTTTAAGGTGTCATACACACCTGGAACCGGTGCTGATGTGGTGCCGTCAGTGGGTGGCTCTGCGTGGAGCGAGGTGACGGATTTGAAAACGAGCGCGAAACAAACGAACAGTTTAATGAAGGAGGGGATCATGCCCATGTTTTTTCAAACCATCAGACTTTTGTCAATTCCTGAGTTGGGCTCTTGCGAGTCGCTCCGATCAATGGCCCTGTGGCTTGGTATTTTTCGGCTCCCACTCACGACGCGAGCGCGACCGCACCGAAAGCACCACCGGAATCCCCGGCGCCGGGTGAGCGGCGCGGTAACGATTGACGATGTACGATTCGTAACTGGCCGCCATCAAGCGCTTATCATTCACAAACAACACGATGGTTGGCACCGGAATGACGCTATACTTTTCTTCAACCGCCGCCGTGGCATAGTATAGCTTGAGCCGCTTGCGGAGCTTGCTGTCCATCGGTGGCGGGGTGGCCTCGAATGCCCCTTGAAGAATGCGATTCAGCTGGCCAGTACCGGGGATGCTCTGCGCTCCTTTGCGGATTTTCAGGGCCTCCTTAAGAACATGATCCACCGAGCCGCCGGTCTTCGCAGAACACGCAACGAACGGCGCGTAGTGGAGGAAGAATAACTCTTTGCGAACATGCTCCGTTGCCTCTTCTAACCGCGCAGTGCGATTGGCGCCCGGGTGAAAAAGATCGAACTTATTCAACACGATCAGGCAGGGTTTTTTCTCCTCCATGATCAACTGAGCGATCTTGCGATCCATCGAGGTGATCCCCGCTGCTAGATCAATGACCAACACGCAGAGATCAGCACGCCTGACCGCTTTCTCGGTGCGCATCGCAGAGAACACTTCGACCGAGTTGTCTCGCTTTGCACGAGGACGGAGACCGGCGGTATCGATGAGCGTGAAGTTTTCACCATCGAATTGATAAGGCAAGTCCACTGCATCCCGAGTGGTGCCGGCGATGTCTGAAACGATGGTGCGCTCATCTTTCAGGATGGCATTGACGAGCGAGGACTTCCCCGCATTCGGCTTACCGACGATCGCCAATTTGATCCCGACCGCTTCAGCGACTTGGGCCTCGGCCTCCGTTTCTTGGACGAGCGGGGCGATCACTGCGTCGATCTCGTCGCAAAGCATGCCGAAGTTCCGTCCGTGTTCCGCAGAGACAAATACGCTGCTACCGAGACCGAGCCGGGTGAAATCCGAGTGAGAATTCTCGTGCTTGTCGTCGTCCACCTTGTTGATCACTAGTAGGATCGGCGGCTTGGCCTTGCGAAGCTTTTGAGCCAGCGCTTGGTCGATCGCGGTGAGGCCATCATGGGCATCGACCACGAAAAGGATCAAATCTGCGGTTTGCATCGCGATGTCCGCCTCGATCGTGACCTGCTCTTCGAAGCCGTCGTCGATGTTGCCTCCGATGCCGCCGGTATCGATCAGCGTGCAACTCACCTGAGTCGCTTGAGAGGGTGCTGAAATCCGATCGCGAGTGACGCCAGGCTGATCGTGGACAATCGCGATCTTCCTCCCGGCGAGGCGATTGAAGAGAGCGGACTTGCCGACATTTGGGCGTCCGACGATGGCAACAGTAGGCATGGGGCGGAATCAAACGGCAGAATCCCCAGAATGGCAAGGTCGGAGGTGGATTTCACCCGAGTCCGGAAAAGCCGGTCATTTCAGGCCGAGCAGAGCGAATTCCTTGTGGTGCACACTCAATTGTTGGAGGCGCGTCGTTTTGAATCCCATGGCCGCGAGCGATGCGAGCCATTCGGCCTTTGCGGATACTTGCAACACATCCGTCAGTTTCAGGGTGATTAAGACGCCACGGATCGACGGTGCCATTTTACAAAACCGGCCACATTCCTTGAGGACAACCTCTGGCGACTGATTCATGTCAGACATGAACCAAGTCACGCCTTGGCCGAGGTCGCGCTTGCTCGCCAGCGCGGCGGGCTTGCAGCAGTGATAAAACCACGGGCGATCAGCGGGAGCATCGTCGCGGGCGGAGATCCCCGCAGCTACGACCACCTCGGCCATCTTCGCGGGATCCACGCCGATCACCGAAACCCCGCGATTCAGCAAAGCCAAGACCACCCCGCCCGGGGCACACCCCAACTCAACCACGATGTCGCTGCGATCGAATTTCAGGCCGAAAAACCGCGTGGCTTCCTCAAGCTTCAACCACGCACGTGATGGCGAATCCGCTGGCATCACCATGCCTGAATCCCCCGCTGGATACGGGCTAAGCCACTGCCCATGGCGATGCAGCCCCGCCCAGAATTCGTCCGGCCCAAGCTCGACCACCGTGCCGACCAGCTGCCCCGATTTCGGGAACTCTAATGAATCACCGTTAGAAACACCCTGCATGTTGCGGTCATAAAATCGCGCATGATGAATCATGACCGCGTCCTCGTTTCCCATTGCCTCATGGATTCGCGCGCAAGCCTCCTCGCGTGTCGCCGCCTTTCCTAACGAAAGACAAAGCCGTCGTGCACAGGAAAGCGGTTGTTCTAACGAATAAAGCGTGTAGGCCACATCCGACTTGAAGGTCACAAATCCCCTGCGTTGATAACCTGGCCGCCAGGCAAGACCCATCGTTTCAGACTCAAGCTTCAGCGCTTTCTCCGATCCTGGATTGGTGAGCGCAAAAATAAATTCTGCTGTGATGCTTCGCGTCATGATGGCTGCTCTTCAGTGAACGATATTTCATCGCCACCTCGTTTTACTGGAACTGGAATCGCCTCGCATACCTGGCGCCAACCGGGGAAATTCCATTTATTCGGAAATCCCGCGCACTGAGCAGGTTTCACCGGATGGATGCGACACGCGTTCCCATCGAGCATGATGCACTCGTGGCTCGGCTTCTCGATGAGCGAAAGCCCTTGGCGATTCGTCCGCAAGCGAGTGTATTGATCCAGAAAATCTTGTTCGTTTAGGCCGAGAAAACTGGCCATGGTCCCAATTTCCTCAGACTCGATGCGGACGTCGCCCGGCCACTTGCAGCATGCAGTGCACCGCTGACAAACGTAATGAATGCCCGGCTCGAGAACCACATCCGCGTTGCCCGGACTGCCATGATCTTTCGTTGGATGGATCAAGGTCAGTTCAGTTGTTGATGATAGTAGTTCACCTTCCCAAGAAACGCGCGCCACTTGGCTCCTGGGCGACCGTGATCCAGGAGGAAATGCGGACAATTTTTGTTGGCTGGATGTTTCCCGCGTCTCGGCCAGTGATAATGCGGCACGACATTTTTCAAGGGAATCTGGTTACGCTTCATCAGCACCGCCGTCAGCTTCGCGGTGCGTTCGACGGTTGCGGACAGGTTGTTCCCTCGATTTTCGCACATTTCAATGCCGATGGATAACCGATTCCCCGGCCCAGCGAAATCCGCGTGCTCACCCTGTTCCGTGATCGGCATGTGCTGAATCGCGACGCCCTGATCCACCGTAAAATGCCAGATCAAAAACCCGATGCGGTTGCCGAAGCGCGTCTTGGGGGAACGCAAAGCGCCATTCTTGAGTGCCAACGAATGCTGGCGCGCCCCAGCACTGTAATTCTGGGTGCTGTGAATCGTGATGAACCTTGGGGTCATCGGCCGGACCACTTTGCGCCCATGTTTACCACGGCTTACCATGTCGACACGCAGATTCACCTGACGCAACAGCGCAGAAACGCTGCTGCCGCCCGAGTTCGAGGCCCGAGGTGCCGCGGACCGATACGGATCCACCCCGCCACTCGGCGGACCGATCGGCCGACACTGCACGCACGCAAAACCGACAATGACGGTCAAAATTCTCCAGCAGATCGAAGCCACGCCGCAAATTATCACGGCAAATTTTGTTCGGAAGCTTAAATTTCAACCACACACGATTCCAAAGATTTCAAAGGCTTCTCCCGCCGCCGCAATGCGACCGAACTTTTCGAGTGCCACCGCGAAGCCGTAATCGTGACCATCTTCTCGATCCGAGATTGACCTCGGCGCGGTGAATATTGTTCTTTTGCACACGCCATGCCGTTGAGTCCCTCCAATCCCAAACCACTGACCATGACGCCGCACGAGGCGCTTCAGCGGTATTTCGGGTTTTCCGGTTTTCTCGACGGCCAAGAAGATGTCATCCGCGAAATCACCTCGGGCCGCGACGGACTTGTGGTCATGCCCACCGGCGGTGGAAAATCGCTGTGTTTTCAAATCCCAGCACTGTGTTTCAGCGGCGTCACCTTGGTGATTTCTCCGCTGATCGCCCTGATGAAAGATCAGGTAGACGCCCTCGTCGCCCGCGGAATTTCCGCCACAATGATCAACTCCACCCTCAGCTGGCCCGAGCAAAAAGAACGTCTCGACGGCATGCGCGCCGGGCAATGGAAGCTCGTCTATGTGGCCCCCGAACGCTTCCGGGCTGAGAGCTTTCTCAACGCCCTGAGTGGAATTGAAATCTCGTTGTTCGCGGTGGATGAAGCGCACTGCCTCAGCCAGTGGGGCCATGATTTCCGGCCGGACTATCTGCGACTCGGGAAGTCATTAGAAAAAATCGGCAAGCCGCAATGCGTCGCCCTAACCGCAACCGCCACCCCAATCGTCCGCGAAGACATCACGTCGGTGCTCGCGCTGCGCTCGCCTTTCGAACTCGTCAGCGGATTTTCCCGTCCGAACCTCTCGCTCAACATCTCTGCCATGGACAAGGCAGCGCAAAAAGATGATCGCATGAAAGCGGTCATCGCCGCTCACAAGACCGGCATCATCTACTGCGCGACCCGTAAGAAGGTCGATTCCGTATCAGAAACGCTGGCTAGCTGGGGGATCAAATGCGTCGCGTATCACGGTGGCATGACCGACACCGAGCGCGAAAACGCCCAGGAAGTTTTCATCAACCGCAAGGCCGATGTCGCGGTGGCCACCAACGCATTCGGCATGGGCATCGACCGCTCGGATGTCCGCTTCGTGATCCACTACGAAATCCCCGGTAGCGTGGAGGCCTACTACCAAGAGGCTGGCCGTGCGGGGCGCGACGGAGAAAACGCGTATTGCGAGCTCCTTTTCAATTACGCCGACACCCGAACCCAAGAGTTTTTCATCGATGGCGCGAATCCATCCGCCACGATGGTTCGCGCGATCTATCAATATCTCCTCAACGAAGCCGATCGCGAATACGAGGTGCACCGGACCTTGGATGAGATTGCCGAAGGTGCGGACATCAAAAACTCGATGTCGGTCGGCAGCGCCATGTCAATTCTTGCACGCGGCGGATACATCGAACGATTTGATATCCCCAAAAAACGTGTGCGCGGCACACGCTTGCTGAAGCCAGATGTCATGGCGCGGACCCTCCAAATCGACGAAGTGGCGATCGAAGAAAAAGACCGACGCGACCGCGAGAAACTCAAGGCGATGGTCGAGATGTGCTACTCACGGAGTTGCCGCCAGCAGTGGATTCTCAGCTATTTCGGCGAAGATGAAGTCGGTGGATGTGGCACCTGCGACGTTTGCCGGGATGGCAGCCTTGGCGACGTCCGCCCACCGAATGTCGAAGAAACCATGATGGTCCGCAAGGCGCTGAGTGGCGTCGCGCGCATGTCGAATCGCACTGCGAATGGTTGGGAAGCCCGCTTCGGCCGGGGGCGGATTATCCAAATGCTGGCGGGCAGCCGCTCTCAGGAAATTCTAACCAGCGGCCTCGACAAGCTCACCACCTATGGGATTCTCAAGGACAAGGGCACAGGCTACCTCAACCGCTTGATGCGCTCACTCGGCGACGCTGGATTGGTGGTGACGGTCACCGGCGAATATCCGCTTCTCACGCTCACGCCGCTTGGAAACAAGGTGATGCACGGCGAGGCAAGTTTTCAACTGGTCTGGCCAGATCCCGAGGCCGACCGCAAGGAAATCGCGCTCCATGACCACGGGTTCGATGGACAACTTTATTCGATGCTGAGAGACATCCGCGAAAAAATCGCGCGCCGCGAGGATGTCCCATCTTATGTGATTTTCGGCAATAAAACCCTCGAGGCGCTGGCACGCTATCAACCCACCAACGCCGATGAGGCGTTGCTCGTCCCGGGCATCGGCGTCGCCAAGGTCCAGCGTTACGCACGGCCATTTCTTGAGGCGATCCGAACTTGGGCCGGCTCCAAGGGAAATCCGACCCACGAGTCAGCTTAGCTTGCGGACAGAGAGAATCAGTCCCATCGTGCGGCGTGTCCCACATGGACGATCTAACTCACGGCTGGCTTCGGCGGGCCGTGACCCAGCCCGAATTCGCTGCACGCTTGGCCCCTCTGGCCAAAGGTGATCGCGAGGTCGTGCTTGATCACTCGGCCGAAGCTTCCCATGCATTTCTAACAGCCGTGGTGCACCTTGCGGCAAAGGATCAGCAGAAATCGCGCCTCTGGCTGGTTTGTGATCTTCCCCGCCACCGAGAACGACTCGCAGCTGAACTCGAGCTGTGGGGAGTTTCGGCACTCATCCTCCCCGAATGTCCCGTGGAAACGGGCGAAGGCAGCATCGCCGACCCCGAATCCGCCGCCGAGTGGTTCGCGGTCTTGGAAGTCCTTGCCCGCTCGGAATCATGCGTGGTCGTTTGCGGCAGCGATGCATTCGCCGGCAAGGCCCCCTCGCCCGCCGCACTCCGCGCAAGCCGGACACCCCTCAAGTCAGGAACCCAGCTGGACCCAGTTGAACTCGCCAAATCACTCGCCGACCACGGCTACGAACGCACACCCACCGTCACGGGTCGTGGCCAATTCGCAGTCCGCGGCGGCATCCTTGACCTCTTCGCATGGCAGGCCGCAAAGCCACTCCGCTTGGAGTTTTTTGATCGAGAACTCGAGTCGATCCGCGAGTTCGATCTGGATTCGCAAGCATCGACCCGCAAGCTGAGTGAGTCCGACCTTCTCCTCGCAGAACCATCGTCTGAGGCAAGCATCGCCGATTACCGCCGCCCATCCGACCTGATCATTTCCTACGATGCGGAGATCGAAAAACCGGATGTTCGAATTCTCGAAGGAGCCGCAACCTTGAACAGCGAGGAGGATTTCACCCTGTCATGTTTCGGCAGTCCGTTAGGAACCTTCGAAGCCGGCGACTTCATCCTCGAGGAAACACGAAGGGAAAATTTCTTCCGCCAGCTCAACGAGTGGAAACGCCACGAGTGGGACATCGCCATGGTCTTCGGCAACAAGGGCGAGATCGATCGCTTCACCGAACTCGCTGGCAAGGACCTCGAACGGGATCTCGGAATCACCGCAGTGTGCGGCGATTTATTCGCGGGGTTCACGGTACCCATTTCCAAGATCGCGGTGCTCTCGTCGTCCGAATTGTTCGGCCGCTATCGCATGCCGGGCGGCCCGCGACGCTCGCTGTTAGAAAAAGCCAGAGCCGCACGAGCCCGCACCACGGTCGATGAAATGGCAGAAGGCGACCTGGTAGTTCACTACGAATATGGCATCGGGCGATTTCGTGGCATCCAACAAGGCGATGAGGGCGACGAGCTTGTTCTGGAATACCGCGACGGTTCGCTGTTAGGGGTTCCACTCGAGCAAGCGCACCTCGTCGGAAAATATGTTGGGCTCGGAGGCAAGACCCCAGAACTCAACAAACTCGGCGGCACCTCATGGAAAACTGCACGCAAGGCTGCTGAAAAGTCGATCCTCGACTACGCCGCGCAGCTGTTGCGGGTTCAAGCTGAGCGCCAGTCGGAATCTGGATTCGCACACCCACCCGACTCACGCTGGATGTGGGAGTTCGAGCGCTCATTTCATTACACCGAGACGACCGATCAACGACGGGCGATCGAGGACACCAAGCTTGACCTCGAGGCACCCAAACCGATGGACCGCTTAATCTGCGGCGATGTCGGGTTCGGAAAAACCGAGGTAGCCATCCGCGCGGCATTCAAGGCGATCACCAGCGGCAAGCAAGTCGCCATCCTCGTGCCCACCACGGTGCTCGCAGAACAACATTGGCGGACCTTCCGAGAACGCTTTTCAGACTACCCGATCCGCATCGATTTACTCAACCGCTTCCGCAGCACCAGCGAGGTGCGTGAGACTATCACCGGCCTCGCGGATGGCTCGGTGGATCTCGTGATCGGCACGCACCGACTGGTCTCAGGCGATGTCGCATTCAAGGATCTCGGACTGGTGGTGGTGGATGAGGAGCAACGATTTGGCGTCGCCCATAAGGAAAAATTCAAACAACTTTTCCGGCAGGTGGATGTGCTAACACTTTCCGCAACGCCCATTCCTCGCACGCTCTACATGGCACTCATGGGCGCGCGCGACATGTCCACGATCGACACGCCACCGCCAAACCGAGTTCCCGTCGCCACCACCGTTTGTGCTTACGATGAACGCATCATTCGCGACGCAATCCTCCGCGAGATGAAGCGCGGCGGCCAAGTATTCTTCCTGCACAACCGCGTCAAAACGATCGACATGATGGCCAGCAAGATCCGCGAGCTGGTGCCCGATGCCCGGGTACTCATCGGGCATGGACAAATGGACAAGGACGACCTTGAGGTGGTCATGCACACCTTCGTCAAGGGTGAGGCGGATGTCTTGTTAGCCACCACCATCATCGAAACGGGAATCGACATCCCGAATGCGAACACGATTCTCATCGATCGCGCCGATCGCTTCGGCTTGGCAGATCTCTATCAGCTCCGCGGCCGTGTCGGGCGGGCAGGCGAAAAAGCGTATGCTATTTTACTGCTGCCACGCGACATGATGACCGTGGGAGATGCCCGCAAGAGAATCAACGCAATCAAAGAATACACCGCGCTGGGTTCTGGATTCAAAATCGCCATGAAGGATCTGGAGATCCGAGGCGCGGGCAACCTGCTCGGAACCAAGCAGTCCGGCCACATTTCGCAAATCGGCTTCGAGCTTTACTGCCAGCTCTTGAGGCAATCGGTCGACCGCCTCAAAGGTCGGAAAGACGCCCCACGCGGCGAAACGGGCTTCAAGGCGGACTTCATTTCGTTCGGCGAGACCGCTTACCTGCGCGAGGCGCCTAACGAGGTATTACCCGCATTTTTACCCGCTTCTTGGTTGGAAGAAACAAAGGTACGCATCACCGCCTATCGGGAACTCGCCGAAGCCGTGACCGAGAAATCTCTAGCCGCGTTGGAAAAATCCTGGCGCGACCGCTTCGGCAGAATCCCTGAACCCGCAGCACGGCTCATCGAAATCGCACGGATTAAGGCGCTGGCCGCCGCCCAAGGCATCGCCTCGGTGGAAATCCAAGGCCAGAGGCTCATGCTCCACCGAAATGGCGATTACATCCTGCTGGAGGGCCGCCGATTTCCTCGCTTGCAATCCGCGAGCCCACGAGAGAAGCTGAGTGAAGCGGTTGATTTACTGCGCAAATTTTGATATCCCATTACTCTTCATGAAGTTGCATCACGCATTCACTCTCCTCGTCTCCGCTACCCTCCTCACTGGCGGAGCCCTTCATGCGCAGGCAATCGCACCGAAGCTGTCCACTGGTCTGATGGAAGTGAACGGGATCGCCGCAAAAATCAACGGCCGGGTCGTTACCAAAAACCAAGTCTCGTTCATGCTTGCGCCGATTTATGCCCAGCTGTCCGCGCAGTTTCCACGGCGAGGCGCTCAGTTCGAAGCAAAATTCAAGGAGTCCAAGGCGAACATCGTCCAAGAATTGATCGACCGCCAGATCGTTCTCGACGAGTTCAAACAGCTCGGCGCAGCCATTAAACCGAGCATCATTGACGAAGAGGTCAAGCGCCAGGTTCGCGAACTCTTCAATGGCGATGAGGCAAAGTTCCGCGAAGAACTCAAACGCAGCCGACTCACCATGGAGGGGTACCGAGAAATGACCCGCGAGAAGATGATTGTGCAAGCGATGCGTGCCCAGCAGTTTTCCGATGCCCCACCTCCACTTCCACAGGAAATCGAGAAGGAATACGATGACGTCAAAGGAACCCTCCGCGATGTCACCCAAGACGTGATTAGCTTCCAGAAAATCTTCATCCCCGCGTCGGATCCACAGAATCCAGCCGCCAGCCCAGAGACCCAACTCTCTCTCGCAGAATCCCTCGCCAACCAGCTCGCCAAGGGCGCGGATTTCACCGCCCTCGCGAAGGCTAATTCCAAAGATGCCTTTGCAGACGGAGGCGGTCTACAAGAAGGGGTTCCGCGCGCCGACTTGTCACCCGAGTTTGCCGCCATCATGTTTGATGCCCCGGTCGGCAAACTCATCGGCCCACTCATGGACGCTCAGGGCTTCACTTTGGTCAAAGCGACCAAGGTCCAACTCGGCCCACCTCCCCCGCTCGTCAAGGTTCGAGAAATGATCGAGGAGCGAGTTCGCCGAAAAAAGACATCAACTCAGTACGAGCGCTGGATCGAATCGAAACGGAAACGGGCGATGATCGAGGTCCTGCTGTAAGCGGATTTCTCATCGATTTTTATCCTGGAATCCCAAAACTGAAGCGAAATTGTCAGCTTTCGTATGAAAAGCGCTGCAATTGGTCGCCCAGATCGTCTGATCCGGCTTGCCCTTCGCTTCCCAGCAGGTCATTGAAGGTCTGTGATGCGTGACCTACTCGCCAACCCGGCATGGCAGGAAGAGGATCTGGGGCTACCGCTTCCGGATTCCTCGCATGCCTGCTCGGTTTGTCTACCGACGTGGGATTCGATTTTGGGATACGAGGAGGGCCGCGAAAAGGTGCTCAAACGCATGCGGACTGGCTACCCAAGATTCTTCAAGCACTCGGTGGTCGAGCGGCTTTTCGCAGCCGCAAAGGCAGAGGTCGCCAGCAACTCAGAGGAGGTCATCGTCCTGCCGACCAAGGCATCCGTCCAACGGGCTCACCGCTGGGTCGAGCGCAGCGCAGAGACCGCCGTGCGCATCGCAAGTTTTCACGGACTTCAAGTGCTGGTGGTCCCAGCAAAAGCAAAACAACAAGCCAACGAATACTGGCGATTCTCGGGCGAAGTGATCAGCAGTCGACAAGCCCAAGACTTCATCGACGGCAAATTGCGCGAGGGCTCGAAGTCACACTTGGTTGCTCGGTCACTCGCAAAATTCACCGGAGCAGCCCCAGATCATACATTCATTTTCAGCAGTGGGATGGCTGCAATCACCGCCGTGTTGCGGGCCCTCCCAGGGGTTCAAGCAGGGAAAAAAACCCTGCAACTCGAATTCCCCTATGTCGACAGCTTGAAGGTGCAGGACCATTTTGGCCATGGAGTGGTTTACCTTAACGACGCGACTGGTGAGTCGTTCGATGAGGCACTGATGCGCATCCGCCAGGGTGAATTCGCCGCAGTGATGACCGAAGTCCCCAGCAACCCGCTCCTCCGGACGGTCGACCTGCAACGGGTCTCCCAAGCTTGCGCCGACGGAGCCACCCCACTCGTGGTCGATGACTCGGCAGTGAGCCCCCTCAACGTCGACGCCCTACCAATCGCCGATGTTGTCACCGGCAGCCTCACCAAATGGATTTCCGGAATGGGCGACGTCATGGCAGGAATGGCCACGGTAAACGCCAATTCTCCCATCGCTAAGACACTTTGCGCGGCCCTCGCGAGCGACCAAGCGGAGTGCTCCCCTCTCTACATTGCCGACGCGGAGGTGCTCCTTTCGAACATCAAGGGCTATCCACAGCGGATGGAAACCGTCAATGCCAACGGCATAGCAGTCGCATCATGGCTCGCCAACCACCCAGCCGTGGCCGAAGTTTGGCACCCATCGCTGACTTTTACCTCGAACTACGAAGCCATCATGCGCAAGGGCGGCGGCTTTGGTGGCCTGATGTCATTTGTCCTCAAAAATCAGAAAAAAACTGCGAAGGTTTATGACACGCTCCGCCTCTCGAAAGGCCCCAGCTTCGGAACCGAATTCACCTTGGTGTGTCCTTACACGCTTTTGGCGCACTACCACGAACTCGACTGGGCAGAGGCCTGTGGCGTTTCGGCCAATCTCCTCCGCGTTTCCTGCGGCCTCGAACCCTTGGATTCGATCCTCTCAGCATTCGATGAAGCCCTTGCTTTCGCCTAACCAAAATTTATGATGCGTCCAAAGAAAGCCAACATCTATCCCACAATTGTTTAGATTTTAAAGGTAGACTCTCCTAAGGATCAACATTACCCCCATGATTGGACTAGCTCTCAAGATGCTTTTTGGCGACACAGCCAAGTACGTGATGCTCATCGCTGGGCTGTTTTTCGCCACTTTCCTGATCGTCCAGCAAGCCTCCGTGTTTTGCGGCCTGATGCTCTGGACCACCGCCACCCTGAGAAACGTCGCTGCACCGATTTTCGTAGTGGAAGAACGCGTCGAACAAATCAATGAAACCAACCCCATGCGAGACACGGACGTGGACCGCGTCCGCTCCGTTTCATCCGTTCGCTGGGCGATGCCACTTTACTCTGGCATCCAACGCGTGCGACTCAGCGATGGCAGCTTCAAGACCGTCCAGCTCGTCGGGATCGATGCCGCCTCGCTCGCAGGTGCACCCGGCCGAATGGTCGAGGGAAGACTCGAAGACCTTCGACTGCCAAACACGGTGGTCATCGATCAACTGGCCACCACCCGACTCGCCTCGAACCCCAAAGATCCCTCCACCAAAATTAAAATAGGCGACCGCTTCGAGATCAACGATGTAGAAGCACGGGTGGTCGGCATCTGCGAGGCGATGCGATCCTTCACCGGTGGCCCTTACGTTTGGACGACCTACGAGAGAGCATTGCAATACACACCGCCCTCAAGAAAAATGCTAAGTGCGGTGATTGCCGCCCCGGTCAAAGGAATGTCCGTCGAACAAGCGGCTGCCGACATCGAGCGCACCACCGAACTCCGCGCTTATGTGAATCACAACTTTGGAAAAGACACCAAGGATTTCAATACCTCAACCGTCTGGTGGTACATCCGGAACACAGGAATCCCGATCTCCTTCGGAACCACGGTCGTCATCGGATTCATCGTCGGCGTGGCGATCGCCTGCCAAACCTTCTATTCATTTGTGTTAGATAACCTCAAACACCTCGGCGCACTCAAGGCGATGGGAATGTCGAACGTGAGACTCAGCATGATGCTCCTTTTCCAAGCCTTCACGATCGGCATCATCGGCTTTGGCCTCGGACTCCTCGCAACCTCGGGCTTCGCGATGGGCGCACTCAAAAATGGTCAGCCACCGTTCTTCATGCCCTGGCAGATTCCCGTTTTCGCGTTCGTCGCAGTCCAACTGATTTGCATGCTTGCCGCACTTCTTGGCATCATCCGCTTAAGTCTTTACGAACCCGCCATGGTATTCCGTGCCTAACCCCATCCCAACCACCCGCATCATTGTAGATGTCCGGAACGTCGAAAAAAGTTTCGGCGATGGAGACAACCGCATCCACGTCCTGAAAAAAATCATACTCCAAGCCTACAGCGGCGAAATTATGATGCTCGTGGGACCATCCGGATGTGGCAAAACCACCCTTCTCAGCGCGATCGCCGGCACGCTCCGCGTAGATGGAGGTGGAATCAATGTCCTCGAAAATCAACTGAATGAAATGTCCGGTTCAGCACTCACTCGGTTCCGCTCAAAAAACATTGGGTTCATTTTCCAACAATTCAATTTAATTCCCACCATCAACATCGCTGAAAACGTCAGCATCCCGCTGATGATTCAAGGGGTATCAAGCAGCAAGGCACTTCAACGAGCAAAGGATGCGCTTGATCGCGTCGGACTTGGAAAACGCTGGAAGGAACGCCCTAACAAACTCTCCGGTGGCGAACAACAGCGCGTCGCCATCGCACGCGCCCTCGTCCATGAACCGCCGCTCGTCATTTGCGACGAACCCACCGCCGCCCTAGACGCACGAAATGGAGAAATCGTCCTCGACCTTTTCAGGCAAGTCGCACGCTCGCCCGACCGTGCCGTGATCATCGTAACCCATGACAGCCGGATTTTCTCCTACGCCGACCGGATCGCTCGGATGGATGACGGTGAGATTGTTGAGGTCCATGAGCAAACCCAGCCCACCCCACCGCACTTCGTCCACGAACACTCCCACGGCTAAAATTCATTAGAAACTAACAGGAAAAATCAACCCGCCGTTTCTCCTCACGTCCATTCGCACGCACACAAAGTTTTCCCTTAACTGCATGATCTTCATCTCCAAACTGGTCCGCTACGGCTCGATCGCCGCAGCCATCGTCGGCTTCTACGCCATCTTCATGATCTCGCGTACCCAAGCGGAACGCCAATTGCCCACCTCGAGCGACCCGCCTATCATCCCACCACAGAAGCCTTACGTCGAGGCAGTCGCGGCAACCGGCATTCTTGAAGCGCTCAGCGAAAATGTCGCGATTGGCATGCCCAGTCCCGGCTTGGTCTCCTCAATTTTGGTGAAGGTCAATGACCTCGTAAAAAAGGATCAGCCCCTCCTCACTCTCGACAACCGTGACCTCCTCGCGGAACAACTCTCGACCCAGGCACAAAATGAAATCGCACGGGCGCAAATCGCCGTCAGCGAGGCACAACTTGCCAAGCTGAACTCCCAGCTCTCACGACTCGGAGCCGTGGCCGACAGTCGCGCCGTCAGCCTCGACGACCTCGAGAACCGCAAACAAGACGTCGCCATCTCCCAAGCTCAACTGATTTCGGCCAAGGCCCAGCTCGCCGCAACTGAGAGTTCGCTCAAACGGATTGACTTGCTCATCGATCGCCTGACGGTCCGCGCACCTCGCGACGGCAGCATTATCCAAGTGAACGTCCGCTCGGGCGAATATGCCGCAAATACTCCGAAAAACCCCGCGATGATTCTTGGAGATATCGATAAGCTCCAAGTCCGTGCCGACATCGATGAGCAAAACGCCAGCCGCATCCGTCCGGGACAAGCCGCTCATGGTTACCTCAAAGGTGACCCAACCGTCACCTTCCCTCTCGAATTCATCCGCGTTGAACCCTATGTGATTCCAAAGACTTCGCTGACCGGATCTAGCACCGAACGCGTGGATACCCGAGTGCTGCAAGTGATCTATTCACTCACCAGACCCAGCGATCCTCCGCTTTACGTCGGCCAACAGGTTGATGTCTTCATTGAAGCACCCGACCATCATCCGAAGCCATGAAACCTCAATTTCTCATTCTGCCGGCTGCATTCGCACTTGGCTCTTGCACGCTTGGTCCAAATTTCAAGTTACCCGAGCTACCAACACTCTCCAGTTGGCGGGAGTCAAAACCCGTAGCCGCCCAGCCTGCACCAGACACCTGGTGGAGGCTGTTTGATGATCCGGAGCTCACGCGCTTAATCGAGAGGGCAGAGGCCGCAAATCCCGAAATCGCTGCGGCAAAGGCCCGCGTGGAAACTTCTCGCGCTTTAGTTGGGGCTGATCGTGCCAAACTTTTTCCAACCCTCAATCTATCAGGAAGCGCTGGCGTTTCTCGAAGCTCTGCCGATGCCCTGAGAGCGAATCTTCCAGCAGGTGCAAACGTCAGCCTCAGCTCAGAGAACTACCGAAGCTCGTTCAACCTCGCCTACGACCCTGACCTCTGGGGGCGCAACAAACGCAGTGTCGAAGCATCGACCGCAGAGTCGTTCAATAAACTCGCATTACTCGATTCTCAGCGCCTCGGCGTGGCCACCGAGGTCGCCCGCCAGTATTTCCTTCTCCGCGGACTCGATGCCCAAAACGCAGTCCTCATCAGCACGCTCAAAAGTCGCCAAGATGCGCTCTCGATCCAAGATTCGAAGCTCGCCGCCGGCCTCATCGACGGCCTCGCATCCAGCCGTGCCCGCACGGAAGTGCAACTCGCAGAAAATGATATCGGCCTCGTCCAACGCCAGCGCGGGTCCGCAGAACACGCACTCGCAGTTCTTTGCGGCACGGCTCCATCGGAATTTTCGATCCCCCAACTTCTATCAAGTCGGAAACTTCCCACCATCCTCCCAGGGCTTCCTGCTGAGGTACTCAATCGCCGCCCAGACGTCCGCGCCGCAGCGGAAAACCTCCGCGCTGCCAACGCACGCATCGGCGTCGCTGAGGCAAACTTCTACCCAAATTTCAATCTCACCGCCGGCGCAGGTCTTGAGTCGGTGGATTTCAATCGCTTCTTAGACTGGGAAAATCGGGTGCTCTCACTCGGTGCAGGCGCAGCCGCCCCTCTATTAGATGGAGGATTCAACCAAGCGATCTACAAAGCCTCTCGCAGCCGCTACGATGAAGCGCTCGCAACCTACCGCCAGACCTTGCTGATCGCGCTCCGTGAGGTGGAGGACGCACTCGTGGACCTCAAGGGACTCGCGAAGTCGCGTGCCGCACTTGAACTGGCTCTCACCAGCTCACAAGAAACCCGTCGGCTCTCACAAGAGCGCTACGACAAGGGATTGACGAGCTACTTCGAGGTGGTCGATGCCGAACGTGGGGTCCTGCAAGTTCGCTTGGTGCTAAGCCAACTTGAGGCCCAGCAGCGGATCACACTCGCGGCCCTCGCCAAAGCACTCGGCGGAGGATGGAGCGTGAAAGGTTGAGTCAGCTCAACATCTAGGGCACCACATCTAACATCATGTTAGATCGACATTCACTTGCCCACCCACTCTTGGAGATTTCGTAGCGTGCGCGTTGGAAATGGGGAATCCAAATCCCCTCACGGACGATCTGTCTCACATCCCTCGGAAATTCATTAGGGCAAAGGACGCGCTCCGCAAGATGAAAACAGACCCACGCACGCCAGACTCGAATTTCAGTCCTTGGACCACGCATCCGGCTCGCGAGGTGCTGAAAATGCCGAACCGGATTCCCCAAATACCCGCAGTCCTGCGTTGATGCCCGTGCCAAAATCCAAACCAAAGCCCGGTAAGGATGTGAATCCAAACTCATGGTGGAATCATCAAAACGAAGATCCGCCATCCAAGCCTTATTCAGCTGCAACAACGCTTGAGCTGGCTTTCCTGTGACCCATTGCGACTGCGCATACCGCAAAGCGTCCAAATAGAAATCCCAGCCCTTAGATTCACCATGCCGACGAGTGATCGAAACATCATGAACCTCCGTCACCCTCGGCAGCCAGGGGCACGGATCATTCACCCGCAGTTGTTCTTCCGCTCCACTCAGAAATCAAACCTATCGCGATTTCCTCAGACTCACAACGCAGAATCAATTACACTTTTCATCAGATCACTCTTTCAAGGCTTGCATCTCGGTGAGGATTCTCAATCCTCTCGGCGTCATGAGTAATCGTTTAGAAGGTAAAGTTCTAGTCGCCCAAGGTGGCGGCCCCACCCCTGTAATCAACCAAAGTGTCGTCGGCGTCGCCCTCGAGGCCCGCAAGTTTAGCCAAGTGACGTCCGTTTACGGAGCCATCCACGGCGTGCGCGGCATCATCGACGAGAACTTTCTGGATCTCACCCGCGAAACGACCCACAACCTTGAGCAGGTCTCAGGCACTCCATCGTCAGGACTGCTTTCCACACGCGACAAGCCCGATGAGGAATACTGCGCGCGGATGTTCAAGGTGATGCAAGCGCATGACATCCGTTACTTTTTCTACGTTGGAGGCAACGATTCGTCTGACACCGTTCGCATCGTAAACGAGCAAGCAAAGGAAGCAAATTACGAACTCCGAGCAATCCACATTCCCAAGACCATCGACAACGATCTTGAAGAAAACGACCACTGCCCTGGCTTCGGCTCCGCCGCTCGGTTCGTTTCACAGGCGTTCGCTGGCGTGAACCTCGACAACCGCGCGCTTCAAGGCGTTTACATCGGTGTGGTGATGGGTCGCCACGCAGGTTTCCTCACCGCCGCCTCTTCCATGGCGCAAAAGTACTTCGACGAAGGCCCGCACTTGATCTACGTCCCAGAAAGAGCCTTCGAGATGGACAAGTTCCTCGGCGATGTCGAACGCACTTACAAGCAGTACGGTCTCTGCACAATCGCAGTGTCTGAAGGGATTTCCGACCCACAAGGCGTGGCGATGATCACAAAATTGTTAGGAACCGAGGAGCGTGACTCCCACGGCAACATCCAACTCTCAGGCACCGGCGCCCTTGGCGATCTGCTCGCAAACGAAATTCGCAGCGGCCTTGGCATCAAACGCGTGCGCTCGGACACGTTCGGCTACTTGCAACGCTCATTCATGGGGATCCAATCCGACCGTGACGCTCGTGAAGCCCGTGAGGTCGGTGAAAAGGCAGTCCAATATGCGATGTGGGACAATGTGGACGGATCCGTGGTGATTCGCCGCCCAGTCCTGAATTACAGCGTGGATTACGACTTGGTGCCGATCGAGAAGGTCGCCGGAAAGACCCGTCACATGCCTGACAACTTCATCAATGCTGCAGGCAATGGAGTCACCGAAGATTTTAAAAATTATTGCCGCCCGTTGTTGGGCTCAAACCTTCCGGAGTCGCATCGCTTACGCGCACCAAAGGTCCCGAAGATCCTTCATCCTTGATCTCTCAGAGCCGCTCAGCTTGAGCGATTCGAGAGTAGAATCTGTTGGGAGATCAGGCGTCAAACCCTGATCTCTTTTCAGTCCTTCCGCTTCAGCAAGGGAAACAGGACCACGTCGCGGATGGTAGGTGCTCCCGTGAGCATCATGCAAAGCCGGTCAAGGCCAATGCCGATCCCACCCGCTGGTGGCATACCATGCTCGAGAGTCTCGATGAAATCATAGTCCACCTTCTGCGTCTCTTCACCCGATTGCGCCTCAAGACGCTCGCGCTGAACATCCGGATCATTGAGCTCTGAGTAGCCTGGTGAAATCTCCTGCCCATTGATGATGAGCTCGTAGACCTCGACCGTCTGACCACCCGGGCTAACCTTCGCCAAGGGCACCAACTCACTCGAGACGCGCGTGACGAAGCACGGATCAAAGGTCTTCTCTTCCACCAGCTTCTCAAACGCTTGCTGGATCACCTCGTGGTCTTCCATGCCTGCGGAAATCTGAATCCCATGCTTTTCACACCGCGCGCGGCGACCGGCAGCATCGAGATCAAAGAAATCCTCCCCAGCCGCCAGCTTGATGAGCTCGTGGTAGCTTGCCCGCTTCCACGGCCGCGAGAGGTTGATCGTGCGAGTGACATTTCCGTCCTCATCCTTGTGCTCGATCTGGAGGCCACCGCAGAATTTCTCTGCGAGATGACACGTCAGTTCTTCGACGAGATCTGCCATTTCCTCGAAATCGGAAAATGCCCAGTACGCTTCGAGCATGGTGAACTCAGGGTTGTGACGCCGAGAAATCCCTTCGTTCCGAAAACTGCGGTTGAGCTCAAAAATCTTGGTGAAGCCGCCCACGAGAAGGCGCTTCAGGAAAAGCTCTGGCGCGATCCTCAAGGTCAGCGGCATCCCGAGCGCGTTGTGGTGCGTCTCAAACGGACGAGCCGCTGCCCCACCCGCGACGTCGTGAAGCATCGGCGTTTCAACCTCAAGAAACCCACGGTCTTGGAGGAAGCGGCGGATCTCTGCGATCATCAACGAGCGCTTCACAAATAAGGCCGCACTGTCGGGATTCCCCATCAAATCAAGGTGACGCTTGCGGTATTTGATTTCCCGATCCGCCACGCCGTGCCACTTGTCGGGCATCGGCCGCAAGGACTTGGAAAGCACGGTGAACTTGTCCAACTTCACCGTCGGCTCGCCGGTCTTGGTTAGGAACGTCTCGCCCTCGATGCCGATCCAGTCACCGCGATCGAGGCACTTCCACGCTGCGGCTTCGGTTTCTCCGAGGTTTTTGATGCTGACGTACCCTTGGATGCTGCCGTGAACGTCGGCGAGTTGAAAAAAGCAGGATTTGCCCATGTCACGCAGCGCAGTGATGCGACCCGCCACCTTGACCTGGAGTCCCTCAGCGAAATTCGCGCGGAGATCGGCTGGGGTAATCGAAACCTCAAACCGAGCGCCAAACGGATCAATGCCAAGTTCGCGGAGTTTTCCAAGCTTCTCGCGGCGAACGGCGATCAGTTCTGCTTCGGTGGATTGCGGCGGTTGCGGGCTGACGGCTTCACTCATGTCGGAAGGGAAATTGCGCCGCGAGCGAGCAACCCGCAAGCGTCGAAACGAAATCACCCCGAGGATTTTAGTTTTCACCCCGGCGATCGCACCCGCCCATCAACCAATTCCGCCAAAATTCCCATAGCGAAAGGCCCTCCCCAGTGCTACTGCTTCTTGCGGATGTTCGAAGTCAGAGAGAAACCAGAAATGATCGAGCGCGCCTTGCTGGTGCGATTTTACTCGGATACCCGTGAGGCGACCGAGGCAGAATCCCTGCTCGAGGAACTCGCCGAACTCGTCCAAACGCTCGGCGTGGCGGTGGTGGAGTCGGTCCTCTGCCGCATCCGAGAAAAAAACAAGAAATTCCTCTGCGGCAGTGGGAAAGCTGAAGAAATGGTCGCTCTCGCCCGCGCCCATGAGTGCGACGTGATCGTCATCGACAACGGCCTTGCCCCATCCCAACAACGCGAGTGGGAAAAACTTGCGGATCTCTGCGTGATCGACCGTGAGGAGGTCATCCTCGATATTTTCGCCAAACGTGCGCAAACCAAAGAGGCTCGCCTCCAAGTGGAACTCGCTCGCATGCAGTATGCCCTCCCTCGCCTCGCACGGATGTGGGGTCACCTCGACCGAGAATCGGCAGGTTCTGGCGGCGGCGCAGGCGGAGGTGCGTCCCGAGGCATGGGCGAAAAACAAATCGAAGTGGACCGCCGGCTGGCGTACCAGACGATCGATCGCGCAAAACGAGAGATCGAGGTGGTCCGCCAGCAACGAAAAACCCAACGCAAGGAACGCGAGAAATTCGCCACGCCCCATGCCGCCATCGTCGGTTACACGAACGCAGGAAAGTCCACCCTCCTGAATATCCTCAGCGGCGCCGACGTGATGGCCAAGGACATGCTGTTCGCCACTCTCGACACGACCACCCGCCGAATCGAGCTCCCCGATGGCCAACCGCTCCTCATCACGGACACCGTCGGATTTGTGCGAAATCTTCCCCACCGACTCGTCGAGGCATTCAAGGCCACCCTCGAAGAAGCCACCCTCGCAGATTTCTTAATCCACGTGCTCGACGCGACCTCTCACGAAATCGAACGACTGCATGACACCACGCTCGAGGTGCTGAAAGAACTCGGTGCTGGGGACAAGGAAATCATCACGGTCCTCAATAAAATCGACCGCATCACCAATCCATTTGAATTGATCGCCCTCGAAAAGAAATACCCGCACGCACTCCACGCGTCGGCGGTGACTGGCCTCGGGCTTGAAGAGTTGTTGGCCACTTGCAGCGAGGTGCTCTCCCACCGGGTCCAACAGAAAGATTATCGGATCCCACAGCACCGCGCGGATCTCGTCAGCCTCCTGCACCGCGAGGCGAAGGTCATCGCGACCGACTACGAGGGAGACGACATCCTCGTCACGGCGGTAGTTCCTGCAACCATCGCCGGTCGGCTCGAAGCATTCGCAACCATTCCCGTATAATTTTACAACTTTACTCCATGCTACGGCTCATCCCTATCATTTCCACTCTTTTCGTGGCGCTTGCTTGTGGAGAAACGACCCCCACCCCAGAGCCCAATCCCCACGAAACCAAACCCAGCGGTGAGGATGCCGTCCGCCTCCAGATTTTCCTCGATGAGGCAAAATTCGGCCCCGGCGTGATTGATGGTCGACCCGGCACCTTCACCGAACTCGCGGTGCAATCTTGGAATGAGGCGAATGGCCACCCGCTCACAGACTGGGTCGCCGCAAGTAACGAAGCTCGCAAGGCGGTCCCAAACCCGCTCGCGACCGCCATCGTCCCCGCCTGCGCGACGGATTGGGTGAACCATGCCCTGCCAACCAAAGTTGAACTGCAGGCGAAATGCAAACGCATGAGCTACCGAAGCCTCGGGGAATTCATGTCGGAGCGCTATCACACCGATGTGGATTATCTGATCCTTCTGAATGGCAAATCGAAGATCGAAAAACTCAAACCACACGATGCCATCACGGTCCCAAACGTTCAGCCCTTCATGATCGAGAGTCTGACTGGTGCGATTTACAAGACCGACGAAGCTATTAGCCAACGCCATGCCGTGGTCGACACCAAGATCAACCAAGTCCGCATCTTCGAAGCCGCCCCAGCCGCACGACGGGTTGCTGAACCCGGATCTGAAGCGAGCACTCCCACTCACCCGAATCGAGGTCTCATCGCCTCATTTCCTATCACCCCCGGCGAAGACCGATTTCTAAAATTCGGCACATGGTCTGTTAGGAACTCGGTGGAACTCCCCTACTGGCGCTACGATCTCAAGCTTCTGGAAACCGGCAAACGCAGCAGTGAGTCGGAGGCACTCAATATCCCACCCGGTCCAAACAGCCCAGTGGGCGTCTTCTGGTGCGGTCTCACAAAACCGGGCGTTGGCATGCACGGCACGCCTAACCCAGAAACCATCGGCCGCGCCCGCAGCCACGGATGCATCCGCATGGCGAATTGGGATGCAGTTCGCCTCCCCACCCTCGTCCGCCCCGGCACGACCGTAGAAATTCGTTAGAATCACCACGATGAGACCACTCTTCAAGCCGGTGGTTGCACTGTCATTACTCGTGGTCGCCTCGGTGGTTATTTCAAGATTCATCCCTGACCATCTGATTCAAAAATCACTGCGGCTTTGGCACTCAAACGAAAAGGTCGCACAAGTCTTCGGCCAGTCCATCTCTCGAAGCCAGTTGGAACGAGCCGTCAGGGAGCAACTTTGGGCCCACGGGAAGTCATTAGAATCCCTAACTAAAACTGAGCTCACCGCCTCGATCAATTCGGCGCTCGATGACCTTGTAGATCATGCAGTTCTGATCCACGAAGTCTCAGCCATGCAACCACCCTTGATCCTCACCGATCATGAATTGGCAGAACGCATCTCTCAATTCACCCATCGATTTGAAAACAAGTCCGCTCTGGATGCCGCAATGAGCGCTCAAGGTATCGCGAATCCCAAGGCGCTCGCCGATCACATCGCCTCTCAGATCCGTCAGGAAAAATTCGTTGAAGCACGGATCGCCCCCATTATCCAAGTAACCAAAAAAGAGGCACGATCATGGTACGATGCCAACCCAGATTCGATCACCATCCCAGAGCGGATCGAGGTCCGCCACCTGTTCATCCCAACGCTCGATCATCCACCAGAGACCGCAAGGCAGACGCTTGCAACCGCACTCGAAAAGCTTTCCAAAGGCAGCGCGAACTTCGCTCAACTCGCCCGCGAAGTCAGCGAGGACCCCGCAACCCAAAATTCCGGCGGCGAACTCGGGTGGATGACCCGCGACCGCCTGCCCACCGATTTATCTCAAGCAGTTTTTCTGTTAAATCTTCACCAACCCACCCTACTCGAAAGCCGCCTCGGCTGGCATCTCATCGAGCTAACCGGCCGCAAGCCAGCAGAAGCCCGCTCATTCGATCAAGCACTGCCAGAGATTCTCGCCGCGCTTGAGACAATCAAGCGCCAGAACGCGACTTCCGAACTCCGGAAGTCGTTACGACAATCCGCATCACCCATGATCAAAATTCACCCAGCCGCTCTCGCATCTTTCGCCCAAGAGATCCTGTACGATTGACATCGCCCAGCGTTTCGAAAGAATCCACGCATGTACGAAACGTCCGGAAAATTGAAATGGATCGGCTCCACCCAAGCCTTCCCCAGCGGCTTCAGCAAACGCGAGTTCGTGGTAACGACCGCTGCGGACAAATACCCGCAAGACCTGAAATTTGAAGTCGTAAAGGACAAGTGCCCCGTGCTCGATGAGTACGAGATCGGCCAAGACGTTCAGGTCAACTTCGACATCCGTGGCAACGAGTACAACGGTAAGTATTACGTCAATCTTGCCTGCTGGAAGCTTCAAGCCGCCGGAGCAAGCTCCCCCAACCCCTCGAAAAAACCAACAAATCCCTCGTCACCAGGCGGCGAGCCATCGTTCCAAGATCTTCGCGACGATGGTGACTTCGACGACGAGCCGCCGTTTTAATCGATCCGCTCAACCGTCATTCGGTGGGTCAATCTCGATCCGGTAGCGTTGGATCGAAGGGTCAGCTTCCCGACTCCATGCGTCAATCCCACCGAGCAGCCCGAAGGTCTGGTTCAATCCGTGCCCACGGAACCAAGCAACTTGGTCGAGTACGTTTTTCCCGCTGTGATCATAAAGCAAAATCCGCGTCGCTGGATCGCCTGCAAAAAGCTGTTGCTGGAGCTCTTGAGTGAAAAACTCTGAGCCCGCAATCACCACCGCTTCGTGTTCCTCTCGCGTCCGAAGGTCAATGAGCCTCAGTCCATCCATCTGCTCCGCGGCATCCACCGGACCGAGCCACATCGCCGAATCGTGCTCATGACTGGCCAGCAAATGCGCCAAAACCTCATCTACCGCGATCTCTGACCGCAAACAAAGCTGCTCAAGGGTTTCCTCGTTGGAAAATGCACAACTTTGACACCCCCCAAGGTGATACCGAGCAAATAGCGCACGCCTCGCCCCCGGCAGCGTCTCAATGATGGCGCTCATCGGTGTGGATGATGATAGTTCAGATGGGCTCATGGTGCGTTTTGTGGGTTGGGAAAATCAGTGTCCAACCCCTTGCGCACCCTAATCCGCCAAACCGCCATCCTCAACCCCTTTCCCATGGATTTTTCCGCTGTTTTCAAACCGAAATCCATGTCATAAGCTAGCACCATGCCGAGGGAACGCGACCCAGACGAACCGAAAATCTATTTCCTGCCGAACCTCATGACAGCGCTGAACCTGGCATGCGGGTTTTTCGCTGTGCTGATGATCTTCAAAGGCATCACCGAGGCCCGACTGTTCGAGGTTCAAAAAATGACCGGAACCGCCAAACTCCCCCCGAAGGAGTATTATGAAATTTCCAAAATCTACTACGAGTACGCCATTCTCCTGATTTTCGGCTCATGCCTCTTCGACCTGCTCGATGGTCGACTGGCCCGCCTCGGCGGCCAAGAATCCCCATTCGGCCGTGAATTTGATTCCCTCGCCGACATCATCTCGTTCGGCATGGCACCCGCGATGCTCCTATCAAAGGCGGTGCTTTTCCCACTTGGAAATATCGGCTGGGCGATCGCACTCATCTATCTGGTCTGCGGCGCCATGCGCTTGGCACGATTCAACTGCCTAGCCGCGATCCCCAAGAAACCTAACGACTCAAGCGACTTCCGAGGCTTACCGATCCCGATGGCAGCAGGTTTCATCGCATCGCTGACATTCCTACTGATCGATCTCTATCAGAATGACCATGAACTCGGCCCATGGAAATACATACTCGCTGGCGCGATGTTAGGCCTCTCACTCCTCATGATCAGTGACGTCCGCTATCCAAGCTTCAAGAAGGTTGGTTTCAACACCCGCGGAACCTTTGGAGCCATCGTCATCACCTTGATGCTCGTTTTCGCCACCGTGCAGTTCCGCTACGTGATGCCGGTCGTGCTTTTTAGCATCTTTCTCCTCTATGGCTTCATCAGGCCATGGATTTCCCAACGCCTGCGCAAGGGGCTCGAGGTCGAAATCGATGATGATTTAACCGAACCACCGCCGAGCCGAGACACTCGATGACACAGCAACCCAAAAGGCGCCCACTCTGGGTCCGATATCTGCTCGTCCTGCTGCCATTGTGGCTCATCGCCTCTGGCGGCTTGGCCCTCTGGTACTATTTCCATCAAGAAAAACGAAAGGCGCTCGTCGAAGATCAACGCTTTGCTCAGGCGGTATCCACGCCACTGCTCGAAGACGACTTGAGAAAAATCGTCGCTGTCATCGGCGAAAGAAACCCATCCACCACCACGGCAGCCGCAAATCTATCACGGACGGCCTCAATGATTGAAGGTCTGTTAGGCCCATCGAATTCAGGCTACACGGTCCAAAAAACCGCCGGCCCCAAAAACTGGCCGATCCTCCAAGTCTCGCTGGCGGGACGAAACTCGCGGGATCCCGCAGTCTGGGTGGCCACCAGCTATGATAGTCGCCCACAATCGCGGGGCGCGGAAGCCAACGCCACCGGCTTAGCCGCCACCCTTGCCGCGGCCCAAGCACTCGCCGGGGATAAGCCAAAGCGGCCGATCCATTTCATCTTCCTGCCCCATGCGAATGACCTCGGGTCGCCAGTGACCGAAACGGCGGCCAAACTAGCGGACCTTGCCCAATCTAGCCAAACTCCCGCTACCGTCCTCTGCGTGGAAGCCATGGGCAGCGGAGAAGCCCTTTGGATCAACTCAAGCGATGCCTCCGCCACTCCGCTCAACCACCTCCAAGGCCTCGGCACCGCTTATGGGACAGAGTCAGCGCGATCCAGTGACAACAGTCTCTCTACCAGGCTTTTCAACATGCATCTACCTGCCGTCCGAGTGGCCACCCGCGCCCCTCTCAAGCTTGACGAGAACGATGACCAACTTCCCTTCGCCCCCACGGTCGCCGCCGCATCCGGGCGCCTCATCGAATTGATCCGGCGCTGCTCAGCGAACTAACGGCACTTTCTAAACATTCTTGTTTGCACATCGCGAGATGTGGTTCAAAATCACTGGTTCGAAAGCACACCGCCAATCGCGTAGACACCAACGCTCCATGCATCCTCACGACCTCGACCCTCAATTCATCTCCCACACCCCAGGGTACTGGCCGGACGAGGTAACGGACGACTGGAACGATCACCGCTGGCAACTCAGAAATCGGGTCGGATCACTTGCAGACCTCGATTTACGCCTCAACCTAACCGACGAAGAACGCGCAGGGGTCATTCTCGCTGGAACCAAGCTTGCAATGTCGATCACCCCCCATTTCTTCAATTTGATCGACCGCGACGACCCGAATTGCCCGATTCGCCGCCAGGTGATTCCGCGAATTGAAGAGGCTTGGAACGCTCCGGAGGAAATGGCTGACCCCTGTGGAGAGGACTCACACATGCCGGTGCCCGGGCTGGTCCACCGCTACCCAGACCGCGTGCTTTTCCTCGTCACCGACCGCTGCGCATCCTACTGCCGATACTGCACCCGCTCACGCGTGGTCTCCGGCGTCGGCGAACAACATCTCGAAACCCAGTGGGAACCTGCCTTTCAATACCTCGAGAAACACACAGAGGTCCGTGACGTGTTACTCTCCGGCGGTGATCCACTCCTCTTCTCCGACGAGCGCCTTGATAAAATCCTCACCCGACTCAGGTCGATCCCTCACCTCCAGTTCCTCCGCATCGGTTCAAGGATCCCGATTTTCCTCCCACAACGGATCACTCCAGGGCTTTGCGAGATGCTCAAAAAACACCACCCACTCTTCATTTCGATCCACACGAACCACCCGCGCGAACTAACCACTGAGGTCCGCGAAGCCCTCGGCCGCCTCGCGGATGCAGGAATCCCACTCGGTAACCAAAGCGTGCTACTCCGAGGGGTCAACGACAGCGTCGATATCCAGAAGGCGCTCGTTCACAAGCTTCTCATGTGCCGAGTCCGGCCGTACTACCTCTATCAGTGCGACTTGATCACGGGCTCGTCCCACCTCCGAACATCGGTCGCCGAGGGCGTCGCGATCATCGAGAGCTTGCGCGGCCACACGACCGGATACGCCATTCCACAGTTTGTCATCGATGGTCCCGGGGGCGGCGGGAAAATCCCGATCAACCCGAATTATCTCGTCGACACCAGCACCGGTGGGGTCACGCTACGAAACTTCGAAGGTAACATATTCGACTACCCCGACCCAACACCCGCACCCAGCGCAGACCTCGAATTTCTCCACCAAAAGGCACTCAACCTCTCCAGCTAAGTTCTG
>Ga0164294_10000109_pt1 | contig 75578 bp, 75 predicted proteins | sample GEODES005metaG_FD_111479 | JGI IMG/M metagenome (GOLD analysis project Ga0164294, IMG submission 111479) | Oligotrophic lake water microbial communities from Sparkling Lake, Wisconsin, USA - GEODES005 metaG | ecosystem: Environmental > Aquatic > Freshwater > Lake | place: USA: Sparkling Lake... | reverse complement strand
TTCTCGAAGATCCATCGAATAGGGTGCCGTCATCCATGCCAGCCTCCTCACCAGCATCGATGTTGAATCAAATCACCCCTGATTTGGGAATCCCGATTCCGTCAAAACGGGTCATGCTCTAGCCGACAAGCGGACCCTCTCAACGTCTGAGAAGAGGTGGTTCTACCCGCAGAGTTCGGCGCGACCTGCGGTACTCAAAAGTCAGATCCCGACCCCTGGCGCGAAGCCTTTTCGGCAATCCCTGACGTCCCCTCCCGGGCCGCCAGGACTTTCGCAACCTCGGCCGGTTCAACCCCTGCCGCCGCCAGCAGGGCCAGCAGGTGATAGAGGACATCGGCCGCCTCGGCGGTCAGGGCGGCCGCATCGCCGGTCGCTCCGGCGATAGCCGCCTCGACCGCCTCCTCGCCCAGCTTCTTGGCGGCCAGTCTGGGATCGGCCAGCAGTTTCGCTGTCCAGGAGGCCGCCGGATCGCCGCCCCGCCGGGTCTCTATGGTGGCCCAGAGGCGCGCCAGGACCGCGCCCAGGTCATCCGTTCCGCCGCCTGCGCTCATGCTGCCGCCTCCGCATCCAGCCGGACCGGCAGCCCGGCGTCGGCCATGGCCTGCTTGGCCCCGGCGATGCTCACCTCGCCGAAATGGAAGATGGAGGCGGCCAGCACCGCATCGGCGCCGCCGTCCCGCACGGCCTCGACCAGGTGGCGGGTCTCGCCGGCCCCGCCGCTGGCGATGACCGGCACGCTGACGGCGCCGGTGACCGCCCGCAGCAGGGCGAGATCATAGCCGGTCTTGGCGCCGTCCCGGTCCATGGAGGTCAGCAGGATCTCGCCAGCCCCCCGCTCGACCGCCAGGGCGGCATAGTCGACCGCGTCCAGGCCGGTGTCGTTGCGGCCGCCATAGGTATAGACGCCCCAGGCCCGGTGCGGGGCGTCGGGCCTGGCCTTCGCGTCCACGGCGCAGACCACGCACTGGCTGCCAAAGGCGTCGGCCAAGCGGGAGATCAGGTCCGGGTCCTCGACAGCAGCGGTATTGACGCTGACCTTGTCGGCCCCGGCCCGCAACAGCCGGCGGGCATCCTCGACCGTGCGCACCCCGCCGCCCACGGACACCGGCATGAAACAGACATCGGCGGTGCGGGCGATGACATCGAGGATGGCGCCCCGGCCCTCGGAACTGGCGGTGATGTCCAGGAACATCAGCTCGTCGGCCCCGGCGGCGTCATAGGCGCGGGCCTGCTCCACCGGGTCGCCGGCGTCGCGCAGGGCGACGAAATTGACGCCCTTGACCACCCGGCCGTCCTTGACGTCCAGGCAGGGAATGACGCGAACCTTCAGCATGCGGCGAGGGTCAGGGCCAGGGCCGGGTCGATGGCCCCTTCATAGAGGGACCGGCCCAGGACACAGCCGGCGATGGGCGCGCCCGGCCGGGCCATCAGCCGCTCGATATCGGCCAGGCTGGCCACGCCTCCGGAGGCGATGACGGGAATCGAGACCGCATCCGCCGTCTCCCCGACCTGGTCGACATTGACGCCTGTCATGGCGCCGTCCCGGCCGATGTCGGTGACGATCAGGGCGGCGACCCCGGCGTCCTCGAACCGGCGGGCCAGGTCCACCACCCCGACACTGGAGGTTTCCAGCCAGCCGCCGGTGGCGACCTTGCCCTCCCGGGCGTCGATGCCGACGGCGATCTGCTCGGGCCAGCGGGCGGCGGCGGTCCTGACCAGGTCAGGGTCCTGAACGGCGACCGTGCCGAGGATCACCCGGCTGACCCCGGCCTCGATCCAGGCCTCGATCTGGGCCAGGGTGCGGATGCCGCCGCCCAGCTGGACCGGAATGGACACCGCCGACAGGATGGCCTCCACGGCCTCGATATTGACCGCCCGGCCCTCGACGGCGCCGTTCAGGTCAACGACATGCAGCCAGGTGAAGCCCTGTTTCTGGAACCGCCCGGCCTGGTCGGCAGGCGAGGTGTTGAACACCGTCTCCTGGTTCAGGTCGCCATGCAGCAGCCGCACGCAGCGCCCGTCCTTCAGGTCAATGGCCGGATAGAGGATCACGGGCGAAACTCCAGGAAGTTGGAAAGGAGCTTCTGGCCGAGGCCTTGGGACTTTTCCGGGTGAAACTGCACGCCCATGACAGGCCCCCGGGCCACGGCGGCGGCAAATCGGCCGCCATGATCGGTCCAGGCCACTATGTCCGCCGGATCGTCCGGGTGAAAGGCAAAGCTGTGGGTGAAATACATGTGGGGCTCGGGCCCCAGGCCTTCGAACAGCGGATGGGCGCCTTGCAGGCTGTTCCATCCCATATGGGGCACCTTGGCGGCCGGATCGTCCGGCGCCAGGCGACGCACCTCGCCGGGGATCCAGCCGAGGCCCGGCGTGACCCCGAATTCCAGGCCCCGGTCGGCCAGCAGCTGCATCCCGACACAGACCCCCAGGAAGGGCGCGCCGCGTCCCTGGACCGCCTCGGTCAGGGCTTCGACCAGGCCATCGCGGCTGGTCAGGGCGGCCATGCAGGCGGCGAAGGCCCCCACCCCGGGCAGTACGATCCGGTCGGCCCGGGCCACCACCTCGGGGTCGCCGGTGACCATGATCGTCGGCCCGCCACGCAGGGAGTCCGCAGCCTTGATCAGGGCCTTTTCCGCGGACCGCAGATTGCCCGAGCCATAGTCGATGAGGGCGACTGTCGTCATCTGTTCAAGGACCCCGCATCCTGCCGCCTTGGGCCAGGAAAGAGGGTCTCAGCTCCAATCCTACAGGACGCCCTTGGTCGAGACCGCCTGGCCGCCGGCCTTGGGGTCGATTTCCACCGCCATCCTCAGGGCCCGGGCCAGGGCCTTGAAACCGCTCTCGGCGATATGGTGGGTATTGTCCCCATAGAGGGTTTCCAGATGCAGGCAGGCGCCGGCGTTCATGGCAAACGCGTGGTGAAACTCCTTGAACAGCTCGGTGTCCATTTCCCCGACCTTGGGCCGGGCAAAGGCCACCTTCCAGATCAGATAGGGCCGGTTCGAAAGATCCAGGGCGCAGCGGGTCAGGGTCTCGTCCATGGGGACATAGGCATGGCCGAACCGCCGGACGCCCTTGAAGCCGTCCAGGGCCTGTTTGACCGCCTGGCCTAGGACGATACCGGTGTCCTCGACCGTATGATGCATGTCGATATGCAGGTCCCCGACTGTCTCGACCTGCAGGTCGAAGCCGCCATGGCGGGCGAAGCTTTCCAGCATGTGGTCGTAAAAGCCGATGCCGGTGGAGACCTTGGCCTCGCCCGTCCCGTCCAGATCGATCCAGACCCGGATCCGGGTCTCCTTGGTATTGCGGGTGACTTCACCAATCCGGTTCATGTCAGAAGCCCCCGGGCCACCGCCAGCTCCCTCAGATTGGCCTGGGGCCTTGGTCCGTAATGTCCGATGACCTCCGCGGCCGCCATGGAGCCGAGGCGGCCACAGATATCCAGCGGCAGCCCCCTGGCCAGGCCGAACATGAAGCCGGCGGCATACTGATCGCCCGCGCCGGTGGTGTCGACGACCTGGGCTACCGCATCGGCGGCGATGACATGGCTCTGCTCGCCTGCCAGGATCAGGGATCCCTGCTCGCCCCGGGTGATGGCGCAGATCTGGGTGATGGCGCCCAGCCGGGCCGCGGCCAGATCGAAGTCATCGGTCTCGAACAGCGCCTTGACCTCCACCTCGTTGGCGAAGACCAGATCGGCCTGGCCTTCGATGAAACCCAGAAGCTCGCCGCGATGGCGCTCGACCACAAAGGCGTCCGACAGGGTGATGGCGATCATCCGGCTGGAGGCATGGGCGATGGCGGCGGCCTTGGCGAAGGCGCGGCGCGCCTCACTGGGATCGAACAGATAGCCTTCCAGATAGACGATGGCCGCCTGTTCGATCAGCGCGGGCGGAACATCTGCGGCGGTCAGTTCGGTCGAGGCGCCCAGATAGGTGCACATGGTGCGCTGGCCATCCGGGGTGACATTGATCAGGCAGCGGGCGGTGGCGGCGCCGCCCGACAGGGGCGGGGTTTCGAACCCGACCCCGATGGCCCGCATGTCATGGGCAAAGACCCCGCCCAGCTGATCATCCGCCACCTTGCCGATATAGGCGGCCCGGCCGCCGAAGCTGGCGACGCCGGCAATGGTGTTGCCGGCCGATCCGCCGCTGGTCTCGATCCCCGGCGCCATGCGGCTATAGAGGTCGACGCCCCGCGCCTCGTCGATCAGCTGCATGGAGCCCCTGGACAGCCCCTCGGCCTGGAGGAAGGCCTCCTCGGCGGGCGCGATCACATCGACAATGGCATTGCCAATGGCGGCGACGTCGTAAAGGGCGGTCATCGGAGGGCTCCGTCAGGCTGGGAGACGGCTGTTACAGGAGCCGGGCCGTCCGGGCAACGCGGCGGGGCCTTCAAGCTGGCCCAAGGTCTCGCGGCGGCGGTCAAAGCGCGATAAAGCGGCGCCATGAACCTTGCCATCCTCACCCCTGCCGCCGATCAGGACCTCTATATCCGCATCTGGTCCGACTGGTACGCGCAGCTGGAAGCGGCCTTGGCCGGCGTCGGTCTCAAGGCCAGACCCCATAGCTGGACCGAGCCCTTGCCGGGGTCGTTTGACGCGGTGCTGCCGATGATCGCCTGGGGCTATCACGCCAGCGCCGATCGCTGGCTGGCGCGGCTGGCCGCCTTCGAGGCCGGGGGCCAGAGAATGATCAATCCGGCCTCCGTCCTGCGCTGGAACACCGACAAGGCCTATCTGGCGGAGCTGGAAGCCGCCGGCGCGCCGGTCGTCCCGACCCTGTCGGTGGATCGCCTCACCCTGGCGGATGTCGAGACGGCGCGGGCGCGGTTTGACAGCCAGATCGTCATCGCCAAGCCCCGGATCAGCGGCGGCTCCCACCAGACCCTGAAGCTTTCGCCCGGCGACAGCCTGGAGGGCGGTCCCTCAGGCCCCGCCCTGGTCCAGCCCTTCCTGCCGGCGGTCAGCGGCGAAGGGGAGCTGTCCATGCTCTATTTCGGCGGTGTGTTCAGCCACAGCGTCGCCAAGGTGGCCGCCCCGGGTGATTTCCGGGTGCAGATCCAGTTCGGCGGCCAGAGCCGGCGGGTGGACCCCTGGCCGGGCGCCCTTGAGGTCGCCGAACAGGTTCTGGCGGCGGTTCCGCCCCTGACCTATGCCCGGATCGACCTGATCCGGGGCCTCGACGGCGCGCTCAGGCTGATGGAGCTGGAGGCGATCGAGCCGGACCTGTTCCTGAACGATGCGCCGGAAGCGGGGGCGCGGTTCGCCGCAGCCGTCCGGGCCGAACTGGAACGATAGGGTCTCCCCAGCCCGGCTTACCGCCCGATGCTGGCCCTCGCCCGTTCCAGCCGCAAGCGTCCGGTCGGATCGGTATCCTCGGCGTCCAGCACTTTCAGGAGCGCCGCCTTGAGGGACGCCTGGGCCCGGGGGTTGTCCAGTTTCCCGCCGCTGCCCGTCTGGACATAGAAGGCGTCCACCGCCCGTTCGCCATGCCCGTCGATATGGGCCGAGATGATGGAAAGGCCGGCATCGGCAATGGCCCGGGCCAGGGCCTCCAGCAGGCCGGGCCGGTCGCGGCCCGAGGCCTCGACCACCGTGGCTTCCGAAGAGGCCTCATTGTCCAGCACCACCGTCGGGGCGATGGCGAAGGCGGCCGTGCGGCCATGGTCGCTGCGGCGGGCCTCGCCAGTCTGGGGCTCGCCCCGTCCGGCGGATTCCAGGGCATCGGCCAGTCGCCGGAGCGCCCGCGGGTTGTCGCCGCCGAACGGCGCGCCCGAAGCGTCCTGGACCTGGAACACGTCCAGGGCCTGGCCCTGCCGCGAGGTGAAGATCCTGGCCCCGAGCACATTGGCCCCGAGGCCGGACAGGGCCAGGGCCAGATCGGCGAACAGGCCGCGCCGATCCTGGGCGGCCACCACCACCTCGGCTGTGTTTCGGTCCTTGCGGATATGGGCGCCGGCCGCCGCCCCGCCCTGGCTATGGGCTCGCCTGGCCAGTGCGGCATGGTCCGCGATCTCGGCAGGCGAAAAGGCGATGAAATAGGCGTCTTCCATCGAGGCCGCCCAGTCGGCAGCCTCCGGATGAGCCGCCTGAAGGGCCGCCCTGGCCGCAAGGGCCGAGGTCATCTGGTAACGCTGGGCGGCGGCCTCCGGGTCGCTGCTGCGGCCACCCCGGAAGGTGGCTTCCGTCGCCGCGTAGAGTTCGCGCAGAAGCTGGCCCTTCCAGCCGTTCCAGACGCCCGGCCCGACGGCCCGGATATCGGCCACGGTCAGGACGAGCAGCAGCCGCATCCGTTCCGGGCTTTCGACGATGCGGGCAAAGGCGGCGACGGTGGCAGGATCGGCGATGTCGCGCTTCTGGGCGAAATCGCTCATCACCAGGTGATGTTCGACCAGCCAGGCCACCAGCTCGATCTTGGCCCGGTCTATGCCCAGCCGTTCGCAGGCCTGCCGCGCGGCCCGGGCGCCGGCCTTTTCCTGGCCGCCCGCCCCGCCCTTGCCGGTGTCATGCAGCAGCATGGCCAGGAACAGCGCCTCGCGGTCCTCGATCAGCGGCATGATGGCGGTGGCCAGGGGGTGATCCTCGGCCATGCGTCCGGCGGCGATGTCGTTGATGACCGACACGGCCCGCAGGGTGTGCTCGTCCACCGTATAGCTGTGATACATGTTGAACTGCATCTGGGCCACGACCCGGCCGAATTCCGGCAGGAACCGACCCAGCACCCCGGCCTCGTTCATCAGGGTCAGGGTGCCATAGGGGCTCTTGCCCCGGACCAGAATGTCGATGAAGGCCTGGGCCGCCTGGGGGTCCCGCCGCATCTTCGACCCGATCAGGTTCAGCGACCGGGTCACGGCGGTAAAGGCGTCCGGATGCAGGTCCAGGTCCCGCTGGTCGGCCAGGCGAAACAGCCGGATCATGTCGACCGGATCGCGCTCGAAGACCTGCGGCCCTTCGACCGTCAGCCGCCCGCCCTCGATCAGGAAGCCCGGAACATCCAGGGCCGTGCGCTTGACCTTGCCCAGCCCGGGAAAGAACCGCGACAGCCCCTTCGGCTCCTGCTTGAGCTGTTCGGCCTCCAGCTTGGCCGAGAAGGTCCGGGTCAGGGCCCCGACCTCCCGGGCGATCAGGAAATAATGGCGCATGAAGCGCTCGACGGCGGGATTGTCGGCCCGGTCGCCATAGCCCATCCGCCGGGCGATGGCCGGCTGGATGTCAAAGGTCAGCCGCTCTTCGGGCCGGCCCGTGGTGAAATGCATATGGGCCCGCACCGCATGCAGGAAGTCGAACGCCCGGGTGAAGGACCGGACCTCGCGGGAATCGAAATGCGGCAGGCGGAAGATATGGGCCGGCCGTTCGACCGGATAGAGATACTCGGCGATCCACATCAGGGTGTGCAGGTCGCGCAGGCCGCCCTTGCCTTCCTTGACATTGGGCTCGACCATGTAGCGGCTCATGCCGGCCCGGGCATGGCGTTCGTCCCGCTCCTTCAGCTTGGCGGCGACAAACTCGTTGGCCGTGCCCTTGACCACTTCGTTGTAGAACCGCTTGCGGAGCTCGACCGCCAGGGTCTCGTCGCCGGACAGGCGCCGGGCCTCCAGCAGCGAGGTGCGGATGGTGAAGTCCTCGCGGGACAGCTTGACGCATTCCTCGACCGTGCGGCTGGCATGGCCGACCTTGAAACCCAGGTCCCACAGGGCATAGAGCATGTATTCGATCACGCTCTCGGTATGGGCCGTCTGTTTCCAGGGCCGCAGGAACAGAAGGTCCAGGTCCGAATAGGGACTGAGCACCGCCCGGCCATAGCCGCCCACCGCGAGCAGGCAGAGACGCTCGCCTTCGGTAGGGTTGCGGGCCCGGAACACATGCACTGTGGTGAAGTCGAACAGGGCCGTGACCACCTGGTCGGTGACGCCGCAGATCAGCCGGGCGGTCTCCATCCCGCCGGCGCCGTTCTCCAGCCGCTCCTTGGCGATCATCCGGCCGCGGAACAGCGCCTGTTTCAGGATCTCCAGCGCCCGGCGCCGCTGCTCCCGCTCATCGCCGCTGGCGTCCAGGGCGGCAGCCGACAGGCGGGCGCGCAGGGCCTCGCCGTCAACGACATGTTCCAGGCGGGTCGGGCGAAGGCGGGGCGGCATGCGCCATATGTGCGCTGGGATGGCGAAGGACGCAATGCGGGGATGGCAATGGGCCTTCCCGGCCGGGTCAGGTTGCCACCGAGAGGCTGGCGGCCCGCCCCGACCGTGAGGCTCCCCGACCGATGGCCGTCGATCACCTCTCGTCCAGGCTCTTCATCCAGGCGATGATGTCGGCCACGTCGCCGGCGCTGTATTCGAACTCCGGCATGGCCGGGTGGCCGGAAATGATGCCCTCTGCCAGGGCCTCCTCCAGCGAGTCGAGCGGGTACTGGCTGTGCAGGGTGCGGAAGGGCGGGGCGGGGCGAAAGCGGCTGGCGCCGGTCGCCTCGACCGAATGGCAGCGGGCGCAGTCGCGCATGACCAGGGCGTGGCCGCGGTCCGGCGACGGCGCTGAAGGGGCGACGGGCGGCGGCGCCCCGGTTGACGCATCCGGCGCCATGCCCATCAGGCAGACCAGGGCCGCAGCCCCGAGGCCGACCCATGTCAGACGATTTCGCGATCTGCTCATGACCAGACAGGCTCCTCGGTTAGGCCCATCTTATGCGCGTCGCAGCGCGCAATTGAAACGAGCAATGATCCGCATCCAAACGGCGGCATTTTTGGGACCGACGGTCTTGCCGATGTCACCGAACCCGGCTTTCATCGACCGCTTTTCAAGGTCCGGGGGGACGACAGCATGGCTTTCAGGCCGAAGATTTCCAGGCGCGCCGTTCTCGCCGTAGCGGGGGCTGGCGTCGCCATCGGCGGCGGCTGGGTGGCCGTCGGGTCTGCGCGGCGCAATACTGTCGAAGGGGCGGTGCTGCCCTGGTTCAAGGCCAATACCCGCTCTTTCGACCCGGCCCGCCCCGACAGTCTCTGGACCCCGGCGATGGCCGCCCAGCTGGCCGGCGCCCGCATCGTCGGGCTGGGCGAAGCGACCCATGGCAGCCATGAGGACATCATGGCCAAGGCCGCCCTCGTGAAGGGTCTGGTGGTCTCCGGCCAGGTCACGGCCCTCTATCTTGAAGTCAATGCCCCGGGCGGGCGGGAGCTGGATGCCTTCATCGCCGGGGCGGCCGGCGACCCCGTCGCGCGCCTGCGCACCGCCAAGGTCTTCAAGGTGACCAAGAGCCGGCCCCTGGCGGACCTTCTGGGCTGGTTGCGGGACTGGAACCGCACCGCCGCCTTGCCGGTTCGGATCTTCGGGATCGACTGTCAGGCTACAGCCCAGGACGCCGCCAGCGCGCTCGAGGCGTTCAAGGCCCTGGATCCGGCCGCTGCCGCGCCCCTTGCGGCGCGTCTGGCCCCGATCGTCTCCGCCAAGGCCCAGGCCCTGCGGTTTCCGGTCCTGATCAAGTCCCTGACCACGGCCCAGCTCAAGGACGCCATGACGGCGCTGGAGGCCCTGTCCGCCGCCCTGAAGGCGCGGCCGGGCATGGCAGACGCGCAGTATGCCGCTCGCACGGCCTGGCAGGGGCTGAAGGCCTTCGAACTGGAGACGGCCGACGGCAAGATGACCGGCGATCTGGCCGAATACTTCAGCCGCCGGGACCGGTTCATGGCCGAGAACATCCTCAAGGCGCCGATCAGCGGCGGCGGCGTCTTCTGGGGCCACAACATGCATGTCGCCGGCGGCGAGCCATCGGGCTCCAATTTCCTGCCCACCGGCGGAGCCCTCCGCCAGGCGCTCGGGGATGGATACCGGTGCGTGGTCTTCGAGTATGGCGAAGCCCGTTTCGACGCGGTGCCGGCCCTGCCCCTCGCCCCCTCCCCCAGCGCCGCCGACCCGACCAAGGTCATTCACTGGTCCGGCAAGGGCGGTCGTCTGGCGGCCTTTCTGTCGAAGGCCAGGGCGGGGTCTCACTGGGTCCCTGTCAAGAACCTGCCCGATGACAAGGCCGGACAGGACTGGCGAAACCTGACCTACCGACTGGCCTGGCCAGGCTATGCTGCGGTCCCGAGCACGGCCCTGGTCCTCGACGCCGACTATCCCTGCGGACGGATGTTCGACATCATTGTCTATCTGGAGCATCTGACTCCGTCCCGGCCGCTCTGACGCGGCGGCGACAGGCCCGGCTTCAGACCAACCCCTTGAGCCGATACAGGGCCTCCAGCGCCTCCCTCGGACTCATGCCGTCCGGGTCCAGCGCCTTGAGGGCCGCCTCGGCGGGACCGGGTTCCCATCGGGGCGCGGCGGGGGCGGCCAGCTCGAACAGGGGCAGGCCCTCCAGCCGGGCCGGGGAATGGCTTTCCGCCTCCAGCCGCTCCAGCACTTCCCGGGCCCGGACCACCACGGCCGGCGGCACCCCGGCCAGCTTGGCCACCTGGACGCCATAGCTTCGGTCGGCAGGGCCGGGTCCGCATTCATGCAGGAAGACCAGGTCGCCGTTCCATTCCCGGGCCTTGAGGGACAGGTTGGAGACATGGGCCAGCCGGGTCTCCAGCGTCGCCAGCTCATGATAGTGGGTGGCGAACAGGGCGCGGCTCTGGTTGACGTCATGCAGGGCCTCGGCGCAGGCCCAGGCGATGGCCAGGCCGTCCCAGGTGGCCGTGCCCCGGCCGATCTCGTCCAGGATGACCAGGCTGCGGGGCGTGGCCTGGGTCAGGATGGCCGCGGTCTCGACCATCTCGGCCATGAAGGTGGACCGGCCCCGGGACAGGTCATCGCCCGCCCCCACCCGGCTGAACAGCCGGTCCACGACCCCCAGGGTCAGGGCTTTTGCCGGCACATAGGACCCGGCCTGGGCCAGCACGGCCAGCAGGGCGTTCTGCCGCAGGAAGGTCGACTTGCCCGCCATGTTGGGGCCGGTGACGATGGACAGCCGCGCCGCCGTCTCGCCGCCGCCATCCAGCCGGCAGTCATTGGGAGTGAAGGGATCGCCCGCCCGCTTCACCGCCGCCTCGACCACCGGATGGCGCGCCGCCAAGGCCTCGAACCGCAGGGAGCGGTCCACCACCGGCCGGCAGGCGCCGGCGTCCTCGGCCCATTCGGCCAGGGCGCAGGCGACATCCAGCATGGCCAGGCCCTCCGCCGCCGCCCTCAGGTGCTGGGCCAGGGCCACGGCCTCGTCTCGCCAGGCCTCGAAGGTCTGGACCTCGATGGCCAGGGCCCGCTGGGCGGCCTGGGCGATCCGGGCGTCGAGATCGGCCAGCTCGACGGTCGTGAACCGCACCTGATTGGCGAGGGTCTGGCGGTGAATGAAGGTGGCGTTGAGCGGCGCCTGGAACAGCGGATCGGCCTTTCCGGCCGTGGTCTCGACGAAATAGCCCAGAACGGCGTTGTGGCGGATCTTGAGAGACAGGCCGCTCATCTCGGCCAGCCGCGCCTCCAGCCCGGCGATCACCCGGCGGCTGTCGTCCCTCAGGGCCCGGGCCTGGTCCAGTTCCGGGCGCACGCCGGCAGCGACAAAGCCGCCGTCCCGCGCCTGGGCGGGAAGATCAGGACCCAGGCCGGCCTCGAGGACGGCCAGCAGCGTGGAGAGGGCTACGGACAGGTCCGGGTTGGTCGCCGCCAGGGCCAACTGCACCGCTTCGGGAGCCTCCGGCGAGGTCCCGGGACCCGTCATGTCGGCGCCTGCCGGATCGGCGGGCAGGGCCGCCAGGGCCTGGCCGGTCTTCAGGGCCGCCCGCAGGGTCCCCAGGTCCCGGGGACCGCCCCGGCCCAGGGCCAGGCGTGACAGGGCCCGGGCCAGGTCCCCGGTCTGGCGCAGCTGATCCCGCACCGCCTCCCGCAGGCGCCGACGCTCGAGGAACCACTGGACCGCATCCAGCCGGGCGGTAATCCGGTCCGGATCCAGCAGCGGCCGGGCCAGCCGCTCGGCCAGCAGGCGCGAACCGGGCGCGGTGATGGTCCGGTCTATGGCCCCCAGCAGGGAGCCTTCCCTCTGACCGCCAGTGGTCCGGTCGATCTCAAGGCTGGCGCGGGTCGCCGGGTCGATGGCCATGGCATCCGCCTCGCCCGCCCGCCGGGGCGGCGACAGGGCGGGCATCCGGCCGGCCTGGGTCACTTCCAGATGGGCGGCGATCAGCCCCAGGGCAGACACCTCGGCCCCCGACAGGACGCCGAACCCGTCCAGGGTCTCGACGCCATAGAGCCGCTTGACCCGCGCCTCTGACGCCGAGGGTTCGGCCAGGGCCTGGGCCATGGGCTGCACCAGCCCCCCGGCCTGTTTCACCGCCGCCGCGACCTGGGGGTCTGCGAACAGGCGGTCCGGCACGAGGATTTCGGAGGGGCTGAGGGCTGCCAGGGCCGCCGCCAGGCCGGCCGGGGCCAGCAGCAGGCTTTCCACCGCCCCCGTGGACAGTTCGACGGTCGCCACTGCCGCCTGGCCGCCCCGCAGGGCGATGGCAGCCAGGCGATTGGCGCCCCGGCTGTCCAGCAGGCTGTCCTCGGTCAGGGTTCCCGGGGTGATGATCCGCACCACATCGCGGCGCACGATCGCCTTGGAGCCGCGTTTGCGGGCCTCGGCGGGGTCTTCCATCTGTTCGCAGACAGCGACCTTGAAGCCAGACCGGATCAGCTTGGCCAGATAGGCCTCGGCCGCATGGACCGGCACCCCGGCCATGGGGATCGGCTGGCCATTGTGGTTTCCGCGAAAGGTCTGGGCAATGCCCAGGGCCGCGGCGGCCTGGACGGCGTCCTCGAAGAACAGCTCGTAGAAGTCGCCCATGCGGAAAAAGACCAGGGCATCGGGCTGCCGGGCCTTGGCCTCGAAATACTGCGCCATGACGGGCGTCGCGCCGGCGGCATCCGGAATCAGGGCGGCGGGCGGCGCAGGAGCGTTCATCCCCGGCAAACTACAGGGCGCCGGCCGGACGGCTCAAGGGCAAGTCGTCCTGCGCCAAAACTGGATCAATTGGCCGGCGGGCTGGTGTCCGCCTGCGTCGGGGGCTTGGTCGCAGGCTGGACCATGGATGCAGGCGGCGTCAGCCGGAACGAATTGATGAACCGCTCGCTTCCTGCGGGCGGGCCCTCCCTGGGACCGACCGCCATGATCTGGAAGAAGGTCGAGCCCAGGATCACCATTCGGGTGCGCAGGGTCACATCGCCCTTGCCGGCCTCGATGACCAGGTCCCGCGCCGGGGCCCCGTCCACGGTCAGGTCGGCCTTGCTGACCAGCCGGCCGGCGACCGACTCCACAGCCCCTGTGGTGGCGTTCTCCAGGGCCGGAATCCCGTCCAGGGGCTCGGCGCTGACCGTGGCGATAACAAGAAATGCGCCTGTTGTGCCGGCTTCCAGGGAGGCGACGTCCATGACATTGCCGAGCGGCGTGGTTTCCTGGGTCTGGCTGGGCACGCCGGGAAACTCGACCCTGTAGCCATGCTCGCGATCGACATGGGTCCGCCAGGCGGCCTGGGCCAGGGCCGGGGACTGAAGGCCCACGGTCATCAGGGCGATCGCGGCCAGAAGGAGCAGGCCGGGTCGCCGCAGCGGGGAAAGGACGGGGAACATGGCGGCTCCAGATCAAGGGGCTGTCCCGCCGCGGGCAGACAATCCGAAGACTGTCAGACCCTGTCGGCTTTGGCCCGGTGGGCGGAGCCTGAATCAAAGGCCCGGAATTTCAGGTCGAAGGCGTCAGCCCCCGGTGACTTCTGACCAGAACCGCTTGGCTTTGCCCAGAAAGTTGGCGGATTTAGGGTGCTGCTGCTCGCCGGTAAGGGCGGCGAACTCGGCCATCAGTTCCCGTTGCCGGGCGGAGAGATGGGTCGGGGTCTCGACAAACAGCTCGACCACCAGGTCGCCCTTCTCCCGGGACCGCAGGGAGGGCATGCCCCGGCCCTTGAGCCGGATGGTCTTGCCGGTCTGGACGCCGTCCGGAACCTTGACCTTCATCCGGCACTGGCCGTCACAGTTTTCCCCGCCAGTCAGGCAGGGCGCCTCGATCTCGCCGCCCAGAACCGCCGTGGTCATGGGCACGGGCACAGTGCAGAGGAGGTCCAGGCCGTCCCGCTCGAACAGGTCATGAGGACTGACCGACAGGAAGATATAGAGATCGCCCCGGGGACCGCCTCGCTGGCCGGCGTCACCCTCGCCCGCCAGACGGATCCGCGCCCCGTCATCGACGCCGGCGGGGATCCGCACGGACAGAACCCGGTCGCGTCGCACCTGGCCGGCGCCACTGCAACCCTTGCAGGGGTCGAGAATCATCCGGCCTGACCCGCCGCAGCGGGGGCAGGCCCGTTCAATGGAAAAGAAGCCCTGTGTGGCCCGCACCCGGCCGGCCCCGCCGCAGGTGCCGCAGACCGTCGGGCTGGTGCCCGGCTTGGCGCCCGACCCGTCACAGACCTCGCAGGTTATGGAGGACGGCACCTTGATCTCGACCTCGGCGCTGGCATAGGCCTGCTCCAGGGAGATCTCCAGATCGTAGCGCAGGTCGGCGCCCCGGGCCGGACCATTGCGTCGGCCGCCCCGGCCGCCGCCGAACATCTCGCCAAAGGCGTCGCCGAACACCTCGTTGAAAATGTCATGGACGTCCGAGAATCCGCCGCCCTGGCCGCCGCCGCCCATGCCATTGACCCCGGCATGGCCAAACCGGTCATAGGCCGCCCGCTTCTGGGCGTCAGACAGGATACTGTAGGCTTCGTTGATTTCCTTGAAGCGCGAAGAGGCCTCTTCACTCCCGCCGTTTCGGTCGGGGTGATGTTCCATGGCCATCTTGCGGAAGGCGGATTTCAGCGTCGCGTCATCGGCGCTGCGGTCCACTCCAAGGATTTCGTAATAGTCACGCATGGCGTCTGCGGGGCCCGGGCGTTCGAGGAAAAAGGCAGATAGCCGATCCGCCCGTCCCGGAGGCCCGCAAAAGGGCCCGGGACGAGCGGATCAAGGCCGCGTCAGGCCGACTTCTTGCTGTCGTCCACTTCCTCGAACTCGGCATCGACAACGCCGTCATCCGCAGCTTCGGCGGCGGCATCCTCGGCTCCGGGCTCGGCCTGCTGGGCCTTGTACATGGCCTCGCCCAGCTTCATCGAGGCCTGGATCAGGGTCTGGGTCTTGGCCGCGATATCCTCGGCGTCGCCGCCGTCAACCACGGCCTTCAGGTCCGCCAGGGCGGTCTCGATGGCCGTCTTGTCATCGCCGGAGACCTTGTCGCCATACTCGGCCATGGATTTCTCGGTGGAATGGATCACCGCATCGGCCTGGTTCTTGGCCTCGACCCCGGCCTTGCGCTTTTCGTCCTCGGCCTTGTTGGCTTCGGCTTCCCGGACCATCTTTTCGATGTCGGCGTCGCTGAGGCCGCCATTGGCCTGGATTCGGATGGCCTGTTCCTTATTGGTCGCCTTGTCCTTGGCGGTCACATGGACGATGCCGTTGGCGTCGATGTCGAAGGTGACCTCGATCTGCGGCACGCCGCGCGGCGCCGGCGGAATGCCGGCCAGATCGAACTGGCCCAGCATCTTGTTGTCGGCGGCCATGGGACGTTCGCCCTGGAAGACCCGGATGGTCACGGCCGACTGGTTGTCGTCGGCCGTGGAGAAGGTCTGGCCACGCTTGGTGGGGATGGTGGTGTTGCGCTCGATCAGCGGGGTGAACACGCCGCCCAGGGTCTCGATGCCCAGGGTCAGGGGCGTGACGTCCAGCAGCAGGACGTCCTTGACGTCGCCCTGCAGCACCCCGGCCTGGATGGCCGCGCCAAGGGCGACCACCTCGTCCGGATTGACGCCCTTGTGGGGTTCACGGCCGAAGAAGGCCTTCACCGCCTCGACCACCTTGGGCATGCGGGTCATGCCGCCGACCAGGACAACCTCGTCGATGTCAGTCTTCTTCAGACCGGCGTCCTTCAGGGCCTGCTCGCAGGGACCGATGGTGCGGGCGACCAGATCATCGACCAGGGCTTCCAGCTTGGCGCGGGTGACCTTGATGTTCAGATGCAGGGGGCCGGAGGCGTTCATGCTGATGAAGGGCAGGTTCACCTCGTACTGGGTGACGCTGCTGAGTTCCTTCTTGGCCTTTTCAGCCTCTTCCTTCAGCCGCTGAAGAGCCAGCTTGTCCTTGCGCAGGTCGACATTGGTTTCCTTCTTGAACTCGTCGGCCAGGTAGTCGACGACCCGCAGGTCGAAGTCCTCGCCGCCCAGGAAGGTGTCGCCATTGGTCGACTTCACCTCGAAGACGCCATCCCCGATCTCGAGGATCGAGACGTCGAAGGTGCCGCCGCCCAGGTCATAGACCGCGATCTTCTTGCCGTCGTTCTTGTCCAGGCCATAGGCCAGGGCCGCCGCGGTCGGCTCGTTGATGATCCGCAGCACTTCCAGGCCGGCGATCTTGCCGGCGTCCTTGGTGGCCTGGCGCTGGGCGTCGTTGAAATAGGCCGGAACCGTGATGACCGCTTTGGTCACCGGCTCGCCCAGATGCTGCTCGGCCGCTTCCTTCATCTTGATCAGGATGAAGGCGCTGATTTCCTGGGGCGAATAGTCCTTGCCATGGGCGCGGACCCAGGCGTCGCCGGTCGGGCCCTTGACGATGTCATAGGGCACCATGTCCTTGTCCTTGGCGACCACCGGATCGGTGAACTGCCGGCCGATCAGACGCTTGATGGCGAACAGGGTATTGGCCGGATTGGTCACCGCCTGGCGCTTGGCCGGTTGGCCGACCAGGCGCTCGCCGTCGTCCATGATGCCGACCACCGACGGGGTGGTGCGGATGCCCTCGGCGTTCTCGATCACCTTCGGCGTCTTGCCATCCATGATGGCGACGCAGCTGTTGGTGGTGCCCAGGTCAATGCCGATGATCTTGCTCATCTTGCGGTCTTTCGCTCCTGTTTGGCGGACGGAATTTTTTGAGGGCCTCCTGAAGATGAGCGCCCCTGGAAAATCCTGTTCCGTCCCCTCTAGATGGATGGCCTTCCGGCCGGCTGTTTCGGGTAGACTTTGTCCCTTGCGGAGAGCCTGCCTTCGAGTCGCCATATGGGAATGGCGGGGCGGCTCGCAAGGGCAAAACCCCAATTGCGGTGGGGCTTTGCCCTGACCTTGCGCCGGAGTCCAGTGATGTCCGCCCCCCCGGGCTTTAGAGTTCTGCCGGCCAGACTGGACCCGGAGGCCCAACAGGCCCTGACGGCGACAGTGATTGACCTGGTCTCGGGGGCCCCGCCGGCCCGCTACCAGACCCCCGGCGGCCAGCCGATGAGCGTGGCCATGACCAGTCTTGGGGCGCTGGGCTGGGTCTCGGACCGGCGCGGCTACAGATATGCAGCGGCCCATCCCGCCACCGGTCAGCCCTGGCCGCCGATCCCCCAGGTCCTGCTGGAGCTCTGGGCGGACCTCGCCAACCCACAGGTTGCGCCGGACGCCTGCCTGGTCAATCTTTACAGGGGTTCGGCGCGAATGGGCCTACATCAGGATCGCGATGAAGCCGACCTGACCTTCCCGGTCCTGTCGATATCCCTCGGCGATACGGCGGTTTTCCGCATCGGCGGGGTGCGACGCAACGACCCCACCGCCAGTGTCCGCCTGGCCTCGGGCGATGTCTGTATCCTGTCCGGCGAAGCGCGGCTGGCCTTTCACGGGGTGGACAGGATTGTCGCGGGATCTTCCAGGCTGATTCCCGGCGGCGGACGCCTCAACCTGACCCTCCGGCGGGCTGCGCCTGCTTGATGATCTTGGTTCTGTGACATTGCCGGACTAGGGTGGCGACAGATTGTCTCCAGGCTGGGAGGAACCGCCATGTTGACCCTGAACCGTCCCGAGGGCCCCGAGCCCCAGGACCTCCATCTGTCCCGCCGCATGCTGGGCGGCCTGTTCTTCGCCGGCTATGCCGCTGCCGCCGTTTCGGCCAGCGCCGCGCCAATCGCCACGGACGAGACCGGTCTGGTCACCGGGGCGGTGATGATACCGTCCTATGACCGGGAGATTCCGGCCTATGTCGCCCGTCCTGACGCCAAGGGCCGCTTCCCGGTGGTGGTGGTGGTCTCCGAGGTCTTCGGCATCCACGAATACATCCGCGACACCTGCCGGCGGCTGGCCAAGCTGGGCTATGTCGCCATCGCCCCGGATTTCTTCGTCAGGCACGGCGACCCTGCCCCGCTGACCGACTTCGGAGCGATCCGCAAGATCGTCGCCGACACCACCGACGCCGAGACCAGGGCCGATCTTTCGGCCACCACCGCCTGGCTGCGCCGCCAGGCCTTCGCCAATCCCCGCAAGATGGCCATCACCGGCTTCTGCTGGGGCGGCGCGGTCACATGGCTGGCCTGCCAGCGGTCCAAGGACTTCCGCTGCGGAGTGGCCTGGTATGGCCGCCTCGCCCGCCCGGCTGCGGGACAGTTTCTGGGGGAAGCAGAGCGGCAATGGCCCCTGGAGCTGGTCGCCGACCTGAAGAGCCCGGTGCTCGGCCTCTATGCCGGCAAGGACCAGGGCATTCCCCTGGCCGATGTCGAGACCATGCGGGCCGCCCTGGTGAAGCACCGGATGAAGAACAGCGAGATCATCGTCTATCCGGAGGCCCAGCACGGCTTCCATGCGGACTACCGGCCCACCTATGACGCCTCCGCCGCCGTGGATGGCTGGAGCCGCATGCTGCTGCATTTCGCCCGCTGGGATGTGGCCCCCAGGCGCTATTGATCCGGCAGGACGACCTTCAAAAAGGAAGGGGACGGAAGCTGACAGCTTCCGTCCCCTTTTCCTTTCCGGTCCCGGTCCAGAGCCCGGCGCTTGATCAGCCGGACTATCCCCGCAACTTGCGCGTCAGGGTCTCGAGATCCTGGGTCAGGACCGGATCAGCAGCCTTCAGTTCCTCGATCCGGCGCACCGCATGAATCACCGTGGTGTGGTCGCGTCCGCCAAACCGCCGCCCGATGTCGGGCAGGGAGCGGGTCGTCAGCTGCTTGGCCAGCCACATGGCCGCCTGACGTGGCCGGGCGATGGCCCGGTTGCGACGCTCCGACAACAGGTCTGCCTGGCGCAGACTGTAATGCTCCGCCACGGCCTTCTGGATATCATCCACCGTCACCCGCTTTTCCGCGCCGCGCAGATGCGGCCGCAGGATGGACTGGGCCTCGTCCAGGTTCAGGGTCCGGACATTCTCGCCCGCCCGGGCCACCAGGGTGTTGAGCGCCCCCTCCAGTTCCCGGATGCTGTCGGTGAAACGGTCGGCAAGAAACTCCAGGACCTCGCCTCGCGCAGACGCGGCGAAGCCCTGCTGGCGGCCCAGGGCCTCAAGCTTGCGTTCCAGTATGCCAAGACGCAGCGTCCGGTCCGCGGGCTCGATGCCGCAGACAAGGCCTGCAGACAGATGGCTTCTCAGCCGGGCGTCGATCTCGGTCAGGACGGCCGGCGGCCGGTCGGACGAAAAGACCACCCGGCGACCGTCTTCCATCAGGGCCGTCAGGGTGTGGAAGAGTTCTTCCTGGGTTGACTGTTTGCCGCCGACGAAATGCACATCGTCGATCAGCAGCAGATCGGCCGCCCGCAACTCTTCCTTGAAGGCGGCCGTCTGACGATCCATGACCGCCCGGACGAAGGTCGAAAGGAAGCGCTCTGCGGTCAGATAGACCACCTTGCGATCCGGGGCGTTGCGCATGGCCTCCCAGGCCATGGCGTTCAGCAGATGGGTCTTTCCGAAGCCGTAGGGGCCATGGATCACCACCGGATTGAAATGGCCGTCGGCCCAGCTGGCGACCCGGCGGGCGACCGCATGGGCAAATTCATTGGCCGGACCGGCGACAAAGGTCTCGAAGCTGAAGCGTTCCTGCAGACCTGCATTGCGGGCCGGACGCTGGCCCTGACTGGCTGGCGAAGGCGCGACGGCGGGGACATCGGACGACACCGGATCGACAGCCTCGATCACCTGGGCCACGCCGCCAGCCTCGAACTCCATGCGGGACTTCAGGTCCAGACGGCGGCCTTCGGGGTCGTTCTGAGCCCAGAGCTCGGAAATCCGGCGCCAGGCGTTCCGGCGGATCCAGTCACGGGCCACGCCGGTCGGGGTGACAAGCACGAGGGCGCCTTCGGTGGTCTCGCGCAGGGCGGCCTGGGCCAGCCAGGAGCCGAAATCAGCTTCGCCCAGCTCACGACGAAGCGCCAGGCAGGCCTTGCCCCACACCGCTGAGGCCGGCGCCGAAGAGCTCATCATCTGCCCGCTGGAATTCATCATTGCTCACCGTCATTCATAGATCATCATCAGGGCCACCGGACGCCCGCCCCCACGGCGATGCCCGACATTTCAGAGACAATTCCTCTCCACACGGCGGATACGAGGTATCCGTCGCTGTCGCCGACAATCCCGAAGAAGTCGGGAGGAAAAGCGCTGAGACCCGAACTTTAGTGCCCCCTCTTTAGGGGGGTCAAACGGGAAATTTGGCGCCGCCTGCGGATATTTCTGTTGACTCGCGAGACCCCCCCGCGCTGCAAGGGAAATCGTTAATTTTACCTCCGGGTACGGAATTCATACTCACCGAACCCCGATTTTTGACAAAACAAAACCGCCCGGGTCATGGACCCGGACGGTCAGAAATAGCTGTTTGGATTCAGACCATTATGGCCTGAAGATCCAGATCAGGCGGCCGACAGCTTCTTCAGCTGGGCATGGAGGCGGGAAACCTTCCGCGATCCGGTATTCTTGTGAACGACGCCCTTGGAAACGGCCCGCATCAGCTCGGACTGAGCCTCGACAAAGGCCAGCTTGGCGGCGCCGGCGTCGCCCGACGTGACGGCCTCGTCGAACTTCCGCAGATAGGTGCGAACCCGCGAACGGCGAGCCTTGTTCACTTCGGTGCGGCGAGCGATCTTGCGGATCGCCTTCTTGGCGCCGGGGTTGTTAGCCATGGTATTCTCTGACCTTGAGACGGGCGGACGTCCGGACATCCTGTCCAGGCGCCGAGCAATCGGAAGCGCGGCGATATACGGGAAGGGGCCTGCCTGGTCAATGCGGATTCCCGGATCTCGCCTCGACCATTCTGCGTCCTCATGCCGATATCGTCCATTAGGGTAGGATTCATGCTCAGAAGAACCCTTCTTCAATCCGGCCTTGTCGCTGCAGCGGGACTGGCCGGCTGTGGCCTGGGTCCGCCGGCCCGGCTCTCCGTGGTCTGCGACATGGACCTGCGACTGCCCCTGATTCATGCCGCAGCCCTCTGGCCGGATCGAAGGGATGGTTCCTACGCGGTGGACAGCGATCCCACGGAGCGCGCCCTGGGCCAGCGCATGGAGGGCCTCAACGGCGGACTGGTGGCGACCCGCGAGCCGAAACAGGCCAACCGGCTTCAGAGGATGGGACTGGCCCGGCTCGATCATCGCTGGACCCGGCCCCTCGGCGGAGGGAAGATCATTCTCATCGCGACCCGCGGAGACTTCTGGCCCCAGGGCCGGGCCATCGCCTTCGCCAGATGGTTGGCCTCGTCTGCAGCCGATGCGGCGCTGACACTGCCGTACAGGGCGCCCCGGGAGGTCGCCGCCCTCAGCGCCCCTTGAAGTCGGGTTTGCGCTTTTCGATGAAGGCGGCCATGCCTTCCTTCTGGTCCTCGAAGGCAAAAAGGCTGTGGAACAGCCGGCGCTCGAGCGCCACCCCGGTGGTCAGGGTGGTCTCGTAGGCCGCCTCGACCAGTTCCTTGTTCATGGCCACGGCCAGGGGCGAATGACCGGCAATCTTGCTGGCGGCGGCAATGGCCTCGTCCAGCAGACTATCGGCGGGCACGACCCTCGACACCAGGCCGGACCGCTCGGCCTCTGCGGCGTCCATCATGCGGGCGGTCAGGATCATGTCCATGGCCTTGGACTTGCCGACAAACCGGGTCAGCCTCTGGGTGCCGCCAATGCCGGGCGCGACCCCCAGATTGATCTCGGGCTGTCCGAACCTTGCCGTATCCGATGCGATGATGAAGTCGCACATCATGGCCAGTTCGCAGCCGCCGCCCAGGGCATAGCCGCTGACCGCCGCAATGATCGGCTTGCGGAACTGCTCGATCTTCCGGGCGGCGGCCGTGAAGAAATCGAGGGTCATCATCTGGGCGTAGCTCTTGTCCGACATCTCCTTGATGTCGGCGCCGGCGGCGAAGGCCTTGGCCGAACCGGTCAGGACCAGGCAGCGCACCTCGGCGTCGCCCGCCGCGGCGTCCAGGGCCTGACCAAGGTCGTCCAGAAGCTGGCTGTTCAGGGCGTTGAGCGCTTCGGGCCGATTGAGGCGGATGAGCTGGACGCCCGTTGCGGGGGTCTCGACGATCAGGGTCTGGTAGGTCATAGCGGGGTTCTGCCGCTTTCCGGCCCCCGGCTCAAGGGCGCCGACCCCATTCGCAACCGGTCTGGAGCCGCGCCTTGAACGCCGCCTTCTGGCTTCACAGCCTCAATCGCGACCTGACCAACCTGTCCCTGATCAAGCACAGGAACTGGGATGGCTATCTGGTGACCGGCCAGCATTCCGGAACCCACTGGATCAAGTGGATGCTGTCCTGGGCCATGGCGCACCACTACGGGGTCGAACCGCCGAAATTCTACAACAACGCCGATTCCAACGCCGTGATCGGCCACCCCAAGCATCGGCTGAACCTGCCGGGCGTCCCCCGCATCGCCTCCAGCCATTCGATCCCGGCCTATCCCGTGGAATGGGCCTGGGTGCGCCGGATCGCGCCGCTTCCGGTCTACGGCGTTGTGGTCCGCGATATCCGGGACGTCCTCATCTCCAACTACGAGAAATGGCAGGACCGCTATGGAGTTTCCTTCGAGACCTATGTCGCCGGAGACCCCTGGGACCAGAAATACATCTGCGATGTCTGGTGGTACGTCCGGTTCCTGAACCGTTGGGGGGCTGTGGCTCAGCGCTATCCGCAGGAGACCCTGGTCCTGAAGTATGAGGCTTTTCGCCTCGACCCCCATGCCAGCCTCGACCGGCTGGCGCGGCATCTCGGCGTGGTCCTGCCGGACGAGGCCCTGGCGGCGGGAGTCCGGGCCGGCGACAAGGACATCATGCTGGCCCACCGCAACCCCAACGCCCCGGCCCAGGCCGTGCGGCGGGATGGCGAGGGCGGGACCGCCTGGACGCCCCAGGCCACAGCCATCCTGCAGGGCATCCTGCGGGACCATCTGAGGCATGATTTCGGCTACGACCTCGGCCTGTGAAGGCCCTGAGGCTTGATGGTCCCGGGCCAGGAAGCCGCTATTTCTGGCAGACCCGGCAATGAAAGGTCGACCGTCCGGCCTGCACAGTCCGCTCCACCACGCCCCGGCATCCCTCCGTCGGACAGGGCTCACCCTCCCGGCCATAGACCCGGAACCGGTGCTGGAAATAGCCAAGCGCGCCATCAGCGGCGGCAAAGTCTCGCAGGGTCGAACCCCCGACCTCGACCGCCTCGGTCAGAACCGCCTTGATATCCGCCGTCAGCCGCCCCAACCGGCGCTTCGAGACACCGCCCGCCGCCTTCAGGGGTGAGATCCCGGCCCTGTGCAGGGCCTCGCAGACATAGATGTTGCCCAGACCCGCCACGACCCGCTGGTCCAGCAGCAGGCTCTTGGGCCCTTGCTTGCGCCCGGCAAAGGCCGCCTCAAGGACCCCGGGATGGAAGTCCTCCCCGAGGGGCTCGGGACCCATGCCGGCAAACCAGGGATGGGCCTCCAGCACCTCGCCCTCGATCAGTCCCATGAAGCCGAAGCGCCGTGGATCATAATAGGTCACCCGCGCCCCGCCTTCGGCTTCGAAAACCACATGGGCGTGTTTGGGGTCCGGGGCGACGGCCTGCTCGAACTGGCCAGGAACCGCGCCGTCGATCTCGAACCGGCCCGACATGCCGAGATGCATGATCAGCATCCCGCCCCGGTCCAGCCGGCCAACCAGGTACTTGGCCCGCCGCTCGAGACGCGTGATCACGGCGCCGGTCAGGCGCTGGACGAAATCGTCCGGAAACGGAAACCTCAGGTCCGGGCGGCGCTGTTCGATCCGGGTCAGCCGCCGGCCCTCAAGGGCGGGGATCAGGCCCCGCCGAACCGTCTCGACTTCGGGAAGCTCGGGCATGGGCCCGGGCTAGCCTGTTTTGGGCCTGGCGGGAACCTCTCCGATCGACCAGGGCATTTTCCGTTGGACGTGTCGCGGCCATCGCATTGAAACATGCTGTAACACTTTGAATCAGAGCCTGTTTTTCCGTCAGGACGGGTTCGATCATCACGGAACAGGCTCTGGCGAACTTCTTCGACCCGGTCTATGGACGAGGCATGAGCAAGCAGCAGGCCACCTTCGGGTTCAGGGACGTTGATCCGGCGGAAAAGCCCGGTCTGGTCCGGGGCGTCTTCGACCGGGTCGCCGGTCGCTACGACCTGATGAATGACCTGATGAGCGCCGGGGTCCACCGGCTCTGGAAGGACGCCGTGGCCGCGCGGCTCAATCCCCAGCCGGGCGAGGTGATCATCGACTGCGCCGGGGGCACCGGCGATATGGCCCGGCGCTTTGCGAAGATGGCCCGCGCCGCTCAGCTGCGGCGGGGCGGCGCTGACGCCGCGATCCATGTCATCGATTACAATGGCGAGATGATCGCGGCCGGACGGGCTCGCGGCGGCGAACCCGAAATCACGTGGGGGGTCGGGGACGCCCAGCATCTGCCCCTGCCCGACGCCTGCGCCAACGCCTATTGCATCGCCTTCGGCATTCGCAATGTGACCGACATTTCCGCCGCCCTGCGCGAGGCGCGCCGGGTCCTGAAGCCGGGCGGGCGGTTCGTCTGCCTGGAATTTTCCCGGCCGGTCAGCGAAGGCCTGAGAAACGCCTATGACCTGTGGAGTTTCAATGCCATCCCGGTGATCGGCGAATGGGTGGTCAAGGATCGCGACAGCTACCAGTACCTGGTTGAAAGCATCCGCCGGTTTCCCGATCAGGACCGCTTCGCCCGGATGATGCGCGAGGCGGGCTTCGGCCGGGTGACCTTCACCAACTTCACCGGCGGCGTGGCGGCGCTCCACCAGGGCTGGGCAATCTAGCTTCATGGCCCTGAGACGACTGATGTCCGTGGGCTGGGACCTAATCCGGTCCGACGCCCTGCTGCCCCGGGAACTGGATCCGCTGTTGCCGGCCCCGGCCCGCCTGGCCGGGCGGGTTGCCCGGCTGTTTTCGGGACCCGCCGCGCGGCTGGGCAGGCCGGGCGAGCGTCTTGCCCGGGTGCTGGAACGCCAGGGGCCGGCCGCCATCAAGCTCGGCCAGTTTCTCTCGACCCGGGCCGATATCCTGGGCGAGGCCTTCGCCAGCGATCTGGCGCGGCTGAAGGACAGGCTGGCGCCCTTTCCGATGGCCCAGGCCAGGCTGGAGGTGGAGCGATCGCTCGGACGGCCGCTGGAGACCCTGTTCCTTGACTTCGAAGCGCCGGTTGCCGCCGCCTCCCTGGCCCAGGTCCACCCGGCTCACCTCCTCGACGGACGCAAGGTGGCGGTCAAGATCCTGCGGCCCGGGGTCGAACGGCAGGTGGCGGAAGATTCCGCCGCCATGCGGCTGGCTGCGAGGCTCGTTCACGCCCTGGTTCCCCTGTCCCGCCGCCTGGAACCCGCCGCCTTTGCCGAGGTGGTGATCCGGGCCCTGGATCTGGAGCTGGACCTGCGGTTCGAGGCCGCCGGCGCCGATGAACTGGCCCAGATCATGGCGCGGGACGGCTATATGGCCGCGCCGGCCATCCACTGGGACGCGGTATCCCGCCGGGTCCTGACCCAGGACTGGGCCGGGGCCACCGCACTGTCCGACCCCGACGCGCTTGCGGATCCCGCTTTTGATCGCAAGGCCCTGGCCGACAACCTGACCCGCGCCTTCCTGGCCCAGGCCCTGGATCACGGGGTCTTTCACGCCGACCTGCATGAGGGAAACCTGTTCGTCGCCGCCCCGGCAGGCCTGACGGCGGTGGATTTCGGGATCATCGGGCGGATCGGCGCCCAGGAGCGCCGTTTCCTGGCCGAGATCCTCTATGGCTTCCTCAATCGTGACTATGCCCGCATCGCCGCCGTCCATTTCGAGGCCGGCTATGTGCCGGCCCATCAGGACCGGGCGGCCTTCGCCCAGGCCCTGCGCGCGGTGGGCGAGCCGATCTTTGGCCGCTCCGCCGCGCAGGTCTCCATGGGCCGGCTCCTGGCCCAGCTGTTCGAGATCACCGCCCTGTTCGAGATGAAGCTGCGGCCCGAACTGGTCCTGCTCCAGAAGACCATGGTGACCGTGGAGGGCGTGGCCCGCCGCATTGACCCCCTCCACGACATCTGGGCCGCCGCCGATCCGGTGGTGCGCCGCTGGATCACCCGGGAGCTGTCGCCCGCCGCCCGCCTACAGTCCTTCGCCCAGGAGGCGCAGGACGCGGTCCGGACCATCCTGCGTCTGGCCCAGACCCCCGCCTCCCCGCCGCCTCCGGTCGAAGCGCCGTCAGCGCCCTGGGGCGGTTTCGCCGCCGGCGCCGCTGTGGCTGCGGCAGCCTTTCTCCTGGCCAGGCTTCTGGGCTGAACCGCCTGACAGCGGATTGACGCCCTTCAACTGCCCTGGCCTATCCCTGGTCATCCTCGCGCTTGCTGGTCTGGCGGCGCTCCCGGCGCTCCTCATCCCGGGCCTTGTCCTTCTCCCAGTAGGCCGCGCCCTCCTCGGGTTTCATGATCAGGCGGGGCGCGCCCTCCTTGCTGACGACAGCGAAGATGTTGCTCTTGGGATCATAGATGGCCTTGTCGCCATTGCGCCTCGTATAGCTCTTGGCGCCCGCCGGCGGACTCGAGGTGAAATCCTGGGCCTTGCGGACAAAGTCGTCGAGGTTCTTGGCGTCAAGATCCTTGCCGTTACGGGCGAACTGCCGCTCTGCGGCCTCCGCCGCCGTCAGCCGGCGGTTTGCCGCCCACATGGGCCGGCCATTCACCTGAGGAGCCGGCAGGGTTCTGGGATCGACTTCCGGCAGGGGCCCCCGGGCGGTGTCCGCGGCGCCGGCCGCGGCTCTCACCCCGGCATCGCCTGGCGACAGGGCCGACTTGCCGCCTTCAGCAGAGGTCTGTTCACGCGCGGGCTGGCTGGCGGGCCCGCCATCGCAGGCGCTCAGCGATAGTGCGCCCATCAGAATCAGGGCCAGGGGAACAATGCGGGTCATGGTTGCACCTTCTTTCCAGGACGGCTCAGGATTACTGTTGCGACATAAGATCAAACCATGAACATTGTCGAGTCCTGTTTGGCCTTGCCGGCAAACTCGTTAGGAAGGCCCATTGGTTGGCCGCCGCAGGGCGAGGGAGCGCAGCACCATGACACAACAGCGGGTCTTGCTGATCGTGGGCGGGGGGATCGCGGCCTACAAGTCGCTGGAGCTGACCCGGTTGCTGCGCAAGGCCGGAATCGCCGTGCGGGTCATCCTGACCTCGGCCGGCGCCCAGTTTGTCACCCCCCTGTCCCTGTCGGCCCTGTCGGAGGACCGGGTCTATAGCGAGCTGTTCTCCCTCACCGACGAGGCCGAGATGGGCCATATCCAGCTGTCCCGGTCAGCGGATCTCGTGGTGGTCGCCCCGGCCACGGCCGACCTTATGGCCAGGGCCGCCCAGGGCCTGGCCGGCGACCTGGCCGCCACGACCCTGCTGGCCACAGACAAGCCGGTCCTCATGGCCCCGGCCATGAACGTCCGGATGTGGGAACACCCTGCGACCCGGCGCAATCTGGCGACCCTGACGGCCGATGGCGTGGGTTTTGTCGGGCCGGATGAAGGCGCCATGGCCTGTGGCGAGTATGGCGAGGGCCGGATGGCCGAACCCGGGGCCATCTTCGAAGCGATCCTGAGGCGACTGGCGGGGACCGGTCCCCTGGCGGGACGGCATGTCCTGGTCACGGCAGGTCCGACCGTCGAGGCCCTTGATCCGGTGCGGCTGCTGACCAACCGCTCCAGCGGCCGGCAGGGCTTCGCCATCGCCGGCGCCCTGGCCAGGCTCGGCGCCAGGGTGACCCTGGTGGCAGGGCCTGTGTCCCTGACCACCCCACCCGGAGTCGACCGGGTCGATGTGGAAAGCGCCCGGCAGATGATGACGGCCTGTCGCGCCGCCCTGCCGGCGGATGCGGCGGTCTGCGTCGCGGCGGTCGCTGACTGGCGGCCGGACGAGGTCTTCGGGGTCAAGCTCAAGAAGGGCCGGGAGGGCCCCCCGTCCATCACCCTGGTGGAGAATCCCGACATCCTGGCGGCCCTGGCCGCGCCTTCGCCCGACCGGCCGCAGGTCGTGGTGGGTTTCGCCGCCGAAACCAATGACGTCGAGGCCCATGCCCTGGCCAAGCTGCAGCGCAAGGGATGCGACTGGATCGTCGCCAATGACGTCACCGAACCGGGCGTCATGGGCGGGCTCGAAAACGCCGTCATGATCATTTCGAAGGCCGGGACCGAGCGCTGGGCAAGGGCTGACAAGGACGAGGTGGCGCTGGGCCTGGCGCAGCGCATTGCGAGGGATCTCACGTGACGCCGACAATTTCCGTGGTCCAGCTGGACCATGCCGCAGGCCTGCCCCTGCCGGCCTATGAAACCGCAGGCGCCGCCGGCATGGACCTGAGGGCGGCAGTGCCCGAGGATCAGCCCCTGGTGCTGGCGCCGGGCGACTGGGTCCTGGCGCCGACTGGCCTCAGCTTCGCCCTGCCCATGGGATTCGAGGCGCAGGTCAGGCCGCGGTCGGGTCTGGCGGCCAAGGCTGGCGTCACCTGTCTCAATTCACCCGGCACCATCGACGCCGACTACCGGGGTGAAGTGAAGGTGATCCTGATCAACCATGGCAAGGCCGATTTCGTGATCCGGCGCGGCGACCGGATCGCCCAGCTGGTGATCGCCCCCGTCGCGGCGGCGGTCTGGCGACCTGTCGCCAGCCTCGAGGATACCGAGCGGGGCTCGGGCGGCTTTGGCTCAACCGGCAAGCTCTGATCGCCGTTGGACCGATGGCCCGGTCCCGCCATGGCCTCAAATCAGCGGACTGTTCAGACCCACGGCCAGACAGCCAAGGAAACCGGTGGCGAAAAAGGCGCCGGCAATCCACAGCAGGGGCTTCAGGATCGAACGGGATGGGCTGGCAGTCTGCATGGCGGGCCTTCTTCGGGCTCTGTGTTGAAGAGTACGCGGTACCAGCAGGCGCCCCTCCCCCGAGGGCCGACCTGGCAAGGAGTCTGACATGATTCGCCTCACGATTGATCAGTGTGTTGTTCAGCTCGCTCAACGCCTGAAATCCTGTCCGGCTCCCCGGATTTTCGTTCCCTTCGGGCCGGGCGAGCCGCTGGGAATTCGCGACGCCCTGACGGCGCAGCCCGACCTGATTTCCGGCGCCTGCTTTGTCGGCGCCCCGATCCCCGGCCTGAATACGGCCGACTGGACCCGCCTGATTCCGGGAACCCGCTCCGAAGGCATCTTTGTCTCCAATGACTGGCGAGAGGCCTTCGAGGCCGGACGATTCGCCCTGCGTCCCATGACCTGGTTCCAGACCTATGGCTGGCTGGCGACCACGCCGCTGGACGCCGCCATCTTTCAGGTCAGCCCACCGGGGCCGGATGGAACCCTGTCCCTGAGCGTCGCCAGCGACCTGTCGCCGGCGGTCCTGGGCCGCGCCGGCCTGCTGAAGGTGGCGGTGATCAATCCCCACCTGCCCCATGTCCGGGGGCCGTCCGCCCCGCCGGAAGTCTTTGATCTGGTCTGCGAGGATCCGGGGCCCGTGGCCGATTACGACGCCGGCGACCTGGACCCGGCCTTCGAAAAAATCGCCGCGAACATCGCCAATGCCACGCCGGATGGAGCCAGCCTGCAGTTCGGGGTCGGAAAGGCCGGGGTCGCGGCGCTCAAGGGTCTGCGCGGCCGGCGCGGGCTGAAGATCCATTCCGGCATGGTGACCAATCCCCTGGCGGCCCTTCTGGATGAAGAGGTGGTCGACAGCGTGGTGACCGGACTGGCCGCCGGCACAACGGTTCTGCGAGACCGCCTGACCGATCCTCGCCTGACCTTCCGCGATTCCGGATACACCCATGACATCCGGGTCCTGGCCGCCATTCCCCGCCTGGTGGCTGTCAACTCGGCCCTGGAAATCGATCTGTTTGGCCAGGCCAATGCCGAGTTTCAGGATGGTCGGCAGGTCTCCGGCATAGGCGGCCTGACCGATTTTCTGCGCGGCGCAAGACTATCGGACGGCGGGGTCCCGATCCTGGCCCTGCCGGCCTCCGCCCGAAAGGACAGCATCAGCCGGATCGTCCCACGGCTTTCGCCCGGCGCAGTGTCGGTGCCCCGCGCCGATGTGGCGGTCGTGATCACCGAGCACGGCACGGCCGACCTGCGCGGGCTTGATCTGGACGCCCGGGCCCAGGCCCTGATCGGGATCGCCAGCCCGGCCCATCGGGATCGCCTGGCCAATGACTGGAGCGCCATGCGGGACGGCCTTTAGGCTACCGACGCGAATGGCGGTTTACGTTCGCGTAAAAGACTTGACGTTAACGTAAGAGGAATTTACGACTCGCGGCCAAGGGCGAAAAACAGCCTCAACACGACCCAGGGAGAAGACATAATGGCTATGGAACTGCGCCGTCCTGAGCGCACCTTCACCATCCGGCAACTCTGCACCGAGTTCAAGGCGACCCCCCGCGCGCTTCGCTTCTACGAAGACAAGGGCCTCCTGACCCCCGCCCGCGACGGCATGAACCGGGTCTATAGCTACAAGGACCGGGCCCGGCTGATCCTGATCCTGCGCGGCAAGCGCGTCGGCCTGTCGCTCCAGGAGATCCGGGAGATCCTGGAGCTTTACGACGAAGGCGACGAGGCCATGAGCCAGAACGCCCATTCCCTCAAGAAATTCCGCGAGAAGATCGTCGTGCTGGAACAGCAGCGCGAAGACATCGAAGGGGCCATCACCGAGCTGAAACAGGCCTGCGAACGTCTGGAGACCCGACTGGCCGAAAAGCGCCCCGATCTGCTGCCCAAGGCGGCCGACTACGACCAGATGCTGCGCGCCCGCCTGGACGGTCACGCCGACCTGGCCATGGGCAAGTAAAGGCGGCCCTGTCCGGCTGGGCCCTTCGGGGTCAGGCCGGACAGTCCGTGCCGGGGTTGACCTTCTCAGGCGGTTTCGAGGCGATAACCGTTTCCCGGTTTTCGGAAAATGCTTTAGCGACGCGCAAGTTTTCGACCTTCGCCCGACAAGGATAGCCATGGCCTACAAGCCGCCGGTCCGCGATCACGTCTTCCTTCTGGAGGATGTCCTGAAAATCGACCGCTATGCCGATCTGCCGGCCTTTGCCGATGCATCGCTGGACGTGGTCAAGCAGATCATCGAGGAGGCCGGCCGGTTCACCGGCGAGGTCCTGGCCCCCCTCAATGCCGTGGGCGACAAACAGGGCTGCGTCTGGCATCCGGACAACAGCGTCACCACCCCGACCGGCTTCAAGTCGGCCTATGAACAGCTTTGCGCCGGCGGCTGGACCGGCCTGGGCTCCGATCCCGCCTATGGCGGCCAGGGCCTGCCCCATGTGGTGAACCTCTCGTTCAGCGAGATGAGCTCTTCGGCGAACATGGCCTTTGCCATGTATCCGGGCCTGGCCCACGGCGCCTATTCGGCCATCCATACGGGCGGCAGCGACGACCAGAAGCAACTTTACCTGCCAAAGATGGTGTCCGGCCAATGGACCGGCACCATGAACCTGACCGAGCCCCATTGCGGCACGGATCTGGGTCTGCTGCGCACCAAGGCGGTTCCCCAGGCCGACGGCAGCTACCGGATCACCGGCCAGAAGATCTGGATCTCGGCCGGCGAGCACGACATGGCCGAGAACATCGTCCATCTGGTCCTGGCCAGGATCGAAGGCGCCCCGGCAGGGGTCAAGGGCATCAGCCTGTTCATCGTACCGAAGTTCCTGCCGGATGCGGCCGGCGAGGTTGGCCCCCGAAACGAGGGCGTCAAATGCGTCGGCCTCGAGGAAAAGATGGGCATCCACGGCAACGCCACCTGCGTCATGGCCTATGACGAGGCGCAGGGCTTTCTGATCGGCGAGGAAAACTCCGGCCTGAAGATCATGTTCGTCATGATGAACGAGGCCCGGATCGGGGTTGGCCTGCAGGGCATCGCCCAGGCCGAGGCCGCCTGTCAGGCCGCCGCCGATTTCGCCCGGGACCGCCTGCAGGGTCGCTCCCTGACCGGCCCCAAGAATGCCGAGGGCCCAGCGGACCCGATCATCGTTCACCCGGACGTGCGGCGGATGCTGCTGGATTCCAAGGCGATCATCGAGGCGGGCCGCGCCTTCCTGTTCTGGACCGCCCTGCACGGCGATCTGGCCCACGGCCATCCCGACGCGGCGGTCCGCCAGAAGGGCGGCGACTACATGGGCCTGCTGACCCCGGTCCTGAAGGGCTACCTGACCGACAGGGGCTTCAAGGTCTGTGTCGACGGCATGCAGGTCCATGGCGGCTCGGGCTTTACCGAGCATTTTCCGGCCAGCCAGTATCTGCGCGATTGCCGCATCGCCCTGATCTATGAGGGGACCAACGGCGTACAGGCCCTGGATCTGGTGGGCCGCAAGCTTGCGGCCAATGGCGGCCGGGCTGTGATGAGCTTCTTCGCCGAGATCGACGGCTTCATCGAGGCGGGCAGCGCCGATCCGGCCCTGGCGCCCTTCCTCGACGGCCTGGCCGGCGCCAAGGCCCAGCTGCAGGACGCCACCATGTGGTTGATGCAGAACGGCCTGGCCAATCCCGACAACGCCGGCGCCGCCTCCACAGACTACATGCATCTGTTCGGCATCACCGGCCTGGCCTTCATGTGGGCCCAGATCGCCAGGGCCTGCCTGGCCCGGGCCGCTTCAGGCGACCATGATCCCTTCTACGCCAACAAGCTGGTCGTAGGCCGCTACTTCCTGGAGCGGATCCTGCCCGAGACCGGCGCCCACCTGACCAAGCTGAAGACCGGCTCGGCCACCCTCATGTCCCTTCCTGCCGAGGCTTTCTGATGAGCGCACTTCAAGTCGAACGCACCCCGTCCCTGGCCGAAGAGGACATCGTCATCTTCGAAGGCGCCGTGAAGAAATTCTTCGAGAGCCACGCGCCGGAATCCCGGGTCGCCAAATGGCGCGAGGACGGGATCGTCGAGCGGGCCATGTGGACCGAGGCCGCCGAGGCGGGTCTGGCCTGCCTTTCCATTCCGGAGGAATACGGCGGCATGGGCGGTGACTACCGCCATGAAGTGGTGCTGATGGAGCAGCTGGGCCTGATGGGCGTCGACGGCTTTGGCCTGTCGCTGCACAATTCCATCGTCGCCCCCTACATCTACCACTACGGCAATGAGGAGCAGCGCCGTCGCTGGCTGCCGCGCATGGCCAATGGCGAACTGGTCACGGCCATCGCCATGACCGAACCGGGCGCCGGATCCGACCTTCAGGGCATCAAGACCACCGCCCGGATGGACGGCAATCAGTATGTGCTGAACGGCTCCAAGACCTTCATCACCAACGGCCAGACCGCCAACCTGATCATCGTGGTCTGCAAGACCGATGCGACCCAGGGCGCCCGGGGCACCAGCCTGCTGCTGGTGGAAACGGACGGGGCCGAGGGCTTCGAGCGGGGCCGCAACCTGGACAAGCTGGGCCAGGAGGCCGCCGACACCTCCGAACTGTTCTTCAATGATGTCAGGGTTCCCACCGCCAACCTGCTGGGCGGCGACGAGGGCCAGGGCTTCTTCCAGCTGATGAGCCAACTGCCGCAGGAGCGGCTGAACATCGCGGTCCAGGGCCTAGCGACCATCGAGCGGGCGCTGGCCCTGACCATCGACTACGTCAAGGGCCGCAAGGCCTTCGGAAAGTCGATCATCGACTTCCAGAACACCCAGTTCGAACTGGCCGAATGCAAGACCGAGGCGACCGTCGCCCGTGTGTTCGTCAACCACTGCATCGAGCAGCACCTCAAGGGCAAGCTCGACGCCGCCACCGCCTCCATGGCCAAATACTGGGTCACCGATCTGGAGAACAAGATCATCGACCGCTGCCTGCAACTGTTCGGCGGGTTCGGCTACATGGCCGAATATCCCATCGCCCGCATGTACCGCGACAGCCGGGTGCAGCGGATCTATGGCGGGACCAACGAAGTCATGAAGGTGCTGATCGCCCGCACCCTGTAGAAGGACCGAAACCCTGGCCCACTATGTCGCCTCGGTCGACTGGACCCTGAAGCCCGGAGAGGACTTTCTGGCGGGACGCTACAGCCGCAAGCATGCTGTGGCCTTTGACGGCGGCATAGAGATCGCCGCCTCGGCCTCGCCCCATGTGGTCCCCGCGCCCTGGTCGGCCGCCGATGCGGTGGATCCCGAGGAGATGCTGGTGGCGGCGATCGCCGATTGCCACATGCTGTCCTTCCTGCATGTGGCGCGGGAGGCCGGCCTGGTGGTGACCTCCTATCGCGACCGGGCCGAGGGGGTGATGCGCAAGAACCCCGAAGGTCGGATCGCGGTCACCCGGGTGACCCTTCGGCCCGTGATCGTCTTCCAGGGCGACCAGCCACGGCCGGAGGTCCTGGACCATCTCCATCACCAGGCCCACGAGACCTGTTTCATTGCCAATTCGGTGAAGACCGAGATTGTCGTCGAGGCGGCCTGAGGGACCTGGGGCCCGAGGGGGCTTTGGGCCTGAATCAGTGCGGCGCGGCGGGCTTCCGCTTCGGGATGAAATGCAGGGCCAGCACGATCATCCCGCCCACAACGAACCCCACGACAGAAGACCCCGCCGCAAAGGCCAGCCAGCTCGCAAGAGGGCCGATGACCGGCGCGGCGCCGGCCCAGTGGGAGACCGCCTCGACCCAGACCGGGACGGGACCGAAGTGATAATGTTCCAGGCCATGGACCAGGATGCCGCCGCCCACCCACAGCATGGCGGCGGTGCCGATCACGGTCAGGCCCTGCATCAGGGGCGGCATGGCCTGGACAAGGCCGCGGCCAATGGCTTGAGTCAGCCTGCCCTTGCGGCGGGACATATGCAGGCCGATGTCGTCCATCTTCACGATGAAGGCGACCGTGCCATAGACGGCGATGGTCAATAGAACCCCGACCATCAGCAGGGCGCCGGCCTGCAGGGCCAGGGGCCGACCGGCAACCTCCGCCAGGGCGATGGCCATGATCTCGCCGGACAGGATCAGGTCGGTGCGGATCGCGCCGGCCACCTTCTGGTTCTCCAGGTCCTTGGAGCTGATGGCCAGTTCCTCGTAACTGTCGACAGGGTCATGGTGGGAGAAGGCCTCGACGATCTTTTCCGTGGCCTCGAAACAGAGGTAGACGCCGCCGATCATCAGGATCGGCGTGACCGCCCAGGGTGCAAAGGCGCTGAGCAACAGGGCGCCTGGCAGCAGGAACAGCAGCTTGTTCTTCAAAGAGCCCCAGGCGATCCGCGCGACGATGGGCAGTTCCCGATCCGGGGAGAACCCGATCGCATAGCCGGGGGTGACGGCGGCATCGTCAACCACCACCCCGACGGCCTTGGTGCCGGCCTTGCCGGCCGCTCCGGCCACGTCATCCAGGGAGGCCGCCGCCAGCTTGGCGATTCCGGCGATATCGTCGAGCAGTGCGGCGAGCCCCGAAGGCATGTCGAGATCCTGTTGACTGGCGAAGGAACGGCGCAACCCTGATCTCGTGGGTAACCGCTGGCGACAGGTTCGTAAAGCCGCACGGCCCCCGCCCCCGGAACCGCCTTGCCTCCCGATGTCCCGGCAGCAGGCAACAAATGTTTCGGCGAGCGCCGTTCTTTCATCGAACCTTAGGGACCGGGGCCGCAGTCTCTTGCCAACAAGGGAGCAACCGATGAGTCTCAGTGTCGGGACAGACAGGTTCGGACTGGCCAAGGCGACTATCGCCCGCCGCCGTCACCTGCCTGTTCGCCTGGTCACCGCGGTCGTCGCCGCTACAGGCATTTACCTGACCCTGGGCTGGGAACTGGTCTGGCTCTGGGCTGCGGCCTTTTCTGCGGTCCAGGTTCTTGAGCACCGACTGTCGCCAGTCCTGGTCAGGATGGCCGGGCCCCTGTCCGGCCTCGCGGCCGGAACCCTCTGTGGGCTCTACGGGCTGTCAAGCCTGGTCTTCGGCGCCCTGGCCCCGGCCCTATGGGTTGGCGCGGGCCACTACGGCCCGGCCCTGGGCATCATCGTCATCGCCACGGCCATCACCAACCTGATCGCCATCTGCCGGGGCTCGCGCGTGGCTTTTGCCGCGGCGGCGAGTCCCTATGCTGTCTATCTTCTGGCCATGCCCCTGATGGACGCCCGGTCGGCGCCGGGCCCCATGCTGGCCACCATGATGATCGGGGTTGCCCTTGTGCTGGTGAACCTCGTCGGCGCCTGGATCGCCACCGAGGACGCCCGCCGGGCCCAGGACCTGGCCCAGGCCGAGGCCGAGGTTCGTCGCATGGAGGCCGAAGCGGCGACCCAGGCCAAGTCGGCCTATGTCGCCATGATCAGCCATGAACTCCGCACGCCGATCAGCGCCATCCTGGCCGGCGCCGCTGAATCCGAGCGCGCCGGACATGCCCCGGCCCGTCTGATCGGCGATGCGGGACGGATGATGACGACCCTGCTGGACGACATGCTGGACCTGTCCAAGCTGGAAGCTGGCCATATGCAGGTCGAGACCCTTGATTTTGATCTGCGCCGGACCGTTGCCGAAGTGGCGCGGCTCTGGCGACCACAGGCCCGCGCCAAGGGGATCCGGCTGCGGCTGGCTGGGGCCAGGACCCTGCCCGGACGGGTCAGTGGCGATCCCATGCGCTTGCGGCAGGTGCTCAACAATCTTCTGTCCAATGCCCTGAAATTCACGGAAGCGGGATCGGTGACCCTGGTTCTGGGCGGCCGGGCCTCGTCGACTGATCCGCTGATCTCCATCACCGTGGACGACACGGGACCCGGCATGACGCCCGCTCAGCTGGCCAGCCTGTTCCAGCCCTTCGAGCAGCTGGGCGCCCAGACCGCAAGGCAGCATGGCGGCACCGGTCTTGGCCTGGTGATCAGCCGGGAACTGGCCAGGCTCATGGGCGGCGACCTCGTCGTCGACAGCGCACCGGGCAAGGGCGCCCGCTTTACCCTGACCCTTCCCCTGGCGCCCGCGCTGGACGGGCCGCCGCTCGTTGAAGAGTCCCGGCGACATGGCCCCGTTCAACCGGCCCCGGTCCGGGTCCTGGTGGTGGACGACCACTCAATCAATCGTCAGGCCATCACCCTGATCCTGGCCCAGGCCGGCATTACGCCGGAAACGGCCGCTTCTGCGGAAACCGCCCTGGAAAGACTGGCGATCGAACCCTTCGACCTGATCCTCATGGACGTCTACATGCCGGACATGGACGGACGGGAGGCCACGACCGTCCTGAGATCCCTGCCCGGACCCAACCGTCAGACCCCGGTGGTGGCGATCACGGCCTCGGCCACGGCCCGCGACTGGGAGGCCTGCCGGGCCGCCGGAATGAACGGTCATGTGGCCAAGCCGATTCAGCCGGAAAAGCTGTTTGAAGCGATGGAAACGGTCCTCGACGCCAGTGTCGAAGACCGTCAGGCCGCCGCCTGAGTCAAGACCTGAAGCCGCCGGGTCAGGCCCGGAAGATCGCGCAGCTCGCAGTCCCAGACCACCTCGACCCTCCAGCCAGCGTCCGTAAGGGCTTCGAGGCTGGCCCTGTCCCGTTCGCGGTTGCGGCCGATCTTGGCCAGCCAGTAGTCCTGATTCTGCTTGGGTATCCTGGCCCCCCGGGCGCAGCCATGGCCATGCCAGAAGCATCCATGCACGAAGATCGCCAGCCGCCGACCCGCCAGGACGATGTCCGGCTTTCCAGGCAGGTCGGCCCGATGCAACCGGTATCTCAGGCCAAGACCGGTCAGAATCTTCCGGACCCTCCGTTCTGGGCCGGTGTCCAGCGACCTGACCCGCCGCATCACGGCGGACCGCTTTTCGGCGCTGTAGACGTCGGTCATCCGGGGCCCGGCAGGTCCGGAGACCTCAGAGACCGTCGAACAGGGCCGTAGAGAGATAGCGTTCGGCGAAGCTCGGAATGATGGTGACGATCAGTTTGCCGGCATAGTCCGGCCGGCTGGCCAGTTCGAAGGCGGCGGTCAGGGCGGCGCCGGAGGAGATCCCCACGGGCAGTCCCTCGACGCTGGCAGCCTTGCGGGCCATGGCGAAGGCGTCGTCATTGCTGACCTGGACGATGTCGTCGATGACGCCGCGATCGAGGATTCCGGGCACGAACCCGGCCCCGATCCCCTGGATCTTGTGGGGCCCGGGCTGGCCGCCGGACAGGACAGCGGAGTTTTCAGGCTCCACCGCCACCATTCGCAGGGACGGCTTGCGGGCCTTCAGGGCCTGGCCGATGCCCGAGATGGTGCCGCCGGTGCCAACCCCGCAGACCACGGCGTCGACCCGCCCGGCCGTGTCGTTCCAGATTTCCTCGGCGGTGGAGATGCGATGAATGGCCGGGTTGGCGGCGTTCTCGAACTGCTGGGGCATGACCGAGCCCGGAATCTCTTCCAGCAGTTCCTGGGCCCGGGCGACGGCGCCGCGCATGCCGCGTTCGGCCGGGGTCAGTTCCAGCCGCGCCCCGAGCAGCAGCAGCATCTTGCGCCGCTCTATGGACATGCTTTCCGGCATGACCAGCACCAGGGGATAGCCCTTGGCGGCGGCGACAAAGGCCAGGGCGATGCCGGTATTGCCGCTGGTCGGCTCGACAATCGTGGCGCCCGGCGACAGAACCCCGTCCGCCTCCATCTGCTCGATCATCGCCACCCCGATCCGGTCCTTCACCGAGGACATCGGGTTGAAGAACTCCAGCTTGGCCACGACCTCGCCCAGGGGCTTCAGCTCGGCCGACAGCCGGGGCAGGGCGACGATGGGCGTGTCGCCCATCAGGTCGATCACCGACGGATAGATCTTGCCCCGGCCGGAGCGGCTGAAACGGGCGGTGTCGAAGGACTTGGGCATGGCTGATCTCGCCGGGTCAATGTTGACTTCTGAGGTGGAGATTAACGGCGCGCGCCGCAAGCCGCCAGCCTCGCTTGTCGCTGCGCTGCAGGAATGTCATGGCCGGAGAAGGCCGCCGCGCTTCTTCAGGCCGCTGCCCGGGCGTTCGCAGAGAGCAGGGGCTCAAGCAAGCCTCCGGCCAGCCAGGACACGACGCTGGCGCTGACGCCGTCCCCGACCACCTTCAGCCCGGCGCTCTGGCTGGACGGCAGGACATAGTCATCGGCCAGGCCCATCAGTCTGGCCCCCTCCCGCGCCGTCAGGAATCGTGACCTTGCCGGACCGTCACCCGCCACCAGGATCATCTGGCGCGAGGATCCGCCCCCGGGAGTCCGCAAACACCCCGCCAGACCATCCAGCCGGATCTCGGCCCGGGGAACACCGGCCCGGGTGCGCCGGAACACGGCGGCGACCGTCCTGCCCGAAGCGGCTGCGGCCTCAAGTCGCTGGCGGTGCAGCGAGGTCATCTGGCCCAGCAGGCGATCGGTCTGGGCGGCGGATCGCCAGGGGACATGGCTGTCCGGCTCCAGAATGTCCGCCAGCTGCAGGTTTCGGCCGCCCGGGGCCGCCAGTCTCCAGTCGATCCAGTGGGCGCGCAGCCCCGGAGGCAACCTGTCCCGGGCGGCCTGGACCTGACCGGACCGATAGGCGCAGGGGCCGGTCAAGGAGGCCGGAATCTCGCCCCTGGCGGCAATGACGAACACCCGGGGCCGCGACTGGGGCGCAAACCCTGCAACATCGATCTCCAGGGCTCCGAACCGATAGCCTTCCTCGGCCAGGGCGCGGCACAGGGCGGTGAAGTCATCGCCGCCATGGGAACTGAGCAACCCGACCACGTTCTCGATCACGATCAGTCCGGGGGCCCGTCCCTGCCGGTTGAGGTCCCGCATCAGATTCCAGAATCCGAAGAATGCGCCGGACCGTCCGCCCCCCAGACCCGCCCGCGCGCCCGCCAGGCTGAAATCCTGGCAGGGCGACGAGGCCCAGGCGAGATCCGCCTGACCCGGCAGGGCGCCGGCCTCCAGGGACCAGACATCGCCTTCGTGGAAGTGGTCCCGGGCGTCTGGAAAATTGGCGCGATAGGCCGCCGCCTTGACCGGATCGAAGTCATTGGCAAAGGCGCAGGTCCAGCCGGGGCCAAGCCCGATCCGGGCCATGCCGCCGCCTGCGAAAAATTCGTAAAAGGTGCGTCCGCCGCTTCGACTCATGACCTTCAGGGTCTAACCTGACCGTCCCGTCTGCAAGCCCTCGCTGGAGAAAGACCCGATGCCTGCGAAGTTCGCCCTTCTGGCTGTCGTTGTCCTGCTTGCCGCCTGCGAGCCGGAGGCGCCCGGCGGGGGCGCCGCAGTCCCGCCGGCGGATGCCCCGCCGGAGACGGCAGCCGATGCCGGCTCGGCGTTTCAGGAAGACTTCGTGTTGATCGGAACCGAGCCCTTCTGGCGGCTCGATGTGAAGGACGGCGTTCTGACCCTTACCCGGCCCGATTCCGGGCCCCTGACGATCGAGAAGCCTGACCTGACGGTCAGCGGCGCGGGCGCTTTGTGGTCTGGCCGGGCCGGATCACAGGCAGTCGAAGCCAGGGTCGATCGGGTCGCCTGCAGCGACGGAATGAGCGACCGGGCCTATCCCTATCGGGCGGAGGTGACGCTGGGCGATCTGACCCTGAAGGGATGCGGCATCACGGCCAGGGACCTTGCGGCCCTGCCGCCGGCCTGAGCCAGCCGGCCCTGCCGGGCTCAGCGGCCGTCCAGCTCCAGGGTCGGGATCTGAGACTTCGCCGGCTTCTGATGCTGGCCGGGGACCGGCAACAGCATGGCCAGGATGACGGCAAAGACAGCGGCGGCGGCGAAAAGGCCTTTGACGGCCATGGTCTTCTAGCTCCGGATGCAGCGCCCTTATGGCGTGCCTTGGTTAACGAAACGAACCCATGGGGGTTCCGGACGGTCCGGCGCCATCCCGAAAGAAGACGGCGCGGGGTTTTGCCCCGCGCCGCTGCAAGTCTCTGTCCAGAAGGTTCGCCCCGTTCCGGGACGCTTTCTGTCTTCTAGTAGATCTCGAACAGGCCGGCGCCGCCCTGGCCGCCGCCGATGCACATGGTCACGACGCCCCATTTGGCGCCGCGACGACGACCTTCCTGCAGCAGATGGCCGGTGCAGCGGGCGCCGGTCATGCCGAAGGGGTGGCCGATGGAGATCGAACCGCCGTTGACGTTGTACTTTTCCGGGTCGATGCCCAGCTTGTCGCGGCTGTAGAGGCACTGGCTGGCAAAGGCTTCGTTCAGTTCCCAGATGTCGATGTCGTCGACCGTCAGGCCCTGGCGCTTCAGCAGCTTGGGCACGGCATAGACCGGACCGATGCCCATTTCGTCGGCTTCACAGCCGGCGGCGGCCCAGGACACGAACCGGCCCATGGGGGTCAGGCCGCGGCGCTCGGCTTCCTTGGCTTCCATCATCACCACGGCGGCGGCGCCGTCGGACAGCTGGCTGGCGTTGCCGGCGGTGACGAAATTGCCTTCGCCCTTGACCGGGGCCAGCTTGGCCAGGCCTTCGAGGGTGGTGTCGGGACGATTGCACTCGTCGCGGTCCACGACGTAGTCGACCAGGGTCTCTTCCTTGGTCTCCTTGTTGACGACCTTCATCTGGGTCGCCATCGGCACGATCTCGTCGACGAACTTGCCGGCGGCCTGGGCCGCAGCCATCCGCTGCTGGGAGATCAGGCTGTATTCGTCCTGGTATTCCCGGCTGACATTGTAGCGCTTGGCCACGATGTCGGCGGTGTCGATCATCGGCATGAAGATGGCCGGGGCGATCTTGATCAGCTCGGGGTCAACCGTGCCGGAGCCGCCCATGCCGCCGCCGGGGATGGAAATGCTTTCCACGCCGCCGGCCACCACACAGTCGCCGCCATCGGCGCGGATGTAGTTGGCGCCCATGGCGATGGCCTGCAGGCCGGACGAGCAGAAACGGTTGATGGTCACACCGGCGGTGTTGACCGGCATGCCGGCCAGCAGGGCCGCGAGGCGGGCGATGTTGGCCGCGCCATGGGCGTTGTTGCCCAGGTAGCAGTCCTCGACAAAGTCGGCCTCGACGCCGGACTTGGCCACGGCGTGCTTGATGGCATGGGCGGCCATGGACATGGGCGGGGTGACATTGAACCCGCCACGTCCCGCTTTCGCGAGGCCTGTACGGGCATAGGAGACAATTACGGCTTCGCGCATCGGTTTTCCTCAAGGTTCAAACAAGGGTTTGAAAATCGCTGCGGACCCTAGGGGAAGCGAAGGCAACAGGAAAGATCACGCGAACGTCAACTTCACCGGCGACCCGGCAGCCTGCCGCCAAGGCGCCCTTGACCTTGGCAGGCGCTCGGCCGAACTTTGGGCAAAGCACCCGAAAAACAGTCGACGGGACAGGAAACAGCGCCATGGCCGACCACAGGTTTGATCTGGTTCTGCGCGGCGGAACCGTGGTGGATGGCTCTGGCGCCGCCCCCTATGTGGCCGATGTGGGAATCCGGGACGGTCTGATCGCCGCGATCGGAACCGGCCTGGCGCCGGGCGCCGAGGAGATCGACGCCGCCGGCAAGCTGGTCACCCCGGGCTTTGTCGATATCCATACCCATTATGACGGCCAGGCCACCTGGGATACCCGCCTCAACCCGTCGTCCGGTCACGGCGTCACGACCGTGGTCATGGGCAATTGCGGGGTCGGCTTCGCCCCCTGCAAGCCCGAGGACCATGACCGGCTGATCCGGCTGATGGAGGGGGTCGAGGACATTCCCTTTCCGGTCCTGACCGAAGGCCTGCCCTGGAACTGGGAGAGTTTCCCCGATTACCTCGACGCCCTGGAGGGGCGAAGGTTCGACATCGACCTGGCCGCCCAGCTGCCCCATGCCGCCCTGCGGGTCTATGTCATGGGCGAGCGCGGCGCCAACCGCGAACCGGCGACGCCGGACGATATCCAGAAGATGGCGGCCATCGCCCGGGCGGCCATGGAGGCCGGCGCCATCGGGTTCTCCACCTCCCGCACCCTCAATCACCGGACCAGCGACGGCCAGCCGACCCCGACCCTCACCGCCGGTGAAGATGAACTGACCGGCATCGCCCTGGGCATGAAGGCGGCTGGCCGGGGCGTGTTGCAGATCGTCAGCGACTTCACCCCTGATCCCGCCGCCGAATTCGCCATGTTCCGCCGCATCGTCGAGGCCAGCGGACGACCCTTGAGCTTCACCCTGGCCCAGAGCCACAGGGCGCCGGACAGCTGGAAGCTGCTTCTGGGCGCCCTCGAGGCCGCCGTGGACGCCGGCCTGCCCATGAAGGCCCAGGTCTGCGGCCGGCCTGTCGGGGTCCTGTTCGGGCTGGAACTGACCCTCAATCCCTTCAGCCAGCATGAGACCTACAGGGAGATCGCCCATCTCCCCCTGGCGGAACGGGTCTCGCACCTGTCCGATCCGGCCTTCCGGGCCCGGCTGCTGGTCGAGTCCGTCAATGCCCGGGGCCCCTTCGCCGGCAGCGCCCTGCGGGCCTGGGACAACATGTATCTGATGGCCGAGCGCCCGGACTATGAGCCGACCCAGGACCAGACGGTCCAGGCTCTGGCGGCGGGCCGGGGCGTCTGGCCGGACGAACTGGCGCTGGACCACATGCTCAAGGACGGCGGCCGGGGCATGCTCTATCACCCCTTCCTCAACTACGGGAACGGCAGCCTCGACCCCAGTTTCGCCATGCTCAGCCACAGGGACACCGTGCCGGGCCTGTCGGACGGGGGCGCCCATGTCGGGATGATCTGCGATGGCTCCTTCCCGACCAGCATGCTGACCCACTGGACCCGGGACCGCACCCGGGGCCCGAAGCTGTCCGTCGAACAGGTGATCTCACTCCAGACCCGCCAGACGGCCGAGGCCGTGGGCCTGCTAGACCGGGGCCTGGTCGCCGAAGGGCTGAGGGCCGATCTCAATGTCATCGACCATGACGCCCTGACCCTGCACGCCCCGGCCGTGGCCTATGACCTGCCGGCCGGCGGACGCCGGCTGGTCCAGGCGGCCGACGGCTATGTCGCCACCATCGTGGCCGGGATCGTCACCTATCGGGACGGCGACCCCACCGGCGCCCTGCCCGGCCGGCTGGTCCGAAGGGCACGAAACGCGCCCATGGCCATGGCGGCGGAGTAGACAATCCCGATCAAAGTCTGGGTGGGATTCGCTCAGGCCTGAGCGTAACGACGTTCGGGTTGCGGCGCAGGGCGACCCATCTCGGCATTGGCCGATAGCCAGGCCTCGATAGCGTCATGGGCGTTGGTAAGCGCCATGATATCGGTTTCACCGTCCGCCATGCAGCCCGGAAGGTCGGGAACGAGAGCCACAAACCCGCCGCCGTCTTCTTCCGGCAGGGGTTCAATCACGATCCTGTACGGGGGATGAGCCATGGTCCCTGCTCGCTTCGACAGCCTGAACGTAGGCGACGAACTGGCGAATGTATATCGGTTTGATGGGCCGTCGGGCGGGGATAGTCAGGATCGCGACCTGGGATGAATGGGAGATACTGTAGTGGCTGCCGCCGGTCGGATTTCGAATGCTGAGTCCGAAGGCGCGCGACACGACCTGAATATCGCTGATCACAAACCCGCCCTGCGGATTGTTCGCCATTTTCCTAAAGAGCTTATCGCTGGAGGACATTTCATTACCTTCCACCGCTCTTGGCGGTCGATCTGAACCGTCTCCTCCCACTGAATATTGTTTTTTAAATCTTCAGGCGATTCCCTCATGCCTTGCAACGGGGGACCACTAACTTGATCATTTCGACCGCTCGGAACTCCACGCAGATCTAAAAGACAAATCTGATCGGGGCGTCAGACGGGTGGAGCTTCAGCCATTGCTTCGAGACTGGTCGCTAGGCCCCGGTTTCCCGGCCTTTCCTGACAGTTTCCGCGCCGGTACAGTTGCGCATGCCCGAAAGTTTCGACCGTCCGCCCGGCGACATGAACCCAAGCAAGCGACCCATCGTCGATGTGCTGATCGAGGAGCGGGCCCCGCGCCTGGCCAGGTCCTGGGCTTGGCCGCTGATCCGGCCGCCGCTCTATGCCGCCCTGCACTATCGGCGGGCCCGCAGCCTGGCCGACGCCATTGCCCCGATGGGCGGTCAGGAGGCCATGGCCCATGTCTCGACACTGCTGGATCTGAAGATCGAGACCCGGGGCCTGGAGCATGTTCCGACCGAGGGCCGGCTGGTGGTGGTGGCCAACCACCCCACCGGCATCGCCGACGGAGTCGCCCTGTTCGACGCCTTGAAGGGTCTTCGCCCGGATATCCTCTTCTATGCCAATTCCGACGCCCACCGGGTCTGTCCCCGGTTCGGAGACGCCCTGATTCCGGTCGAATGGGTGGACGAGAAACGCACCCGGGACCGCACCCGGGTTACCCTGCAGATGACCCGGGCCGCCATGGAGGCCGAGCGGTGCCTAGCCATCTTCCCCGCCGGCCGCCTGGCCCGGCGGACGGCGGCAGGCCGGCTGGAAGACAAGAGCTGGATGCCCACCGCCCTGTCCGTGGCCCAGAAGTACAGGGCGCCTGTGCTGCCCGTCCATGTCGACGGTCCCTGGGCCACCCTGTTCCACTTCTTCGACCGGTTCTCGGCCGAACTTCGGGACATCACCCTGTTTCACGAGCTTCTGAACAAGAAGGGGCGGGTCTTCACCCTGATGATCGGCGCGCCCATCCCCCCGGAGCGGCTGGTCGGGGAGTCCGCCGTCCTGTCCGAAAACCTGAAGGATTTCGTCGAGGGGCCCCTGTCCCGGGACCCGCAGGCCCGGTTTTGACCAGCGTTACGGTGCGCCGTCTGGCCGACGAGGGCGAAACCGCGAGGCTTGGCCAGGCCCTGGCGCCCCTGCTGCGGCCCGGCGAGGCGATCTGCCTGTCCGGCCCCCTGGGGGCGGGCAAGACCAGTCTGGCCCGCGCCCTGATCCGCACCCTGACCTCGCCGGAGGAAGAGACCCCCAGTCCGACCTTCACCCTGGTCCAGTTCTATGAGGGCGCCGACCTGACCCTCGCCCATTTCGATCTCTATCGCCTGACCGATCCCGACGAGGCCTATGAGATCGGCCTGGACGAGGCGCTCGATACGGGCGCCGCCCTGATCGAATGGCCGGAGCGACTGGAGGGTCGCCTTCCCCCCGACCGACTGGATATAGAGATTGCCCTGGACGGCGAGGGTCGCATGGCGCGCCTGACGCCCCATGGCGCCTGGAAGGATGGACGGCTTGAGCTCTGAACGTGAGGCGATGAAGGCCGATTTTCTCAGCCACAATGGTCTCGGGGACGCGCGGCGACTGCCCCTGACCGGCGACGCCTCGACCCGGGCCTATGAGCGGTTGCACCCCCGGTCCGGGCCCAGCCTGATCTTCATGGACCAGCCTCCCAAGGCGGAGACCGCTCCCTGTCCCCCGGAGGCGACGGTGGAAGAGCGGCTGGCCCTGGGGTTCAACGCCGCCTACCGCCTGGCCGCCGGTCGGGTCGACGCCTTTGTCGCCTGCGCCCGCCACCTGCGCAGCCTCGGCCTGTCGGCGCCGGAGGTGGTGGCCTTCGACGCCGAGGCGGGCCTGGCGGTGCTCGAGGATCTGGGCGACGGCCTTTACGCCCGTCAGATCGAGGCCGGGGCCGACGAAGCCCTGCTCTATGACGCCGCCATAGACGCCCTTGGGGCCCTGCATGCCGTCCCGCCGCCGAACGTCCTGGGCGAAGCTGAGCCCCATTGGCCGCTTCTGACCTATGACCAGCTGGCCCTGACCATGGCCAGCGATCTGTTCGTCGAGTGGCTGCCGCGGCTGCGTCCGGCCCTGGACCTGGATACTGGCGCGCGAGAGACCTGGGAACAGGTCTGGACGCCGATCCGCGCACGGGCCGAAGCCGGGGCCGAGGTCTTCTGTCATCGTGACTACCATGCCGAAAACCTGATCTGGTTGCCGGATCGTCAGGGCGCGGCCCGGGTCGGGCTGATCGACTTTCAGGATGCGGTGAAGGCCCACCGGGTCTGGGATCTGTCCATGCTGCTGCATGACGCCCGGCGCGATGTCAGTCCGGAGCGGGAAGAGGCCAGTCTGGACCGCTATCTGGCCCTGCATCCCGATCTGGACCGCCAACAGGTCCTGGCCGACTTCCACGCCCTGGGCGCCCTGAACATCGCCCGCATCCTGGGCATCTTCGCCCGACTGGTCATACGCGACGGCAAGCCGCGCTACGAGGCCTTCATGCCACGGCTGTGGGGGTATCTGGATCGTTGCCTGGCCGACCCGACCCTTGTCGATCTCAAGGCCTGGTTTGACCGCCATATTCCAGTCGAGGCGAGGACATGACGTCTTCAGAACGCGCCGCACCTTTTCCGGACACGGCCATGGTGCTGGCTGCAGGCCTCGGCACCCGCATGCGCCCCCTGACCGATGACCGGCCCAAGGCCCTGGTCGAGGTGGGCGGCAAGGCCCTTATGGACCACATGCTGGACCGGCTGGCGGCCGCTGGCGTGACCACCGCCGTGGTCAATGTCCACTATTTTGCCGACCGCATGGAGGCCCATCTGGCGGAGCGGACGGCCCGGGGCCTGACGCCCCGGATCATCGTCTCGGACGAGCGCGCCCAGGCCCTGGAGACTGGCGGCGGCGTCAAGCAGGCCCTGCCCCTGTTGCCCGACGCCCCCTTCTGGGTGGCCAATATCGACTCGGTCTGGATCGAGGAGGGCGTCTCGGCCGTTCAGGCCGTGGCCCGGGCCTGGGACCCAGAGCGAATGGATGTCTGTCTGATGCTGGCGCCGACTCTTTCATCCCTGGGATTCCACGACACCGGGGATGTGTTTCTGGAGCCTGACGGCCGGGTGCGGTTCAAGGCCCCGGGCGAGATCGCGCCCCTGGTCTATGTCGGGGTCCATATCTGCAAGCCCTCGGTGGTGGCGGATGGCCCTGAAGGGCCCTTCTCCCTGTTGCCGGTCTGGAAGCGGCTGGCCAATGAGGGCCGGGTGTTCGGCGTCTCCCCGCCCGGCCTCTGGATGCATGTCGGCGATCCTGCGGCCCGGGATGCGGCCCAGGCGCGACTGGCGCCGGCCCGGTGAAGAGTCTCAAGGCGGGCCCAAAGGCGGGTATGGCCTATTTCGCCGTGATGTTCACGGTCGGCTTCGTTTTGGGAGCCTTGCGGGTCAGCCTTGTGGCGCCCAGGGTGGGCGAGCTGGTCGCGGTGCTGATCGAACTGCCCCTGATGCTGGCCGCCAGCTGGTTTGTCTGTCGCCGGCTGACAGCGATTCTGGCGGTCCCCGCGCGGGTTCCGGATCGGTTGGCCATGGGCGCCACCGCCTTCACCCTGCTGATGATCACCGAACTGGCCCTGGCCGGTCCGCTGTTTGGCCGCAGCGTCTCCGAGTCCCTGGCCGCCATGACGACCGATGCCGGTCTCCTGGGTCTGGCCGGGCAGATCCTGTTCGGGCTTGTCCCGCTACTGCAATTGAAGCGGTGAGTTCGGCTTCGCAGCGACTCCTCGCCGTCAAGTCTTTCAGACGAACGGCGGTGATCAGGCGGCAACAATGGCGATCCAGCTGACCGCCATTTTCCAGAAGTCCTTGAAGGTGATCTCTTCGGGACGCAAGCGCTGATCCCGGCAGATTCCTGGCAGGTCATGCATGAAGGCGCGATACTCTTCGGCGATGGCCATGCCGCCTGGTACGTCAGGTTCGCCGGCAGAGTCTCGCAACCAAGTCGCCACCTGCTCGATCAGCCGATCGACATCAGCCCCATAGGCGTGAATATCCTGGCCAGCGATGTCGGAGATGAACTGCTGATAGCGGTAGGGCTCCCTGTCCAGGATGAGCGCCCGCTTGGACCTTTGAGGCTGACCGCCGAACATTCTGGCCCCGAGAAACAGTCCAAGTTCAAAGGGCATATTGAATCTGGGAAAGCCTGACCCGGGGTCGGGTTCGGTCTTCGAAATGTCGTGGATTCCAAAGGCGCAGCCCCTGATAATCCGACAGATCTTTTCGAAGCGAACTTCTCCTCCATCGTCATTTTCTCGAGCGCATCTCGGCGTGAAGCCAGAACGGATGACGGTGAAGACAATGGCGTGAAAATGTTGACTGTAGTCGTCGGAGAACGGGCAGTTGATGAAGATATGTCGGTTGATCATCCAGCCTGTCGCGCGGCGATGACTTTCTTGATGCTCTTGCGGATTTGCGGCTCAGTGAAGTGTGTGGCCCTTGGGGCCTTCAATAGGGCCACACCGTCGCGAGTCACGGCCAAAACCTCGGACCTTGGCGTCCGTTCCGACCGGACGTCCTTGCCAGAAATGTCGCTGTCACTCATTCCTGAAGTCTTGCCGGATAGTGTCCAGATTGCAAGTCAAACATTTCCCGATATGCGACTAGTTTTCCAGGGACCGCAGCAGGTCCGGGTCGCGCCGGGCCAGGGCCACCAGGCCGTCAGGATCGTCGCGACCCTCCATGTCCAGGATGTCCCGTAGCCTGGGCAGGCGCGAGGCCACGTCCTTGAGGGTTTCGGGATCGGCGGCATTGGCCTGCAGGGCGGCGGCGACCACATGCTTGCAGCGCAGGCCGCTGTCCTGGAAATCGGGGCAGGTGCAGCGGGCGCCGGACCCGTCCGGCGACGACAGGTCCACCACATAGGCGATGCCCCGCTCGCCCATGACATGGGCCACAAGGCCGTCCGGACCCTGATCAACCAGACTGGCCCAGCCATGGGCGAAATAGTTTTCGCCGCGCATGACCCGGGCCTCGGGCATGTCAGCGGTCAGGGCAGGGATGTCGAACAGGGCGGTCACAGGCCGTCTCTAGCCGATTCGTTCACGGTTTGCCCCCTTCACTCCGCTTCCACCCGGTCGATATCCTCATCCGACAGGCCGAAATGATGGCCGATCTCGTGGACCAGCACATGGGTGACCAGATCGCCGAGGGCGAGGTCGCCCCGCTGCGCCCACTCATCCAGGATCGGCCGACGATAGAGGAAGATCATCGGCGCCATGGGGGCGGGACCCAGGGTCGAGCGGTTGGCCAGATCGACGCCGCTATAGAGGCCTGTCAGTTCGAAGGGATCCTCGATTTCCATCTCCGCCAGGACCGACTCCTCGGCAAAGTCCTCGATCCGGATCAGGGCCTCGCCGGCCAGCCCCCGGAACGGCTGGGGCAGGGCGTCGAACGCCGCCTGGGCAAGGGCTGCGAAGTCATCGAGGGAGGGCGCGGGGGCCTGGGACCAGTCAATCATCCTGCCGATATGGCCCCGTGGTCTCGTGATGGCCAGAGTCCGTCGGCGCCCTGTTCCCGCGAGGGGCGATCCCGGCCTATGGTGAGGCCTTGATTCGAGGGGCGCGGCTATGGGCCCATCCATTCTCATTCTGGCGGCGGCGGCCGGTTCGGTCAGCCTGGCGGTCTGTGCGACGCTTTGGGCCGTTGCCCAGCGGCGGGCGGGCGATGCCCGCGCCCGCAGTCTCGAAACCCAGATCGACCAGCTGAGGGCGGGATCCCTTGCGGCCAGGGCGTCGGCAGAGGCCTTTGACTGTGCTCTGGTGGTGATCGACGACGGTCACGCGACCCTGGCCTCGGGCGAAGAGGCGCTTGCCGCCTGCCTGGCCGCCTTTGACCTTGAGGACGGCGAAGTCCAGGCCCTGATCGAGGCCATGACCCAGGCCGACGCCGATCATGCCCGTCGCCTGAAGGTCCTGATGGAGAAGGGCGAGCCCTGCGCCTTCGAATCCCGCGGAACCTTCGGGGCCGTGTCGGTCGAGGGGCGGGCGGCCGGCGCCCAGGTCTGGTTGCGGCTGACGGCCCTCTCGGCCGGCGAGGCCGCCCTGCCGACCGCCGCCCGGCTGGCGGCCTTTCTGGACGCCCAGGGCGAGGCCGCCTGGATCGCCTCGGCCGAAGGGGCGGTCCAGTGGGCCAATGCCGCATGGCTGGAGGCCGTGGGGGCCCAGGACCTGGCCGATGCCGTCAGCCGAAGACTGTCCTTCGACCCGGAGACCGACGCCCTGGCCCGGGAAGCCGCCGAGGCCGGCGAACGGCGAGAGACCGTCAAGCGGATCACGGTTCTGGGCCGCCGGCGGGCCTTCCGCATCCGCGCCATGCCCCTGGAAGGTGGCGATGTCGCCCTGAGCGCCCGGGACCTGACGGAGTCGGAAGACATCCGCGAGGCCCTCAAGCGCCATGTGGCCGCCCATGACGAGACCCTGAACCATATCGCCGAGGCCGTGGCGATCTTCAGCCAGAGCCGCAAGCTCTCTTTCCACAATGCCGCCTTCGCCGAACTCTGGGCGCTGGAACCGGCCTGGCTGGCCGATCATCCCACCCATGGCGAGATCCTCGACCGGCTGCGCCAGCGCCGCCGTCTGCCGGAAACCGCAGACTATGCCGGCTGGAAGGCTGCGGAACTGGCGCGGTATGAATCCCTCGGCCCGCACCCCGATGACCTCTGGAGCCTGCCCGACGGCCGCACCCTGCGGGTCGTCCATCAGCCCCATCCCCTGGGCGGGGCGCTGCTGCTGTTTTCAGACATCACGGACGAGTTGAAGCTCAAGGCCCGCTACAATGCCTTCATCCAGGTCCAGCAGGCCACCCTGGACAAGCTCAATGACGCCGTGGCGGTGTTCGGGGCCGATGGGCGGTTGCGGCTGCACAACGAAGCCTTTGCCGGGTTCTGGAACATTCCGGCGAGCGAGCTTTCAGGGCCGGTGGATTTCGAAGGCGTGGTGGCTGGCTGTCTGCCGCGGCTGCATGACCAGGTCTTCTGGACGGAGCTGAAGGGACGGATCGCCGATCCGGACCCCAAGTCCCGGGCCCCGGCGTCCGGCGAGGTGCGCACCAGCGACAGCCGGATCGTGTCCTGGCAGTCCCGGCCCCTGCCCGATGGCGCGACTCTCATCGCCTTTGCCGACATTACAGACACAAGGCGGCTGGAAAGCGCCCTGGCCGACCGGGAGTCCGCCCTGGCCGAGGCCGAGCGGCTGAAGCGCGAATTTGTCGGCAATGTCTCCTATGAACTGCGCACGCCCCTGACCACCATCATCGGCTATTCCGAACTTCTGGAGCGGATGGGCGACGCCCTTCCCGACCGCGCCCGGGGACACCTGGCCGCCGTGCGGTCGGCCGGGGCCCAGCTTGGCCGCTCCATCGATGATGTCCTGGACATCGCCGCCATCGATGCCGGTGAAATGGCGCTTGAGGTGGCGGACGTCCGGGTCTGTGACCTTCTGACACAGACCGCAGAGCGCTGGACCCAGCGGTTCGAGGCCGGCCAGCTGTCCCTGGTGGTGGATTGCGATCCGCAAGCCGGCGTGATTCGCGGGGATGCCAAGCGGTTCGCCCAGGTCCTTGATCATCTTGTGGAAAATGGTCTTCGCCAGACTCCGCCCGGCGGCGCCATCACTCTGACAGCCCGCCGGGCGCCGGGTGAGGTCAGGCTGGCCGTGGCGGACACGGGGCGGGGCATCCCCTTCCATGTCCAGGCCCATATCTTCGACCGGTTTGTTGGCCGCGACCGGGGCGGTCCGGGCCTGGGCCTTGCCCTGGTCAAGAGCCTGGTCGAACTGCATGGCGGCTGGGTCGCCCTGGAGAGCGAGCCCGGCCATGGCGCGGTCTTCACCTGCCATCTGCCGGAATCGACCCGGATCGAGGGCGGCCAGAGAGAGCTGGGACTTTAGGCCCGGCTCTCCCGCAGGATCAGTGCTGGCTTTCCGGCATCCGGATGACCAGGCCGTCCAGATCGTCGGTGACCTTGATCTGGCAGGACAGCCGGCTGTTGCTCTCGACGTTCTCGGCGAAGTCCAGCATGGATTCCTCCATGGCCGACTTGGTCCCGGTCTTGCCGTCCCAGGCAGCGTCCACATAGACGTGGCAGGTGGCGCAGGCGCAGGCGCCGCCGCAGTCGGCGTCGATGCCGGGAACGTTGTTCTTGATCGCTCCCTCCATCACGGACATGCCGGTCTTGACCTCGACGGTGTGTTCGGTGCCGTCGTGCTCGACATAGGTAATCTTGGCCATACGTTCCCTTTGACCCTTCTCTTGTCGCAATCGCGCCTTGTCAGGCGGCGACCTCTTTCATGGAAACCGATGGGTTCGCAAGTCTCTCGCGCGAGATGGCCTTGCGGGACCCGATGAGCGACTTGCCCATCATGAACTCCGGGGCGGCATTGACGGCCTCGACAGCCTGGATCTGGTCGCCCTTCAGATGAAATACGGCAAACTTCGCCAGTGTCGGATCGCCCCGGACCAGGATGGTGTCGGCGTCGAACGGCATGCCGGCAATCTGCAGCTTCAGATCATACTGGTCGGACCAGAACCATGGCACTTCCGGCGCCGGGCCAGGTCGGCCGGTGATGGCGCAGGCCGCCTGCTTGGCCTGTTCCAGGGCATTGGGAACGCTTTCCAGCCGCACCGTGCGGTCATAGAGGGGCAGGGGCCGCTGGGTCACATCGCCGATGGCGAAGATGGCCGGGTCCGAGGTCCGGGCCTCTGCGTCGACCAGGATGCCGCCCTTGCAGTCCAGCCCCGCGGCCTGGGCAATCTCGTCGTTGGGGATGGCGCCGACCCCCACCAGAGCTGCGTCGCAGGCCAGGGTCCGGCCATCGGCAAGACGCACGCCGGTCACCCGGCCGTCCTGGCCCTCGAAGCCCTCGACCCCGGCCGACAGCTCGAAGGTCACGCCCCTGTCCTGGTGATAGTCGGTGAAAAATGTCGACAGCGTCGGGCAGGCGACTCGCGCCAGGACCCGGGCCTCACGCTCGATGATGACGGCTTCCGACCCCAGGGCCCGGGCCGAGGCCGCAGCCTCCAGGCCGACATAGCCGCCGCCAACCACGGCCAGCCGCTTGCCAGGGCCCAGACAGGCCTTGAGCGCCTCGGCGTCGGCCGCCGTCCGCAGGGCCAGGACCCCGGCCAGATCGGCGCCGGGCAGGGCCAGCGTCCGGGCCCGGGCCCCGGTCGCCAGGATCAGAACGTCATAGGCCAGGCTCCGGCCATCCGTCAGCCGCACGGTCCGCGCCGCCCGGTCAAGACCGGCGACCGTCGTGTCCAGATGCAGATGGCAGCCATTGTCCCGGTACCACTGGGCCGGCTTGAGGGAGAGGCTGTCGGCATCCGCCTCGCCCTTCAGCCAGGCCTTGCTGAGCGGCGGGCGCTGATAGGGGATCAGCGGTTCGTCGCCGATCAGGTCGATGGGGCCGGTATGACCATACTGTCGCAGGAAGGCCGCCACGGAGCCGCCCGCATGGCCGGCCCCGACAATCACCACCCGCGACGCAAGATCCGCCAAGGCCCGCTCCCCAAATCAGGTCAAAAATGACGACTGCGTCACTTTTGTTCAAGTCCTGTCTTATCCCGAAGATGACAGGTTGGCAAAAGCCTTTGATTGCAAGCGGTGTGCGGGAGAAGCCGTCAGGACGAGGCGAGAATGCTGCCAATCAAGGTCGTCGGAGGCGAGAGGGGCCCCCTAAGCATCCACAGCTCCAACGTGCATGGACGCCATAAACTGTTTATGGCACACTAGTGTCATGACCGCGATCCGGAAAATCACCGTGCACCTCCCCGAACCGTTGTTGAGCACGGCACAGAGGCTCTCCGGCGAAGGCGTGACGGAAACCCTTCGACTTGCTCTGCAGGCCTATAACACTGCCGAATGGCACCGCCAGTTCAGGGCGTTGCGCGGCAAGGTGCATCTGGACATCGATATCGATGCCTTGCGCGAGGATCGGGATTTTGATGAATCGGGCCATGTGCTCCCTTGATCGGGGCAGCGGATACCAGTGCCCTGATCGCCTATCTGGCAGGTAAGTCAGGCCCTTCCGTGGATGCCGTCGCAGAACTGGCTGACAACGATGCGCTGCGCTTGCCGCCAGCTGTGATCACCGAGATGCTGTCGCATCCCTTGCAAGGCCCGATATCGGCTGATTTCGTTGCCAGATCACCGGTGCTCCCTCTGTATGAGGGATACTGGACACGAGCCGGCGAGACCCGGCGCAAAATTCTGGCGCTCGGCCTGAGAGCAAGGCTGTCAGACACCCTGATTGCCCAAGCTTGCATCGACTCGGACGTCCCGCTCGTTACCCTGGACAACGACTTTAGGCATTTTGCAGAGTACTGCGGTCTAAAGCTGGCCTGATCCGCTGCGGCTCTTCGCCTGGCGACAGGAGAAGAGCCGCGACCTGGACCCTACGCCTTCTCCGGCAACGTCGCTGCGCCGCCGTACCAGTCCATGCGCCGGGTGAAGTACATGGCTGCGGCGATGGCGGAGAAGCTGGCCAGCGCGCCGACCAGCAGGGCCAGGTCTTCCAGTCGCATCAGCACATAGATCAGGCCGTACAGGGCGCTGAAGGCGGCCAGGGCCACCGCCCCCTGCCGTCGGCTCTCGAACACCCAGGCCGAATAGACCGAGATCAGCCCCACGGTCGCCGCAGCCGCCACCGCAAAGGCCGGGTCGAAGCCGACGCGTTCGGAGATCGACAGCAGCAACAGGTAGAACACGATCTGCGCCAGGCCGATCAGCACATACTGGGCCGGATGCACCCGCCGCCGGGTGGTCGTCTCGAAGATGAAGAAGGCCAGGAAAACCAGGCCCATGAACATCGGCGCATACTTCAGCGACCGTCCGACCGACTGGTAGGGGTTGGTCATCTCCACGAAGGAGATGCCTAGGGCGCCCTTGGACAGCCCGCCAATCAGCGAGATGTCGCCCTCGGCCGGCACGTCGCGGGCGATGAACGGCACGCTCCAGCGGGCATCGAAGCCGTCCGGCGTCACGCTGCGCGTGGTGGGCAGGAACCCGCCGTCGAAGCCTGGATGCGGCCAGTCGCCCCGCGCCCGCACGGTTGTGGTCTTGGCCCAGGGCAGCACGGCCAGCCGCCGGGCGCCGGAAAACCTCAGCTCGGCCCGCGCCTGCAGGCCCTGGCCCAGGACCCGGGGATCGCCGATCCGGGCCCCGAACAGCCGGATGCCCTCAAGGCCCTCGGCCTGCTGGCCCAGGGTCGCCGGCGCCAGGGCCAGGGTCCGGCCGCCGACCGCCAGCCTGGCGTCCGACCGCGCGCCCCGGGCGTCCGACACCCCGACGAGGAACTCGGCCCTGTCCCAGTCCAGCACCATGCCGGCGGGCGTCAGGGCGCCGGCCTGGGCCAGATCGAACCGCGAGCTCATGCCGATGTCGGCCTGCCAGACCGGGGTCTTGAACAGCGAGCGGCGCCGCACCTCGGAGCGGGTGGCCGCCTGGGCGTCGCCGGTGACCGGAAACACCACCCAGACCCCGCGCCTGGGCGCCTCGCCAGGCTTCTCCGCGGGGATCGCATAGGGCACGCCGAGCACCGGCCCGAGGAAGGTCTGCGGGCCGCCGACAAGTTCGCCGACCTCCTCGCTGACCTGCTCGGCCCGCTGGGTGCGGTCATAGAGCAGCAGGAAGACAAACAGCGCCACCAGGCTCATCACCAGCCCCAGGGCGCAGACCAGCAGCAGCTTCAGACCCATGGAGCGCCGGGCGCTGGCCATCGGCAGTCGGAGCGCTTCAGTCATGGAATGGTCTCCCTCACGACCAGGGCGTCGCTGGCCCGACCTTGCGCCACAGGGCATGCAGTCCTGACGCAGAGGATGTGTGGTCTCCGCTCAGACGGCTGGGAAAACCATGAAGCACTTCTCCCGCTTGTCGGGAGAAAGTGGTGGCCAAAGGCCGACGGATGAGGGCAGCGCGGCAGGTCGGCGAGCGTCGTCGATGCAGACTTTCAAAGGCTGGCGGCCGCCCTCATCCGGCCGCTACGCGTCCACCTTCTACCGACAGGCGCGAGAAGGAAAAATCCCGCCTAAACGACCCGCTCGGCCAGCATCTTCTTGACCTCGGCGATGGCTTTGGCCGGGTTCAGGCCCTTGGGGCAGACCTGGGCGCAGTTCATGATGGTGTGGCAGCGATAGAGCTTGAAGGGGTCTTCCAGGGCGTCCAGCCGCTCGCCGGTGGCCTCGTCGCGGCTGTCGATCAGCCAGCGATAGGACTGCAGCAGGGTGGCGGGGCCCAGATAGCGCTCGCCGTTCCACCAGTAGCTGGGGCAGCTGGTCGTGCAGCAGGCGCAGAGGATGCATTCGTACAGGCCGTCCAGCTTGGCCCGGTCTTCCGGCGCCTGGCGCCATTCCTTCTGGGGCTCGGGCGTCTCGGTATGGAGCCAGGGCTCGATGGAGGCGTATTGCGCATAGAACATGGTCAGGTCGGGGACCAGGTCCTTGACCACCGGCATGCTGGGCAGCGGGCTGATGGTGATTTCCTTGCCGTCGACCTCTTCCCAGCCGCGGGTGCAGGCCAGCGTGTTGCGGCCGCCGATATTCATGGCGCAGGAGCCGCAGACCCCTTCCCGGCAGGACCGGCGGAAGGTCAGGGTCGGGTCGACCCCGTTCTTGATGTGGATCAGCACATCCAGCAGCATCGGGCCGCAGGCGTCGACATCGACGTCATAGGTGTCCCAGCGCGGATTTTCCGTTCCCTCCGGATCATAGCGATAGATCTTGAAGGTCTTGACCTTCTTGGCGCCCTTCGGCGCGGCATAGTGCCGGCCCTTGCCGACGCGTGAATTCTTGGGAAGCGAAAGCTGGACCATCAGGCGGGATCCTTGGGGTCGAGGAACAGTTGGATTTCAGCGGAGCCGGTAGGGCAGGTCATCCCCGCCCCTCGCTGCGAAGACGCGGATAGCTGGTCAGGGACGGGACATCGTCCATCCATCGGATCCGGCTGGAGACCCAGGTCTGGTCCTTGGGCGGGACCGCATCCGGATCATCCAGGCTGGCCGTTGTGACGTCGATCTCGCCCGGATGGGCGGTGCTCTGGAAGGTCACCTGGGCGCCGCACTGGGGACAGAAGCTGCGGGTTCCGGCCTCCGACGAGGCATAACGGGTCGGCTTGCCCTCGGTGAACCTGAAGTCCCTGGGCCGGACGCTGAACCAGGCCACCGCCGGGGCGCCGGTCGTGCCCCGGCACAGGGAGCAATGGCAAAGCGTCTCCTCGAACGGGACGCCGGACGCCTCGTACCTCAGAAACCCGCACTGGCAGCCGCCGGTCAGCACGATCAATAGACCCGGGCTTTGGGCGGGATATAGGCGATCTCGTTGGTCATGGTGTAGCTGTGGACCGGCCGGGCATCGAACCGCACGGCGCCCGAGGCATCATCGAACCAGGCCAGGGTGTGGGTCATCCATTCGCCGTCATTGCGGTCCGGATAGTCCTCCCGGGCATGGGCGCCGCGGCTTTCGGTGCGGTGCAGGGCGCCGCCGACCGTGACCGCCGCCTGGCCGACCAGGTTGTCGAACTCCAGGGTCTCCATCAGGTCGCTGTTCCAGACCAGGCCCCGGTCGACGACCTTGATGTCGGCCCGGCCGGCGATGACCTTGGCCACCCGCTCGACGCCCGAAGCCAGGGTCTCGCCGGTGCGGAACACGGCGGCGTCCTCCTGCATGGCCTTCTGCATGTCCAGCCGCAGGGCCGCGGTGGAGGTCGAGCCATTGGCGTTGCGGAAGTGGTCGAACCGGGCCAGATGCGCCTGGGTATAGCTGTCCTTCATTTCCGGCTGGGTGGCGCCCGCCTTGACCGTGTCGGCGCAGCGCAGGCCGACGGCCCGGCCGAACACCACCAGGTCGATCAGGCTGTTGCTGCCCAGGCGGTTGGCCCCGTGAACCGAGACGCAGGCCGCCTCGCCCACCGCCATCAGGCCGGGCACGGGGGTGTCCGGCTCGCCGTCCTTCAGGGTCAGGACCTCGCCATGATAGTTGGTCGGGATGCCGCCCATATTGTAGTGGACGGTGGGCAGGACCGGGATCGGCGCCTTGGTCACATCGACCCCGGCGAACACCTTGGCCGTCTCGGAGATCCCCGGCAGGCGCTCATGCAGCACCTTGGGGTCCAGGTGATCCAGATGCAGGAAGATGTGGTCCTTGTTGGGACCCACGCCCCGGCCTTCGCGGATCTCGATGGTCATGGCCCGGCTGACCATGTCCCGGGGGGCCAGGTCCTTCACGGAGGGCGCATAGCGCTCCATGAACCGTTCGCCCTCGCTGTTGGTCAGATAGCCGCCCTCGCCCCGGGCGCCCTCGGTGATCAGGCAGCCGGCGCCATAGATGCCGGTGGGGTGGAACTGCACGAATTCCATGTCCTGCAGCGGCAGGCCGGCCCGCAGCACCATGGCGTTGCCGTCGCCGGTGCAGGTATGGGCGCTGGTGGCGCTGAAATAGGCCCGGCCATAGCCGCCGGTGGCCAGGATCACCTTCTGGGCCTGGAACCGGTGGAGGGTGCCGTCGTCCAGCTTCCAGGCGGTGACGCCCCGGCAGACGCCGTCGTCCATGATCAGGTCGAGGGCGAAATACTCGATGAAGAACTCCACGTTCCGGCGCAGGCTCTGGCCGTACATGGTGTGCAGCATGGCATGGCCGGTGCGGTCGGCGGCGGCGCAGGTCCGCTGGATCGGCGCCTCGCCATAGTTCTTGGTCATGCCGCCAAAGGCGCGCTGGTAGATCTTGCCCTCGGCCGTGCGGCTGAACGGCACGCCCCAGTGTTCCAGTTCATAAACCGCTGCCGGCGCGTTGCGGGTCAGGTATTCGATGGCGTCCTGGTCGCCCAGCCAGTCCGACCCCTTGACGGTGTCGTACATATGCCAGCGCCAGTCATCCTCGCCCATGTTGCCCAGGCTGGCGGAAATGCCGCCCTGGGCCGCCACGGTGTGGGAGCGGGTCGGGAAGACCTTGCTGACGCAGGCGGTTTTCAGCCCGGCCTCGGCGCAGCCAAGGGCGGCCCTCAGGCCGGAACCGCCGGCCCCGACGACGACGACGTCATAGGTATGGTCGATGAACTGATAGGTCGCCATGGCTATAGAGCCGCTCCCAGTGCGATCTTGAGGATCGAAATCACGGCCAGGCCACCGGCCAGGACGCAGATGAACAGATTGGCCAGCAGGGCGGCCGATTTGACCAAGATGGTCGCGAGATAGTCCTCGATGACCACCCTCAGCCCGTCATGCATGTGCCAGATGCTGACGACAAAGGTCAGGATCATCAGAAGCGCGTTCAGCGGCTGGCCCAGCCAGACGATGGCGCCGTCCCGGCTCATGGGGGCCAGCTGCAGGGCGGCATAGACCACCCAGAGGATCAGCGGGACCAGGGCGATCGACCCGACGCGCTCGGCGATCCAGTGTCCGGCGCCATGGCCCGCGGCGCCATTGCCCCGGGCGCGGGAAAGGGGGGTGCGGTAGGGATGGCTCATCACAGGGCTCCCATCAGGCCGGCCACGATCCAGACGGCGACCGCCGCCACCAGGCCAAAGGCGATGACCGCTGCGCTGCTGGCATTGGCCGACTTGATGTCCAGGCCGCGACCGGCGTCCCAGACCAGGTGCCGCACGCCGTTGCCCAGGTGGTAGAAGAGGGAAACCGTCACCAGGAACAGGGCGGCCTTGCCGGGAATGGAGCCCAGCAGGCCCATATAGAGGCTGTAGGCCTGCGGCCCGGCCGCCAGGGTCACGGCCCAGGCGGCGGCCAGGAGGGTGGCCCCATAGAGCCCCACCCCCGTCACCCGGTTGAGGATCGAGGTCAGCATGGTCACATGCCAGCGCCAGACCTGCAGGTGCGGCGAGAGCGGCCGTTCACGACCGCCTGAAGAGGCTTGTGTCATTGCGATTCCGGATTGTCTGGGCCCTGAACTGGCACGACCCCGGATTTAACCCCCCAAGCGCCGGTGTCAAACAAAAGCGGGTGACAGGCGAACAGGAACCTTGGGTGACCAACCGGCAGCCTCCATTCCAACGCCGGGCAATCGCCGCCTGCCCGTTGGCGAGGCTCAGTCCCGCTCCTGTTCCAGCCAGGCGGTGGACTGCATCTCCTCGAGGCGCGAGACGGTGCGTTCGAACTCGAAGGAGCCGTCGCCCTCGGGATAGAGGTCCCGTGGGCGCACCGCCGCCACGGCGACCAGCCGGACCCGGGCTTCATACAGGGCGTCGACCAGGGTGTTGAACCGCTTGGCGGCGTCGCGGCGAGCCGGGGTCAGCCTCGGCACATCTTCCAGGAACACCGTGTGGAACCGCGCCGCCAGGGCCAGATAGTCCTGTGGTCCCAGGGCGTGCTCACACAGGCTGGCGAACCTGGCCCGCACCAGTCCGCCGCTGGCCCGGGGCAGATGCAGCCGCCGGCCCAGCACCTCCAGGGTCGCGCCGGTCTCGGCCTGGCCGTCCAGCATGTCGGTCCACAGCCGGTCGAACTGTCGCTGGTTGTCAGGATCGTCCGGGGCCAGCCAGACCCGGGCCGAACGCAGCCGGTCCAGGCGAAAGTCCTTGGGCCCCTTCACCGCCACGATCTCCAGCCGGCTCTTGAGCATGTCGACAAAAGGCAGGAACAGCTGGCGGTTCAGGCCGTCCTTGTAGAGGTCTTCCGGCAGGCGGTTGGAGGTGGCCACCAGGGTCACCCCCCGCTCGAACAGGGCCTCGAACAGCCGCCCCAGGATCATGGCGTCGGCGATATCGGTGACCTGCAGCTCATCGAAACACAGCAGCCGGGCGTCGGCGGCGATGGCGTCGGCCGTCGGGGCGATGGGATCGTCCCCTTTCGCCTGGCCGAACAGCGCCTTGCGGGCGGCGGCGTCGCCCTTGCGCCAGGCGTCCACATAGGCGTGAACCTCGGCCATGAAGCCGTGGAAATGGATCCGGCGTTTCCTGGCCACCGGGGCGCTATCGAAGAACAGGTCCATCAGCATGGACTTGCCCCGGCCCACCGGACCCCAGAGATAGAGTCCCCTCTGGCTCTTGGGCTTGCGGCCGAACAGGGAAAACCCCGGCTCGCCGGCCCGGTCGAGGTCGGATTCCAGCCGGCAAAGGGCCTCCACCGCCCGCTCCTGGGCGGCGTCCGGCTGGATCAGCCCCTCGGCAAGGCGCTGTCGATAGGCGGTGCGAACAGAGTCAGGCATGGGTCTCGTCCCTGATCTTCAGGTCATCAGGGGCAGGGTCAATAACGGGCCGGGGCGGCGCCCAGGTCGGCCCGCAGATAGCGATAGGTCTCGCGCTCCTCGCAGGCGCAGGCCTTCATCTTCCCGTCCTGGGTCCACCAGACCAGGGTCGGATAGCGGATTCCCGCCGGGCTGACCTTGACGCCGTTGGCGGCCAGCAGGGGACGCAGGTCCTGGACCATCTTGCGGCTGGCCTGGACCACGGCAGTGCGAGCCATGTCGCCATCGGCGGGGTTGAGGCCAGGGGCCGTCCAGGCGTCGGCCGGCGCCGCGGTCCAGCGCTCGAACAGGGTCCAGTCGCGGTTGATCCAGAGCTCGGCCACGGTGGTCCGTTCGGCCGGGGTGGATTTCTCGACGCCATTCACATCATCCCGGGCGATCTCGATGACCCGGGTGTCGACCCCGGCGGCATGCAGGGCCGGAAAGACCTCGGTCTTGAAGCGGATACAGTCCGGACAGCTGCGGAAGCCGATCATGTACAGCCGGGGACCGGTCAGCTTGGGCGAGACATAGCCCGAGGCCTCGAGAATCCTGACGATCTCGCCCTGGTGGCGGGTCACCACCTGGGGCCGCCAGCGCAGATCCAGCCACCACCAGCCGCCCAGGCCGGCGCCGGTCAGGACCACGATCAGCACGATCCAGAGAATGACCTTGTTCATGGGCGGCCCTGATCCTTGCAAAAGGTCTCCCTCTATCCCTTGACGGACGCCGGGCGGCAAGGCGCTGTATTCCGGCTGCCCCTTCCTGACCGGTCGCCTTGAGGTTTCGTGTCCAAACGCCCGCCCGTTCCCGCCCTGTCCGAGGCGCCCCTGGACCCCGGCCTCTATCTGGTCGCCACCCCGATCGGGAATCTGCGGGACATCACCCTGCGGGCCCTGGACGTGCTGAACGGCTGTGACCTGGTCCTGGCCGAAGACACCCGGGTCACCGCAAAACTGCTGACCGCCTATGGCCTGTCAAAGAAGATGGAGCGGTTCGATGAACATGCCGCCGCCCGGGAAGACCCGCGCGGCCCCACCCGAAAGACCCTGGCCCTGCTGGCCGGGGGCGGGCGTGTCGCCCTGGTCAGCGACGCCGGCACCCCCATGGTCAGCGACCCTGGCTATGGCCTGGCCCGGGCCGCCATCGCGGCGGGCCATGCGGTGATCCCGATCCCCGGCCCGTCCGCCGCCCTGGCCGCCCTGACCCTGGCGGGCCTGCCCACAGACCGGTTCCTGTTTGCCGGGTTTCCGCCGCCGCGCAGCGCCGCCCGACGGACCTTCCTGGCGGAACTGGCCACGATCCGGGCCACCCTGATCTTTTTCGAGGGGGGCTCGCGGCTGGCGGCCAGTCTGGCCGACATGGCCGCCGTGTTCGGCCCCCGTCCGGCGGCCGTGGCCAGGGAACTGACCAAGCTGCACGAAACCTGCGTCCGGGGGTCTCTCGATGTCCTGGCCCTGGACCCTGCCCTGGATGATCCCAAGGGCGAGATCGTCATCATTGTCGGGCCGGGCGAGGCCGAGGTGGCCACGGCCGCCGACGCCCACTCGGCCCTGGTCGAGGCCCTGACCCGCCTGCCGCCGGGCGAGGCGGCCTCCGAGGTGGCCAGGAGCCTCGGCCTGCCGCGCCGCGATCTCTATCGCATGGCCCTGGCGATGCGGGAGGGCCGGTGAGCCAGGCCCGCCGGCAAAGGGGCGGGGCGGCGCGACGGTCCGGTCGCCGGGCCGAGGTCTGGGCCGCCCTCATCCTGCTGTTGCGCGGCTACCGGATCCTGGGGTTTCGCCTGCGCACCCGACAGGGCGAGATCGACCTGCTGGCCCTGAAGGGCAAGGTGCTGGCCGTGGTCGAGGTCAAGAGCCGCCTGACCGCCCAGGCGGCGCTGGAGGCCGTGAAGCCGGACCAGAGGGAGCGGCTGCGCCGGGCCGGCGCCCAGCTGATGCAGAACCGCCCCTCCCTGAAAGGCTGCTCCCTGCGGCTGGACCTGATGGTGGTCAGCCCGGGGCGATGGCCGCGCCATATTCCCGACGCCTGGCCGGGAGGCTATTGAGGGCCATGACCCGTGAAGACGCCTTTCAGACCCTCATCCGCCTTGGCCAGGCGCCGGATGACGGGTTTGCCCTGTTCGAGGCGGCCCTGGCCTGCGCCCTGCATGAAAATCCCGGACGCGATCCGGCCGAAGCAGAGGCGCTGGGCCGGCATGCCGTGGAACGGCTGGCGGTTCATCTCAACCAGCTGGGGGGCGAGGCGGCGCTGGCCGAAGCAATGTCCGGCGACCTGCGTCTGACCGGCGACCTGATGACCTATGATCACCCGGACAATGCCGACCTGATCGCCCTGGCCCAGCGCCGCAAGGGCCTGCCGGTGATGCTGGGCATCGTCTATCTCCATGCCGCCCGGGCCTGCGGGCTCATGGTCCAGGGGGTGGATTTCCCGGGCCACTTCCTCCTGCGAATCGAGACCACCGAGGGGCTGATGGCGCTCGATCCCTTCAGCGATGGACGGGTGGTCCTGCCGTCCGAGCTGACCCGCCGGGCCATGCGGGCCGGTCTGGCCCCGGACCTGGCCGGCCGTCCTGACCAGCTGATGGCCCCGGTCAGCGACCGGAACGTGCTGATCAGGCTTCAGAACAACCTCCTGGCCCGGGCCAATGCCTCAGAGGACTGGGCCGGCGCCGAGCGGGCGGCATCGCGCAGGGCGGTGATCGCCCCGGCCCTTCCCGCCCTCTGGCTCGATGTCGCCCAGGCCCGGGAGGCCCAGGGGATTCTCGGCGGCGCCCTGGAGGCCCTGTCCAGGACCGGCGCACTTCAGGGCGAGGCCGCCGTGGCCGCCAGGGCCAGCCGCGACCGCCTGAGGCGGACCCTCAACTGACCCGGCCGGGGCGGACCCCGGCCTGATATTAACGGCGGCCTATGGCGAAATCGCCCGGGCGGCCTCACCTTAGCGACTGAAGTTTTGCGGAGCTCCCATGACCCTGCGCGTCGCCGTCCAGATGGATCCCATCGGCGGAATCAATATCGATACCGATTCCAGCTTCCTCATGATGCTCAACGCCCAGGAGCGCGGGCACAGCCTCTGGGTCTATTCGCCGGATCACCTGTCCCTGGAAAACGGCCGGGTCCGGGCCCGGGTCCAGGCGGTGACGGTCAGGCCGGTCAAGGGCGATCATGCGACCATCGGGCCCCATATGACCCTCGACCTGGCCGAGGATATCGACGTGGTCCTGATGCGCCAGGACCCGCCCTTCGACATGGCCTATATCACCGCCACCCATTTCCTCGACGCGGTGCATCCGGCCACCCTGGTGGTCAATGATCCGACCGAGGTGCGCAATGCCCCGGAAAAGCTGTTCGTCACCGAGTTTCCGGGGGTCCAGCCGCCAACCCTGATCAGCGGTGATCCCGAAGCCATCCGCGACTTCCAGGACCGCCATGGCGATATCGTCCTCAAGCCCCTCTATGGCGGCGGCGGCTCGGGCGTGGTGCGGCTGCTGAAGGGCGACCCCAATCTCGACGCCCTGCTGGAGCTGCACGCCATGATCGGCCGCGAGCCGGTCATCGCCCAGGCCTTCATCCCGGCGGTCAGCAAGGGCGACAAGCGGATCCTGCTGGTCGACGGCCAGCCGGTCGGGGCCATCAACCGCGTTCCCGCCACCGGTCAGGTGCGCAGCAACCTGGCCCGGGGCGGCCGGGCAGAGGCCGTGGAGCTGACGGCCCGCGACCTGGAGCTCTGCGCCATCATCGGGCCGGAACTGCAGCGCCGGGGTCTGCTGTTTGTCGGGGTGGACGTGATCGGCGACTACCTGACTGAAATCAATGTGACCTCCCCCACCGGCGCCCAGCAGCTGAAGCGGTTCGGCGGCCCCGACGTCACCCTGGCCCTGTGGGAAAGGATCGAGGCGATCCGTGCGGCGGGGTGACCAATCGCCCTGCAGGCGAATCTGAACTGTGACGGTTAGGTGTCTGTTTATGCTAGGTTTCTGTCGTTGTTCCTGATTTGATCCCGGTTTGATCTGGCGGCCCTCGGCCCGCTGTGGATAAGTCGCGTAACTTCAAGCGGTTACCATGAGCAAGCCGGAACATCCCGATACCCGGCGCGAGGTCGAAGGTCGTTCCATATTTGTTCTTGCCCTCAATTTGAGTTTATGATGCCATGTCCCGGAAATCTGGGGAAGCAACATGGTGTCGCGGGTGGTCACGGTCGCCTTCCAGGGGGTGGAGGCCAGACGGGTCGATGTCGAGGTCCAGCTGACCGGCGGCGAAGGAGCCATTGTCGTGGTCGGCCTCGGCGACAAGGCTGTCGCGGAGAGCCGTGAACGGGTGCGCGGCGCCTTTACCGGCCTGGGCCTGGCGGTGCCCGGACAGCGGGTGGTGGTCAATCTGGCCCCGGCCGACCTGCCCAAGGAGGGCAGCCATTACGACCTGCCCATTGCCCTGGCCATCATGGGCGCCATGGGGGTCATCCCGCTCGACGCCCTGACCGGCTGGGCCGCCATCGGCGAGCTGTCCCTGGACGGCGGGGTCTCGGCCGTGGCCGGCGCCCTGCCCGCCGCCATCGCCGCCGGGTCCATGGGCCTGGGGCTGATCTGTCCGGAGGCCTGCGGGGCCGAAGCCGCCTGGGCCGGTGAGACCCGCATCCTGGCGCCCCGCTCCCTGATCAGCCTGATCAACCATTTCCGGGGGACCCAGATCATGTCGGCGCCAGCGCCGGGGCCGGTTGTCCAGTCCACCGGCGGGCCGGACCTGAAGGATGTGCGCGGCCAGGAACAGGCCAAGCGGGCGCTGGAGATCGCCGCCGCCGGCGGCCACAATCTCCTCTATGTCGGGCCTCCGGGGTCCGGCAAATCCATGCTGGCCCAGCGGCTGCCCGGCCTGCTGCCGCCCCTGTCGGCTGCAGAGCTGCTGGAGACCAGCATGGTCCATTCTGTGGCCGGACTGATCGCCCGGGGCGCCCTGACCCGCGACCGGCCCTTCCGCAGCCCGCACCACTCGGCCAGCATGGCGGCCCTGACCGGCGGTGGAACCAAGGCAAAGCCTGGAGAGGTGTCCCTGGCCCATAACGGCGTGCTGTTCCTCGACGAACTGCCCGAGTTCGCCGTCCAGGCCCTGGATTCCCTGCGCCAGCCCCTGGAGACCGGCGAGGTGATGGTGGCCCGCGCCAATGCCCATATCCGCTATCCGGCCCGGGTCCAGCTGGTCGCCGCCATGAACCCCTGTCGCTGCGGCCATGGCGGCGGCGGCAAGGGCGCCTGCGGCAAGGCCCCCCGCTGCCAGAGGGACTATCAGGGCCGGGTGTCCGGCCCTCTGATGGACCGGATCGACCTGGTGGTCGACACCCCGCCGGTCACCGCTGCCGACCTGGCCCTGCCGCCACCCTCGGAAGGCACGGCGGAGGCCGCCGCCCGGGTCGCCGCCGCCCGCGACCTGCAGATCGATCGGGCGGCCGACTACGGTGAGGGCGCCGCCGTGATCAACGCCCGGGCCGACAGCGCCTATCTGGAGGCCACGCTCCATCTGGACGAGGCGGCCCGCAGCCTCATGAGCCGGGCCGCTGAGGCCGGCCGCCTCACCGCCCGGGGCTGGACCCGGACCCTGCGCCTCGCCCGCACCATCGCCGACCTGGACCAGTCGGAAGGGGTGCGGCGCATCCATATCGCCGAGGCCCTGATCTATCGCCGGGTCGGACCGGAGGCGGAATCCCAGGCCTCGGCTTCCCCGCCCTCCCCCGCCGCCAGATCCCGCCTCAATCTGCGGAGTTGACGCAGCGGCCTGCCTCGTGGCCAGCTATGTCGACTGGGGCGCAGACCCCGGGAGGAGCCTGCCCCCTGGCAGGCAGAGGAAGGGAGTCCAGGCCATGGCGGACGGGTCTGTTGCAAAGTCGGTGCGGGATCAGGCCTTCGCCATCCCCCTGGACCAGATCGATGTCAGCCATCCCGAGCTCTGGCGCACTGACAGCCACTGGCCCTATTTCGAGCGGCTGCGGAAGGAAGACCCTGTCCACTACTGCAAGGACAGCCTGTTCGGGCCCTATTGGTCGGTCACCCGCTATGACGACATCATGGCCGTCGACACCAACCACCAGGTCTTCTCCTCCGAGGCCGAGCTGGGCGGCATCACCATTGTCGACCAGGGCGCCGAGCTTCGGCTGCCCATGTTCATCGCCATGGACCCGCCCAAGCACGACCAGCAGCGCAAGGTGGTCAGCCCGGCCGTGTCACCGGCCAACCTTCAGCGGTTCGAACCCCTGATCCGCGAGCGCGCGGGCAGGATCCTTGACGAACTCCCCCGGGGCGAGACCTTCGACTGGGTCGACCGGGTGTCCATCGAACTGACCACCCAGATGCTGGCCACCCTGTTCGACTTCCCTTTCGAACAGCGCCGCAAGCTGACCTGGTGGTCGGACATCGCCACCACCATCCCCGGCCCCGGCATGGCGGTGGAGACCGAAGACCAGAAGCTGGCCATCCTGATGGAATGCCTGGGCGCCTTCACCGAGCTCTGGAACCAGCGGGTCAACGCCCCGCCAAGCGGCGACCTGATCTCCATGCTGGCCCATGGCGAGGCCACCCGCAACATGAGCCCCGAGGAGTATCTGGGCAATCTGATCCTGCTGATCGTCGGCGGCAATGACACCACCCGCAACAGCATCACCGGCTCGATCTATGCCCTGAACCAGAACCCGGACCAGTATCAGAAGCTGCGCGACAACCCGGCCCTGATCCCCTCCATGGTGTCCGAGACCATCCGCTGGCAGACCCCGCTCGCCCATATGCGCCGCACGGCCCTTGAGGATATCGAACTGGGCGGCAAGACGATCCGCAAGGGCGACAAGGTGGTCATGTGGTATGTCTCGGGCAACCGCGACGACAGCGTCATCCAGACCCCTGACCGTTACATCATCGACCGGGAACGGCCCCGCCAGCACATGTCCTTCGGCTATGGCGTCCATCGCTGCGTCGGCAACCGCCTGGCCGAGCTGCAGCTGCGGGTGATCTGGGAAGAGATCCTGAAACGCTATCCGGTCATCGAGGTCATGGGCGAACCCGAACGGGTCCCCTCCCCCTTCGTGAAGGGCTATCTCAGCCTGCCGGTCCGCATTCCGGCCTGATCGCCGACCCGCCCGCTGCGGGGGGTGATGGCGGCCCTCTGGAACCATTGCGCGCAAAACCTCCGGGCCTGGGCTATGTCGACGCCTTGGGCGACCCTCCTGGAGCAGGACAGACATGATCAGGCGACTTTTCCTCGCGGCCGGCCTCGCGGCGGCCCTGGCCATGCCGGCGCCGAGCGCCTCGGCCGCCACCGTCCTGACCGGCGACCGGCTGGACGGCGTGCCGGTGATCGAGCGGCTGGATGTCTCCGATGCGCCGGTCGGCCAGATCACCCGCTATTACTTCCGCGTCCTCGACCAGGCCTCCGGTCAGGGCTGGTATGTGCCGGTCCTGGTTGCCCGGGGCGCCAGGCCCGGCAAGCGGCTGTTGCTGACCGCCGCCATCCATGGCGATGAGCTCAATGGCATCGATGTCATCCACCAGCTGTTTGCCGGCCTCGATCCGGCCCGGATGTCGGGAACCGTGGTGGCCATCCCCGGCCTCAATGCGCCGGGCATCCTCAATGCGAGCCGCAATTTCACGCCCGGCAGCGGCGGCGGGGGCCAGAACCTGAACCGCGAAATGCCGGATGTCCGCAGCAGCGATCCCGCCGGCGACAGTGTCGGGGCCCTCTATGCCGGCCGCCTCTGGTCGCAGCTGTTCATCGGCAATGCCGACGCCGCCATCGACCTCCATACCCAGTCCACCGGCACGGTCTATCCGGTCTATGTCTTTGCCGAGACCGCCGCCGCCCGGCGGATGGCCGACCTGATCCGGCCCGACGTCATCAAGATGGACGCCGGCATCAAGGGCTCGGTGGAAAACATGCTCAATGCCGCCGGGGTGCCCGCCGTCACCCTGGAACTGGGGGCGCCCCTGGTCTTTGACCGGGAAATGGTGCGCCGGGGTCTGCGGGGCGTGCGCAATGTCATGATCGACATGGGGATCACCCCGGGATCGCCGGACCTGTCCGGCCCGGAACCCTTCCTCGGCAACCGCAGCGTCGATGTCACGGCCAGCCGCGGCGGCTATGCCCGCATCCTGGTGGCCCTGGGCGACCGGGTAAAGGCCGGCCAGCCGGTCGCCACCCTGTCCGAGCCCTTCGGCCGGATCATCGCCAGGGAAACCGCCCCCATGGACGGCCAGGTCACCGCCCTGGCCACGACCCCGACCCGCGAGGTCGGCTCCATGCTGGTCCGCATCCTGGCCTGGTCGGACGAGGAGGTCTGCAAGGCCAACAGCTGCACCGGGTCCTGATTCCGTCCGCGACCGTTCAGGCCCCCAATCAAGCTTCACATTACACCGCTATGGTGGTTCCCGAACTGCTCGGGGACCGGACCATGCTTGATCTCAAATCTCTGACCGTGGCGGGTTTCGCCGCGCCGCTGATCCTGGCCCTCACGCCAGCGACGGTCCTGGCCCAGGAGCCGGCGGACACCGCCAGCGCCGAGGCCGGCTCGGTCGAGGCCCTGGTGGTGCTGGGCCGCGGCCAGCCCCGACAGGTCCAAACCGTCGACGGCTCGGCCCTGGAGGTGCTGGTCCCAGGCGCCAGCCCGATCAAGGCCCTGGAACAGCTACCCGGCGTCTATTTCAGCGGCTCCGATCCCTTCGGAAACTACGAATATGCCGCCACCCTCTATCTGCGCGGCTTCAGCCAGACCCAGCTGGGCTTCACCCTGGACGGGGTGCCCCTGGGCGACATGAACTATTCCAACCACAACGGCCTGCATATCAGCCGGGCGACCATCGGCGAGAACATCGCCACGGCCCAGCTGGCCCAGGGCGCCAGCGACCTGGACGCCGCCTCGACCAGCAATCTGGGCGGCACCCTGCGGTTCATCAGCCGCCGGCCGGCCGACAGCTTCGGGATGGACGTCTCGGCGGCGGCGGGCAGCGACGACTATCGTCGGATCTTTGCCCGGCTGGACAGCGGCGAGGTCGGCCCCACCGGCCTGAAGGCCTCCCTGGCCTATGCCGACAGCTTCACCGGCCTGTGGAAGGGCGAGGGGGAACAGTCCGCTCGCCAGGTCAATTTCCGCATCGAACAGCCCGTGGCCGACGGACGCTTGAGTTTCTGGGTCAATGGCAGCCAGCGCCGCGAAAACGATTATCTGGAACAGTCGCGCCAGCAGATGGCCCGCCGCGGCTATTTCGCCAACTATCTGCAGCCCGACTATGACCTGGCGGTCTTCATCGCCGATGTGGCCAACAACCGCGATGACACCGGCCTGGGGATCGTCACCAACGCCGCCGCCGGGACCGACTATCCGGCCGGGTTCGAAACCCCCGACGACGCCTATTACCAGGGCGCCGGCCTCCGTGACGACATCATCGGCGCCCTCAGCCTGGACCTGCCGGTTGGCGAGAGGGTCCAGTTCAGCGGCACGGTCTACAGCCATACCAACAAGGGCCAGGGTCCCTGGTTCACCCCCTATGTGCCGTCCCCCAACGCCCTGGATCCCCTGGCGACCCGCGACAACTCGCCCCTGTCCTTCCGGGGCTTCAGCTATGACTTCACCCGCTGGGGCGCCCTGGCCTCGGCCGAGGTTACCCTGGGCCAGCACCGGCTGTCGGCCGGCGGCTGGTATGAGTCCAACCATTCCCGGGAGGGCTATCGCTACTATGGCCTGGACCGCGACCGGCCGGGCCGCAGTTCCCTGTCGTTCCAGGAAAACCCCTTCTATGTGGACGACTACTACAGTTTCGAAACCGAGACAGTGAAGCTCTACGTCCAGGACAGCTGGCGGCCCGTGGATGGCCTGACCCTGCAGTTTGGCTTCAAGGCCCTGTCGGTGGTCAGCCGGGCGACCAAGGAGATCGAGGACAACGGCCCCGTCGGCCCAGGCGACGACGGCTATACCTTCGGTGAGATCGAGGTCGAGGACAGCTTCCTGCCCCAGGCCGGCTTTGCCTGGCGGATCAACCCGGCCAACGAGATCTTCGGCTCCTATGGCGAGAGCGTCGCCGCCTTCGCCTCCCAGGCCGGCGGGGTCAATGCCAATGGCGGTCAGGCGGCCATCGATGACGCCATCGCCAATCTGCAGCCGGAACGGTCCAGGACCCTGGAACTGGGCTGGCGCTGGCGGGGTGAGCGGCTGGAGGCCCTGGTCGCCGCCTATGCCGTGCGGTTCGACAACCGCCTGGCCTATTTCTCGGCCTCGGATTCCCCGATCCTGGTCTCGGAAACCATCTATCGCAATGTCGGCTCGGTGGACACGCTTGGACTGGAGGCCACGCTTCGGGCCCGGTTCACCGACGCCCTGTCGGCCATGGCCAGCTATACCTATAACCACTCCGAATATCAGGACGACGTCCTGACCGACGCCGGGGTGCTGGAGATCGCCACCCGGGGCAAGCGGGTGGCCGGGGCGCCCCAGGACCTGCTGAAGCTGGACCTGTCCTATGACGACGGCGCCCTCTTCGCCGGCATCGCCTATGCCTATAACGGCGAATGGTTCTACACCTACGAGAACGACAATCCGGTGGAGGCCTATGGCCTGGTCGACCTGAACCTCGGCTACCGGTTCAAGGGATCCTGGGCCAGGGGCCTGGAAATCTCGCTCAATGTCAGCAACCTGACCGACGAGCGCTACATCGCCGCCAATGCCGGCCTGGTGGAGCGCGATCCGGACGGCGACCAGCAGGTCCTGCTGACCGGCGCCCCCCGCACCGCCTTCATCACCCTGAGCAAGGCCTTCTAGGGGGCAGACTCTGACGCTCGGCGCCCGTCGGGCCGAGGGCGGACAGACAGGACTGCGCTTCTACCCGGAACCAGACCCTCCGGACTTCGGCAAGGGGCTGGAGAGCGGTTGTCGGCGGTCAGCCCGGGATCGGACCCCGCCTTTAGCCGGCCGAGACGCCCAGGCTCCCCCTGCGGCCGTATGGGCTGCTCGCGTCCTGACCATCGCCGGATCTGACCCGTTGACGAGCCTCGATCGCGCTTAACCACCATCGTTTAGCGTCGATCAATGCGAAGCTTCTAGACCCATGTCATTCCTCGGGGGGGCATCGCCATGATCCGCATCATCCAGGTCACCCTCCTGGCCGGAGCCCTGTCCGGGCTCTTGGCGGGATGTTCACCGGCAGGCGACCCCGCCTCCCAGGAGCCGGTCGAACTGGCTCCCGGCCTCTATCAGATAACCCTCTCGGGCGCGGGCATTGCCCGGTTCACACAGCAGGGTCCCAGCAAAACCGAAGATGAGATCTGCGTCCGCTCGGACGACATTGCGCGCTTCCCCGATCGGATAGCCCGCAACTATCTCTCGATGACCCCATTCTGCACCGCCATTCCCGAACCGCGTGAAGGCAATGCCTTTCGCGGAACAATCACCTGCCCGCTCGACCCGAAGGCGCTGACGGGCGGGGTCATCATCGACTACGAGGGCGTCGTGTCCGCGGACCGGGTCGTCGCAACCAGCCGGACGAAGTTTGGCGCCCAACTCGTCCCCGGCGCCCTGTCTCCGGAGGAGCAGCGCGCGCTCGCCGCGGGCGCGGCGCTCATGGAGATGGTGGGCATACAGATCACGGCGATTCGCGCGGGTGACTGCGGCTGATGACGCCCGTCATGGCTGGGTGGGCAACGGGGGTGACGTCACGATCGGCAGAGATGGATGGGAAGCGGTCGTTAGCGCGTTTAGCGTGGCGGGCGACAACAGCGACGACCACGCGGGGCCGGGTACGAAATGCGAGTGACGAAAGAGGACAGCAGCGACCTTGATTTTGTCGTTCAATGCCTGATGACCGGGGCGATCGACGTCCCCGAACTCAGGGCGTGGTGCGAGCATCTCATCGCCACGTCAGCCGAAGTTCCGGACTGGGTCTTCGACCTGATCTCTTTCGAGGAAGCGCCTTACCATGTTTATCGCGTGATCGGGTTCGCGCCGCATGGCAGTGACGCCAATCGTCACGCAATCGCCGGGATCGCCCTGAAACGCGGGCGCACGGTCGATGCCACCGTATTCAACCCCGCCACAGCTCAAACCGCGCTCAGCCGACACCCGGAAGTCATGGGACGTTTCAACGAGACGTTTCCCTTCCTCGGGGAAGTCTGAGCGCATTGTCGCTGTCCTGAATGTCTGCAGCGGGTCGCTTCTACCGGTTGAGTTCGGAGCGCAAAGCGGACCTTGGGGTTTTCGTCGGCCGTGCCCGACCTGCGGGACTCAAAAGCCAGACTTTGACCCCCAGGCCGCGCGACCCTCAGCGCCGGGGCGCGATGAAGGCGAAGGGCAGGCCGGCCCCGGGGTCGAAGGCCTTCCAGTCCTGGCCCAGCAGGGTCAGGATACTGGCCGCCACCTGCCGGGTCTCGGCGCAGCTGGCGCCCTTGTAGACCCCGGCGCCCTGCGGATTCAGGCCCGGGCCCAGGGCCGCGAACCAGACATCGCCCGATCCGACCACGCCGGTCTTGTTGTACTGCGGGTCATAGTCCGGATTGAGCTGGTGATAGCGGACGGCTGAATGGTCCTTCCAGGCGGCCAGGGGCGCGTGACCCCGGCCATGGTCGGTGCTGACGATCAGGGTGGTCTGGTCCCGGTAATAGGGATCGGCCTGCAGCATGTCCCAGAGCTCGCGCAGGAAGTCGTCGCCCCGCTCCATGGCGGCCAGATACTGGTCATAGTCGCCCTGGTGGGCCAGTTCATCGGTGTCGCCAAAGGCCACATAGAGCAGCCGGGGCTTGTCGATGCGGAGGGCGTCCCGGGCAAACCGCGCGGTCAGGACGTCGGTGGGATAGCGGCCCTCCAGGCGCGGATTGACCGGCACGCCGCTGCGCTGGCTGTTGACGATCTTGGGAAACAGGGTCCAGGTCCCGACCATCTGGACCTGGCGTTCGAAGCCGGGCTGTTTCTTCAGCCATTCCAGGATGGTGACGTTCTCGTTCCACTTGTCGTCATTCTCGACGATGCGCGGATCCGGCCGCCCGGTCAGGATCTCGTTGTATCCGGGATAGGAAAACCACATGTCATTGGCCACCCGGGCGCAGTCGCCGGCGTCCCGGTCGCCGATCACCACCCCGTCCCGGGCCACGACGCCATGGACAAAGGGCATCAGGGCCCTGCGGCGGTTGACCGGGTCCAGATAGGCCGGCTTGACCCAGGATTCGTACAGGTCCGGCTCGACATAGGCCTTGTCCGCCGACATCACCGGATCGGCGCCCCGGAAGACATCCTCCCAACGGATGCCGTCAAACGTCACCAGCACCACCTTGGGCTCCCGGACCGGGGCGGGTTGGGCCAGGGCCGGGCTGCAGATCAGCAGACTGGCCAGACCGAGGGCCGACAGGATCAGACGCATGGCAGGGGTCCCGGATGGAGTGACTGTCCTCTGGATAGCCCCCTCCCGCGACACTGGCTTGACAGGCGGCGGACAGATGCCGGGGGGACAACCACGGTGTCGAAGGCCTAAAACTGACTGCGGCCGTCCCTGAATTCCTTCTCCCCTCGAGGGAGAAGGTGTCGGCGAAGCCGACGGATGAGCAACTGTGTTTATGCGGCGTAGTTGGGGTCCCACGTCTGACCCGTTTTCAGCAGGGCGACAAGGATGCCCAGCATGCGGCGGGCGACGGCG
>Ga0164294_10000107_pt1 | contig 76389 bp, 85 predicted proteins | sample GEODES005metaG_FD_111479 | JGI IMG/M metagenome (GOLD analysis project Ga0164294, IMG submission 111479) | Oligotrophic lake water microbial communities from Sparkling Lake, Wisconsin, USA - GEODES005 metaG | ecosystem: Environmental > Aquatic > Freshwater > Lake | place: USA: Sparkling Lake... | reverse complement strand
CTTGTGCGCGGCTATCGCAAGGGCGACCGGGTTCGCTTCGGTTTCGACCAACCCGCGGACGGGCCGACGCTGCGCCGCATGACGCGCGAGGCCGGTCGATGATCGCCGCCATCATCCGCTGGTCGGTCGCGAACCGCTTCCTCGTCGTACTGGCGGCCGTCACGCTCGCTATCGCCGGGGTGTTCGCGATGCACGCCACCCCCGTCGATGCGCTCCCCGACCTGTCCGACACGCAGGTCATCATCCGCACGAGCTGGCCGGGCCAGGCGCCCCAGATCGTCGAGAATCAGGTGACGTACCCGCTCACCACGACGATGCTGTCCGTGCCCGGCGCGAAGACGGTCCGCGGCTATTCCTTCTTCGGCGATAGCTATGTCTATGTCCTCTTCGAGGATGGCACCGATCTCTATTGGGCGCGCTCGCGCGTGCTCGAATATCTGAGCCAGGTGCAGGGCCGCCTCCCCCAGGGCGCGCAGGCCGCGCTCGGTCCCGATGCGACGGGCGTCGGCTGGGTCTATGAATATGCGCTGGTGGACCGCACCGGCCGCCACGACCTGTCGCAGCTCCGATCCTTGCAGGACTGGTTCCTGCGCTACGAGCTGAAGACGCTACCCGGCGTCGCCGAGGTGGCGAGCATGGGCGGGATGGTGAAGGAATATCAGGTGCTGCTCGACCCGACGCGGCTTGCCGCGTTCGGCGTCACCCACACCCAGGCCGTGGATGCCATTCGTCGCGCCAATCAGGAGGCCGGCGGGTCCGTCCTCGAATTGGGCGAAGCCGAATATATGGTCCGGGCGTCGGGCTATTTGCGCAGCGTCGACGATTTTCGCGCGATCCCGCTCAAGGTCGCCGGTGCCGGCGTGCCCGTCACGCTGGGCGACGTCGCATCGATCCAGATCGGCCCCGAGATGCGCCGCGGCATCGCCGAGCTGAACGGCGAGGGCGAGGTCGCGGGCGGCGTCGTCATCCTGCGCCAGGGCAAGAACGCACGCCAGACGATCGAGGCCGTCAGGACCAAACTGGCCGAATTGAAGGGGAGCCTTCCTCCCGGCGTCGAGATCGTCACCACTTATGACCGCTCGCAGTTGATCGACCGTGCGGTGGAGAACCTGTCGGGCAAGCTGATCGAGGAGTTCGTGGTCGTCGCGATCATCTGCGGGCTGTTCCTGTGGCACGTCCGATCGGCGCTGGTCGCGATCGTCACGCTGCCGCTCGGCGTACTGGCGGCTTTGCTCGTCATGCGCGTGCAGGGAGTGAACGCCAACATCATGTCGCTGGGCGGCATCGCCATCGCGATCGGCGCAATGGTCGATGCCGCGATCGTGATGATCGAGAACGCGCACAAGCGGATCGAGCGATGGGAACACGATCATCCGGGCGTGGCGCTGGCAGGCGAGGAACGCTGGCGCGTCATCACCGAGGCCGCGGCCGAGGTCGGGCCGGCGCTGTTCTTCAGCCTCGTCATCATCACCCTGTCATTCGTACCGGTCTTCACGCTCGAAGCGCAGGAGGGGCGGCTGTTCGCCCCGCTCGCCTTCACCAAGAGCTATGCGATGGCGGCAGCGGCGATCCTGTCGGTGACGCTCGTGCCGGTCCTGATGGGATGGCTGATCCGGGGACGCATCCCGGCCGAGAACGACAATCTCCTCAACCGCGCGCTCACCCGCGCCTATCGGCCCGCGCTCGACCGTGTGCTGGCGCGCCCGTGGCTGGCGATCGGCATCGCCGCCCTGGTGCTGGCGACGACGGCATGGCCGCTGACGCGGCTGGGTGGCGAGTTCATCCCGACGATGGACGAGGGCGACCTGCTCTACATGCCGTCCGCGCTTCCCGGCCTTTCGGCCGCGAGCGCATCGGCGCTGCTCCAGCGCACCGATCGGCTGATTAAGACCGTGCCCGAGGTCGCGACCGTGTTCGGCAAGGCCGGGCGCGCCGAGACCGCAACCGACCCTGCCCCGCTCGAGATGTTCGAGACCACCATCCAGTTCAAGCCGCGCAATCAGTGGCGCGTCGGAATGACGCCGGCGAAGTTGGTGGAGGAGCTGGACCGCACGGTGCGCGTGCCGGGCCTCACCAACGTCTGGGTTCCCCCGATCCGCAACCGCATTGACATGCTGGCGACCGGCATCAAGAGCCCGATCGGGGTGAAGGTGGCGGGGTCCAATCTCGCTGAGATGGACCGGATCGCCGCCAGCATCGAGCGCGTCGCCAGGACCGTGCCGGGTGTCAGTTCGGCATTGGCCGAGCGGCTGACGGGAGGGCGCTATGTCGATGTCGACATCGATCGGGCGACCGCGGGGCGCTACGGCCTCAACATCGCCGATGTGCAGGAGATCGTGTCGGGCGCGATCGGGGGCGAGACGATCGGCCAAACGGTCGAGGGTCTCGCCCGCTACCCGATCAGCGTCCGCTACCCCCGCGAGCTGCGCGATAGTCTGGAGGGCTTGCGAACCCTCCCGATCGTGACCGCATCGGGCCAGCAGATCACGCTCGGCACCGTCGCATCCGTATCGATCGCGGAAGGCCCGCCGATGCTCAAGACCGAGAACGGTCGGCCCTCGACCTGGGTCTATGTCGATGTACGTGGGCGCGACCTGGCCTCCACGGTCGCGGACCTGCGCCGTGCCGTCGCCAAGGATGTTCGGCTCAGCCCGGGCGTGTCGATCGCCTATTCCGGGCAGTTCGAGTATCTGCAACGCGCCGAGGCGCGGCTGATGCTCGTCGTGCCGGCGACGCTCGCGATCATCTTCCTCCTGCTCTACCTCACCTTCGGACGGCTCGACGAGGCGGCGCTTATCATGGGTACGCTGCCCTTCGCGCTGACCGGCGGGATCTGGACGCTCTGGCTGCTCGGTTATGCGCAATCGGTCGCGACCGGCGTCGGGTTCATCGCGCTAGCCGGCGTCTCGGCCGAGTTCGGCGTCGTCATGCTGATCTACCTCAAACACGCGCTGGCGGAACGCGGGCCGTCGCCATCGGCGGATCAGGTGTCGGAGGCGATCCGGGAGGGCGCGCTGTTGCGGGTGCGGCCCAAGGCGATGACCGTCGCGGTGATCGTCGCCGGGCTGTTTCCCGTGCTGATCGGGCATGGCGCGGGGTCGGAGGTGATGAGCCGCATCGCCGCGCCCATGATCGGCGGAATGCTGACCGCACCGCTCCTGTCCATGTTCATCCTGCCCGCCGCCTACATGCTGTTGCGGCGGCGAACCCTAAACCACCCCGAAAGGAAACCATCATGAAGCTTACACTCTCTCTGCGCGCCGCGTCGATCCTGCTGCTCGTGCCGATGGCGACGGGGGCCTTTGCGCAAGGCGGCAAGCCGTCTGCGGCTGCGGCAGCGGTGAAGACCGGCAACGGTATGGGCACGATCACCGCCATCGATGCGAAAGGCGGAACCGTGACCATCAAGCATGGCCCGATCCCGACCATCGGATGGCCCGCTATGACGATGACCTTCCGGGCGTCTCCCACCGCCCTGCTCAAGGGATTGCAGTCGGGGCAGCAGGTCGCGTTCACCGCCAGGGCGAAGGGCATGGCGGCCGAGGTCACGGCGATCAGCCCGCATTGACGATGCGGGCTGATCGCTCGCGTCAGTGCGCCATCGACAGCGCGGATGGGGCGTGACCAGCTTCTAGCAAATATGCACCGGTGGAGCCGGTTGCTTGCGACGATTCCACGCAAATCCTATCGCGATCGCGATCACCATGAGGAGTTGCGCCAACACCGATTGCCAAGTTGGGAACAGGCCGAGCATCGAAAGGCGCGGCACGTCGGCGAGCGGCGCAATGTCGATAATACCCGCTTCCTGAAGGGCTGAGACGCCCTTGCCCGCCAGAACGACGGTCAAGCCGGCCATCAGCCACGAGCTGTACCGAAAGAACTGCGTGATCGGCAGCGTGCGGCTGTAGCGCAGCATAGCCCAGGCGATGACGCCAAGAACCCCGATCGCCGAGCCAGCGCCGGCAAGCAGCATTGCGTTGTTACCTTGCGTCGAAAGGGCGGCGTAGAAGAGAATGGTCTCGAAAACCTCGCGGTAGACCACCACGAAAGCCAGCCCGAACAGAAACCAACCGGACCCGCCCGATAGTGCCCGCGACATTTTTTCACGGATGTAGCGTTGCCACTGATCGGCCTGAGCCTTGCCATGCATCCAGATTCCGACCGAGAGCAGCACGACCGCAGCGAACAGCGAGCCGAACCCTTCCGTCAACTCCCGGCTCGCGCCGCTGATCCCGATCGCATAGGTAGCGACCGCCCAAGTCAGCGCGCCGGCGACAAGCGCGCCGACCCAGCCGCCATGCACATAGCGTAACGCTTCTCCCCGCTCGGCCTTTCGGAGGAATGCGATCATGGCGACGACGATGAGGAGGGCTTCGACCCCTTCACGAAGCAGGATCGTGAAGGCGCCGAGGAACGTGGAGGCCTGCGTAGCGGCGTCGGGCGCGAGCGCTGCTTCCGCATCATCGAACAGCCCCCCGAGCACCGTCACTTTGACGGCGAGATCGTCGGGTGACGCCCCGCGGTCAATCGCGGCGCGATACTCACCCATCGCCCCTTCGATCCGGCCCATCAGGGTCGCATCGCGTGCGGTCAGCGTTGGTTCAATCGGCTCGAAGCCGTCGAGATAGGCGGACAGCGCCAGCTCCTTGGCCGCGCGCATATCGCCGTTTCGGGCTGCGGCTACGCTTTGCGCGAGTTTGGCGCGGACGACCGTGAGCGAGCCCGGTGCCGCTTGCACGGCTTGTTCGGGGTGGCGGCGAAGATAGGCGAGAACCGCATCGGCCCTGGCTTCGCCGATCGAGGCGGCGAGCGCGGCCGGGGTCAGCGCGACCAACGTTTTCAGGTCCGGTATTCGTTGATGGAGCGACGGGTCCGACTTCCACAATTGCTCGCCCTCGCGCGCCTGCGCGTCGGTAAAGGCAAAGCTCCCGGCCCGGAATGCGACTGCCCAGCGCTGATCATTGGGCAGATTGGCGAAACTCTGCATCGCCGTTCCGTCGATCCCTTGCGTCACCACCTGATAGAGCGCGAACACGCTGCGTTGACGCGCGCGCGCCGCGTCCGTGAATACGATCGGCGGGGTAGATAGCTTGGCGGCATCGGGACCATGCCCGTCCCCTGTGACGCCGTGGCATGCCGAGCAGGTTTGCTTGAACAACGCATATCCGGAAGCAAGGTCGGGCACTTTGTCAGGCGCGAGCGGCACCGGATAGGCGTTCAGAAGATCGGCCGCGAGACCATGCGCGAGTTTTGCAACCTGTTCAGGCGCTCCTTTGCTGGCGATTACCACCTGGAGGTTCGCCGCGCCCTGAAGCAGGGCCTGGCGTTCAGGCTTTGCCGGCAGGTCATGCAGCCGCGAGGAAACGGATGCGGCAAACTCCGTCATCTCCGCATATTCCGAGGTACTTTTTATCCGACCGTTGGCGACTGCCCCTCCATAATCGACAGCCATATAGTCGAGCAGTCGCCATGCCGTTTGCACGTCGCCGGTGTCGGCCGTCGCAACCGTCGGAGTCATCACGGCGAGGAGCGCCGCCACGAGCGGCATGAGTAAAGCGCGCATCAGAGCTGTCCCAGTTCGCGCCGCGCGCCGGTTATGATTTCGTATGCGGAGTGCAGAAACAGCAGGGCGATCACGCCGGCGACAGCGAGATCCGGCCACGCGCTTCCTGTCCACGCCACCAGACCGGCAGCAACGATCACCGAGAGGTTGGCAAGCGCATCGTTGCGGCTGAACAGCCAGATAGCGCGAACATTCGCGTCACCTTCCCTGAAGCGTGACAGCAGCAATGCAGAGCCGAGATTTATCGCAAGCGCGACGACGCCGATCGCGCCCATTAGCTTGGCATCGGGGGCGGTCGTATGGACGGCACGCCAGATCGCAAAAACGATCACGCCGATCCCAAGCGTACCGAGGAAAAGCCCTTGGGAGAGTGCCACGCGCGCGCGCGCGTCAGCCGACCATGCGAGCGCGAGCAAACCAAGAAGGCTTATCGAGCCGTCCCCTAGGAAATCGAGCGAGTCCGCCTTGAGCGCCTGGCTATCGGCTTCGAATCCACCAACCAGTTCGATCAGGCCGAAGCCGAGATTGAGCGCAACGACGGTCAACAGCACACGGCGGTAGGCAGGATCATGTTGAGCCCGCGTCGGCTCGCCAGCGCAGCCGCAGCTTCCGGTGGAAGAGGTCATTCCGCCGCCCTACATGCTACAGTAACTGTAGAATCAAGCGGAATCTGCGATCGGCTCGCATTAGCAGAAGGGATACGATGGCTACGGCAAACATGATGATCGGCCAACTCGCTCGAATGACCGCGACCAAGGTAACCACCATCCGCTTCTATGAGTCGATCGGGCTATTGCCCGTGCCACCGCGCACCACCTCCGGGCGTCGGACCTATGGCGCGATCGATGCGCAACGGCTTCAGTTCATCCGCAATGGTCGCCGGCTCGGATTTTCGACCGAAGAGATTCGTTCTTTGATCGACTTGGCGGAAAGCCCGGCTCAGGATTGCAGCGCCGCATCCACCATCGCTGCGCGTCACCTTGCGGATGTTGAGAGCCGTCTCAGCCAGCTTGCATCGCTACGCGACGAACTGGCGGCCCTCACCCGCAGCTGCACCAACGAGCAGATTGCGGATTGCCGGATCATTCAAGCCATCGCAGCATCGTGATTCCGTTGAGAACCGTTTGTGGGACGCCCCAGCGGATCGCGCTTTGGCGCGGGTAAAGTGGCGGCGAAATTCCCCAGCGTCCTGTCGGAAGGAGTGAATTTTATCGACATCGACGCGCTCCGCGCTCGCATCCGCGCCATGCAGTTCGTGCGAGGTTCGCCCGAGCAGAAGGACCAATGGCGCGACGACCTTGATGAGGCACGCTCCAATCTCGCGATCGAAAACATGCCGCTCGATGGAGAGGACGATGCACTGTTCGCGATGATGCTGGAGGAAGGCTTGTCACCCGCGATGATGGTGACGGTCATCCAGGGGTTTTACAAACCCACCGAACACTAGCGGACGATCAAGTCGAGATAGACCGGGTGCTCGGCCGCAATGTCGCTGATGATGTCGTCACACGTCACGAGCGGCCCCTTCTTGATCCGGGCGCTGGCAACCAGAAGTGGACAGACTTTGGAGCCGAGTGCGCGACCCTGCGGGTGCGGCTCTACTCGCTGCGCTCACCGAGCCCTCGAGCGGTCTCGGCCCGAAGGTGACGATCCTCGCTAAATGGGCCGAGCTGCGCCCGCCCCGCATCGTCCCGGCTTTGCCGGCAACGTCGTTCGATCGACGGGTGAAGGGGGTTCCGACCCCCTCCCCCCAGCAACGGCAATCGGCCGGGCCGTGGCTCGGTGGCTTCGCCCCTGCGCCCGCACCACCCCGACAGATTCCCGCTGCCCCCCTCGCCCCCCGCTGTTCGCCACGAGGCAGGGTTGATGGCGGGGCCATCGCCCTGCGGTCGATAGAGGAAAGGAACCAGCCATGTATCATCATCTCGCCACCCGTTTCGGTCGTCGGTCGCACCAGATCACCGGCCGCGAGCCGCTCGACAATGATGCGTTGCGCTCGCACGTCCCCTCGATCTTCGCGGGCGAGGCACATGACAGCCGTTCGGATCGCTACGTCTATGTCCCGACCATCGAGATCGTGGAGGGATTACGCCGGGAAGGCTGGCAGCCGTTCTTCGCGGTTCAGTCGGTGCCGCGCGACGGCAGCCGCCATGGCCACGCCAAGCACATGCTGCGGCTGCGGCGCGACGACCAGATCGGCAAGCCCGAAGCCGCCGAGGTCATCATCGTGAACAGCCATGACGGGACCAGCGCCTATCAGATGTTCGCGGGGATGCTGCGCTTCGTCTGCACCAATAGCCTCGTCGCGGGCGAGCGCTTCGAGGAGGTCCGCGTGCCCCACAAGGGGTATATTCAAGACCAGATCATCGAAGGCGTGTTCACCGTGGCCGAAGACTTCCCCCGGTTGATCGATGCGTCCGAGCAGATGAAGGCGGTCCGGCTTTCCGAGGATGAGCAGCGCGTGCTCGCCGAAGCCAGCCTCGTTGCCCGCTACGGCGAGGAGGACAGCCCCGTGCGTCCCGATCAGATCATCGCGCCCCGCCGCCGCGAGGATGTCGGGCAAAGCCTGTGGACGACCTATAACGTCATTCAGGAGAATGTGCTGCGCGGTGGCTTGGCTGGCCGTCGCCAGAATAGCGACGGCCGCATCCGCCGGAACACGACCCGACCGATCAACGGCATCGATCAGGCGGTCGGCCTCAATCGCGCGCTGTGGACGCTTGCCGAGGGGATGCAACGGTTGAAGCAGGGCTGACTGCCCGCCCGGGCCGCTCCCAACCGGGGCGGCCCGATCGGCGCCGCGCCGGGGCAAGCCCGGCGCGGCGCTATTCCGATACAAAAAATCGCGCCGCTGCCGGGAGCAGCGGCGCGGACGCCCTAACGCAGGCATCGTCTGCGTCGAGCTGAAGCAGCTTTGCAATCGCCTCCAGTGTCAAACCACTTCTCCGATGCATATCGTCTCGGCGTGCGCGGCGCGATGCCGTCAGCTATATCGGCAAGATGACGTGGAAACCCCGCAACTTGCGCGAGCTCGCCCGGATGGTTGTCGGCGATGCCGATCACTTCCACTATCGGTCGAGCAAATACATCACCGAGTTTTTCGAGGATTGCGATCTCGAGTTCGCCCATCAAGGCGAGACGCGGCCGGTATGGGCGGCAGAGCGGATTGAAGAAGTGCTGGCGATGCCGCGCGCGTCATCCACCGTCCTGCCCGACGCCTTTCTGCGCATCATCCGGCGGCTGCTCGATCGCGGCGAGGTGGTCGACGATGACGCCGAGCGCAGCCGCGCTCTGGCGGCGCTGAACATCGTGCTTGCCCGGGAGGGCTGGCAAGCCTTCTACGACGAGCACGGCCTCGCCCAACTCAAGCACATTGCGACCAACACGATCGCGCAGATGGCGAATCCGCACCGGCCGCTCACGCCGAGCGAGGTCGATCGTCGCGACCAGCTTCTCGCCTATCTCGGCCGCTGTTCCGAAGATGAACTGATCGAGCAGGTGCTGCTTCCGCTCTTCCGGCAGCTCGGCTTCCACCGCATCACCGCCGCCGGTCACAAGGACAAGGCGCTCGAATATGGCAAGGACGTGTGGATGAAATACACGCTGCCGACGCTGCATGTTCTCTACTTCGGCATCCAGGCCAAGAAGGGGAAGCTCGATTCCTCAGGCGTCAGCACCAGCAACGTCGCCGAGATCCACAATCAAGTTTCGATGATGCTGGGCCACGAGATCTTCGATCCCGAGCTGAGCCGGCGCGTGCTGGTCGACCATGCGTTCATCGTCGCCGGCGGCGAGATCACCAAGCAGGCGCGCAACTGGATTGGCAACAAGCTCGACGCGAGCAAGCGGTCGCAGGTCATGTTCATGGACCGGAACGACATCCTGGACCTCTTCACCGTCAACAACCTGCCGCTTCCCAAGGGAGCGCTGCCGGCGACGTCGGCATGGGATCTGGATGATGACGTGCCGTTCTAACGATAAGGCAGGGGGGTGTGCGGATTCGCCATATTCGGCGAAGGCCAGACAAACCAAGGGCCGCCCTTTTGGGGCGGCCCCGGCCTTTTAGTTCCCTTGCGGGAAACGGACACTCCCCCAGGGGGAGGCCGCGAGTGCTCCCCATGTAGAAACCACCTGATAAAGATTCAACTAAAATTTGACTCCCCCCGGCGACTCCATCGCCCGGGGGGTGCAGGGCCCAACCCCTTACGCCGGCACGGCCGGCGTCGGCAACCACGCCAGCACCAGACGCAACATTTCGTCAAACTCGGCTTCCGGCATGCGGATCATCCCGCTCTTGTCGGGCACGAGCCGGCTGACCGCCACGGACGTGATCTTGTCGCAGATCGCGAAGGCGGCGCGGCCGTCGATCGTCGTCTGCAGTGGAAACGCCCATGGGTTGCCCGGCTGCGCCGCCGTCGAGCACGGCACGACCGTCACCGCGCCGTGCAGCGTATTCTTGAACGACAGCACGATCACCGGCCGGCGCTTCCAAAATTCGGGAAGCTGCGCGTCTTGCGGAAAATCACACCAGAAGAGCTGACGTAGCTTCGGCGCCGCCGTCAGGCGCGGTGCGACCTTCGGCGGCGCCTCCTGGACTTGGGCATTCATCACTCTTCGCCCTTCACCAGACGCAGCTTCGGCGCGCCGCGCCGATTCTGGCGAATCTTGCGGATCGCCGCCTTCTCCTTGATCTCGGCCAGCTTCTCGTCGGCGAACGGCTTCGCCGCCTTGATCAGCCCATCGAGGTGATAGATGTTGGTCCGGCTGCCGGTCTCGGTCCGGCGCTCTTCGCGACGGATATAACCGGCCCCCTCCAACGCGGCGATGTGCTTCTGGATCGTCCGCGGGTGGACATCCATCGCCTTCGCCATCGTGCTCTTCGACGGATAAGGCTTCCCTTCCGCCGTCCACCACTTGCTCGCGAGATAGACGACGATGTTGATGTCGAGCGGATTCAAACCCAGCTGGCGCTGGTTTTCGATAATCACGCTCGGCAATGCGGTCCAACCCGCATCCATCAGCGGCTTGGTCCACTTCTTCTCGTTCGTTCGCAGATCACTGCTATCGGTTTGCGTCTTTGCCGCCATGGGGCTATTCCTTTCTGACAGCGGATATGACCCTCGCGCAGGGCTTATTCAAGTTTGAGGGGGAGGCGCTAAAGGCTCCCCTGCCAGGCGCTGAAGCCGCCCCCTCGGATGGCCGTAAGGCCCGGGACCGGGAGCCGCCAGGGGCCGACAAAGCAGAGTGACCATTCCAAGGAGACACCTGCACAGGGTACATCCATGGTGTCAGAACCAAGGAACCCCAAACGGGGAGCCCCCACGGCCTCCCGGTCGACGTCAAAAATTTCAGATCAGCCGCAATCCCGCTGCGGCCCACGCTTGAAAGTTTGATTCACGCGCTCGATCACCCGGGGCGGGTGATTCAGATTACTCGTTACTCACCGGCCCGGCCACGGCCTAGATTCTTTTCAATGCTCTTCAGCGTTGAACTTGCCGCGATCGACACCAGCCGCAACTGCCGGCGCCGCTACCGCATCGAAGCCGCGCAGGATTTGCTCGGCGCCTGGCTGGTGACCGTGACGTTCGGCCGCTTGGGCAGTGTCGGCCGCTCCGTCACCTATGTCGTCGACGACGAAGACCAGGCTCGCCGCACGGTCCGAGCCTGCCTTCGCCGCCGCGCGTCAGCGCCGCGCCGCATCGGTGTCCCGTATCGGGTGCGCGATCTTCACGCATCGTCGGCCTGGGCCGACATCGGCAACGGCATCGCGATGAACTCGGCCGATGCGAGCCCGGCATCGGCCTGATCGAGCCAATCCTCGATCGCCGATCGCAACCGGTCGCTCATCGTGACGAACGCCCGCCTACCATCATGCTCATCGTCGACGCGGCCGATCAGCTCGTCTTCGGCGAGCAGGTCGACATAGCGGAGCGCCGTCGTCGGCGCGACGCCGCTCGCAAGGCACAGACCCGTTACGTCGATGCGCCGGCCTTCCTTGCTAGCGACATACAGATCCAGGACCATTTCCCAAGACGGCTCACCAAATCGAATTTTCGGCAGGATCGTGATCCGTCGCCGCCGCACTGCGAGGATCCATTTCGCCAGTTTGAGCCGGCGGCTTGCGCGATCGCCCGATGGCGGGTTTGCTTTGAGGACGACTTCCTCCAGCAGTTCGCGCGGTAGACGGATCGAGACGTCGATCAGCTCATGGTCTTGCTCAGCCACGGTCGCCTAGACCCCCGCCGCTGTTCGGGTGAGGCATCGCGAGGAAGGCGGGACGTGCCGACAGCAAGCGCGGCCAGTGCAAGATAAGCGTAGACACTCAGCCCAGATTGATAAGCTAGTAGCGGCGCGTGGGGCATCAACGCGCCTGCGAGACTTATGAAGATGTCGGCCAACGCGAATCCAAAGGCCCATACCGGCCAGAAGCGGCACGTTCTGACCGCAAGCAGGTAGAAACTGGCAACGACTGAGAAATCGATAGCCAACATGACCGACTCGGCTGGCGCCCAAGAGCTGATATGCGAGAGGCGGGCGAGGCTCGATATCAGCGAAGCGAAAAAGCAGATTGCCGCGCCCAAACGCTCGGGCCGCCCACCTCGCACCAGCGCGTAAGTGCAGATGACGACGAGAGTGGCGTCGTAGATCAGTGCTATAAGCAGATACCGGTTCATGCTTCCTTCTGATCACGACGTTCACCCCCGTCGAGCATCTTATGCAGCAGCCGTCTCGATATGCGGCTCCGAGAACACGGCGGACTTGGGATCGCCGGCACCCCAATCGGTCACGGTTAGGCCGAGGGCCTTACCTGCAATCTCAACGCTCGTGTGGGCGCGGCCGCACAATTGCTCTTGGCTTTCCGTAAGCGCAGCGAGCGCGCTGACCGTGGCCTTCACAGTGCGATGGGCGACGGATGGTGACAGTTTGTGCGTTTCGGTGACGTCGAGCGTCGTAAGAAGGAATTGCGCGGTATCCCGCGCCGCGAGGTTGATCGAACGCTCGGCTCGACGAAGGTCGGTAGCCACCACCCGGCTTGATTTGGCCAGATCACTCATTGACGCCTCCTTTGGCGCCGCAGCGCCCTAACCCATGTGGAAGCCGAGCAGGAACGCGAGCGCGATGATGACCATGGCGGCGACGGTGATTGCGACTGGAGCCGCGATCGCGATGATCACGCCCCACGCCAGCACCTGCTGCCACGTCAACGAGTTCGTCGACCGTGCCTCTGTCGGCAGCGGCAGGGGAAGCGGCCAGAATGCCGGCCGGGAAGGTGCAACACTTGCAGGGTAGAAACCCTCTACCCCTGCCTCATGTTCGGCGAAAAGCCGCGCCGCCTCGAAGCGCGAGGTCGCGCCGATCAGATTCTTCGCGAGGTGGAGCTGTTTGTCGACAGCGCGCGCGCTTACGCCCGCGGCGAACGCGATCTCTTGCGAATTGCGATGTTGGAAGACCTGCCGAAGATAGTCCTTTTGCCGCTCGCTCAATCGAGCGAACCGTTCGTCCGTCAATCGTCCTCCCCCCTCGACCCGTTCCTCATTGATCGTTCGGATTACGACCTAGATCAATCCATTCATCCTTATAGGTCCGGATTGGGTGAAAATCCGTTCAGGAAAACTTCCGGGTTGGCGCGGCTGTCAGGCGCATTCCCCACTGCAATATCGCTGCGAGCTGAAGCGGAACGCGTGTGGCGGAGCGCACTCTGCGTCTTCTCGCGAAGCCGACAGGGTGCGCGCGTCAGCGTGACCGCGTGGCACTCTTGCTCTGCCCGGAGGGCACGGCGACGGCTGGCCCCCAGGCCCGGGCGCACGTCGCCGCGCCGGCCGGTCGCCGCAAGGGTGCGCCTATCGTCGTTGTCGCGCTGCCGCGCGATTGCGGCGGCCGCCGGCTGCGCCGTCCGATCCTTTTGCGTTAGTCGGGGAAAGGGGCGCGCCGCCCCCTCTCCCCAGCAACGACAATCGGCCGGGCCGTGGCTCCCTCGCTTACGCTCGGTGCGCCCGCTCCACCCCGGCAGATTCTCGCTGCCCCCCTCACCTCCGGCTGTTCGCCACGAAGGCAGGGTTGATGGCGGGGCCATCGCCCTGCGGTCGATAGAGAAGGAGAAGTGAGATGAACATTCAGCATATCCTCTGGAGCAACCTCGTCGCCTCCCCGCGCAATGCGCGCAAGGTCAAGGCGGACATTGCCTCGCTGGCGATGAGCCTCGCCGCTGATGGCCTGATCCAGAACCTCACCGTCGCGCCTCGAGCGGACGGCAAGTTCGAAGTGATCGCGGGCGAGCGTCGCCGTCGCGCCATCGTTCAGTTGGTGAAGGGCAAGGTGTGGGAGCGTGACGTCACAATCCCGTGCGAAGTTCGCGAGGATGCAGACGGCACCGGCATCAGCTACGCCGAGAATGCGCAGCGTGTGGCGATGCACCCGGCCGACGCGATCCGTGCGTTCGCCTCGCTGGCAGCAGACGGACATGACGAAGCGGCCATCGCCCATCGCTACGGCTACGACCCGCGCGAGGTCCGCAAGATGTTGGCGCTGGCCTCGGTCAGTCCCAAGGTCATCAATGCGCTGGCGGCCGACAAGATCGATCTGGCGACGGCGCAGGCGTTCACCCTCACCGATGATCACAATCGGCAGGAACGGGTGTTGCGGCGCGCGCGAAGCTTCCACGAGGTTCGCAGCCTGCTGACCGAGAGCAAGGTCACCACCGGGCACCGGCTGTTCCGGTTCGTCGGAGCCGAAAGCTATGGCGAAGCGGGCGGGACCGTGACGCGCGACCTGTTCGACAAGGAGGGCGGCGGATACGCGGACGATGCCGAACTGTTAGAGCGCTTGGCGTCCGAAAAATTGGACACCGCAGCCGCCGAGGCCGAGGCCGAGGGGTGGAGCGAGGTCATCGCGACCGACCAGACCTATTATAGCGAGAGCTATCGCTGGCACCGTCTCTATCCCGACGTCGAGGATGGCGGGTTCAGCGCCGAAGCCAGAGCCAAGGGCATCGTTGTCCTGACCGTCGATCATCAAGGCGGCATGTCGTGGACGGCCTATACCAAGGCCGCACAGCGCCCCGTCAAGCGCGATGAGACGGGCACCCCCCTTCCCCGCCCGCTCTACGATGCGCGGATGGTCGAGGACTTGTCGCAGGTGCGGACGGCGGCGATCCAATATGAGGTCGCGACCAACCAGCATGTCGCCTACGCGGTGCTGCTCGACGCTTTGCTTCCTTTGGTAGCGGGTGACGGCTACGCCCCGGCTCATGCCGTCCAGCTCAAGGGCGGCAGCATCCAGCGTCCCGGATCGCGGTTCAGCGTCTCAACGCGCGAGATCGCCTCGCCGTTCGACGCGGTGGCGGACCTGATCGCGGCGATGCCCGAGGATGCGGGAGAACGGTTTGATTGGCTTCTTTCGCTCGACACTCCCAATATCGACAGCCTGATGGCGGCGTGCAGCGGCGCGCTGATCGACGCCACGCAGGGCAAATATGTCGATCGGGCACGGTCGCAGTCGGTCGATCGGATCGCGCGCGCCGTGGGGCTGGACATGCGCGGGCATTGGGAAGGTGGGATCGAGTTCTACGACCGGCTGACCCGTAAGACCGCCCTGGCCGCGTTGGAGGAAGCGCGGGGCACCGCTGCCGCCGAGAATTGCGCCAAGCTGAAGAAGCCCGAGCTTGCCGCAGCCTGCAACGACCGCATCCCCGGCAGCGGCTGGTTGCCGACGCCGCTACTTACCCCCGATGTGTCCTCCGTAACTCCGGAGGCGTCGGAAGAGGGTGACGGGGCGGTGCTGAATGCTGACAATGACGATCACTTCGTGCCGGGAATGATCGCGGCCGAGTAAGGATCAGAGGGCGCGTTGCACGTGCAACGCGCCCTCACCCATTCGAAAACTACGCCGCCGCCCGTTGGGGCGGCGGCTTTTTGTGCGGTCAGGGTCGGGCTTCGATCAAGTCTTCGATCTCCCGCCCGTCCAGGTGAAAGCCTCCGGCGATGGTGAGACGGCACATTCCCCGGTCACGCTCGCGCTGTTCGAGGTAGGTGTCGAGCATCGCCGCGACCGGCCCGCGCGCAATCGGCACTGTCAGGTCGCGCGACCGGCCGTTGCCGAGGATTTCACGACCGTTCACCCGCGTGAGCGAAGCCGGCTGCTGCCAGTCGAAATCCTGCATCAGGAGCGCTCCGCCGCCTGCTCTTCGATCTCTTCGAGATTCTGCGGCACCCCGTTTTCGTTGCAGATATAGTGTTTACGCGCTTCGACCGGCGACATGGCGCGGATGCGCTCGACCAATTCATCGACACTCCCTTCCGCGACCGTTGGGCCCGTGACTTGGCGATATCCGTCGCCGAATTGCATGACGTTATCGCTGCGGATGAGCTTTGCCGGCCCGGTCCAGTCAAGGGGATGTTTCACGACGTGTCCTTTCCGATGAATTCCGTGGTTCTCGCCACCGACCCTACCGAGAAGCTGATCTAATCGAAAAGTTGGCGTTGCACGTGCAACGCGATGGCATGGTCGGACCTAAGTTGGGCCTTGCATCCCGACGCGCGCGATATACAAGATGTATATGGCACACAAACCGCTTGCGACAACCCGTGTCTTCGAGACCAATCGAATGCAGGCCGTTCGCCTGCCCAAGGAGGTCGCGTTTCCACCCGAGGTACGCGATGTCGCAATCCGAAAAGTGGGCCGCAGTCGGATGATCTCCCCGGCCAACGCGTTGTGGGACGATTTTTTCGACGCGCCCGGTGTCGACCTCGGTGAGCGCTCGCAACCCGTCGCGCAAGAACGAGAGGCGTTTTGACACAAGCCGTTGACCGTCCTCGCTGCGTCGGAGGGACGCGGCGATGAGCTTGCGCTTTATGCTCGACACGAACCTGTGCATCAGGGTGTTGCGCGACAAGCCGCCCGCCATGCGGGCGCGGTTCAACGACGAGGCTGAAAGTCTCGCCATGTCGACCATCGTGTTGATGGAGTTGCTGCACGGTGCGGCGAAGTCGGCCAAGCCTATCGACAATCGGCGCGCCGTTGAGGATTTCGCGTCGCGCCTTGATGTCCTGCCTTTCGACGATCATGCCGCCGCCCACGCAGGCGATATCAAGGCGGAATTGGAACGCGCGGGCGAGATCATAGGCAGCTACGATCTTCTGATCGCCGGGCATGCTCGCAGTCGCGGGCTTGCACTGGTGACAGGTAATCTCGGAGAATTTCAGCGCGTCCGGGGCTTGGCCTCGGAAGATTGGGCGTAGCGCGCTGCGCTGGAGACGGACATGCGGACGATCGTCATCAACAATCAAAAGGGTGGCGTCGGCAAGACGATGCTGGCGGTGCATTTGGGCTGGTTTCTGGCCGAGGGGGGCGCGCGCGTGCTCTTCGTCGACCTCGACGGGCAAGGTAACTCGACCAAGGTGCTCAGCAACGAGCGGCAGGGCGGCTTTGCCGCTGACCTGTTCGATGAGGCCAAGCCGCTGACACTCTCCGGCGAGCCGGGCATCACGCTGCTCGCCCGCGATCAGCGGATCGAGAATGTCGACGTCGCCAAAGTGACGCCGATGGTGAAGCGCTTCGCCGCGCTAGACACGTCGTTCGACTATTGTGTCTTCGATACGCCGCCCGCCTGGGATGCTCGCAACCTCGCGGCTATGGTGGTGTCAGACTATTTGCTCGCGCCGATCGAACTAAAAGCCTTTGCCCTTGACGGCGTTGCCCAGCTTCTGCGCTCGATGAAGGTTGTCGAGGAAAAGGGCCGGCAAGGGCGCAAGATCAATCTGCTCGGGCTCCTCGCCTCGCGTTACAACAGCCACGATGCCGGCGAGCGCGAGAACCTCAAGGCGGTGATGAGCCGCGTCGGCACCGGCAGGATGTTCCCCGGCGTGATCACCGTGCGCGGGAGCTACGAGCAGGCAATGTCCAACCGCACCCCGGTGTGGTCGATCAAAACGTCCGGCGCCAAAGTCGCAGCCGCAGAAATCAGAGGTGTGCTCGCCGAAGTCCGCCGCCGCGTCGATGGCGCGAAAGTTCAGGAGACCGCATGATGGCCAGCTTTCTCGACGGCCTCGACGATATCGAGCACGCTTTATCGAAGCGGGAGGGCGGTCGTTCGATCGTCAACATTCCGCTCGACCGCATCGGCAGCGATCCGGACAATCCCCGCAAATCTTTCGACGAAGGCGAGCTGCAGGCGCTCGCGGATTCGATCAAGGAACGCGGTCTTCTCCAGCCGATCACGGTGCGGACGCTCGACGAGGGCAAGACCTATATCGTGCGGTTCGGCGATCGCCGCTTCAGAGCGGCGCAGCGAGCGGGCCTGACCGAGATCGCGGCGATCGTCACCGAGGATGATCCCGCCGGCGATGATGTCGTCGACCAGATCATCGAGAACGATCAGCGCGTCGATCTGTCGACCGCCGAAATGGCGGCCGGGGTTAACCGCCTGATGGCGCAGGGGCTCGACAAGAAGGCGATCGCGCAGAAGCTTGGTCGTCCCCGCGCCGACGTGTCGATGCTGGCAGCGGTGAAGGATTTCCCGGAAGAGTTCGGCGAGGAGTTTATCGAACGGACGCCGCTGCGCGCGGTCTACGACCTGTTCGTTGCCTGGAAGAAGCAGCCTGACGCGGTACTTGGCTTCGTGGCGGAGCAGGGGGAGGGGACCACTGTCGCCCGTGCCACCGCATTCGTGAGATCGTTGAAAGAGGCGCAGGACGCGTTGCACGTGCAACGCGACGGTCAGCCGCCGAGCGAACCCGCCGCCGACGCTTCTGACGAGGGAGGGGAGGGGGCTGTGCCCCCGACGCGAACGCGCAAGGCGAACGCCACGCAGCGAAGGAGCCTGCCGCCCATCAGCGTATCGGTGAAGGTCGGCGAACGGGAAGGGCGGATTACGCTGACCGGTCTGATCGAGGTTCAATTCAGCGACGGCACGACCGAGAGCATTCCGGCTGAAAGCATCGAACTGGCGGTGTGATAGCAACGCGTTGCATGTGCAACGCGGGCCGGGGGAGGAGCCCGAGCGGGGAGGGGCCGCTTACGGTCACTCGAAAACCGAGCGATGTGCCAAGCGAAACCGTTCTTCTCTTCCTTGAGTGTGGTTGATGGCAGGATAGGCTTACAGCCGGTTTTGTTTAACATGGTGCCGCTTGGCATTTTTCGGCGTCCGCCTCACCGACGACCTTGCCTCGCGCTTTGACGCGATGGCGGCGCTCGCCGGAGGCCGCTCTGCCGCGTTACGCGCCTTGATCGAGCGGGCATGCGCAGAAGGCGGGCAACCTGCCGCCACTCCACCGCCAGCCCAGCCGGTGCGCGGCCGGCACCGGGTCGAGGTGCGCTTCAGTGCGGCGGACATGGATGCGCTTGTTGAGGTAGCGCGCGAACGCGGTCTGTCGCGTGCCGACTGGATCGCGACGCTGGTCCGCCACCGGCTTTACCGGAGCGGCGCGTCGCCGCTTGATGTGCGGCGCGCGCTTGTCGATACGTGGCGCCAGATCAAGCGCGTCGGCGTCAACGTCAACCAGGCTGTCCACGCGCTTCACGCCGCCCGCATGGAAGGCAGTCGGCTTGATCTCGCGCGAGAGGCGCAGCGCGTCGCGAGCTTTCGCGACGAGATTGCCGGCCATGTCGCCGAGGTTCGCCAAGCACTCGCCGCCGAAGGCGCTTATTGGTCTGTGGAGCCGTGATCGGCGACGACGAGCGCCGGTTGCTGGAGGAGGCGTGGCGCTCGCCATCGGGGAAGCGCGACAGGGGCGGCAAGGCTGCGCTCGTCGCGGTGGCGGCGCTGGCGGGCTCGCGGCGATCGTCTCCGCCTGGCACCGGCGGAGGCGGCAGATCGTCGGCGCGGGCGAAGTTGGAACGCCTGACGCATCATGCGCCCGAGGTTATGGTGAAGGTGACCGGCCGGCAGCGTGGCGGCGATCACACCGCCGCGCACCTCGACTATATCGGTCGCCATGGCAAGCTGGAGGTCGAGACCAGCGAAGGGGACTTGATCCACTCGCGACAGGGGCTTCAGGCCCTGGCCGACGAGTGGGGCGAGCAAGAGGCGCAGACGAGCCGCCGGCGTGAGCCGCTCACTTCGGTTTCGATGATCCTGTCGATGCCGCCAGGCAGCGATCCGGAGGGCGTCTATCAGTCGGCGCGGGCCATTGCGCACGCTGAGCTCGATGCCTTTGGCTGGGCGATGGCGCTGCACACCGACACCGATCACCCGCACGTCCACCTGACCGTCGCCGCACGAGGAGAAGACGGCCTTCGCTTCAATCCCCGCAAGGATGATCTGGTGCGATTTCGGGAAGCATTCGCGCGCGAGCTGCGCGCGCGCGGGATCGAGGCCGAAGCGACGCCACGGCGCGCACGCGGCATCGTGCGTAAGCCCGAGACGACCGCCGTCCGCAAGATACGTGAGCGGGCCGAGAATGGCAGCGCGCCGCCGCCTCGCGTCCTAGAGGAGGGGAGGCGGACAAGCGCCGCGCTCGCGAACGAACGGCCCCCGGATGCGCGGCCGTGGGAGGTCGCGATCGTCACGACGCAGGCGCGGATCAGGGCCGCCTATCGCAAAGTTGCCGACAGGCTCGCACAGAGTGCCGATCCGGGCGATCGCGCGCTCGCCGCCGGCACGCGATCGTTCGTGGAGACGATGGCGGAGCCTGCGACCCGCGACCGTGCCGGCGCATTTCCGGCCGCTCAGGGACAGATATCCCGTTCGCCGCAGGTGAGGCCGAGCCGCGCGATCCGAAGATCCGACGATCCCGAGATCGAGCGTTGATCGGCGTCGCGCGCATCATACATCAGGCTGTCGGATGAAATCGTGCGCCGGCCATCCTAGCTAGGAGCTGGAGCGTCGCTCAGGTGAGCGCGGAGGTGGACATGTCAAAATATCGGATCGTCGGAGCCAAGCCGAAGGGCCAGACCAATCACTGCAATTCGCAGTTCAAGACGTATCAATGGGGCACGAAAGACGGGAGGGTCGACTGGTGGAACATCGGCTGGAAAACGATCAACCAGATCAGCGACCTTCTTGCTGCCGGGCATGAGGTCAAAACCGGCCAGTATAGATCCGGCGCAATGAAGGACGGCGCCCCGGTCGAATTGGAACTGCGGATCACCAAGAACAGCACCGACTTCAAAATCAGCGAGATGCCCGACGCGTAACGGGCGATCGCAGCCCTCAGCGCTCGATGTCCGGCCCTGGACGCGACCGTCCCCGCGTCGGCAAGGTCGCGGGTTTCGGGGTGATCTGCGTCGGCTGGTCGGCCGGCTTGAGCGCAGGGGCCGGGATCGGCTGACCTTGCTCGATGCGCGCTGCAAGCGCGGATCGGCCTGCTGAGAGTACGCGGCGGGCGGCGTCGGGATCATCGGGGAAGGCTTTTGCGGTCACGGCTTCCAGCGTCCGGAATTGCGCTCGGGCATTGCGGTCGCCGGCGATGAGGCGCTCGCTGCGCTCCTGCTCCTTATCGAGCACCCAGCGCGAAACGGCGGGCGTGGGCGCGTCGACATACCAAGCCTTCGCGTCGCCATCCCAGCGCGCGCCAGCGGCCTTTGCAGCGTCTTTTTCGGCGAACGGCACCGAGAGAAACTGGCGGGTAGGTCGCTCCGCGTCCGGATGATCCTGGGCAGGCCCGGGCGACCTTGCCCGGGCATCGGCTGTTGCTGTGTCTGAAGGCGGACGCGGATGATCGCCTTGCCGCTGCCGATCGAGCGCCTGCATGTCGCGTTCGTTCGGCCTGTAACCAGTTACCGCGATGCCGCGAGCTTCGGCACGCAGCCAGGCGTCACGTCGAAATTCCGCTGTGCCGGTGACCGTGATTGATTGCCATCCTCGATGTTCGGCGATCGCCACCATATCGCCGATGACAGCCGGGCTCTCGCCGCTCGCGATCAGTTTGCTGCCGCGATCGTGGAACACCGCGTCCTTCGCGATTTGGGATTCGTAAAAGGCTCGCTGCGCCCGCCATCGTGACCGTTCGGTGTGATAGCGGCGCGCGATCGTGTCGGGGACGTCGCCTATGGTGTAGGACGGCGCCCGCTCCGAGCGCTCTATTGCGGCACGTGCCGGCTGAGCTGCCGCCCCCGCATGGGGCGGCTCCCGCAAGGGCGCGATGCTGTTGGCATCGACCGATGGGCTGGCGTCTCCGAGCCGGTTTGCCGTTTCGCGCAACGCATCGACCAGCGTTGTGCTCTTCTCACCCGCAAAAGCAGTAATGTCTTCTCGCGTCAGGCCGAGCGCGCCAAGCTCGGCCATGACCCGCACATTGGAAAGTGCCCGCTCAAGCGGCTCGGCAAGCGGTACGTCATTGCTTCGCGCCGTCACGACGGCCTCGATCAGGACGATCGCTTCGGTTTCGGCAGCGTGAAACCGCGGCGTTGCACGTGCAACGCCGTCGCCCGCTAATAGAGGCGCTGCCCCACTTCCTTCGCGAACTGGGGATCCTGAGCTCCCCGTTCTCCCGCCGTCAGGGCCGCCCCGCTCCAGCGGGCGATGCTCGGGGAACGGGGCTTGGCCACGGGCTTGCCGCTCGAAGTCGACGTCGGCTCGCTGCTGCTCGCGGAGGCGGTCGAGGGTTGCGCCGAGTCTTTCTCTGACTGGTCCATGCTCCAGCTCCTCTTGCCAGGCCCGCAGCCCATCCTGCAGGTTCAGTTCGCGCCGCGCGTGCGGGTCGCGCACATCATGCACCCATATAGCAATCCTGTCGCCAAATTCACGGTCAAGCGCGCGCAGGCCGTTGGGCAAACCTTCATGGATTGCCGCCATGGACTCGATCGCTGCCCCGCGACCATTCTCGCCGAAGCGGTTGAGGGTTCGCTCGAAGGCGTCTTCAACCCGGGGGAGGACAGCGATGATCTCAACGTTGAGCCCGGCATCCAGCGCGGTCCGAACCTTGTCGATCGCGACATCCGGATTGGCGAGCTGGCCTTCGTAGAGCACGCGCATGTCGTCAGGTACGCCGGCGCCATCGATCCTGCTCTGCACGCTGAAGGACTTCCCAGCGCCCGGGACGCCGGTCAGAAATAGCGCATCCTTCCGCCCGCCATCGCTGGCATCGGCGACGGCACGTCGGAACTGTTCGGCCGATAGCACGGCTGCCGAATTGTGGACCGCCATATTGTAACGTGCGCGGCCTTCGCGCTGTGCGGCGAAGTCGGGAAAACGCTCCTTCATCAGATCCGAGTTGACGTATCGACCGCCAAAGCTGCGTGGGTCGCCCGCATATTCGCTCAACAGCCGCTCGGTTTCGTCGAGCGTGGCGGCGATCGCCCGGTCCTGAACGACGGCCCGATCGGGTTCCGCCATGTCGAGGCGGTTGAGTGGGTCGAGCGCCATCACCGGCTTCCTTGCTGCAGGAGTTCGCCGACGCCGGCGCTCACCTGTTCGGCGACAGCGGCGCGACCCAGCACGCTGACCGTTGCCAGGTCATGAAAGTCGGTGAAGCGGCGATAGTCGCTTTCCTGTTCGCCGGAAGCGAAGGCCGGGAAGATCGCGAGGCCCTGGACGGTCGCTGCGGCCGCGGTCGCCTTTTCGCGACCAGGGTTATAGCCTTCCCGCAACTCGACACCGCGATCGTCGTCGCCACAGAGCAAGACCGGCTTATCGGGAAAGCGAGCGCGTAGCGCGAGGACGACCGGAAGCAGATTGCCGGCGTCGAAAGCCGCTACAACGGGCTGCAGGGCCACTTCAGCGACGATCGCGGCGGTTGCGTAGCCTTCGGCCACCAAAAGCGCTGAGAGTGGCTCCAGTGCCGCCAGAGGGGCATTTCCGCCGCCGACGACATGGAAGGTCCCTTCCTTGCGGCTATCGGGCTCGAACAGCTTGAACCCGTCGCGGCGAATCGTCTGCATCGTCCAGACGGTCCCTGCGGCGTCGATCGCCGGCAGGAAGGTGGACACGCCGCCGCGATCGGTCAGTGCTCCGCGCGTTGGGGCGATGCCTTTCGCGAACATGTAGCCGGTCGGTCTTACCGGCGGCATCAGCGTGGCGATGCGCTCGCGGACGCGTGTCGCCGCCGCTTCAATCTCGTGCTGGCGTTGGGCGGCGCGCTCTCGCTCGCGCTCAGCAACTTCGGCTCGGAGCGCCGCCATCTGTTCGGGCGGAAGGTGGAAGCCGGTGCTCTTCCAGCTCGCATAGGAGCCCTTGCGGTAATTTTTCACATAGCCGGCAGGGTGGCCGTCGAGGTGAAGCTGGTAGCGGCCCGAGGGGCGGGGGTATCGGCCTCGCGCATCGCGATGGTCCCCCTCGACGGCCACTCGGTGCGCCTTGCCGTCGCCGATCGGGTGATCGCCGCCGACGATGAGGCCGTGCGCGGCCATGGCTTCGCAAAACTCGTCGCGGGGGTCGATCGGGCCTGCCTGCTCTCCCGGCAACCACCGCTCGATGAGGGCGCGGTCGACACTGGCGCTGACATACCAGGATTTGGCGACGGCATCCCAGCGGGCGCCCGCCGCGTGTGCGGCTTGGCGCTCCGCGAACGGAACAGCGAGATATTCCCGGCGCGGCCTGTTCATCACCGTCAGGCCGCCAAACCGTGGTCGGGCGACGTGCCCTCGAGCCGGTGCAGAAACCACTCGACCGCAGCCGGCTCCGCATCCTCGCCCCGCTCAATCGCGGCGAAAGGATCATGATCGCGGTCGATCTCCAGCACGTCGAGCGGGATTTCAGCCAGTCCGTTTATTTGATCCTCAGTGAGCTCCACGGCCCGGGCCACGCCCTGCTGTGTCGCTGCCGCCGCCACCGCGCCTGACGTCGACGCCCCCGAGGCTCCGCGCGGGAAGGGCAGTTCGGGCGGCGGCAGCAGGCGGGACGTGAAGTCATTCGACTCATAATATTTGATCTTTTTCGCCCGGATCGGGAGTTGCGCGCGAGTGAACACGAGAATGTCGTCGGCCGGCATCGTCCGAACCTCCTGTGGGAGCATGAGCGCGCGCGAATGCTCGGACTCCGAGCGCGATCGGTTCGACTTGCCGAAGATCCCCAGCACTCGATTCTCGGAACGGGCGACGACGCTGTGCGTGCCGAGCCGTTCCGAAATCTCCTTGGCGTCGTCGAGCAGGTTCGGCGTGTAGGCGATCTGCACGTCGCAATTGGCGAGGATGACCTTGCTGCGATCGACCTCGGTGAGCTGCCCCCGGTTTTGGAGTACGAACAGCAGGTTGAAGCCGTAGCTCGCTATGACCGTTACCGCGTCGATCAGGGTCGGCATCCGACCGAGACTGTAGAACTCGTCCAGCAGCAGAAGCACTCGATGGCGCGCCGCCTTCCGCGCCTCTCCTTGGTCCATCGCGCGTCTGATCGCCTGCTGGAAGATCATGCCGAAGAGCGTGCTCAGCGGCTTGATGTCGTCGACCTGAAAAACGAGAAAGATCGCAACACGCTCGTGGCGGATCGCGCCAAGATCGAAATCGCTTTCCGCCGTAGCGTTGACGACGAGTGGATCGAGGAAGGCGGTGAACTTCGCCGTGACCGAACTCAGGATGTCGGCGAATACCTTGTCGTTCGCGCTTGTGAAATCGTTCAGCGCCGTGACGCAGCTCTGTGACAACGGACGGTCCGACCGCGCCCGCTCGTTCACCAGCTCGCGCAGCCGGACCTTTGGTTCGCCCTCGATGATCTGCCGGTAGATCTCCGCGATGGTCATCGGCAGCTCGGGGGTCGCGGCAACGTAAGCGCCGACACCGATGAAGGCCGATTGCGCCTTGTCCGAAAAGAACCTGTTCTCGCCCGGCTCGTGCGGGAACAGGTTATAGGCGATCTTGCGGAGCTCGCCGATCACCTCCCGGTCGTCGGAACGGTCGATATAAGAGAGCGGATTGAAGCGGTGGGTGCGACCGCTCCGGTTAAGCAGCTCGACGCGATAGACCTTGACGCCATGCGCCGCGAGGAAGCCCGCGGTCAGCGCGTAATTCTCTCCCTTTGGATCGACCACGATCGACGAGCCTGCCCAATCGAGCAGGGTGGGCACGATCACCCCGACGCCCTTGCCCGAGCGGGTCGGTGCCTCCAATTCCACATGGGCGAGCGTCGGTGCCCGAAGGTAACGGCCTTTGAAGCGGCCGCACATGATTCCGGCCTGGCCGAACAAGCCGGCCCTCTCGATCTCACCCACGGTCGAAAACCGGGCCTCGCCATGCAGCGATTTGCGTCCGGCATGCCGTAATAGCAGCAGCGTGAAGAAGGCGACGACCACGCCGCCATAAGCGTAGCCGCGCGCCAGCCAACCGAGGAACTGCGGGTCGCGTCGGTAATACCAGAGCCAGTCGGGCAACACGCGCCAATGCGTGTGGAGCGTCACCTGATGCAAGCCGAACAAGGCGATCAAGATCGCGAGCGCGGTCCACACGATGACGATCGGCACGGCCGCGACGAGCACGATTGCGACCTTAGCGGCCGGGCTGTTCCCCGGTATCCGGATCAAAGTATATCTCCTTCACCTTCCAGCGGCCGGCCACCTTCTCGGCCTGCAGCACCACGTCGACGAGGCTGCGCAGCAGACCCCGGACGTCCTCGCGGGTCAGGTCGCGCCCGGCTTCCGACTCTTTCACGAGCAGGGTGAGCTGCTCGAAAGCCCCCGCCGCCGAATTGGCGTGGACCGTCGTGATTGATCCCGGGTGGCCCGAATTGACGTTGCGCAGATAGAAGAACGCGGTGCCGTCGCGCAGCTCCTGCAGCAGGATGCGATCGGGCCGCATCCGTAGCGCACTCTCCAGCAATTGCTTGGGGCCGATCTTGGCGAGGCCCTGATCGTCTTTTGAATAGAGCATGTGAACGCAATTGCGGTGGGGGACCGCCAGCTCCCGGGCATCCTCGATCGTGAGCAGCCGTTCGTTAGCAGGGATGAGCTGGATCAGCGCTTTCGAGATTGTCGTTTTGCCCGAGCCCGTCGCGCCGCTGATGAGGATGTTCTTTCGGCTGGTGACAGCCAGCTCAAGGAATCCCCGCCAGTTGCCGGCAGCGAGCAGCTCCAAGAGCCGCTGGTCAACCTCGTCCGCCACTCGCCCCGCGACTTTTGTCTCTTCGAAAACGCCGCCCGCGATCATGTCGTCGATGCTGAGCGTAATCGAAGACGGCTTGCGGATCGTCACCGACACGATGCCCTCCAGCGTCGCTGGCGGGATCAAGAATTGGCAACGCTCCCCCGAGGGCAGCACGGTCGAGACGATCGGCGTGTCCGCCTGAATGTCTTGTTTGGTCGCGCCGGCTGCGGCCCGCGCCAACGTCATCAGCCAGTCGAAGGTCAGTTCAGGAACATCATGCCATGTCCATTGTCCGCCCCGCTCGACGGCCGCCTCCCCGGGCCGATTGATGACGAGTTCGGTGACATCGGCCGGCTCCATGAGCCCCCGGATCGGCGCGAGGTGATGCTCGAGGAGTTGCCGTTGCCCGAACAGCTCACGCCTCCGGCGGCCGGTGCGGGCCGGTGCGACCCCGGTTCACTGGCGCAGTTCCAGCCGATAGACGTCGGCGAAATTGAAGTCCTGCGCGACGAAGATGCCGACTTCCTCGCCCTGATTCTTCTTCAAGACCGGCTTAATGTTGATCGTGCCCTGAAGTGCCGTTCCGGCCGTGCTCGACGGCACCTGGGTCGTATAGCTTCCCTGATTGGCGAAATGCGCCGAGGCGACTGACGAAGCATCGTCGATGAGCGAGAGCAGGATGGCAGCGCCAAACCTGGCCCAAAAGAAATTGTCGACCGCGCCCGCCATGCCGGCGCGACCAAGCGCGTCGGAAGCAGGGGAGGCCAGGTCGACTGCGATGCCGCGTGGCGTGACGGCGCGGGTCCACAGGACGAAAATCCGGTTTTGACCTTGCTGGATCCCGCCCTGATATTGGCCGAGCACCTTGGTGCCCTTCTCCATCAGGACGACCTTACCGTTATCCGAGAAGACGTCGCGCGGGATGATGCACGACGTGTAGCCCGGCTGCGTCGAGTTCATCGCGGTCTGCAAGACGCACGGGATCAGCGTCCCGGCCGTGATGAGATAATCGCGGTTCGGCAGCATCGCCGCCCGCGAGCTGCCGATCGCCGAGACGTGGCGCAGTTGATCAAGCTCCCCGGGCGGTGTTGCCGGCGGCGTCGCGCCGCCCGGCGTGTCCGGTGTCGCAGCATCGCCATCGTCCGCCGCTCTTGTACCTTGGTTTCCCATCGGAATGAGGAGAGGCGAGCGCCGGCTTCGATCGGCGAAGGATTCTGCCGAGGATGGTGCGCGCTCGCTTCCGGTCGGCACCGGTCCGGTCTGGATTGCCGGGACCACCGTGCCATCGGGCAACGTCGTCATCCCACGTGCCGCACTGGTGCCGGCCAGGTCCGGCGGCCCGACCGGTGGTTGCCGCGTGCCGGCAGGATCGAATTGCGCGGTTTGGGTCGCATGCTGATCCGGGTGGGCCTTCGTGTCGGGCGTCATCGTCATGGTCGTGGTGGTCGTGTCCTTCTTGTGACCGACATTCACGAAGAACAGGGCGACGACGACCGCCGCGACCGCGAGCAAGGCCCCGGCCCTATTGCCGCCAAACCGCCCGCCGCCGACCGGCGTGACGGTGCGCTGAACTTCTTCATGCTCGGGCGTCCGATCGCGGATGATCGTCTCGTGGACTGCGGCCGGCTCGCCGTCGCCGACAGGCGGCACGCTGCTCATTTCGGCTGCTCCTTGGTCGCCCGCTCGACGTGAGGCGACGCGGTATCGGTGCCGTAATTGACGCCGTAAGGTTGCGGCGCCTCGTTGTAGATGCAGAGTACCTCCCCGTTGCGGCGCAGTCGCAATTGCTTGGCGACCAGGTGGACCACCACGAATTCGTCGCGCACGTCATACGGCACGATGGTCTCGCTGCCGTCGTCACGGACGAGGTAGATCGAGGGGATTTCATGGTTCGCCGGGAAGCGCATGACCGTAAACTGGCCGTTGTCGGTGATTTCCGACGGCTGGAGGTCGGAAGCGCCCTCGACCGTATAGTGTAGGTTGCGGACGCCCTCGACGACGCCGGTGTCGAGCGCCGTCTTGACCGCTTCCTTCTGCAACGCGCTGAGCTGCAGCGCCGCCTGCAGCACTTTCATCCGCTCCCGCTTGAGACGCTCATCCTCCGGATAGCGAAACTGGACGCGAAATACCGTGTCGCGCGTCCCGGGGCCGATCGGGCCCGAGCGCGCCTGCAACTCGAACGTGTAATCGCGCAGCTCGCCGCCATGCTCGGTCGTGACGATCAGGTTGGTATCGCCAGCATGCTCTTTCGGTTTGATGAAGAGCAGATAGCCGCGGGGCTGTACCTCCCAGGAGACGGAATCACCCACGGCCGCATTGACGATCGTCTCATCGCTGCCGAAAACGATCTCGGTCGCGGCGCGGAACGTGCCGACGATCCGATAGACTTCCGAGGTACTGTAATTGACCTCGCGGACGCGCGTGTCGGCGATGCCGGGACGCGGCGTTTCGGCCGCCCGGCCGGCGGTTGCACATGCAACGCCGGCGAGCAGCATGGCAGCGAGCGCGCGCATCATGGGATCACCACGGGGTCGGCCCGATATTGGCGGACCTGGAATCCTAGCGGATTGCGGAAGCGATCCCCCTCCGACATCGGCGCGTTGGTATAGCCAAATGTCACGGTGGCGATCCAATCGGTAGCCTGGACCGCCGTGTCCGTCTGCACCGTTCGGCTGAAGCGGACATTGGCGACCTGGTTGTTGATGAAGGCAATGTTGGTGATGCGCGCATCGGCGAAGGCGTGGTCACCCCACACGACGCGTGGACTGTTGGGATTGTGCGGCGACGATGCGGCGACCCAGCGCTGCTGCTCGACCGGCGTCGACAAGATCGCCACCGTGTCGAAGTTTTCCTTGGCGGCGGCCGGGTTCCAGCTCTCGCGATCCCGCACATAGTTTGCGATGAAATATTTGGTGACCGCCTCATCATAGGCGACAGGCTTCTTGCCGGTAAGCTGGGTTTGCACATCGACGGCGCCGCTGTTCTGGTTGACCCGGACTGTCACGACCTCGATCCGCTTTAGCGGCGCCAGCGCGACGACCGCCGCGATGCCGGCCAGGCCCACGAGCACCCCGAGCGCCGCAACGACCAAGGCGATCCGCTGAGACCGCTTGAGCGAGCGTAGACGCTCCTCATCCCAGCTTCGAGCTTCGGCGAAATAGTTCTGCAAATCGGGCTCCGCGACCCCCCCAGCGGCCATGTCAGCAGCTCGCATAGTAAGAATGCATCACCGCGGCCGATGTCTTGGCAGGCGGCGGTGGCGGCGGGTCGGCCGATTGGCTTTTCGCCGACGTGGGGACGGCCGGGGCGCCAGGCAGGACCGACCCATAAGGATTGGCGTCGCGGCGGTGCTTCGGCTTGCCGTCGCAAACCGCGAGCTTCGGCGGCTTCGACGTGGCGCAACCCCCAAGCGACAGCGCGAGCGTTACCGGCAAAATGGCGATGAGAATGACAGTTCGGCGCATTTTGCTCCCATTCACGATTGGATGGCGTTGCGATTGCGGAGCTTGTTTGCCGCCCAACGGGCGCCACGCCCGCCGGGACGGGCGCCGCCGATCCGCTCCATCGCCCGCGCGGCGCGGGCCGCGCCCAGCGTCGAGACTGCTGCCGCGCCCGCGAACACCTCGCCGGCCGAGAGCCCCGCGCCGCCGGTGATGCCAGCGGCGATGCCGGGTGCCTGGAAAAAGAAGAAGGCGCCCAAGCTGTAGTAGACGATCAGGAACATCGCATGATTGACTGGGTCGGCGCCGGTGTTGCTCTGCAGGATCGAGTCACCGAGCGATACAATCAGTGCCGCCATCGCGGTGATCACGGCGAGTTGGACAACATAGTTGAAAGCCTGGCGCAGCCAGCCTTGGAACATCCCCCGGCCCCACTCGAACAGGGACAAGGCGATGAAGATGGGCCCCAGCGCGATCGTGATCGCAAGGCCGACAAGCGCGAAAATCGTGAGCGCAAACCCGACGATGCAGGCGATCACGGCCGCCAGCTCCAGGACAAGAGCGACGATAATGTCTTCAAGCGCGATGCCGAGATTCGTGAAGGGCTGCGCATCGGCCTCGGTGCGAAGGCTGTTGTAGGTCTCGGCCGCCTTGCTCTCCAGATCGTCGAACGTGGAGCCCGCCTGTTTGTAATCCTTGCCCGAGATCGCCTGCGTCACCGCACTGGGCGCGGCGTTGAAGATCGGCCCGACGATCCAGTCCTGATAGGCGACGGTCGTGGCGGCGACGAACAGCAGGCACACTTTGGCCATGCGCCAAATCCAGTCCTGGAACGGCTCGCTCACTATGCCGCGCATGATCATGAAGGCGTAGAGGGCGATGTAGATAACGATGGCGCCCGTGAGCGGGCCCTTCACCGCGTCGACCACGTTTTGATAATGTTGATTGAGGAACGTGTTTAGCTGCCCATCGAAGAACGAGTACGCATCACTGAAGAAGTGATTGCTGCCGAACGTGTTGGGGTTGTTAGCCGCCATTATTTGATCGTCAGACCGGCGTCTTGCGCGATGTTGACCGCCTTCTGAGCGCGCAACGCATTGGCGCACTCTTCCTGCTGCTGATATTCGCGATCCTCGGCCTTGCACTTCGCGATCATGTCAGCGCGCTCGACATCATGCGTCTCAAAGAAATGGGCTGTGCGCGGCGGCAGCGGCGAGGCCGGCGGCCGGTTGCAGGCGCTCACGGCAAGGACGAGCGAGACAACGGCGATCCGAATTTTCATTTCGGCGAACTCCCTTGAGCATCGGCCGCGATGTTCGCAGCACGCTGCTCACGCATTTGCTGCGCGACCAGGCGCTCCTCCGCCTGTTGCCGCATCTGCACCGCCTGGAGCTGCATCGTGTCGTTCTGAATCCGGGCCTGCTCGATTGCGATCCGAGCGGCGAGCGCCTGCCGATCCTTCTCGGTCGTGGCCTGCTCCAGCGCCTGCTGAAGCTGATCGAGACCCGACGTCCGGGTTGTCGTCGCACCGTAAGCGGAGTCGGCGATCGCGGCGTTCTTCGCAGCGGTGTCGCCGCTGGCACTCAGCGACGCCCGGGTCGCACGATCGCCCTTCGACGCCGTCGCCGGCAGGTCGGGGATGTTGACCCGCCTGCCCGCCCGGATATTGGCTGCTTGTTGGCCGAGTGAGCCCAAGCTGCCGGTCGTGCCCGACACGAGCTGCTCGATGTCCTGGGCGCCGCTTGGCAGCCAATTCTTGGCGGCGCTGCTGTTAAGCAGCGGAGCGACACCGTTGATGTTGGTCAGGCCATGGACGTCGTTGTATGCGTCAACGGCCTGGTTATAGGTTTTCTCGACGATCGCGAGTTGGTCGCGCGCCGCCTTGAGCTGCTGGACGATCTGCCCGTAATTCTTGACGTCGAACACGGCCATCTGCGCTGTCGCCGGTCCCGACAGGGCCAGCGCTGGCAGGCCGAGTAACCACGAAACACGCATGGTCTTCCTCCTCATCGCAACCCCCGTCGCCGATCGTGGAAGACCGGCAGCCAGTCTTTGGGATCGTCCCCCAATTCGGCGCGCAGCTCGTCGAGCAGGCCGACCGTCGAAGCGCGGCCGGAAAGGATCGCCAGCATGTCATCCATGCCGTCGAGGTCGAGTTTGACGACAATCGAATCCTGCCCCTGCTTTATGAGGAACTGGCGGGACTCAGGCGACAGCTCGTAGCGGATCAACCGATATTCCTTCGCGGTCAGACCGAGGCCGACGCGGTAATCGCGTTCGTCGGCGCGCGGGTTCGGAAACAATATCCAGGTCGGCGTCTGACCGATGATGCTGCTGGCGATCGGCGAGCGCAGCGCATGTTCGGGATTTTGCGTCGCGAAGATCAGGAAGGCGTTGAGCTTGCGCCAGGTGAGCAGCGCATTCTCGATGTAGACCGAGAATTGGGGATCGCCGAGCGCCTTCCAGAACTCGTCGATGACGACGACGAGGCGCTCCTTGCGCTCCAGCAGCGTGTCGATCCGCCGGAACATATACATCATGATCGGAGTACGGATTTCCTCGTTATCGAGGAAATGCGTCATGTCGAAGCCGATGAAACGCCCTTCGAGGCTCACCAGGTCTTCGTCATTGTCGAAGACCCAACCGAGCGAACCGCCCTTCGACCATCGTTCGAGACGGGCACCGATCCCTTCCAGGTCGCGGAAGCCCAGCACCTCGCGCAGCTCGCCGAATGTGCGCTGAGCAAGCGGCAGGCGGCCCAGCGCGACCAGGCCCTCGTCGATCAGCCGTTCCTCGGTGACCGTCAGCGCCCTGCCCGGGACCTTGACGAGCTGGCGGATGAAGCGCCCCAGGAATGCGAGGTAGTTCGCATCATAGTCGCCGCCCTTGAGCGGGGCGAAGCCCGTCGGCTGGCCGTTCTTCAAAGCCAGATAGGTGCCGCCCGAAGCGCGGATGTAGATTTCCGCGCCGCGGTCCTTGTCGATGAAGATCTGGCGCGCGCCAGTCTTCTCCGTCATCGCCATCAGCGCGTTGAGGCCGACCGTCTTGCCCGAGCCGGTCGGGCCGATCACTCCGCAAAAGCCCACGTCCTGCACGTGGAAGCTAAAATAATAGGACGAGAATGCTGTGGTCTGAAACATCATCACCGCCGGCCCCCAATGGTTGCCGTCAGCTTTTCCGGCCGGATAGGTGTGGAAGGGCGAAAGCGCCGCGAAATTGCGCGATGTGATCATCGCCGGACGCGCCCGCCAGCGACCGTTGCCTGGCAATTGCGCCCACCACGCCGCTTCGTTCGCGCTCTCCTCGCGGACCGCGACCATGCCGGCATCGGCAAGACGCGCGCGGGCGGCCGAGAGGTTATCGTGGAGCTGGCGGATCGTGCTGCCGAAGACCGCCAGGCTGAAATGATGCTCGCCCATCACGAAGTGGTTGTCGGCGAGATCGTCGGCCGCTTCGTCGAGCGCCTCGCCAGCACTGCGCGCATCGTCATCGGTCGAGATCAGTTGCCGGCGCCGCATCCGGATGCGGTTTGCGCTGTTCGCGCGCGCCATCGGCGCCCAGCTTTGCGTAATGCAGCAGGGATAAGGCGCGCTAAGTAGCTCGTCGAGCTGCCCGGGTCGCGTCGCCGCCGGATATTCGCGGATCCCGAAGATGCCGAAATAGCTGCTGTCGCCGGCCGCCCTTACCTCTCCCAGCTCGCGCCCGAAGATGATGCGGTCAGCATAAAGGGCGGACCCGAGATGACCGCGGACCAGCGGGATGCGGCGGCGCCGGCCGATCAAGACCAGCTCGAAGATTTCCAGAGGTTCCGAGAACATCAGGTCATTGTGTTCGTAGAGCTCGAGCCGGCGCGGCGTGAACCGGCCTAGGAGCTTGATCGTCTCTGCGACGCGCTCGTTGAAGCGGCGTAGCCGCTCCACGCTGACGTTGACGTAGGTGCCGACCTTCTCCTCCTTGGAAAACAGGCTGCCAAGCAACGTCGCCGCTTTGTCGGTGGCACCGACCGCTGGCTTCTCGACGATCGACAGGAAAAGCTGATTGACGAACCCGCGCTCGCCTGCGGTTCGCCGGCGATAGGCGTCATTGAACTGCCGGGCAAAAGCCGAGCGGAACTCGCCCTCAGGGTAGATGTCGCTCGGTTGGCGGATCATATGCGTGACCCACTCGACATGCTCGTCCGAGAGGTTGCGCAGCGATCCGTTGATCTTCTCGTGCATGCCGTTCAAGTCGCTCTTATCGAGCGTTTCGAACGACGCGCCGTTCATTTCCATGACCGCGATCAACAGGCCGCCATCGGTGACGATCGTCCCGGCATCGGCATGCCGGGCATAGGGTAGGAAATCGGTCGGCTCCTTTTCCCGCCGCGCGATCTTGAGCGGCGTGCTGCCGCTCAGGTCCATTTTCGGGCTGTTCACCGGCCGAAGCCCTTCCGCTTCAGTGGTGCCACTGGCAGCGGCGAGTAGCTGCTGCCGCCCCACCAAGCCCGATCCCGATTGCTCCATTTGGTGCGTAAGGCCAGGAACAGCAGCCGAAAGGCGTTCGGCTCATGCCGGACGACCAAGCGCGCCACGGCAAAGCCAACGAGCACCACCAAGACGCCGTAGAGGATATTTGCGAACAGCAAGACGAGCACGCCGGCCATCGTTATGAGCAACGCTGCCTCCAGCGGCACGCCGAACCAGGTCGGCGGCCGACTGAGCGCCAGATAGACCGGCTCGACGATGAGCGGCTCGTCGTCCACCGGTCAGGAGCCCCCGGTCACTTGGTCGAGCACCCAGCTCGCGCCAAAGATCAGCATGATCCCTGCCAACACCGCGATCAGCGGTCCGGCGCTCGCCCGACCGGTGAAGAAGCGATAGCCGCACACGGCAACAGCAATCACCGAAACGCTTTTGGCGATCGTGCCGGTCAGCCAGGATTTAATGTTGTCGACGAAGCTCTGGATATCAGCGGTGCCGGCCGCGAATGCCGGGCTCCCGACGAAGCATGTCGCGGCCACGGCCAGGGTCCAAAAGGCCGGACTTCGATAGAGTGGCGTGGGCTTGTTCATACCGGACCTCCTTGGTTCATGCCGTCAATCGACCCGCCCGGAGGCTGCGGCGGGCGCGAAGACCATCACATTGGCGGGATTGCCGAAGGCGACCCACGGCGCTGCTGGCGCTGGGGTCTGCAGGCGGCCGGAGCGCTCCCCGCTCGTCGACGGCGCTGGCGCTATCGCCACGGCGGTCAGCTCGTAGGGTAGTCGCATCGGCGGTAGGGCGGCCCCCGCCCCCACCCGTGCGGCGGCACTCCATACTCGGCCGACATAGCCGTTCCGAAAACCGCGATCGGCATCGCCGGTATTGTAGATCGAGAGCGCGGCCGCGATCGCGTGCTGCTCCGAGACGGCACGCGGCGCGACGCGGCGATAATTAGCAACAATGAGCTGCGACGCGGCGGCCAGGTTGCGACACGGATCGAAGGCGCCGGCAACGTCAAGGCCGAGCATCGGCGCGGTGCGATTGTTGATCTGCCCGAGCCCCATATCGATGCTGTGGCCGGCGCTGCTTAGGGTATTGGCAAGCTCGATCGCCCTGGCCGCGTCGCGTGGATGATAGCTGCGGCCGGTCGTATTATCCCCGATCGCATAAGGGTCGAGCCGGCTTTCGTTCTCGACGAGAGCCATCATCGTCGGCAAAGCGACTTTCGGAGCGCATTGCCTGGCTAGGGCAGCGGCAACAGCCAACGACAGCGACATACTCCACGCAACCGCGCCTAGACGGGCTCCCTCTTATTTGGAGGTGGAGGCTAGCCGCTGGCGTCGGCGCGGGCTTGTCGAGACGGCTCGAAACTCGGTCCAGATCACCCGAGATCGGAGACATTATTCCCGAAAGCACGAGCGCCCACCGGCCAACCGCGCCCCTGCCCAGCCACGTTATCCGCGAAAGCACGAGTCTTTGCGGCACCCTATTCCCGTTAGCACGAGCATCCGCATGCCGCCGGTGCCCACGGGCCCGATACGATCACTGGGCGCCCTTACACGCGAATCGGTCGAACAAGGCCGTTGCAGATCAGAGGGCGCCGTCGGCGCAGCCCGCACGCCTCGCCGGCGCAACGCAGTGCAGGGAGACGCCTTGCTGACATGAAAAACCCGGCGCGAGGCCGGGCTTTTCGGGATGCTCACTAGGAGCGAGGTTGCAGTCTCTCCTTAGCGGGTCGTCCCCTTCCCCACAAGCTAAAGGCGCGGTTCGCGCATCGATGCTGTGTGTCTGCACGGGCTCCGAAAAGGGGAGTTACCGAACGATGACCTATGCCTGCCATCCTGGGGCCGGGTTCCGCCGTTTCGACGCCGCCGCGGCCCAGGCCGAGGCCATCGCGCAAGAGTTTCGCGGGCTGCCGGAGCGGAACGGACCCAGCCAAGCGCTTGCCGCTTTTAAGCGTGCAGCGGCCTATATGGGCGTTCCGCCGAGCGTGGTGCAGCTCGTCGACGTCATGTTCGCCTGGACCAAGCCCGAGGACTGGGGACCGGGCGCGATGCCGATCGTGTGGCCGCGCAACGAGAAACTTGCCCGCAAGCTCGGCCTGAAGGTGCGGCAGGTGCAGAACCTGCTCGATCGCGCGATCTCGCTGCGGCTCATCTCGCACAAGGATAGCCCGAATGGCCACCGGGGTGGCGTCCGTTCGCCAGACGGCACGATCAAATGGGCCTATGGGATCGTGCTCAGCCCGATCGGAGCCCGCATGGAGGAGTTTCGTGCGATTGCCGAGCGCGGCGCCCGTGAGGACGAAGAGATCGACGTGTTGAAGCGTAGGCTGTCGGCCGCGCGCCGTCGCATCGCCTCGCTCGCGCAGGCGGCTGAGGATGCCCTGCTTGCGGGCACCGGCGCCGATCAGGAACTTGCCTTGGCGCAGAGCGCGTCACGACAGATGCGCAACGTCCGTGACCTTGTGCTCCTCTCGGGATGCGTCGAGCAGATCGAGCAGCGCGGACGTGCGCTGGAGGCCATTGTCGGCGAAGCCTTGGACGCTCTTCAGCCTCATCCGATGCAGAGTGATTCAAATGAAAATGCATGCGCGGATGCGCGTGATTGCATGCACTCTACAACTACAACAGAACCCCAAACTGCAAGAGCAGTTACCAGTAGAGGCTTGGCGGGAAGAAGTAGTGGAAATTATGACGTGAGGTCGCCGCTACCGCAAACGCCCGTTGAGGAAGACCTGGAGAAGCATGGCGTTGATCCCGAGTTTATCGAGTCGGTCTCGCCGGACTTGTGCGACTCGCTTCGGTTCGGCAAGCGTGGCTGGGGAGAGGTGATCCATTTGGCCGAACGGCTTGCGGATCAGCATCAGATCCATCGCCATGCCTGGCACGAAGCCTGCCGCCTGATGGGCCAGCGCGGCGCGGCTGCCTCGGTGATTGCCACCGTCCACAAATATCGAACTGGCGAGGTTGAGCGACCGGGCGCCTATCTGCGCGGGATGAGCGCACGTGCCGAGAAGGGCGAGCTGCACCTTGGGCCGACCTTCCACGGCCTCAAGGACTCCACTAAGTCCCTCTCGATGCACGCCATGCAGGCTGGCGGTGACCCCCGCTCGCTCGGCCAGATCGCCCGCAGGCTCGTGCTTTCGGGAAGATCGTCATGAGCATCGCGCTCCATATCATCGCTCGCCCTTTGGGAGCACGTTATTCCCGAAAGCACGAGGGCTCTTTCCCATGATCGGCGCATGCTAGCGTGGATCGGGCCGATTCGGGGGTGACACCGGGCGAAAGACTCGTGCTTTCGGGAATATCGTCGTCGTGACCGCTGCAACCAGCATCGAAACGCGCTACGATCCCAATAATCGGAGATTCACGCGCCCAGGGGAAGCGGCATGGCGACGAAACAATCCATTGTGATCAGACAGGGCAACCTGTTCGAACCTGATAGCCCGCTCCACGGCAAAGTCCGCGGCGAGCGCAGTGTCATGGATTTCCCGTTCTTCGCCTTGTCGAAGGTCGCCGTCCAGAAGCCAGTCGACTACAAGATCGGCAATCTCAGCATTCAAATTCGGCCCAGCGCCACTGGTATTGCTACGATGTACGATAAGGAGATCATCCTTTACGTCGCATCGTTGATGGCGCAGGCTATCTCGCGCGGAGAGGATGTCGATCAGGATTTCACCTTCACCGCCCATGATTTTTTCAGAATCACCGGCGTCGCGAGGCCCTCGAAGCGCGATTACCAGCGCTTCACCGACGCGCTGGAGCGCCTGCAGGGCACGCAGATCAAGACCAACATCCGCACCGGCTCGCAGATCGACAAGGGCTGGTTCTCGTGGCTTTCGGAAGCCGCCGCGACCTATGTCGAGCTGCCCAACGGGGAGCAGCAGATGCGCCTCGTCAAGGTCCGCCTGTGCCCTTGGTTACACCGCGCCATCCAGCGAGACGGCCACATTTACCATTATCATCACGATTATTTCCGCCTCGGGACGATCGAGCGTCGCCTCTACGAGATCGCGCATTGTCATTGCGACGGCGAGGAAATCGAAATGCCGATCGAGATGCTCTCGGTGAAGGTTGGCTCGACCGCCACGCTCGCGCGCTTCAAGCACTACCTGAAGGGCGTTGAGGCCGGCGACAGCCTCCCGGAATATCGGATCGCCCTTAAGGACGTGATTCCCAGCGAGGAGCGGTTCGACGCGAGGGGCCGGCGCCTGACGACGCCGGACACGGTCGTGGTGCTGACTCCGCGCACCAAACCGGCCTCGCCGCTTCTCGAGGCAGTGGCCGCCTAACGCCACGGCCGGCGTGTTCGCCTGCCTGTTTCTTGGCGACAGCATCGCCGCCGACGCTGCCGCAGCGCTGCGTTCAACGCTTCAGGACCGATGCGCGATCGTCGCGCGCAAGGGCGCCGGCACGGCCGCGATTACAGACATGGCGCCGACAGCGGATTATCGAACGGCGGTGCTGTCGGCCGGGTCAAACGATGCCGGCAATGCCGATCTGGCCCAGCGGGTCGGTCGCTTGCGCCTCGGCGTGTCGGCTCGCTACGTGCTGTGGATCCTGCCTTATGATCGACGAGCCGCCCACATTGTTCAGGCGACCGCATGGCGGTTCGGAGACGCGGTGATCGATCTGGCGGAGCTGGCGACCGACGACGGGGTTCACCCGCGGACATATCGTGGCTTGGCCTATGCCCTGTGGCGGGGAGGATATGCAGGCTGATAAAGCGTGACGGGCGGTGACGCCGATAGGTGCTGCTTAGACCTCTCCGCGCCCCACTACCGTCGCGGCCTCTGTTTGGCTTGATCTAACCGGGGACCGGCTGCGCCTCGATCGACTTGCTGCAACGGTGCGAACGAGGCTTTTTCCGCCGCCTTCGGCTTTGCATCGCGAAGCAAAAACCCCCGCTCTTCCCGTCCTCCACCCTGTTTCGGCCGCATGCGGTGCAGCGCCGATCGCCCCCGGACTCTGATCGCCATCGAGGCCGCGACGGTCGCGGATCGAACCAAGGAGATCGAACATGGCTACCATCGGCACCTTCACCGCCACCGACGACGGCTTCACCGGCACGCTGGCGACCCTCACCCTCAAGGCGAAGGTCAAGATCGTCCGCGTCCAGAAGGACAGCGAGAAGGCCCCCGACGCACGGGTTTACGCCGGCACCACCGAGCTCGGCGCTGCCTGGTCCAAAATGTCGCGCGACGATCGCTCCTACATGTCGGTGAAGCTCGACGACCCCAGCTTCAACGGCCCGATCTTCGCCAACTTGGTCGAGGCCGACGAAGGGGGCTTCAACCTCATCTGGTCGCGCTGAACGGACATGCCGGCCGGGAACATCCCCGGCCGGCAACGTCGCGTGCGTAATAAGGAGTCTGACGAAAGAGGGTGTTGTCAGCGTCGGGAGCAAGCTACGCTGGTCGGACCCGTGGGAACACGGGCGGTGCCTGAAAACGCCGAAGAGCAAGAGCCGGTTCGAGTCGACCGGGTGGCGGACGCGTATGTCCAAGCCACTCGGCCAAAGGCGTTCGCGCCTAGCTTGCTCTAGGTTTTCAGCACCCGGTTCCGAAGCGACGACGCGTCCAGTGGGCGCGTCGCCGGCTATGGGGAAGAGATTATGGCTGTCGAATATGATCCGTTGAAGATGGCTATGGTGATGATGCAAGCGGCTTTGAATATCCTCGATGATATCGGCGAACGCGATGGGGCAGTACATTTGCAGCAGGCAATTAATGTTGTTGCCTGCGAGCCGGTCGGCGTCGACATAAGGGATTTTGATGCTGTCTTCGATTCGCCGGCAGCGCGGTCTCTGCTGAAACGACTTGAGCGCTCCAAGGCCTCGTGATCATCTTCAACCTGTGACCACGAGGCACTGAGACGGGAGCGAAAAGCCTTGGAGTAAATGGCTCCGAACTCGGATTTATCGGAGGTCAGACCTTGCTGTCCGGCTCAAGCTCGCAGGGTGTAGCCGGATCGGTCTCGAGCTGGATCGTCGCGTGATCGATCCCGAATTTTTCCTTGAGCGCCTGCGCAATTTCAACCGTGAACCCGTCGCCCGGATAGTCACCGGGCACGAGCAGATGCACTGTCAGCGCGATTTCCGTCGTGCTCATCGGCCATACGTGAAGGTCGTGGATCGCCGCGACCTTCTCGCGACCACGCAGGAAATCACCGATCTCCTGCGGATCGAGCCCCGCCGGGACCGCCTGCAGGCTCATATTGACCGAGTCCCGAAGCAGGCCCCAGGTGCCGACCGCAATGACCACCACGATGACGAGGCTCATGATCGGATCGATCCAGCTCTTGCCCGTCAGGACGATCAGAAGGCCGGCCACGACGACGCCTGCCGCCAGAACGGCGTCGGCCGCCATGTGCATAAACGCGGCCTTGACGTTGAGATCGCCCTTTCGCCCGCTCATGAATAGCAACGCGGTCGCCCCGTTGATGACGATGCCGATGGCAGCGACGATCATGACCGTCGTGCCCTCGACCGAAGCCGGTTCGTAAAGCCGCCGGACGGCCTCGATCGCGATGATGCCCGTCGCGACCAAGAGCAGCACGCCGTTCGTCAAGGCCGCCAAAATGGACGTGCTGCGAAACCCATATGTGTAGCGGCCGGTCGGGCTCCGCTTGGCGAGCGCGGCGGCGGCCCAGGCGATCACCAATCCGAGCACATCGCTCATATTGTGGCCGGCGTCGGCAAGTAGTGCGACCGAGCCAGCTGCGATGCCGTAGCCGACTTCGACAATGACGAAGGTCAGATTGAGGATCGTGCCGATCGCGAATGCGCGTCCGAAAGACTTCGGCGCATGGCTATGCCCGTGGCCACCGTGGGCGTGGCTATGCTCGCCGCCATGATCGTGATCTTCGTGACCGTGTGAATGATCGTGGTTATGCGGCATGCTCATTCCTTCGCCTCCGGATAAAGCCCGCGTCGAGAGGTCCGATACAAATATCTTTTGCTCGGATCATCTCTGGCACGTCCCTCATCGATGCAGATGACCTTCATCGTCACAGGTGCCGCTCGACCCTTCGGTCTGGATCGTACTGTGTTCTATTTCATATTGCTTTTGTAGAACGCCCTGGACGGCTGCGCGGGTGCCGTCGACATCCGCACCGGTCGCGAGGATGATGTGAACGGTGCAATTCACATCATCGTTGCTCATCGACCAGACGTGGAGATCGTGAACGCCGGCGACACCGGGAACGCCGGCAATCGCCGCGCGGATCTCGCCGAGTTTCAGACCGCCGGGAACGCCCTCGAGGAGGACGTTGGTAGTATCGCGGAGCAATATCCACGTCCGCGGCAGCACCCACAGCCCGATCGCGACGGCAACTATCGGATCGATCCAGGCGAAACCCGTGAGCTTGATCGCCACCGCGCCGAGGATCACGCCGATTGATCCGATCATGTCGGCCCACACCTCCAGATAGGCGCCCTTGACGTTGAAGCTGGCATCTTTGCCTGCGGTGAGCAGGCGCATCGAGATCAGGTTCACGACCAGCCCGATCGCAGCAATGCTCATCATCCCCCAGGACTGGACCTCTTGGGGCGCGCTGAAGCGCTTAATGGCTTCCACGAACACATAGATCGCGATGCCGAACAGCAGCACCGCGTTGAACGCCGCCGCCAGGATTTCAAACCGACGATAGCCAAAGGTGCGCTTCTCGTCGGCCGACTTCGCCCCGAGCCTGATCGCCATGAGCGCGACCAGCAGCGCCGCCACGTCCGTCATCATGTGCGCGGCGTCGGACAGCAGTGCGAGACTGTTGAAGACGAACCCGCCGACCACCTCGGCGACGAGATAGGTCGCGGTCAGCCCCAGCGCCCATGTCAGCATCTTGGCATTGGCCCCGGCGGTATGATCGTGGCCGTGTCCGGCTTCGCCGTGATCGTGCGCCATTATCGGGCTCCCGCCTTCGCAGCTTGCCGTTCGGCGAGCCACTTCTGCATGCGGTCGATCTCGGCCTGCTGGGTGGCGATGACCTCTTTCGCCATCTCGCGCACCTTTGGGTCGGTGCCCTTCGCCAGTTCGTCGCGCGCCATGTCAAGCGCACCTTGGTGATGCGGGATCATCCCGGCCAGAAAATCGGTGTCGGCATCGCCTGTGGAGTGCGACGCCATTCCGCCGGGCGTATGCTGCGACATATCGTCTGCGGCGGCCTTCGCCGCCCGCTTGTTGTCTTCGGCCTTCGAGCAGCCGACCACCAGCGCGATTGCCGGTAACAGCATCGCCATTCCACGCCACTTCATATCCTGTCCTTTCGTATGTTCTTGGTTGTGGACGCCGGCGGTCTCCTCGCCTCGATGTCCGCCACAACGGGCCTTTCTAAATTCATTTCGCCAACTCCTCGATCAGCAGCAGCGCGAGGAAACCGACGAAGAACATCGCGCTGATTAAAGGGGAGTCCGGCTTCTCGTGCGCTTCGACCAGCAGCTCTTCGGTCACGAGATAGAGCAGCGCCATCAACCCGAAGCTCAGGAATCCGGTGATCCAGACTGGCGAAAGCAGCGCCACGGGCTGCGCGATAAGCGCGCCCACCGGCAACAGCAGCGATAGTGCGCACGTCAGCCCGATCGCGACGATCTTACGGTAGCGGCCCGCAAGGTCGTTGGTCAGGGTGAGAGCCAGGAACAGCACCTCAAGGGTCAATGCGATGGCAAGGAGGATGCCCGCTTTCTCGCCGGCAACGAATGCCAGCCCGAGCACCAAACCGTCGATCGCTAGATCGAGCCCGATCGCGGCGAGCAGCGCGACGGGCCCGTCGAACCTGCTTTCCGCAGCCTTCAGGCCGAGCATCACGGCGACGCCGATGGCTCCGCCGATCAGCGTCGCGGCCGGAGAGCCGCCGTGCATGACCAGCGGCAGGATCTCCGTCGCAGCCGCAGCGAACACCACTCCGGCTGCCAAATGCTGCATCGCCGCCACCAGCTTTTCGCTGGGCTTTCGCCAGCCGGCAACGATTGCGCCGACGATGATGGCGGCCATGGGGATCAGCGCGAATTTCAGAGCCGCCATCGCCATCCCCGTCCGTTGCCAGGATCCTTGCTCACGCTTTGGTTTCCTTTGTGCATATCAGGAGCGCTTCGGTCGGGGTCTCGATCCTCAGCTCGCTCCCGCCGAAGGTCGCACGCATCAATTTGCCGACGTAGGGGCGCCCCTGTGTCGGAGCGGTCAGGACGAGCGGCGGCGCTTGCGCGTCCCGCCGCACCTCGATCGTCAGACCGTCATTCTTGAAGTCAACGAGCCGCTCGCGCCCATCGTTACAATGATACAGATGGCGGACGGGCGTTCGATTGCCCCCTCCATCCCCGGCGTGCAGCTCCTCCTCGCTTGGAGGGTTTTTTTGCGGTTGCGCGGAGCAGCCGGCAAGCGACAGGCCGATGGCGATCGCGCCGACTGGCCAGCCTATCATGCTGCGGCCGAGCAATCCGGTGCGATGCTCACCCCGCTGCATCGCTCGCATCCGTCCCCATCAGGTTCACGATCTCGACTGACTCAAGCGTCATCAGACCGATGCCCGTCAGGTCGCGCAGTCCCGCCAGGAACGTGCGGAGCCTCGCATCCTCGTCGACGATCTCGATCACCATCGAGCGCTCGCTTTCGAGAATATGCCGCCGGCGCACGTGCGCGGATCGGCCGAAGCCAATCCTCGCTTCCAGCACCGTCGCGCCGCCGAGGCGAGCGTCGCGCGCCCGCTCGGCGATCAATTCGAAGACTTTGCGGTCGCCGAAATAGGCGGTTTCATCGGTGTATATTCGCAGCAGCTTCATCGTGGTCATGCCGCCATCTCCAATGTGATGATGAGTTGAATTGGGTTGCCGCTGCGCTGCGTCATCGCCACTTCCCTTGACGCTGACGCCACACCGTGAAGCCTGTTCGATACAGGCGACCGGAGACCCGGATCATTCGGAAGATCGCGCGCAGAGGCACTAGACGCGCCCGCATGACGATCCGCGTGACGTCGAGGGCCGCCTTGCCTCCCCAAATCCACAAGCCCGCCGGCAGAAAGGCTTTCCACGTGCTCACCTGCCCTCCTGGACGTCGGCAGGGCGTGCCGCCCGTTTGACCGAGCGGCCCGACCGGAGGGTGAGAAAGGTCGCCAAGCTGATGATCGCGGCGATGTCGTAGAGGCCATAGCCGACGGCCGCGCCCAGCGCCCCGGTCGCCCACAGGCTGGCCGCGGTGGCCGTTCCCGAGGCTTTGCCGCCCTTCTTGAGTATCGCGCCGCCGCCGATGAAGCCGACGCCGGTCAATAACCCTTCGAGAATGCGCGCCTGGCCCTGCGTGCCAGCGCCTAACACATTCAGGGCGATCAACACGAAGCTGCAGCTTGCGAGCGCGACGAGCGGGAAAGTGCGGATGCCCGCACTGCGCTCGTCCTGCTCGCGATCCCATCCGATCGGAAAGGCGAGCGTATAGGCGAGCGCGAGCGAGGCGAGGTGGCCCAACACCTCGCTCGCGAGGATGCTCGGCGGGGTCACGCCGGCACCTCGTCCGGCACGTCAGACGCCGCGTCACGCTCGGTCGGTTGTTTCCTTGAGGTTGCCCCCAGGATAACCTTGGCGAGCGCAGGAAGCACCAGCAAGGTCAGAATGGTTGCCGCGATGAGCCCGCCGATAACGGTGGTCGCAAGCGGCTTCTGCACTTCAGCACCAGTGCCGTGGGCGAGCGCCATCGGCACGAAGCCGATGGCGGGCACGAACCCGGTCATGATGACCGCCCGCATCTTCTCGCGCATGCCCTCATAGATCGCTTCGTCGATCGGCGCGCCCGCCTCACTTCGCTCGCGGATTGCGGACATCACAACGAGGCCGTTCAAGACCGCGACGCCCGCGAGGCAGATGAAGCCAACCGCTGCTGAAACGGAGAAGGCAATCCCCGTCAGGGCGAGCGTAAAGACGCCCCCGGCGAGCCCCAACGGCACGGCCAGGAAAACCGCCCCTGCCCGCCCAAAGCTGCCGAGCGCCATGTATAGCAGCCCGAAGATTGCGGCGAAGCAAAGCGGCACTACGATCGACAGGCGTCGCGATGCTGCCTGGAGATTCTCGAACTGGCCGCCCCATTCGAGATAATAGCCAGCGGGCAGCTTCACCTGTGCGATCTTCGCTTGGGCCTCCTCGACGAACGAACCGGCATCACGGCCGGCGAGATTGACCTGGACGACAACGCGACGCTTGCCGTTCTCGCGACTGATTTGGTTGAGCCCCTCGGTCAGCCTGATCTGCGCGACCTGCGCCAAAGGTACTTGAGCGCGAGGGCGTCCATCCATTGCCGGAAGGAGGACAGGTAACGAGCGGATATCATCGAGGCTGGCGCGCGTCGCGTCAGGGACGCGCACGGTAACGTCGAACCGACGATCCCCCTCGTATACCAACCCCGATTCACGTCCGCCCAAACCGGCGGCGATGGTGTCGGAGACGTCGCGGACCGTGAGGCCAAGCCGCGCGATGGCCGCACGGTCGAGCTTTACGTCGAGTGTTGGTGCACCGCCCACTTGGTCGGCCTTGACGCTGGCGGCCCCAGGGATGGTTTTGAGGACGCGCACCATCTCATTCGCGGTCTGCGACATCTTGTCGAGGTCGTCGCCGTAGAGCTTGATCGCCACGTCGCCGCGAACGCCCGCGATCAGCTCGTTGAAGCGGAGCTGGATCGGCTGGCTGACCTCGTAAAGGTTGCCGAGCAGGCCGCCAGTGGCCTTTTGGATTTTGGCGATAACGTCGGCCTTGGTTGTGCCGTCAGCCCATTCCTCGGTCGGTTTGAGAATCACGAAGCCGTCCGATACGTTGGGCGGCATCGGATCGGTCGCGACTTCGGCCGTGCCGGTCTTGGAAAACATCAACGCGACTTCGGGAATTTTTGTGATTGCCTCCTCAACCTTGCGTTCCATCACAAGCGATTGTTCGAGGCTCACCGAAGGTACGCGCGTCGACGCGAAGGCCAGGTTTTTTTCGTCGAGCTGAGGTATGAACTCCGAACCGAGCAGACCGAACGCCGGGATCGCGGCCAAAAAGAAGGCGAGTCCTCCGAGGATGAATGGCCACGGCTTCGCGATCGCTTTGTTAAGCAGCGGCAGATAACGTTCCTTGGACTTGCGGATCAGCCACACGTCCTTTTCGGCGACTTTGCCGCGAATTAGGATCGCCACCAGCGCCGGGACCAAGGTGATCGCCAACACGAACGCCGCCACCAGCGCGAGCATGATCGTGATCGCCATCGGCGAGAATGTTTTGCCTTCGGTACCAGTGAACGTCAGCAGCGGCGCGAAGGCGAGCAGGATGATGGCCTGACCGAAGACGGTCGGTTTGATCATCTCCTGCGCGGCTCGCATCGTCTCCTCGAGCCTCTCCCGCAACGAAAGCAGACGGCCTTCATGTTCCTGTCGATGCGCCAACTTGGCGAGGCAGTTCTCGATGATGATGACCGCGCCATCCACGATGAGACCGAAGTCGAGCGCCCCGAGGCTCATAAGATTGCCGGGAACGTTGAAGGCGTTCATTCCCATCGCCATCATGAGGAAAGAGAACGGAATCACCAGCACTGCGATCACCGCCGCACGCCAGTTCCCGAGCAATAGAAACAGCGCCGCAGCGACGAGGATGGCGCCTTCCGTGAGGTTGCGCTGGACGGTCGCCACCGTGGCGCCGACGAGCTTCGCGCGATTGAGCACCACTTTGACCTGAATGCCGGGCGGCAGCGTCTTCGCTACTTGATCGAGTTTGGTCGATGCCTGGTCGGCAACAATACGGCTGTTTTGTCCGATCAGCATCAGCACCGTGCCGATGACCGCCTCCTGGCCGTTCATGCTGCCACCGCCCGTGCGCAGATCGCCGCCGATGCGGACATTGGCGATCTGACCGATCGTGATTGGGGTGCCGCCCCGAGTTGCGGCAACGGCATTGCGGATCTCGTCGACCGTCCGCACGCGCGAATCGACACGGACGAGATAGGCTTCGCCGCCTTTATTGTAGTAGTTGGCGCCGACCGCGAGGTTGGCGTTTTCGAGCGCCTGCCCCAGCTCGCTATAAGAGATGCCGAAGCTCGCAAGCTTCGTCGGATCGGGTTCGACCACGAACGTCTTGGCGAAGCCGCCGATGGAGTCGACGCCGGCGACACCATTGACGGATTTGAGCTGTGGACTGATGATCCAATCCTGCACGGTGCGCAGATAGCCCGCCTTCTCCACAGGATCGGTCAACCGCTCGCCTTCCGGCGTCAGATAGCTTCCATCGGGTTGCCAGCCCGGTTCGCCTGGGACCTTTTTCGCGCCCTTCCCATCCGGATTGGAATAGCCGACCGTGTACATCACGATCTCGCCGAGGCCGGTCGTTACAGGTCCGATCTGCGGCTGCACCCCGTCGGGCAGCTTCTCGGTTGCTTGCCGCAGACGTTCGCCTACCTGCTGGCGCGCAAAATAGAGGTCTGTCTTGTCGGTAAAGATTGCGCTGACCTGGCTGAACCCGTTGCGTGAAACCGAGCGAGTGGTCTCCAGCCCAGGAATGCCGGCGAGCGAGATTTCAACCGGATAGGTAACGAGCTTTTCGATCTCGACCGGCGACAACCGCGGATCGACGGTATTGATCTGGACTTGCTTAGTGGTGATGTCGGGAACGGCGTCGATAGGCAGTTTCGTAAGCTGCCAGATCCCGAGTCCGGCCACGACGAGAAACAGGGCGAGGACCGCCCAGCGAGCGCGCACACTGAGCGCCATGAGGTTTGCTATCATGGCTTATTCGTCCTCCCCGGCGCCCTTGGCGAGCTCGGCCTTCAGCAGGAAGGCATTCTTGGTCGCGATGGCGCGTCCCGCTGCGAGCCCCTTGATGATTTCGACCCGGCCGTTGCTGCGCTGGCCGACGCTGACCGTCTGTGCGCGGAAACCCTGCGCGGTCCGCACGAACACCACGTCGCGCCCCTCAAGCGATTGGACGGCGTCTTCCGGCACCACGATCGCGTTCGAGGCATCGCCGCGGCTCGGCAGCAGGCGCACGCGCAGCGCGAGACCCGGCTGGAGGGTGCCGACGACATCAAGAACCGCCGTCGCCGATCGCGTGTCGTTCGCGAGGCCGGGCGTCACCGCCCGGACACGGCCTTCCATCGTGCGACCGTCCGGCAACTCGATGATCGCGCGATCGCCAGCGGCGAGCCGTTGAGCATCGCTCGGGCCAACCGAAGCCTCGATCTGCACCTTCGTCGGATTGGCGACGCGCATCAGTTCGGTTTCGGGCTGGACGAAGGCGCCAAGGGTCACATTCTCCGACGTGACCCGACCCGAAATCGGACTCGAGACCGCGACGCCGCGACCATCGGCCGTGACGCGGGCAGCGCCAGCCGCCACGCTCGCGCGGTGCGCCTCGGCCGCCGCCGAGGCGGCTTCAGCTTGCGCCTGCTCCAGCTCGACACGCGCCGAGACCTTCTCGCGGTACAGGTAGCTTTCGCGCGCGAGCGCCTTTTGTGCGAGCACCGACTTTGCGGCGGCAGCGGTGCGATCGGCCGCGATCTGCGCGGCGTCGCGGCTTTCCACGATCGCCAGGGTCTCGCCGGCGCGCACGGGATCGCCGAGTCGCTTCATGAGCCGGGTGACAGCGCCGCCAGCGCGCGCCGTGACGATCGCCTCCCCCATTGGCGAAGGGTTCACGGTCGCCTGCGCGACGATTTCCGCGCCCAGGCCACCGGCACGGATCGTCTCGATGGCGATGCCGGCTTGGCCAATCGCCTGTTCGGTCATCGGGAGCGAGTCAGGCGCCTTTTTTTCCTTGTCAGGTGCGGCAGCCTTGCCGGCCTCGTCGGCGGGCGCGCTGACTGGCGCCTTGTCGGTCGTGCAGCGAGCGACGGTAAAGCCGCCCAGCGCGGCGACGAGTGCGACGGCGGCAGCGCCGCCGAGCAGGCGGCCGGACGGACGCCCTTCTTGAAGGATCATCGATTTTCTCCGGAATTGGTGGGAGCCGGCAGTGTGAGCCGGTCGAGCCGCGCCTGTGCGTCGTGATACGCGGCAAGCGCGTCGACGTAGGATTGGCGGGTCTGTGAAAGGGTGCGCTCGGCGTCGAGCAAAGCGATCTGATCGAACTTGCCCTGCGCCCAGCCGATCCGGGCGATGCGCGCGGCTTCCTGCGCCGCGGCGAGGCCGGGGCCGCCCGCCGCCCGCGCCGTCGCCGCCGCATTTGCGACCTCGGCTTGCGCACTAGCGATCGATTGCCGCGTGTCGATCAGCGCGACATTGCGCAGCGCGATCGCCTGGGTTTGCTCCGCACGTGACTGCGCGACGAAGGCCGTCCCGCTGTTGAAGATGGGGATTGGAATCGACAGTCCGACCACGGCCGCCGTGTCGCCGGTCGCCGCCAGCCGGCGGGCGGACGCGCTGACCGTCACGTCCGGCACCCGGAGCGAACGGGCGACACGCACCTGCGCGTCCGCGCTGCGGACGTCCGCCTCGGCCGCCGCCAAGGTCAGCGTTCCCTCGGCGTCGAGCGGTCGTTGTGGTCCATAATCACTGATCCGGTCGAACCACGCGCGATCGAGCGGCCCTGTGATCGGGGCGTTCAAGAGCGTACCGAGATTGGCGCGGGCCGTCTGTGCCTGCCGGACCGCGCTGTCCGCCGCGACCTGGGCATTGATCCGCAGCACATCGGCGCGCTGCTGATCGATGGGCCCGACATCGCCGGCGCGGACGCGCTTACTGGCGGCAGTAAAGGCATTGGTCGCGATCTGCGCCTGCTCGCCGAGCACGTCGGCCCGCCGTTCGGCGGCGGCGGCCTCGATATAGAGCTGAGTGATTCGCAACCGCAGATCGGCGCGCGCTATTTCCGCCTGAATCTGCGCGCGCGACAGCTTGGCATTCGCCAGCGCAACGCGCGCTGGCCGCTTGCCGCCGAGCTCGATCGGTAAGGCGACCCCGACCGTCGTTTCCGAGCTGCGCACGCCCCGATACGGTCCCGAGCCGGCGATATTCTCGACCTGGCTCTGGAATTCGGGGTTGGGGCGCAGCCCAGCGACACGGCGTGCCGCTGTCGCGGCTGCGACGTTGGCACCGGCCGCCGCTACCGACGGCAGGGCTGGAGGCGTACCGGCAGCCGTGGACGGGCTGGCGGCGCTAGGGGCCGGGAATGCCGCCGATGATGTCGACGGCACGCCCCCGGCGGCGAGAGCCTGGTCGAGCGAGAACGCGCCGACCGAGGACGTGGCTGTGTTCGTGGCTGGCAAGCCGGGAAATGGCGCAAACTGCGCCCCCGCCTGTCCGGCGACGGACACCGCGACCAGCACGGTCGCGATGGTGCGAAGCATAAAAATGGGACTCCTGACGATACGAAGAAGCGACGGGAGCGCAGTCGCTCCCGCAGTCGTTCGTTGTCAGGCTTGCGGAGGCCTCAGTCCTGGATCGGACAAACTCGTGGCAAGTAGTTTTGCAACGCCGGGCCGCAGTTTGGCCGGAAGCGTATGACCTTCGGCCCAGACGATCCGATCCAGCGATGCCAGCTCATGATGGCCGTGGCAGCCGCCGTGATGGTGCGGATATCCCTTGTCGGAATCGGCAGGAACCTGATCGCCATCATTTTGGCTGTGGTCAATCATTACGAGCGACGATGTCGCAACGCTCAGCGTGAAGCTGCCGTTCGGCTCAGCCGCGTGCGCGACCGACGTCAAGCCGATCGAGAAGGCGATCGCAAGGCCGAACAGGAGGGAAAGGACACGCTTCACCCTTTCGCCCTAGCAGAAGGTGGGCTCCGGAAGAAACGCTTCATCGCGTCCCCCCCTCAATCACTGGCGCAGCACGCCGCCAAGCGGGCCAGGCTTTACCCAAGACCCGGATCGCGGACCGCAAAAAGATCGCTGCGATGACGGCTGCCACGGCGACATCCGGCCACGGTGAGCCCGTCGCCGCGACCAGCGCGGAAGCGACAACAACCCCACAGTTTGAGATCACGTCATTGCGCGAGCATTCGAAGGTGCTCGACATATTTACGTTTTCACGTCGAAACCGCCACAAAAGCGCGAGGCAACTCACATTGGCAACGAGCGCGATCCCGCCGAAGATCAGCATCAGCGATGACGACGGGGGCACGCCGTTCGCGACCTTGGTAGTGATCTGGATCAAAACGGCGATGCCGAAAGCGAGGATCAGCCCGCCCTTGGTCAAAGCGGCGCCGGCTTCCCAGCGCGGGCCTTTGTTCAGGGCGTACAAGCTTAGCACATAAACGATCGCGTCGCCGAGCATGTCGACCGAATCCGCCATCAGAGCCGAGGAACCAGCGACTATGCCGGCGCCGAACTCGGCCGCGAACATCAGCAGGTTGATCGCCATGACGATGACAAGAACGCGCCGCTGCTCGGCCTTTCGACCAAGCATGGCGATCGTGTCGCCTTTTCGGGAGCAGCAGTCGTCCGACAAAGTAACGCCTTCGATTCGCGTGACGGACTCCATATATGAACCCTCATCCTACTAGAGGGTCAAGCGCATGATGAAGATCGGCGAAATCGCTCGCGCCACCGGCCTGAAGGTTGAGACCGTGCGCTTCTATGAAGCTGAGGGCCTGATCGCCCCGCCCGAGCGGAGCGGCGGCAATTACCGGACCTACGACATGGCGTCTCTGAACCGCCTGTCGTTCATTAAGCGGTCGCGCGATCTTGGCTTCACGATGGACCAGGTGCGCGAGCTGCTCCGGCTCGCTGACGATCCACGCGGATCCTGCGCCGAGGTTGATGTGATCGCCGTGCGCCATCTTGATGAAATCGATCGCAAGCTCGCCGACCTCGGCGCTCTTCGCGCCGAGCTGTCGCGCCGGATCGACGGTTGCAGCGGCGCCACCATCGCCGACTGTCGGATCATCGACGCGCTCTCGCCTGAGCAAGGCCGGTACGTTGTCTAAACAATCGTCTCCCATCAACATGGCAACGAAAGCATCATGCCAATAGCGAGCATAGGGCCCATAAAGGCGGTGGGGTCATAATCCGATCAGACAAGTTCCGCGCGATTGCGATCAGCAATAAAGCTAGAAGGTCCAGCCCTCCTCGTCGATCAGCGTCAGCAGATCGATGTTGCGGACATGCTCCTGATCGCAGACGAACGGAATCTTGGGGCTCTTTATCGAGCCGCCGCTTTCCTGATGGACGACCACAAGCTGCGGGTTTGCACAAAGCGCTTGGGCGATGACGAACGGATCGGCACCGGACTTGCCCTTCACGGTGTCGACCAGCCGAGGATATCGCGCCATTACGAATAGCATGGCACCCTGAATGTCCTCGTCGATTTCGAGGAACATCGGCTTATGCATCTTCGCCCAGGCGAAGACGTCATCGTCCTTCTTCTCCAGCTCGCCATAGACCTCGATCGACGAAACGAGGCGACCTTCATCCATCAGCCCTTCCAACCGGCTCCAGAAGGTCTTGAAGCTCTTCGGCGGATAGGCACGCCGCCAAGCATGGATCAGGCTGCTGGTGTCACAGCAGTAGATCGGTTTCTGCCCGGCCATCAGACCAGCTCGGCCGATCGCTCAATGTCCGGCACGTGCCGGACCTTGACCCCGAGATAACCGGATACCTCCGAGAGGCTGATCCGGTCCGCTCGATAATTGTCGAGGACCATGCGGACGAACGAGCGTCCGAAGGTCGCCAGCGTCTCACGGGGCATGTTGCGCGGAATCGCCTTGCCTTCGTTCTTTTCCTTGTCCCGCTGGCGCTGGGCCTGAAACTCCCGGGCATATTGAGCCCGCTTGCGCCGGTAGAAGTCCTCGCTCGTGTAGCCGAAAGTCAACAACCGACGCACTGCCGCCTCGCGCGAGACCCCGTAGGTGCTCGCGAGCGCGCTGATCGCTTCATCCGACCATTCGTGTTGGCCTGGTCCACGCGCTGCGACAATCTGTTCGGCAAGAAACAGCTCGCGCGGCATCAGCGTTGCCGCAGCGACCTGGTTGCAGAACACCTCGATCCGCTCGACATCACGGGCACGCGGCCCGTCGTCGTCGAGATCGGACACGCCGCTCTGGTGGAGCATCAGGTGCGCGAGTTCGTGCAGCAGGCTGAAGGTCCGGCGCGGATAGGCATCCTTGCCGTTCACCACCATGAACGGCAGCACGTCGGCCCAATAAGCCAAACCCGACGCTTCCGCGCTTTCGAGCCTCGACGCCTGAAAGACTAGCACGCCCAGTGCCTCTATCCGCGATCGCCATGCGCGGAACACGACCAGCGGATCGCGCCAACTGGCCTGCAACCGATAGGTGATGCCCAACGCCTCGCGGATCGCCGCTGCCGCGATGTCTGCCTTGGCCGCGAGGTTTGCCGTCAGCGCGAAAGCCGGCGGCCTTTCGTCGGCATCGGCCAACAGCTCCAGCGCCAGCTCGCGCCGTTGATGGGCAAAGCGGATTTCGAGCGTCAGCGCCGGGGAAAAGCGCGCCGGACCGATATCCGGCAAGCGCCGGAAATCGCTCATCGGCATGAACGAAAGCGGCTGCTCGGGCAGATAGAACACCGCCAGGGGACGCTTGTAGAGCCCGGCCGCCTTGCGGAGCTGTGGGATCGAGGGCTGATCCTGGTCAGCTTCCCATGCTTCGACGAATTGCGGATCGACGCCAAGCTTGGCCGCCGCCGTCGGGACATCATAGCCGGCCGAGTTCCTGGCCCAGGCCAGCAACGCGCCGCGCACCGTCGCTTTCAGCCGCTTCGTCATGCGTCCACGCTGTCGGGGGCTTCCCGCACTTGGGCATCATCGGTCGCCGCCGGGCTCAACTGGCGATAAACCGAGGTCCGCGAGATGCCGAGTTTCCGCGCGATCTCGGTCGGCCGCATCCTCTCCTGCTCCGCCATGCGCCGCACCTCATCGCTGTCGATCGATCGACGGCGCCCCTTACCGCGATAGACGCCGCGTGCCTTGGCGTCAGCAATTCCCTCCATCTGGCGTTCACGCCGGAGGTTGGTTTCAAATTCAGCGAACACGCCGAGCATATCAAGGAATGCCTTGCCGGCTGCCGTCGACGTGTCGATCGGCTGCTCGGTCGCCTTGATCGCGACCCCCCGCCCTTTCAGGTCATGGACGATATCCTGCAAATCCTTCATCGACCGGGCGAGCCGATCGATGCGGGTAACGACCAGCGTGTCGCCCTCGCGTAGGAAAGCGAGCAGCGTATCCAGCTCCGACCGTCCTTCTCGCTTCGCGCCCGACTTCTTCTCGGCCCGAACGATGGTGCAGCCCGCGTTGGTGAGCGCGGCTTCCTGGATTTTCAAATCTTGGCCGGCGGTAGACACGCGGGCATATCCGTAAACCGCCATAATGCCCCCTTTCTGCCAATCCGTACCAAAACGGTCTAGACCAACGCAACGAACTGTTCCACAACATTCGGAACGACCCTTTTGGAACGCTCTCGCACGTTCCAATCAAGTGTAGCGGAACGGTATACCCTTTTGGAAGGCAAGACAGCGAGGAAGATGGCTATTGCGGTGCAACGGCGATGCTCGACAAATCGACTGCCGGATTAATCGGTGTGCCGGCATCCTTCCGTTCGGAATATCGGTCCACGAGTTGCGCGGCGTGCGGGCGAAGCAACACCGTGAACCGCACCAGCTCCTCCATCACATCGACGATCCGGTCATAGTAGCTCGACGGTTTCATGCGTCCGGCGTCATCGAACTCGTTGAACGCCTTGGCGACGCTCGACTGGTTCGGGATCGTCACCATTCGCATCCAGCGACCCAGCACGCGCAGCGTGTTGACGCTGTTGAACGACTGCGATCCGGCCGACACCTGCATGACCGCCAGCGTGCGCCCCTGTGTCGGGCGCATCCCGCCCATCGACAGCGGTAGATGGTCGATCTGCAACTTCATGATGCCGGTGATCTGTCCGTGACGTTCGGGGCTGCACCACACCTGACCCTCCGACCATAAAGACAGCTCGCGCAGCTCGTGGACAACCGGATGGTTGTCGCCGGCATGTTGGTCGGGGAGCGGTAGCGTCGATGGATCGAAGATGCGTGTCTCGCAGCCGAAGAACCGGAGCAGGCGCGCCGCTTCCTCGACACACAGCCGGGAGAAGGACCGTTCGCGCAGCGAACCATAGAGCAGGAGGATGCGCGGTGCGGGATCGAGCGGGCCAAGCCCCAGCGCCGGCCGCTGGATGGCATAGGCGGGATCGAGTGCAGGCAGGGTATCGGGATCGGCGAGCGTGCGGAGCGGCATCAGATGGCTTTCGCAAGATAGGCGGCTGACGCGGGGCATAGCGCGGTAAACTCGCGCGATGCGGCGACGGCTGAGGGAGCGGTGCCGCGATCGGCGTCGGCATAGCCGATCGCCCGGAAAAACGGCGCGGCCGTCGTCGTCAGCAGATGCAGGCGCTCCACCCCAAAGTCGCGCGCCTGTCGTTCGAGGGTGGCGACCAATGCCCGCCCCAGGCCATGCCCGCGACGATCGGCGAGAATGACGATCGAGCGGAGCAGGCGGTCGGCCCCCTCCCCCTCCAGGCCGCCATAACCGACAAGGCTATCGGCCTCGAACCGGAAGAATAGGCGGCCAGGATCGGCGAGATCGGCGCTCGGCAGGCTGGCGGCATCGAGGAACCATGCCAGCCCGGCCAGCTCGGCGGGTTCGAGCGCCGTGATGGTCAGTCCCGTCACGCGAGGCTGATCCGGATCGCGAGCGCCGCGAGGGTGACGAGCAGCACCGGCACGGTAAGCGTGACGCCGACCCGGAAGTAATAGCCCCATCCGATCCGAACGCCCTTCTGCCCGAGGACGTGGAGCCAGAGCAGCGTCGCGAGCGATCCGATCGGCGTCAGCTTGGGGCCGAGATCGCAGCCGATCACATTGGCGTAGATCATCGCTTCCCTGATCGCGCCCGTGGCGTGGGTGGCGTCGATCGAGAGCGCGCCCACTAGCACGGTCGGCATGTTGTTCATCACCGACGACAGGACGGCCGCGATCACGCCCGTACCCAGCGCGGCGCCCCACACGCCGCCTTGCGCGGTGCGATCGAGCAGCGCCGCCAGATGGTCCGTCAGGCCGGCATTCCGCAGGCCATAGACGACGAGGTACATGCCGAGCGAGAAGATCACGACCTGCCAGGGTGCGCCACGCAGCACCTTGCCGGTCTGGATCACATGGCCCCGCCCCGCGATCACCAACAGCAGGATCGCGCCGGCTGCGGCCACGGCGCTGACCGGTACGCCGAGCGGCTCGAGCAAGAAGAAGCCGGCGAGCAGCAGCGCCAGCACGATCCAGCCTGCGCGGAAGGTCGCGGCGTCGCGGATCGCATCGCGCGGCACACGCAGCGCCCCTACGTCATAGTCTGCCGGTATGTCGCGCCGGAAGAAAAGCAGCAGCGCCCCCAGCGTCGCGGCGATCGACACGAGGTCGACTGGCATCATCACAGCCGCATAGTAGCCGAACCCGACGTGGAAGAAGTCGGCCGACACGATGTTGACGAGGTTCGACACGACCAGCGGCAGGCTGGCGGTGTCGGCGATGAACCCGGCCGCCATGACGAACGCCAGCGTCGCCTTGTCTTTGAAGCCCAGCGCCCGCAGCATGGCGATGACGATCGGCGTCAGGATCAGCGCCGCACCGTCGTTGGCGAACAGCGCGGACACCGCCGCGCCGAGCAGCACGATCAGGACGAACAGCCGGCGACCATGCCCCCTGCCCCAGCGCGCGACATGGAGCGCCGCCCATTCGAAGAACCCGGCTTCATCGAGCAGCAGGCTGATGACGATGATCGCGACGAACGCGGCAGTCGCGTTCCAGACGATGCCCCACACCACCGGCACGTCGGACAGCGTGACGACGCCCGCGAGCAGCGCCACGACGGCGCCGCCCATCGCGCTCCATCCGATGCCGAGTCCCTTGGGTTGCCAGATGACGAGCGCGATCGTGGCGACGAAGATCAGGACGGCAAGGACCATCAGGCGACGCGCTGGCCCGAAGCATCGACCACTTGCTCGCCGTCTTCCTTGGCGAACGCGCCGAGCTGGTCGCTCGGCAGCAGGTTGAGGACGTCTTCGGATGGCCGACAGAGCTTCACGCCGAGCGGCGAGACAACCAGCGGCCGGTTGATAAGGATCGGATGCGCCATCATCGCGTCCACCAGCGCGTCGTCGGACAGCGACGTGTCGCTCAGGCTTAGCTCCGCATAGGGCGTGCCCTTCTCGCGCAGCAGCGCGCGGGGCGTCATACCGGCGCGGTCGATGAGTTCGACCAGCAGCGCGCGGGCGGGCGGGGTTTTTAGATACTCGACGACATGCGGCTCGATGCCGGCATTGCGGATCATCGCCAGCGTGTTGCGCGACGTGCCGCACTCAGGATTGTGATAGATGATGATGTCGTATGCCATCATGCTACGTCCGAACGCAGCGACGATGCACCATCCGTCTGTCCAATCTCACGCACTTTCGCGCGCAGTGCGGAGGTTTCGAGCTTGTCGATCGGTAGAGCCGTGAACAGCGCAATCCGGTTCTCAAGGTATCTCAGCGCCGTTACGAACGCGCGCCGGCGTTCCATATCATTGCCCTGCACTGAGGAAGGATCTTCGATTCCCCAATGAGCCGTGACCGGATGGCCGGGCCAGATCGGGCAGACCTCACCGGCAGCGTCGTCACAAACCGTAAAGACAAAATCCATGACGGGCGCGCCAGGCGGCGAAAACTCGTCCCAGCTCTTAGAGCGCAGCCCCTCAACCGGGTATTCGATATCCGTGAGCAATGCGAGAGCGTCAGGATTAACAGCACCTTTGGGATAGCTTCCGGCCGAAAACGCTCGGAAGCGTCCGCCTATTTTGGTGAGAGCGCTTTCAGCGAGGATCGAGCGGGCAGAATTGCCCGTGCAGAGGAACAGGACGTTGAACGTTCGATCGGACATGGCGGACTCCATCAGCAGCAGGGAGTGAGTTCGGCGACGAGCGGCGCACACAGATCCGCATTGCCCGCGCAGCAATCCTTGACGAGGAACAGCGTCAGCGTGCGCAGGCCGTCCAGATCCGCGCGGTAGATGATCGAGCGACTATGCCGTTCGGAGCGGACTAGGCCGGCGCGAGCGAGGATGCCGAGATGCGCCGACATGGTGTTTTGCGGAACGTCGAGCTGACGTGCGATATCGCCCGCGGCCAATCCCTCCGGTTCGTGCCGCACCAGCAACCGGAATACGTCGAGCCGGGTGCCCTGTGCGAGTGCGGCCAGCGTCGTGATAGCCGAGTCGTTTTCCATATATCCAGCATAATGGATATATCCACTCAATCCAATGCTACGCTGCCAGCAATCGTCAATTTATATAGACGCTGGGAGCCAAGGCTTCGATGATCCGGCATTCGGCGACGGTGTTGCGGCAGCAGGAACCAATCAGAGTATCAAGCTCGCCATCCAGCGCCGTCATTGAGGAGGTTTTGGGCTGACCGGTCAGCGTGGCACACGCTGGCCTGCAGAGGCCGACGCCGAGCTACGCCGGCACGTGCCGGCCAGACAGACCATCGCGCAGATCGCGCGCGAAATGGGGCGAACGATGGATGCGATCCGCGGTCGGGCGGCGACTTTGCGGACTACGTTGCGCTCTTCGCAACGACCGTGGCGGGACGGCGTTGCTCGTCGCCCTCGCGAGTAGGCGCGACGTCATGCTTCCATGCGACGAAGAATCGGACAGTCCGGTCGATCATCTCCGTGGCAGCGGTTTACCAATTCCAGCAGCGTCGATCGCATATCTTCGAGCGTAGCCGCCTTACGCCCAAGTTCATCAGCGCGCGCTTGGGCAAGCATTTTTACTTCGCTGCTGGATCGGCTGCGATCCGACCAGAGGCCGAGTAGCGTCCGGATTTCCTCGATCGGAAACCCCAGGTCACGCGCATTGGCAATGAAGCGAAGGCGATGAACGTCTGGGGCGGCATAGTCGCGGTAACTCCCACGCCTCGCCGGCGCGGGCACGAGGCCGATCTTTTCATAATGGCGGATCATGCGCTGCGAGACGCCGCTTGCGTCCGATGCCGCCCCGATGTTCACAGTTTTACCGTGTTCAGCCGCAGCGCGTTGAGGACCACGGTAAAGGACGAAAGAGCCATCGCCGCGCCGGCCAGCATCGGCGAGAGCAGGATGCCGGCGACTGGGTAAAGCACCCCTGCAGCGACCGGCACGCCGATCCCGTTGAACAGGAACGAGAAGAACAGATTCTGACGGATGTTCCGCATGGTCGAACGGGCGAGTTTCCGCGCCCGCACGATCGCCGACAGGTCGCCGCGCGTGAGTGTCATGCCCGCGCTTTCGATCGCCACGTCTGTTCCCGTGCCCATCGCAAGGCCCACGTCCGCGGCCGCCAGTGCAGGCGCATCGTTGATGCCGTCGCCGGCCATCGCAACCTTGGCACCGGACGCTTTCAGTTCGCCGATGATACGCGCCTTATCTTCCGGGCGCAGACCGGCGCGCACGTCGTCGAGTCCCCCGACGGCGCGCGCGACCGCATCCGCAGTCGTTTGGTTGTCACCCGTCAGCATTATGACGCGGAGCCCCTGTTGGCGAAGCGCGGCAATTGCCTCTCCGGCGTTGGCGCGCACCGGATCGGCGACCGCGAGCAGGCCGGCAAGAGCGCCGTCGATCGCCACCAAGATGACGCCTGCACCATCGCCGCGATGACGATCTGCAGCTTCATCGAGCGGCTTGGGATCAGCGCCGACCCGGCTCATTTGCGCGGCGTTCCCGATTACGACCGAGCGGCCGCCCACGGTGGCGCTGACGCCCGAACCGGTTTGCGATGCGAAATCGGCGACCGTCCCGAGCTGCAACGCTCGATCCTTGGCAGCAACGACGATCGCGTGCGCGAGTGGGTGTTCGGATTGTCCTTCCACGGCTGCGGCCAGCGCGAGCATGTCGTTCTCCCCGACTGCGCCGACCGTCTGGATCGCGATCAGCTTCGGCTTGCCTTCCGTGAGCGTGCCCGTCTTGTCGATGACCAGCGTATCGACCTTTTCCAGCCCTTGCAGAGCCTCCGCATTCTTGACCAGCACACCGGCCGTCGCGCCCCGCCCAGTGCCGACCATAATCGACATGGGCGTCGCAAGCCCGAGCGCGCACGGACAGGCGATGACCAGCACGGCAATGGCATTGAGCAGGGCATGGCCCATGCGCGGTTCTGGGCCGACCAGCGACCACACCACGAATGTCGCAATCGAGATCAGCACGACCAGCGGCACGAACCAGCCGGACACGCGATCGGCGACCGCCTGGATTGGGGCGCGGCTGCGCTGCGCGTCAGCCACCATGCGGACGATGCGGGCGAGCATCGTATCAGAACCGACGGCGCGCGCTTCGATGACGAGGCTGCCCGTGCCGTTGACCGTCCCTCCGGTGACGGCTGCTTCGATCTCCTTGAGGACGGGTGCGGGCTCACCAGTGAGCATTGATTCATCGACCGAGGAGCGCCCCTCGACCACCACGCCGTCGACGGGGATCGCATCGCCAGGGCGAACGCGCAGACGGTCGCCGGCCGCCACGTCGGCAAGGCTGACCTCTTCCTCGGACCCGTCGGCGCGCACTCGGCGCGCCGTCTTGGGGGCAAGATCCATCAGAGCGCGGATCGCGCGCCCCGTCGATGCCCTGGCACGCAGTTCAAGGACCTGTCCGAGCAGCACCAGCGCCACCACGACCCCAGCGGCTTCGTAGTAAACCGGGACCACTCCCCCGTGCATGCGGAAGGTCGTGGGAAAGATGCCGGGCGCGACCGTCGCGACCAAGCTGTAGACGAAGGCTGCACCGACCCCGATCGAGATCAACGTGAACATATTGAGATGGCGGGTACGAAGCGAAGTCCATCCCCGCTGGAAAAACGGCGCGCCCGCCCACAACACGATCGGTGCGGTAAGCGCGAGCTGTACCCAAGGCGATGCGGCAGGGCTGACGACATGGACGCCGAGCATTTCGGCGACCATCGAGATCGCCAGCAGCGGCACGGCGAGCACGCCCGCTACCCACAGCCGGCGCGTGAAATCGACCAACTCAGGATTTGGCCCATCATCAAGCGACAGTTCTTCCGGTTCGAGCGCCATGCCGCAGATCGGGCACGTCCCCGGACCCTCCCGACGGATTTGCGGGTGCATGGGACAGGTCCACATAGCTCCCGGCGTCGCCGTCGGCTCAAGCTTCGGCTTGTCGCCGAGATAAGCGTCGGGGTTGGCGAAGAACTTGGTCCGGCAACCGCCGCTGCAAAAGTGATAGGTTCGGCCTGCGTGCTCGGCATGATGCGCCGTTTTCGCCGGATCGACCGTCATCCCGCACACGGGGTCGATTATAGGCGGCACGGCATCGCGGTCCTTAGCGCCCGAGCAGCAGCCGCCAACCTTGGCGGAATGATGATCTCCGTTCTCGACTGTTGCCGAAACGACCACGCCTCCCCCGCAACAGGACGACGGCGCGGCGAACCGCTCAGACGCTGGCTTCGAGCGGCCGCAGCCCCCGGCTTGGGATTGAAATTGAGGGTCGTTCATGACGAAAACTCCTTCGACCCGAGAGCATGTAAGGTCTGACACCGTGTTAGAGTCAAGGCCCTACTGGCAACGCCGGCGTATATGTTGATTCTACGCCCAGGAACTGCGTTGCCCTCATATTGAGGGCGGCCAGCTCTACACCCTCGACGCCATAAGGGCCGCGGCCTAGGTCTATCGCCTAGCTCGCCAACGCGGGCCGGGAGCAATTGAGGATATATGGCAACGCAGCTCGACAGTCTTTTTACCAGCACCGACCATGATGGCCTGGTTCGTCGCCTAATCGCCCGCTGGCGGGACGATCAGGGCGCGACGTATCGGAGCTGGTTTCTTTGGGACGAGCGGTTGAAGAACTTCCGATCGATCCGGCGCGGGATCACCCAGGTTGTCGGTGAGATCGAGCGCGGCACGTTTGGCGTCGCCTACCGTGGATCGTCGCTCGAGACCGTCGTCCACTCGGTCGCCGAGCAGCGGCAAATCTTCAAGGGCGCGGATCACGCGTTCCTATGGAAACCCAAGCTCCGCATTCCCGATATTTACGAGAGCCCGGAGAACCAGCGCGCGTTCGGCCGCTTGCTCGACGCCTGTTCGTGTTGCGACACGGCTGAGGAGATCATCGGCCATATCCACGCGATCGACCGCTTGAAAATCAAGGGACTCGGGCCGGCTGTCGCAAACCTGCTTTACTTCCTTCACCCCACGTTGGTCCCGCCCTTCAACACCGCGATCGTCAAAGGCTACAACGCGCTTACCGGCGCGAACGTGAAGCTCGGGAGCTGGGAGCACTTCCTGGCGATGCGGACCGGCATCCTCGACCTCAATGACCGCTTTCGCGACCTGCTATCGAACGACCTGGGCGCGATCGGCGGGCTGTTGTTCGACATCGGCTCCGATCGCTACCCGGCCCCACCCCTCGACGTGAGCGGTGCGACGCTGGCGAGCTGGGGGCAGCGGCTCGAGGCGGCGCGTGAGGAGGCGCGCACACTCAGCAAGGCGGCACAGCGCGAGGGCGAGAATGAGCGCACCCATACCGAAATTCAGGCATGGCTTCGCGATCTGGGGATGGCGCTCGGCTATGACGTGTGGATTGCCGCGAACGATCGCAGCCGCGCCTTCAATGGATTACCGCTAGGCGCCGGCTGCCTAGAGCGCCTGCCCGCCACGATCGCGACGTCGAAGGGCGCGGATTCCATCCGCCTGATCGACGTGCTGTGGCTTGAGAAGGTTCGCGATCACGTCGCCGCGGCGTTCGAGGTCGAGCATTCGACCTCGATCTATTCGGGTATCGTCAGGATGCTCGACCTGGCCTTGAGCGGCAGTGACCTTCACGCGACCGCGGGGCTGTTCCTCGTCGCGCCCGACGCCCGCGAGGCGGATGTTCGCGCGCAGTTGCAGAGGCCCGCGTTTAGCCGCGTCGCCGACCTCGATATATCCTACCTCCCCTATGGCGAACTCGAGAGAAATCGTGAGGCGATCGCCCGGTTCGGCTCAGGTCTGAAAGCGATAAAGGCTGTCGCCAGCAAGCTAGGTTGACGCACCTTTAAGCGATCAACAGAGGATCGGCGAAGGTTGCCGTCAATGGCAGGGGGACCACGTCAAAACCATGCGCATCCGTGGGGAGACTAACGTCCCATCCTTGCGATAATTGTGAACAGCTCGGAGGTGAACTTTGTCAGCAGCTCGATTGCCGCGCTCCCAAAGACTATCAGGCACACGCCGAGGATGATCAGTTTGGGTACAAAGCTCAACGACTGTTCGCTGATCGACGTCGCAGCCTGAATGATGCTAATTATCAATCCGAGGATCATCATCGGGACGAGCAGAACCAGGCAGATCAGGCCGGCCACAGCCAGCATCCTTCCCGTTTCGTCGAGCAGGATCGACTGATCCATCAGCCGCGACCGCATTGCGCGCCGGGGACCTCTAGGGCTCCCCGGCTGCGCATCATATCGCAGATGCAGGGGGGGCGAGTGTGCCCAGCCAAGCGACCAGTCCGAGGACCGCGACGACACAGGCCGTCTCAACCGCCAGGCTTTTTCGCAGCGCGGTCAGCGCGCGGCCATGATCGCCGACTGCAATCTGTCGCTCAAATGCCGGGGTAAGCCGGAAGCGGTTGAGGGACGCCAGCCCCAGCATGGCAATGAACAGCGCCAACTTAGTGAGCAGAAGCTGACCATAAAGCGTCGTTAGGAGCGCGGCGAGGTTGCCGATACCGACCAGCATCCAGCCGTTGACCATGCCGGTAATGACGATCGTGCCGACCAGGATGGTGCCGACCGCGCCGAACCCGTGCAACGCCCGGTGAGTCAGCTGGAGGTGCGCCGCATCGAGGCGCGCCGCGGTTCGGGAGAGGAGCAAGATCAGCCCGAGCAGCGCCCCGACCCATGCGCCCGAGGCGAGCAAATGGAGAATATCGGCGATGAGGTGGACCCAGCCCATCGCCGCACCGTCCATCGCCCCATGCCCGGTCCACGCTAGCGTAGCGAGCGCGACGGCCGAACAAAGCGCGATGGTTGTAAGCCATATGCCGCGTCCGGACGGAAGAAGCGCCGCAAGCGCCGCGAGAACGAGCATGGCCATGCGCAGCTTCCATGCCGCCCCAATGGCGGAACCGGTGAGCAACGCACCGACCGCTTCATGGTCAACCGGCCATGCCGGCGTTCCCGCCATCGAGGACGCCATCAGCACAATCCAGGCTGCCGAGAGCAGCAGGGCAAGGATGTCGCTGGAGAGTAGCCAAGGGCGAAGCTTGAGGGCGTTGACGCGTTCGTTTGCCCTCAGCCCATAGAGACTGAAGGCGGAAAGGCCGAATAGCGCTGTCAGCGTCACGTAGAGCGCGAAGCGGACGCCGATCAGCGCAGCATCGGCCACCGCTCTACTTTACTGCGAACGTGTAGCTACCAGCGACCTTGTGTGTGTCCGTCGAGACGACGTGCCACGCCACGTTGTAGCGACCGGGCGTAAGCGGGACCTTGGGCGTCACGACCAAGGTGAGCGCATCAGGCTTCAATGTGGAAGTGCTCTCAACCTTCATCGCCGCCATCCCTTTTTGCGCGGGCATCGTCACTTCTGCGTTGGAAAAAGCCGGGACCAGCGTCTCACTAAAACGCAGGTCGATGTGCGTCGGCATTGCTACGGTTTTGTTGGCAGCCGGGCTGGCGGAGACAAGCTTGGGATGTGCGTAAACCGTGCCGGCAAGCGCCAACGTAGCGGTAGCAGCAGCGATAACAGAGATGTGGCGCATGGCAGATGCCTTTCGTTCGATGGTCCCATTGGTCATTACGCGCCACAATCGAACACCCCTCACGCTTATTTTGGAGGGGTTAGAGCGTCGCTCGCGTATTCCATGCTAGGGGGAAGGAGTGAAGGATATGAACGACCTCGACGCAGTATTGATGAGGCTGGCGCATGCACCCGTCCCCACTGGCCTCGACGGGATCGAAGCCAGGGTGCTCGCGCGCATTGGCGCCCGACCGGCCGTGCGCACCGGCATGGGGATCAGCGTGGTGACAATCGCAGCGGCGCTCGTCATGGGCGTGCTTGGCGCAGGCTTTCCGGCGAAGAAGGCGGGCGCGGTCTCGCAATTTGCCTTGTTGGGGCCAGCGTCGCCTCTCGCGCCATCGACGCTGCTTGTTGGCTCGCGGTGAGCGCTCGTACCCGCCTCACTCTAGGCGTGATTGCGTGCTTCGTCGCAGCAATCATCGGCGTGCTCGTTGGGCGGGCGCTGCTTCCGGGATGGGCGCAGCCCGGCGCCGAACTGCACGACGTCCTGCATCACAAACTGGCATTGGACCAGGGTCAGCAGGCGCGGCTTGCGGTCTTGGAGCAGCGGTACGCGGTGCAGCGGCGTGCTTTCGAGCTGGAATTGCGGGCAGACAATGCCCGGCTCGCCGAAGCGATCGAAGCCGAGCATGGTAACGGTCCGCGGGTTGCCGCGGCGGTCGACCAAAGTCACGTCGCCATGGGCGAGCTACAGAAGGCGACGCTCGCGCACATTTTCGCGATGCGGCAGCTCTTGCGGCCAGACCAGACCGCGCAATTCGACCAGGCAGTGGTGAAGGCGCTCACCGACGACCAGCGTTGAGCCGCAGGCCCGATGAGCCTCGACTGGACCATCTTGACGGAGGGCGAGCTTGCGACGCTCAGCCTCGCAGGCAGGCAAGCCGCCTTTGCCGAGATCATGCGCCGACACCGCCAGCCCATCTTCCGCATGGTCCGCGCGTGCGTCGGGGAAGCCGACGAGTCGCTGGACCTATTGCAAGAAATCTTCGTCGCCGCGCACCAGGCGCTATCCCGGTACGACGGTGACCGTTCGATGCGCGCGTGGCTATCCACCATCGCGATCAACAAGTGCCGGGATTGGGGACGCAAGCGCACGGTCAGGCGCTTTCTGACATTCGCCGCGCCGATTGGCCGCGAGGCCGAAGCGGTCGTAGATGACCAGGTCGCGATCGACGACGCCGCCGGCGACCGGCAAGAGCTGGACCGCGTAACCCGCGCCATCTCGGCCCTGCCGACCAACCTGAAGGAGCCGTTGGTGCTTCGCACGATCGAAGGGCTCAGCCAGGCCGAGACTGCGGTCGTTCTTTCCATCAGCGAGAAGGCGGTCGAAACCCGGCTCTATCGCGCGCGCGCGAAACTGGCGGAGCATTTGCGAGACCGCTGAGGGGTAGCGAGCCGCGCCGCGTATCAAGGCTAGAGGAACAGCCCCGTTCGAGAGCCTTGAGGATCGTATGAGCCGCATTATCGACCGCCGTCAGATGCTACGCGGGGCCGCGCTGGCGGGAGGTGGCCTCGCGCTGTCCGCCTATATGCCGGCGTGGGCGCAGACCAATACGGCGGGGCTTGTGACACCCGTGCCGACCGTAACCGGCAACGACATCACGCTGCGGATCGCGCGGCAGACGATGATGATCGATGGTCGCCCGTCCAAGGCGATCGGGATCAACGGCACCGTTCCCGCGCCGCTGATCCGACTGCGCGAAGGCCAGAATGTGCGCCTCAACGTCATCAACGATCTCGACGAGGACAGCTCGATCCACTGGCACGGTTTGCTCGTCCCGCCGCAATATGACGGCGTGCCCGGCATCTCGTTTCCCGGCATCAAAGCGCGATCGAGCTTCCTCTACGAGTTCCCGCTCAAGCAGAACGGCACCTACTGGTATCATAGCCATTCGGGGCTTCAGGAACAGCTTGGGCATTATGGGCCGATCGTGATCGACCCCGCCGAAGCCGATCCGGTGCCGTTTGATCGCGAGCACATCATCGTGCTTTCCGACCATAGCCAGATCAGCCCCGCCGCGATCTTCCGCTACATGAAGGTCAATCCCGGCTATTTCAATTATCAGCAACAGACGCTTGCCGGGCTGATGGCAGGGAAGGACCAGACGCTCAAGGAACGGATGGACTGGGGCAAGATGCGGATGAGCCCCACCGACATTTCCGACGCGACCGGCCCGGCCTATACCTATCTCGTCAACGGGCACGGCCCGAAGGACAACTGGACTGCGCTGTTCACGCCGGGCCAGCGGGTGCGTCTGCGCATCATCAACGCTTCGTCGATGACGACCTTCAACGTCCGCATCCCGGGCCTGCGCCTCACCATCGTCCAGGCGGACGGTCAGAACGTCATGCCAGTCGAGGTGGACGAGTTCCAGATAGGGGTCGCCGAAACCTACGACGCCGTCGTCACCCCGACCGACGACCGGGCCTATACGCTCGTTGGCGAGGCGATCGACCGATCGGGCCTCGCGCGTGCAACGTTGGCGCCGCGCGGGGGCATGGCGGCGGAGGTCCCGGCTCTACGCCCACGCCCGCTCGCCTCGATGAAGGACATGGGCATGGACATGTCGTCGATGGGCGGAATGGACGGCATGGACATGTCGGGGGGTGGCATGCCGCGGGGCATCGATCCTACCGCCGAAAAGAACCCATCCGCTCGGCTCACGACCCCCGGCGCCGGCATGGCGACCGGCGCGATGGCGATGGGCGGCATGGCACAGGGCGGCAGTGCGATGCCGGGGATGGATCATGCGGGCATGAACCACGGCACAATGGCTGCCAGCGGAATGGCGGGCATGGATCCTGGCGCGATGGGCAGCCAGCAGGGCGGCATGGGCGCGATGGACATGGGGTCGATGAAGATGCGCGACTTTTCCAAAGCGCCCCAGGTCAAGAAGGGACCGGGTGTCCAGACAATTTCGCCCATGCCGATGGACCGCACCGATTACCCTGGTCAGGGTCTAGAGGACGTCGGGCACAAGGTGCTCGTCTATCGCGACCTGATGGCGCTGACCCGCAATCCCGACGTGCGCGCGCCGTCGCGCAGCCTCGATATCCACCTGACCGGCAACATGGAGCGGTTCATGTGGTCGTTCGACGGCGTGAAGATGTCGGACATGATGGAGCCGATCCCCTTCATCGAAGGCGAACGCGTTCGGATCAACCTCATCAATGACACGATGATGGGCCACCCGATCCACATTCACGGTCACTTCTTTGAGCTGGTGACGGGGCATGGCGATCATGCGCCGCGCAAGCACACGGTAATCGTCCAGCCAGGCGGCAAGGTGACGTGGGATCTGACCGCCGATGCCGTCGGCGATTGGGCGTTCCACTGCCATCTTCTCTACCACATGCATGCCGGTATGATGCGAACCGTAAGCGTGCGTCCGCGGGGAGAGGCGGCATGAGCCGCTTCGCCCTCCTCCTTGCGGCGACCGCGACGATCGCCGTTGCCGGTCCCGCCGCAGCGCAGTCGATGCAGGGCATGGACATGCCGGGAATGACGATGCCTGCGAAGAAGCCGGCCGCAAAGGCGAAACGGCCTGCCAAGAGCAAGCGTGCCCCCGTGCATCGTGCGGCGCCGGCCAAACGATCGACTGCGCCGATGGCTGGCATGAAAGGAATGGACCATTCGGCCATGCCGGGAATGGATATGTCGGGTAACGCCGACAAGTCCGCGCAAGGGGCTCAGCAGGGCATGGAAGCCATGCCGGGCATGCAGATGCCCCCAAGCGGTCAGCAACCCGCTCAGGGTGCTCCACAGCCGATGCAGGGCATGGATCATTCGGCGATGCCGGGGATGTCGATGCCTGCCGGGCAGCAGGGCGGCCATGACATGTCGGGCATGAACGGGATGGCGATGCCGGGCATGGCGCAGACCGGAACGGCGCTGCCCGCCGGTGACGCGCCTGCCCCTGCCCCGCCAATGGACCATTATGCCGATCGCGTGTTCGCTCCTGCCGAGATGGCGAAGGCGCGCAGCCATATGATGTTCGAGCAGGGCGGTCAGCCCTTCTATCAGGTGATGTTCAACCTCGCCGAATATCAGGCCCGACAGGGCCAGGACGGCTATCGTTGGGATGGCGAGGCGTGGTTCGGCGGAGACATCAACCGCCTGTGGCTGAAGACCGAAGGCGAAGGCGCGTTCCGCGAGGGTATTGAGAGCGCCGAGGTGCAGGCGCTCTATAGCCGGGCGGTCGGCCCCTTTTTCAACCTTCAGGGCGGCGTGCGTCAGGACTTGGGGCCATCCCCGAAGCGAACCTACGCGACGGTCGGCTTCGAGGGGCTGGCTCCCTACATGTTCGAGGTCGAGGGGGCGCTATTCCTGTCGACCAAGGGCGACCTGCTCGGCCGCCTCGAGGGCTATTACGACCAGCGTATCACGCAGCGGCTCGTCCTTCAGCCGCGTGTCGAGTTCAACCTGGCGGCGCAGGATGTGCGCGAGAACGGCATTGGCCCGGGGTTAACCGATGCCGAGCTGGGGCTTCGGCTCCGCTACGAAATCCGGCGGCAGTTCGCTCCCTATGTCGGTGTCTCATATTTGGCGCAAACCGGGCGCACGGCGGACTTCACGCGCGCTCAGGGTAAAGACCCCACCACGACGAGCTTTGTTGCCGGCGTGAGAGTGTGGTTCTGACGAATGCTGGAAAGGGACTCCGCATCGTGAAGCGATCCGCGATCAAGCGGCATTTGCCCAGCCTGCCTTTCGTCGGCGTGTTCGCGCTCGTTCTCGGCGTGGGCGCCGCTGCCTTCATCTATTTCGGCATCTATAACATCGCGGCCGATGCGCCCCACACGCCCGTCGTCTACTCGCTGCTGGAGAAGTTGCGCGATCGGTCGATCGTCGCGCACGCTCGCGGTATCACGGCGCCGACCGACCTTGCATCGGCGCAGCGCGTATCGACCGGTGCCGGGCTGTACACCGAAATGTGTTCGGGATGCCACCTCGGGCCGGGCGTCGAAAAATCGGAGATGAGCCAGGGTCTCTATCCACAAGCGCCCGAGCTGGCAAAATCGCAAGATCTGACGCCCGAGCAACAATTCTGGATCATCAAACACGGGGTGAAGCTCAGCGCGATGCCGGCTTGGGGCCGGACACATCCCGACCCGCTGATCTGGGATATGGTCGCGTTCGTTCGCAAGCTCCCCGGCATGACGCCCGAGCAATACAAGGCGCTGGTCTCGAGCGCGCCCGCCGACCACGACGCGATGATGAAGGATATGCCGGGGATGAAATGATGCGGCCGACCCGCTCGCCGCGATTTTGCTGGGGGCAATCCATTTCCAGCAGGAGAACGCATGATGGACGACAAGCAGGGCAAGATGGGCATGGGTTACGGCCGCTTCGCGGCGATGATCGCGACGTCGACGGTCGTGATGTATGGCCTGATGTATCTCAACACCTATGCGTTGAGCCATGTCGAATACAGCCAGACGCGCATGTGGATGGCGTTCGTGATGGGCGCCACGATGGCGGTCATCATGCTCGGCTTCATGTGGGGCATGTATCGAAACAGGCGCACTAACGTCGGCATTGTTCTCGGGAGCATCGTCATCTTCGCGCTGACGCTTTGGCTGGTGCGCAGCCAGGAGACGGTCGACGACGTAAGCTACATGCGAGCGATGATCCCCCATCACTCGATCGCGATCATGACCAGCGAGAGGGCGCACATCAAGGACCCCGAGGTCCGAAAGCTGGCGGACGGCATTATCGACGCCCAGGTGCGTGAAATCACCCAGATGAAGCGAATGATCGCGAGGCTGGAGTCCCATCCGACGCCGAGCGGAACGCCGGATCTTCCGTCCTACCGCGACAAGGGTGCAACACCGCCCGCACCGGAAACCGATGAGAGCACCGGCATCAATACGCTGGCACCGATCCGTTGAGATGAAGGAGGCGGGCTCGGCGACGCGGTAGAAGATGGCTGCCATCCGAGGCCATTGGAACGGACCGTCAGGTGCGACCTGGAGATGCATATGGGTGAAGCGATCATCAAAGCACTGCGCATGGCAGGTATCATGGGCTGGGGAATCCTGTGGGCGCTGATCTTCGGCTTTCTCATTTCCGCGGTGATCCAGGCGGTGGTCAGCCATAAGGAGATGGCCAAGCTGCTGCCCGACGATCGGGCGGCCACGATCATCAAGGCATCCGCGCTCGGTGCAGCATCCTCCTCCTGCTCCTATGCCGCGGTCGCGATCGCGCGTTCGATGGTCCGCAAGGACGCGAACTTCACAGCCGCAATGGCTTTCCAGTTCGCCTCGACCAATCTCGTGCTGGAGCTGGGTCTGATCCTGGCGATCCTGCTGGGGTGGCGGTTTACCGCGGGCACCTGGGCGGGCGGCCTTGTCATGATCGTGCTGATGGTCGCGCTGATGCGCGTCTTTTTCCGACGTCGGATGGTCGAACAGGCCAAAAAGCAAGCGGACAAGGGCGTGGCGGGCAAGATGGAAGGCCACGCCGCGATGGATATGAGCATCGAGGGTGGGTCGCTGCGCGATCGTCTGTTCTCGGCCAAGGGGCTGACCGCGACCGCGCATTATTACTGGATGGACTGGGCATCGCTGTGGTTCGATATCGCGCTCGGCCTGCTGATCGCCGGTGCCGTGGCGGCGTGGGTGCCGCAAACCTTCTGGGCCAGCATATTTGCGGCCAACAATCCGACACTCGCCAAGATCGTCGGCCCGCTCATCGGCCCGCTGATCGCGGTGGTGACGTTCGTCTGCTCGGTCGGTAACGTGCCGCTGGCAGCGGTGCTCTGGAATGGCGGAGCGAGCTTCGGCGGCGTGATCGCGTTCATCTTCGGCGACCTGATTGTCATTCCCATTCTGGATATTTACCGTCGCTACTACGGGCTCAAAGCCGCCGCAGTGCTCGCCCTGATATTCTACGCGGCAATGGTCGCCGCCGCCTACGTTGTCGAATTGGTGTTCGGCTTTGCCGGGATAATACCGGCCACGCGCTCCGCTCAGCTCATGACCGAGGGGGTGAGCTGGAACTATACGACCTGGCTCAACATCATCGGCCTTGGCCTATCCGCGATGCTGCTCTGGCGTTTCCTCGCCACCGGCGGCCCGGACATGCTGCGCATGATGAAAGGCGGTCAAAACCAACAATCCGACGAGCATCACCATCACCACGGAGCTTCGTCGCAAGGATGAAGCAATAGGAAGGAAAACTGAAATGCGCACTCTACTGATATTGTCCGCCGTAACGCTCGCCGCGACGCCCGCTCTTGCGCAACAAGGCGGCATGCAGGGGATGGATCATAGCCAAATGGGCGGGATGAACCACGCCGATATGGGAAAGATGATGGCTGGCAACCCCTACGCTCAGTCCGAAATGGACATGCATCAGAAGATGATGGCCGCAAAAGAGGGCGATGCATCCGAAATGTGGACCCGCAAGATGATCGAGCATCACCGCGGCGCCATCGCCATGTCGCGGGTTGCGGTGCGCGACGCAAACGATCCGCAGACCCGCGAGATGGCGCAAATGACGATCACAAAGCAGGAAAAAGATATTGCTGAGCTACAGGCGTGGCTCCGCAAGCACGGCAAGCGCCCGCAGTAAGGTAGCGCTGTCCCCGCCCTGTTGGTCCCCCTATCCCCCGACAGGGCGGGGATTTATCGTGTCAGGCTGCTCTGATGCGGTCTTCGATCGACACTTGAACCCATTGATTGACTCGAAACCCTTTTGCTCTAGGCTTTGTAATGACGTGACACGCCTTTTGCGCTCTTTCCTGCTGATGATGGCCGTTCTCGGCCTATTCGGGCAATCGACGGCGATGGCGATGAGCCCCGTCAAGGGCGACGGTATGTCGATGGCCGCAATGGCGAAGATGGATTGCGGTGACAGCATGATGTCCGGCCAGATGCACGGTTCTGTGCCTTGCAAGAAAATGACCCTGCAGTGCATCGCTTTGATGGGGTGCACGGTCGCTCCACTTCTGCAGCCCGTCGATGTCACGCTATCGGCGCGCTATTTTGACGCTCTTGCACCAGCTTCGCCTCTCATGGTGCCGCTCGAAGGCCGTACCTATGGCCCCGACCCCGATCCGCCTAGCCTCCTGATCTGACACCCAGATTCCGTCTGCCGCAGGCCTGCTTTTTACAGAAGCGCCTGTGCTGACGGCCAATTGCTCAGATCAAGGATTGAATACCATGAACTTCAAGTTTTCCGGCATTCTGGTCGGCATCGTCGGCGCGCTTGCCGCCACTTCCGCAGTCGCGTCCCCCCGTACCGATGACGGTCATTTCGAATGGCAGCCTGGTATCCAGACTCCCGGGCCGCGCGCGCCGCTTGCCACGCCGCATCGCGTTTGGGTCTCAACGGCTCTTGCAATGACCGACGCCGGCACCTGCCCGCATATGATGGCGGCCAAGTCCGGCGTCATGGCCTGCTGCGCCACGCACACCTCCTGACCAAGCTCTGAGAAACCGACCGGCAAGGGTTTCGGCGTTGCCGGTCGGACATTCGCTCTCGGTCAATTCGCAGCGGGGAAAACCATGTCCAAATATATCATACTGAGTGCCGCGCTGGTCGCGGTGTTCATGGCCACCATAGCCACAGCGAGACCGTTGACGTTCGATGCCGCGCTTGCTGCAGCGAAAGGCCATGCGCCCTCGCTACGCGCTCGTACCCTTGGTGCCGACAGTGCGCGCGCATCACGTGGAGCCGCAGGCGCCCTCCCTGATCCAAAGCTCGCGCTCGGTGTCGATAGCTTCCCGATCTCGGGACCGCTCGCGTTTGAGCCCAATCGCGACAATTTCACCTGGGCACGGGTCGGTTTGTCGCAAGACATCCCCAACGCCGCCAAGCGCCACGCGCAGCAGGCGCGTGCCGAGACGGATATCGCGGCGGCCGATGCGGAAACGACGGTCGAAGCCCGCACCGTCGAGGTCGAGACTGCGATTGCCTGGATCACATTGGCCTATGCCGAGCGCCGTCTGGCAGCGCTCGACATCGTGCGCGGCCGGCTGGATCGTCTGGTACAAACATCACCAAGTGCGGTGTCAGCCGGTAGTGCCCGCCCCGCGCAGACGCTCGCGGGGCGTCAAGGCCTTGCTGCCCTGGACGATCGTCGCGACGAACTGGTGTCCGCAGTCGTGCGTGCCCGAGCGGATCTGACCCGTTGGACCGGAGATCCGACCCCTGCGGTCGTCGGGCCGGTGCCAGACTTTATGGTGGACCCCGCGCAGTTGCGCAGTGCCCTCGACCGCAACCCCACGCTTGAAGCGATTGCCGCGCGTGTCGATCAAGCGGATGCCGATGTTCGGCTTGCTCAGGCCGATCGGCGCCCGGATTTTGGCGTCGACGTCAGCTATCAGCGGCGCGACCCGCGCTTTGGCGATTATATCTCGGCCGGGGTAACCATCGGCCTGCCGTTGTTCAAATCGCACCGCCAGGACCCCTTGATCGCCGCGCGCGCCGCAGACGCGGCGAAGCGACGCGCCGAGCAGGAAGATACCGCCCGTCAACTCACGGCAAACCTCGATGCGGCGCTTGCCGACCATATCATGCACCACACGCAATGGATGCGATCGAAGGACACGCTCGAACTGCTTGCACGCGAACGCGTCGATCTCGAGACCGCAAGCTATGCGGCTGGACGCGCCGGTCTGCTCGATGTCGTCGATGCGCATATTGCCCTAGCGAGTGCCGTCCTCGAAACGCTCGATCGCGAGGCACTTGTCGCGATCGACGGCGCGCGCCTCACCCTCACCTATCGGAGCGACCCACGATGAGCCCGCGCGATCTCGTTCCCCGCCCGCCCGTGTCACGCGCCGTCGTCCTTGCGATTCTCGCCAGTGGCGGGATCGGCTTCGTCGCCGCGCGCTTGACCGGTCCGGCAACGATCGGCCCGACGGCGCCGGCGACTGGGGACGCAGCAGCCACGCCCAAACCCAAGCCGCTATATTACTACGATCCGATGGTGCCGCAGGAGCATTACGACAACCCAGATGCGCGCTCGTCGATGGGGATGAAGACGATTCCCAAATATCCTGATGCAACTGCCACGGGGGCAAACCCTGCACCCGGCACCTCGATCGATTCCTCCGCGATGCAAAATCTTGGCATTCGTCTCGCCACGGCGACGAACGGGACGCTGGCCGGCGCACTCGATGCGACCGGCACGATCGACTTCAACCAGCGCGATGTTGCGATCATCCAGGCGCGTGCTGCCGGGTTCGTCCAGCGGGTCTATAATCGCGCACCGGGCGATGTGATCGCGCGCGGTGCGCCGATCGCCGATTTGCTGGTGCCCGAATGGGGCGGCGCACAGGCCGAGTATGAAGCCGTGCGGCGGACCGGCGACAGAGCGCTCACGGTTGCCGCTGCGCAGCGTTTGAGGCTTCTAGGCATTCCTGGCGGCACGGCCCGCGGGCGCGGACTGACGACGGTGCGCAGTCCAATCGCTGGTGTCATCCAGACGCTTGACGCGCGGGCTGGTGTAACGCTCGCCGCCGGGCAGACGCTGGCGCAGGTCAACGGACTCGCCACGGTCTGGCTGAATGCCGCAGTGCCCGAGGCGCGCGCGGGCGCTGTAAAGGTGGGACAGACCGCGACTGCTGACCTCGCCGCCTTCCCGGCCGAGCGATTTACAGGCCGGATCATCGCCGTCTTGCCGACGACGCAGGCTGACAGCCGCACGCTCACGGTACGAATTGAGCTACGCAACCCAAGCGGTCGTCTGCGTCCGGGCATGTTTGCGACCGTGCATCTGGGCGGCACCTCCGGCACCGCACTGCTTGTGCCGAGCGAAGCCGTCATCCGCACCGGGACACGGACGCTGGTTATGCTTGCCAAGGACAAGGGGCGCTATCGGCCTGCAGAGGTCAAGGTTGGCCGTGAGGCGGGCGGCCGGACCGAGATCCTTGCCGGTCTTGCGGCCGGGGAGAAGGTCGTCGCATCGGGCCAGTTCCTGCTCGATAGCGAGGCGAGCCTGACCGGCATTGCAGCGCGCCCGATCGGGCAAGAGGCTCCGGCCCCAGCGAAGACAGCGGCAAAACCTGCCGCACCGATCTACGAAACGATAGGCAGCATCGAGGCGATCGATCGCAGCGGCGTCACCCTGTCCCACCAGCCCGTCCCGGCGATCGGCTGGCCCGCCATGACGATGACCTTCCGCGTCGCAGATCCCGCGCTTGTGCGCGGCTATCGCAAGGGCGACCGGGTTCGCTTCGGTTTCGACCAACCCGCGGACGGGCCGACGCTGCGCCGCATGACGCGCGAGGCCGGTCGATGATCGCCGCCATCATCCGCTGGT